>Ga0137321_1000239_pt1 | contig 13681 bp, 17 predicted proteins | sample EasRivERMZT399_2_FD_104758 | JGI IMG/M metagenome (GOLD analysis project Ga0137321, IMG submission 104758) | Soil microbial communities from meander-bound floodplain in the East River, Colorado, USA - East River MetaG ERMZT399_2 | ecosystem: Environmental > Terrestrial > Soil > Floodplain ... | reverse complement strand
TCTCGTTCGCAAGTGGCCGACCCGCAAGGCCACGGACGCCACCGAGCCGAGCCACGACCTGGAGGACTACGGCCCCCCGAGCTATGGACTGTCTGACGTGAGCGCCTTCAACGCGACTTCTCACATCACGATGGAGACGCAGAGCGTCCCCATCGACCCGGCGTTCACGAAGCGCACGGTGTCGTAAGGAGCCGGCCTCGTGGCTCTCCTGCCAACGGGACCGCGAGGCCTGATTGGCCCCCGCGGGGAACGCGGCCTGCAAGGACTTACAGGTCGCGACGGACGTGCTGGCGCGCGCGGAATTCAGGGCGTCGAGGGTCGGATCGGTAAGACTGGTCTGCGAGGCCTGCGTGGCGATGCCGGCCCGACCGGACGCGACGGCTCGATCGCGGGCATCGACCACGCCTCCACTCCGGCCGACGTCAGCCAGACAGGTATCCCCGGTACCAGTCTCCTGGCCGCAGCGGCTGACCACGCCCACGTGGGCTTGAGGAGCATCCGCGCGAACTTGCAGCCGCAGCTGTTCGGCAACGTGACCCTGGAAGAGGGTAGCGGCGTAACGCTGACCCAGGCCGGCAACACCATCACCATCACCAGCTCCGGCGGTGTGCCCACCGGCCCCGCGGGCGGTGACCTCGATGGTACGTACCCGAACCCGACCGTGGCCGCGATCCACGAAACGGGCACGGCAACCCAGCTCATCATCGGCGCGATCACTGACGGTCAGGTCCTTCAGCGGTCTGGCACGACCATCGTCGGCACCTCAACCATTCCTGCGTCCGCCATCGCCACTGTAGTCTGCGACGGCATCGCTGTGGGCGCGACCCAACTCTCGACACTGGCATCCGCACCCTACACCGAGGGGACTATCGCGTGGGTCAAGACCGTGGGTGCCCAGTTCGTCTTGGAGCAGACCTCCGCGCTCACGACCGACAACATCACGGTCGTTTCTGCCACCGGCAAGGCCGGGTACGTGTGGGTCCGAATGGCGGCCACCAACTACTGGTGGACGACGACCACGTTCTACGTCGGTGGCGCAGGCGCGTCGGATGAGAACAACGGCACCTCCTCCATCACGCCTGTCGCTACATTTGCTGAGATTCGCCGGCGTCTCCTGGGGGCAGCCCGCCCGTCAGGCGCGCCGGGCAGTCTCACTGTACACGTACAGGGCGACCTGGCCGACACCGACCCAATCTCGATCGACCTCCAGCCAGGCGCGAGGAACGCCGGCCTCACTGTCACGATTCTAGGTGCGCCGACTGCTACTGCTATCGGGACGGTGGCTTCGGCAACGGCGCACGATTACACGGTGGCCGACGGTGCGGCGACCATCACGGTAACCGCATTCAACTGGGCTCCCTGGGTGGGCAAGGTGATCCGCCGCGTCGGCACGACCGGGACAGCGAGCGAAACCGCGCTGGTCACGCACGACTTGGGTGGTGGGACTGCACGTATCACCGGGACAAACCTCGCCACGATCGGCACAACAGACATCACCACTGGGAACGTGATCGAAGGCCTAACACTTCCGAAGGCGATGGGTGCTCGCGCCAACTTCGCGGGCACGATGCTGGTCAATCTCATCGACTTCGACCCAACCACGACTGGCGTACGGTTCTCGGCGTCTCTGCAAGCGTCGATCTTCCTGATCGGCTGCACCGTCAAGGGAAGCGCCAGCGGCGGATTTAGCGAGACCGGTACAGGATTCGCCGCGAAAGGAACGGCTTTCTCAACGCGCACGTTCGCTACCACGAACGGCAGCTTTTCTGCTGACCGATCGTTGTTCTTGAACGCGTCGATGTCGGTCAGCAATGGCAAGGTCGGCCGCAACGAGTGGCAGGACTCAATTTTCGTAGGTACCTGCAAGTTGACGCTAGGCGAGGGAACCTACACGCGATTCCACTCATTCGGCGTCTACGACGCAGCAGCTTCTGGCGTCGCGGTCGAGATGCTCTCGCACGCTTACGTGGTATTCACTGACCACATCTACGGCATCGGTAACAACGCAACATCGAAGTTGTTCACCATGCTGGACAACAGCCACGTGGTCCTTGGGTCACACACAGCGAGCGTGCACGCCGACAACGGCATCTTGGCGACGGTCGCGGGTCAGAATATTGCGCCTGGCGCGCTGCCGTACTACGTAGACCAGTACGGGAATGAGATCGTCGGTGCTTCGTCTACTGACCTCCCGAAGCACCTGGCAGTCGTCGGCAGCGACCTAACCGGATTCTTCCCCAACACCAGCGTGACGGGGTTGTTGGAGACGAGCGGCCCTACACACCTGACCTACGGAGCGATCCCGAACAGCTCATTCCTCCAACGATCAGGGTCGTCAGTCATCGGAACGACTACGATCCCGGGAGCGTCCGTTGGTTTGACTGCGACGCAGGTGGGTTTTGGTTCTGTCGGCAATACGCTGACAAGTGGCACGACTCTCACCTTCACGGGCACCACGGTCCCGCAGCTCCAGATCGGTGACGGCAGCACTTCAACGAACGCGCACCTCTACCTGAACACCACCGGCTCGCTCGCGAGTCGCGTCCGCTGGTTGACTGGCGGCACCACGTTCTTCGAGCAGACCGGCTCTCGGGACGGAACCGCCGTGACGGGCGAGGTCCTCGTCACTAACTCGATCACGCCCGTGTCTGGTGGGTCAGACAACGACGCGTGGTCCGTGCGCGCGAACGCCGCGACGGCCGACGTCATTCGCGCGCAGGTCGTGAAGAACGACGTCTTCGTCGGGTCGTACGACGTTATCGACGGGACGGTGTCGGCGAACGGGTACCTGTGGATCCCCGCCATGGGCACGGCTGCGCCAACGGTCCCCCCAGAGTTCGCACTGAGCACGGAAGCTGGTTCGAGGGTGCCGATCGCGATCGACGCCGTCCAGCGCAAGCTGTACGCGTACGACACGACCGAGAACGAGTGGTTCTGGGTCCAGATGAATGACGACGTCACCTTCTACTCGACGATCTTCGACGAGTTCGTCCCAGTTGCACAGCGCTTCGCGATGTCCTTCAACGCCGGCCTCACGGCCGTGGACACCGTCACTCCGTTCGGCGCAACGGTAATCACCAACGACCTCTCGACCGGCGTATCTGGCGGGCAGACGCTCGTGTTCGGCACCGGGGCCGGCGACAACGGAACGCTTTCGACGACGGCTAGCGGCACCAAGGGCAAGTTCATCTTCGGCACGACGAGCGGGATGGTGTTCGATGAGACGACGAACCAGCTGTCGATCGGCGACCCGTCCGCGCCTGCCTACAACACCTTCGAGTTCTTCAAGAGCACCGACGCGGGAACCCAATTCGTATTTACGAACCCAAACACGGGCGGTAGCGCCTACACCGCGTTCTCTCTCACCAACAGCCCGACTTTCGCCAACTCGTATTTCCAGATGGCCTTGTTCGGCACGGGCTCGACGCGTGGCTCTCCCTACACGGCTCACAGCGGCGTAATCGCGGTCGGCGGTGGCACCGGCAACTTCGTGTCCTGGGTTGTCCAGAATTCCGGGGATTTCATCTGGAACACTGGAACAGCGTACCCGAACCCGCCCGAGCGGATGAAGCTGTCGAACGCGGGCGTGTTGTCGGGCCCCAACCTCGGCTCGCCGGGTGGATACGTCAAGGCCGCGGTCACGACTGGCGTCCTTAGTTCGGTGGCTACCATCGCTGGTACCGACGTATCACTGACCGCCACGCAGATTGCGTTCGGCAACGGCTCGAACGTCATGACCAGTGAGGCGGATCTCGCGTGGGTCGCAGCCGACAACGTCCTCAAGATCGGCTCGCCATCGACCTACGACCCCGGCGAAGACTTTCTCCGCGTGCACACTCCTGATGCTGACCAAACCAACTGGGCTTTCACGGGTACGCACGCCGCCAGCTCGGAAGACGCAGCGGTCGGCATTCGTCTCAGCGCTGGGTCCGAGACCTTCGACGACTCCGTCTTCAGACTCGAACTCTTCTCTCCTGGCGCCGACGGTGCCAGAGACTTGTTCTTCCGCCACAGCGGTGACGCTGCTGCCCAAACTATCTTCTGGAATGACTCGACCGGCACTGGAGCCGACTTCAACTTCTGGATCGGCAACGCCGCCGGATTCGAGAAATTCCGCATCCGCGAGGACAGCCACATCGAGGTCCTGGAGGGCGACCAGCGGTTCATGAAGGCCGGCAATCAGTCGATCGAGAAGCAGGGCTCCGGCTCGTTCTTCGTCGGCACGCTGTCGACGCAGCTCCTCGGTCTCTACACGAACAACACGATCCGCTACGCAATCGGTACCGGCGGGACGTCGCACTGGTTCCAGACGCCGAACGTCACTTTCGCCAGCGGTACCGAAGTCACGCCGACCAACCCAACGGTCGTCGAGTACCTCATCACGCCTCCGTCCACCACGGCAGCGGCTACCTTGGGTGCGCTCCACCAGTGGGACGCCGTCACGCTCACTCTAACGGGCTCCACCAGCGTGGACGCAGCGTGGCTCGCGCGCTTCGTCGCCCCGACCATCACTGATGCCTCCGCCGTGACCATCGCGAAGGCGGCGACGCTGTCGATCAGCGGCGCTCCCGCGCAGGCCGGGTCTGCGGTCATTACGACTCCTCTCGCCTTTGATATTGAGAGCGGAGCCTGGGCTCACCATATGGTGACCGGCACGAACTACGTGCGCGTTCTAGCTTACTACGACGAGTGGTCGCAGTCGGGGGTTGACTCGTGGATCTTGGAGTCACAGAAGGGTGGATCGGGAACCCTACAAGACATCGTACTCGACGCGACTGCTGCTTCTGACGTTCGAATGCGTGGAGAGTCCGTCATTATTCACGGCGGCACCTCCACTACCACACGCATCGGCGCTTATGGAACTACTGGTGGTGAGGCTGTTGAGCTGGCAGCTTCATTTACCCGTGCCAGCTCTGCCGGCATGCTCCTCGACGCCATCAACCTCAACGAGATCGGCGACTTCGTCATCACCGGCACCACGGCCATCACGACCGCCACGGGCGTCAACTTCATCAACATCCAGCGTCCTACACTGGACGGTAATGCCCAGTCCAAGAACGTCACGCACACATCGACGGTCTACATCGACGACGCTCCGCTGGTGCAAAACGGCCTGACGGCGACCAACCGGTACGCGCTGTGGATCGACAACGGCACCGCCAGGCTCGATGGAAGGGTCGACGCTGGAGGCCTCGTCACGATCAACGGCGGCGCCCCCGCAAACAACGACATGCTCATTGTCGCTCCCAACAATGACAACACTCGCGACCACGTAAAGTTCTACGTCGGAGGGGCGGGCGGCACCTACGACATCCCCAACAATGACTGGTTCCTAATCAGCCCCAACGACACTACCGTCAACTTCTACACGACCGGTCTTCTCAACACGGTCAGGATCGACTCCCTGACCTATACCGGGTCGTCCGACGCCATCACCGCGGCATCGACACTGTACATCGAGAACCAACCCACCTTGACGAGCATCACGGGCGACTCATACGCCATTTTCGTCGACGCCGGCAAAGCCCGCTTCGACGGCGACGGTACGCACGTGTTCGAGCTGCCAGCGGACGCCACTGGCAACACCAGCGCGGCCACCGGCCGCATCCCCGTACGCATCGGCGGGGCTACCAAGTACATCCGCTACTACGACGACTAGGAGAACTTATGGCACTTACGGGACAAGATTTACTCAAGGCTCGCAACGTTCGCGTCGCTGCCGGATACCCAGACACCGTCGGACTCACTCTGCATGTCGTCGACGGTCCCCTTTGGCGTGCAGCTTACGGTCAGGCGAGGTCAAGCAGTCCACTGCTCCCACCTTCAATAGTGTCCGTGTCACCGATCGGAGAGGGAAGCACCGACATCGAAGCTCTCAATGAGCTGTTTGCTGCGATGGTGTCTTCGACAGCCGCAGAAGCAACGGCTGAGGCTGAGCAGTCTACGAGCGCGGCGAGCATCGCCGCTGCGGTCGGCGCTGCGGCTGCTTAGTACGCTAAGCCTGGCAGGGACTAGTTTGTCCCAGCTACTCCGCCAGGCGTGGTCGGGAGCTTTCCAGAACGCGGCTTCCGAGTTTTCTTCGGCTTCGCCTCGACGACCGGATCGTAAACCTCGGAGAGGGTCACCTTATTGCCGTTGGGCAACAGGACCTCCTCCCCAGCCTTCTTGCCCAAGAAAAGCTTCCGGTTGTCCTCGGACAACTCTCTCACGAAGACCTGGAAGCGACCGGGGTGGACCACCTTGCCGTCCTTGAGCTGCTCATGGCCCACGAGCAGCGAGACCTCACCCACGACCGCGCCCTTCTCCAGCTTGCCCTCCTTTACTGCGCGGTCCACGATCTCGGCCATTTCGCCGCGAGCGCCCGTAGCCAGCTCAGCCACGACCTCCTCGGTCCCGACCACACGCGCCACAGCCTGGAAAGTCTTGGTCATCTCGCTCAGCTGCGCCTCGATTCGCGCAACACGATCCAGCAGTCCATTTCTCATGTTTTTGTCCTCGCTCTATATCTAGCGAATCTACTCCTCCGCCTTGATCTTCCGCATCAGGCCGGCCACCACCTTCGCCTTGGTCTCCCGTCCCACGAGCTTGTCGATGGTCTCGGCCGCCAGCGCGCGGTAGCGACTCCGCTCCTCCTCGACCTCAACCTCCAAGCCATTCACACGAGCCTGTAGCTCCTCGCGCTCCGCGATCAGGGCGACGGCGTCGGCCGCGGTTCGAGTGTGACGCCTGCGCTCGCGGTTCAGGACCGCCTCGACCGTCTTTCGGCGCTTGTTGGCGCCCTCGACGAACCCCCAGATGCGCGCCTTCGCCGCGCGCTCGCAGTGGATCCAGTCGTTGTACAGCGTGACGGCCCGGTCACCCACCTTGTTGCGATAGTGGAACCAGACCAGGACGTGGGAGACCACGAACAAAAACATCAGGAACACGAAGTCGAACATCTCTCAATCCTCCACGTAGCAGTAGCGCACCGAGTCCTTCGCCCGCGTGATTGCGGTGTAGAGCCAGCGCTTCTTCTCGATCCCGCGCAGGGCTGTCAGCTTGTCCTCGATGACCACGATGACCTCGGGCCACTCCGAGCCCTGGGCCTTATGGCACGTCAGCGCGTAGCCGTAGTTGCAGTCGAGATAGGGAACGGGGACGTCTTCGTGTTTCAGATCGCAGTACCAGGAGCGCGCCGCGCGGCGGATGGCGTTGACGTTGAGGTGCTTCGCCTCGGACTCGCCCGTGAACTGCTCGGGGGACATAACCGCGCCCTGGCCGTCGATGCGACCGATCCCGAACCGCATCATCATGGCGGCCTTCGTGAAGCGGTCGACGACCGAGCGCTCGGTACCTTCGCTTGGCTCCATCTGCCAGCCCTGGAAGTCGAGGACCTCGCCGTTCCAGCAGTTCAGCTGGTAGCTGTTTTGCGTGACCAGGACAGGTTCCCCCTCCTTGAGGGTGCCCGGCGGCAACCTGAACGCCTCGCGCATGCGCGCGTTGAGGTCGTGCCGGCGTGCGTTCGTGAAGCAGATGGCTGCCCCGCCGCGCTCGCGCGCCGCCACCATCTCCGCGATCAGCTCCTGCTGGCCGAGCGGCTCCAGCGTCTCCATGGCCTCGTACTCGGGCGCGCCCGAGCGGAGCATCATGGACGCGCGGATGATGGGCGAGCCCAGGGCCTGGCGGTGGACCTCGGTCAGGTTCACGCTGAACTTCATCGGCAGCTTGAGGGTCGAGAAGCCCTCGTTGTCGCCCTTTGACACGGGCGGCAGCTGGAACAGGTCGCCCATGACGAGCACGTGGAACCCAACGCGCTTGGCGACCATCACGAGGTCGGCCCACACCTGCCTATCGACCATCGAGGCCTCGTCGATCAGGACGAGCTTGCCCTCCATGGCCGTCATGACGGAGTCCCACTCCTTCTTGACCTCGAAGCGCACGCGGCCGTTCTGCGGGTCCTCGCGCGGGTCGTACAGGAAGCGGTGGATGGTCGAGGCGAAGAGTCCGGTAGCCTCACGCACGCGCAGCGCGGCCTTGCCCGTGGGACAGAGGACCTGGATGTTGCCGTACGAGTCGTTCAGCTCTCGGATCAACGTCGTCTTGCCTGTCCCGGCGTAGCCCGTGATGCGGGCGTAGCGATCCTCGTCCTGACCCATGAACTCGCCGACCATCGCGTGCCCGGCCGCCTGGCCCGGGCTGAGGACGAGCCCGCTTACGTGCGTGGGTTGTTCTTGGAACATGCAGGGTCCTCGCAGAAGATCAGGTCGCACTTGTCGATGCCGAAGCTGCGCTTCAGGGTCGCCAGCTCCTCGCGGTACTTCTTCGCCAACTTCTTCCAGGCGCGCGCCCGCGAGCGGAAGAATATAGCCGCCTTCATGGCGTTCATCAAGCGATCGAAAGACTCTTCGCCCATGGCTACTCGTACTTGTCGAACTTCGTGCGGCTGCGCCCCATGCGCTCGTTCAGCCAATCGCGTACCGTCTGGCCGCCCGGCAGAAGCGCCTCGTGGTCGGGGATGGCGAAGTAGACGATCGAGTGCTGGCGCTTCTCGCTCGCCAGGACCTCGTGCGGCGTCGCCTGCCCGAGCCCCAGTAGCTCCCCCAGCTCGCCGAGGTGGGCCTGCGTGTTGAGTAGACGGATCCGGTGGAGCGCCTTCGACTCCGGGACTTCCTCCGCCTTGAAGTACTCGGGCTGGTCACGGTACACCATCAACGTGAACAGGTCGAAGTCGAGGTGCTTGTTGCTGGTGGCGCCCGCCGGGTAGTCGAGGACGCGGAGCGCGCCGAATTCGATCTTCGGCATGAACTCCTCGGGGACCTTCGCGATGTCCGCGCAGGCAACCGCGAGGTTGTGCGCGGCCTCCAGGTACGGCATCAGGTCGCGGCGCTGCTGGTCCGTCTTGAAATACTTCGTCGCGATGTGCGCGTAGCGCTTCATGTTGTCGGCGCGACCGTCCCCGTTTGGGATCTCCTGGATCTCGGGCCTGAAGCCGGAGTAGTCGTCGCGGAAGACGAGCGCGTGCATCGCCTCGTAGTCGGCCTTATTGAACATCTTTGGGGGTTTCCAGCGGCCGGACGATGACGACCGAGAGCGGAAACAGCGCGAACGCGGCTGCGAACAGGAACGCGAGCCACGCTCCGACGAATACCATCATGATGGCGAGCGACGAGAACAGCGCGCCGATGGCGATGTAGCCCAGCTGGACGCCGCGCTTGAGCGGCACGCCCGCGGCCTGGATCTGCATGGCCGCGAAGCAGAGGCCGATGAGGATCGGCACCACGCGATGAACGCCGTGGTCCACGGCCGCGCACATCACGCTCACGAGGATCGCGAACAGGACGGGGATGTACTTCTTCTGGAACGGGTTCTTCCCGAACTCCACGGCTTGGTGGCTCATTGCACGGCCTCCACGTACTCCTGCCAGCGGCGGCGGAGCTTGACAAACTTCTTGATCTTGCGCTTCACGATGTCGCGCTTGACCGCGCCGAACTTGTCGGCGAACATCTTGCCGTCGAGGTGCTCGATCTCGTGCTGCGCGCACTGCGCCTCGATGCCCTCCAGGTCCCAGTGCCTGCGCTGGCCGGACTCCACGTCCAGGGCCTCCCGGTTGACGTCCGGGTAGCGCTTGCCGTTCCCGCGGAGCCGGGGATGGGCCAGGAGGCCCGCGTCGTTCTCTCCAGCTCGCCGTCGGTGTCCTTGATGACCGGGTTGATGAACGCCTGGGTGCCGCCCTTTTTGTCCCGCATGACGAACACGCGGTCGAAGACGCCCACCTGCACGGCCGAGATCCCGACGCCGCCCAGGGCCAGCATGGTCTCACTCAGATCGGTGACCAGCTCCTTGAACTCGTCCGAGCGCGCCCATTCGAGCGTCACCTCCTCGGATACCTGCTTCAGCTCCGGATTCGGCCACAGCAACAGCTTCAGTATCGCCATGGCCTATTACTAGCGAATCAGGTCGCGGGCTCCTCCTCAATCTCCAGGCAGAAGGCGCGGGGCATGCGCACGTCGTAGAAGCTGCTGGCGTCGTCGTCCCGGATATCCAGGCGCACGACCAGGAACTCGGCATCGCTCCAGATGATGACGCCCTGCAAGTCCCGCCACGCCGCCGGCCCGCCCGTGACCAGCGCGGTCCTCACTTGCGTCGCCTCGGCTTCTTCTTGGCGGCCAGGGCCGCGTCGAGGCGTGGGCGGATTTCGTCGATCATGTCCCGGATCAGCTTGCTGGCGTCGGGACGCCCGCCTCCCTTCTCCACCGCGTCCGTGAGGGCCACTGCGTGGAGCCACAGGTACTGGTCAGGCTTCAGGTAGACCGTCAGCTTGAAGAGTCCGTTTGCGGCCTGGCTCACGCATCACCTGTTCTTCCGGGCATACTTGCCCTGCTTCAATGGCTTCTCTACCCGGATCTCGGGGAAGGGGTCTCGCTTCTTCGTCTCGGTCAGCGACTCGTGGGAGCACCTTTGGCAATAGCCCGTCTCGACGGTGCCGTTGGCGTACGTGTGGTAGTAGGTCTGATCACAGCAGTTGGGACACTGCAAGCAGGGTACCTCCTATCAAGTAGATTGAGGCTACGCGTCGTCGGCTTCAGCCTTCCCGGCAAGGACCCACTGGCGCCCATCGTGGGCGATGACCAGCTCTTGCGCGAAGGTGGGCCCGCACTGCAACAGCGCGGGGGTCTCGATGATCTCCTGGAGGAAGCGGTTGAAGCTCTGGCGAGCCTCGACGGTCCCCTTCTCGGACGGAACGTCGATCAGCTTGAACGTGTAGCGGGTGCGCTTCTCCGAGATCTTGACCGGTTTGTCGGAGACGCGGTTCATTCGCCTCCGTCGTCTTCCTCGTTGCGCTCGTCGACGTCCCCGTCGTCGTCATCGTAGGCTTCGTCGATCTCCTGGACGAGCGAGTCGGCGATGGATTCAGCGAGCGCTTCCGCCTCTTCCTCAACCACCGTGGTCAGGGTGTCGTCGATCTTCTCACGAACGAGGGCCTTGATGGTCTTTCGGCTGATGGACATGCGGAACCTCAGATGTGGTAGTTGGTGTTGTGCTTGACCTGGGTGGAGTAGATCTCGTAGAGGGACTCGTTGAGCTGCGCGCCGATACCGGGGACGTGCGCTCGAATCAGGGCTCGCCAGTCCTCCAGGATGACCTGGCGGGCCTCCAGCGGCAGCGTGGGGCCAACGACCTCGATCTCCATGAACTTTCGCTCCTCCTTCACCCACCCGTCCACGACACCCGCCGCGTAGAGCGAGACCTCCACCCTGTAGTCCGGCCGGTCGAAGTGAAAGACGTGAGCGAAGCTCTTGCGGATCGTCATCAGCTTCTCGTGCCCCGTCTGGAGCAGGAAGCCTTGGACATCGCCGACTTCAGTGCTGTGGTCGAATTTGAGGTTGATCTCCAAACGGTCGGTCAGGTCTTCATCACTGCGCCTGCGCTTGTAGGTCAGCTCGCCAGCACCCCCGAGGAGGCGATGGCGGAGCACCAGGCCGTCGGCGGTCCTGACGTAGTAGTCGTCGTCGAAGTGGCTCCGATTTCGGTAGCTCGATGGCCTGAACGCCTGGATCGTCTCCACGAAGTGGACGATGTCGACCCACTTGGCGTCGAATTTGAACTCCAGCTCCGTGTGACGATCGGGCATCAGAACTCCAGTCTCAGCAGCAAGCCACCTGCTCCCGCGGTGTTGGCCCAGAGCCCCGATGAAAGTGGCCCAAGCAACCTGCGCTCGACACTAGCACCAACGACGACGTGGCGCAAGAGGTAATTGCTCGTAGGCAGCAGCGAATAGGGCGTGCCGTACCCGAGAGCGCCCGCGACGTCGAATCCGGGCTGTAGGGTAAGCGCCCACTGCGGCCTCGCGCGCTCGACGATCTTGGTGACCTCCTTCTCCACGACCCGCTCCACCTCTTTGACGGTCACCTCCGTCTTCTTGTCCTTCTCCTGGACCTCCACCTTCGTGTCGGTCTTGGTGTCGATCTTCGTCTTGTCGGCGGTCTCCACCCTCACCTCCACCGTGCCGTCCGGCTTCTTCACCACCGTCTTCGTGGTGCGGACATCCCTCTGCTGGGCGACCTGCTGCTGCACGGTCTTCAAGGCGTTCAAGATCTTCTCGGTGTCGACGGTCGCCACCGTCTTCTCGACCACGACCTCCTTGATCTTTTCGGTGACCACGACCCGCTCGGGTGCCGCGTAACGCCCCGCGGCATAGCCGCCTCCAACCAGCGCCACGACGAGCGCGATGTAGATACCGATCTTCTTGAAGTCCATTCGAGCCTCCACCTACCTCCTAGCGAATCTCCTTGACAAGCAAGCCCCGTGCCAGTATCTTTCGGGGATCACTTAGCATCAAACGTGCCAGTTCCCTATCAAGGAGTTTAATGAACGCATCGCTCGACAAGCGCATCCAGACACAATTGAAGACTTGGCTCACGGCAGTTGAGATCGAGTTCGAGGATACCACGAACGGCCTCCTCGTCACCAACAAAGAAGGGGCAAAGGTTTCCCTCATTTACGGCCCGGAGCTGACCGGCCGCAGCCTCCAGAAGAGCTTGGACGCCTTCGCGGCCATCCAGGCCTCGCTGGGGTACGAGCCGAAGCTCCCGGTCGACCGTGGCCCGCCCCCAAAGCGTAAGGCGCACTACAGCCGCGACTTCGAGCTTGTCGCGATGCGGCACAGCGAGTTTCGGCGCGCGCCAAACCCACCCGCGTGGAAGCTCAAGGCCTACAGGCCGGTGGCGGAGAAGGCCGCCAAGAAATTCCACCGCAAGAACCAGATGTTGTGCCAGGACCACCTACGGGAAGTGGGAGATCTGACCACCTACGCCCAGCTGTGGACGGTCAACTACATCGCCATGTACGAGATCGACGGCGTGCACTCGGGGGAGAATGGCCGCTTCCTGGCCCAGTACCTCGGACAACGGTTCTCGGAGTTCCAGCGGCACCTGAAGAAGAAGAGCCGAAACATGCTCCCGATGCTCGACGACGCCTACATCGCTGCGCACGGGCGTCCGTACGAATACACCAACAAGAACGAGTGGTTCGCGGCGGAGAACGACGGGCCCGCGAGCGCGTGGGTGACCGCCGAAGATCCTGATGACGAGGACGGGCCCGAGGAGACGGCCGAGGATCGGGAGCGCACCCGCAGGGGCGCGGTCACGTACCTCGAAGCCAAGCTAGCCTCGATGCCGCACGACGAGATGGTGGCCCTATTGGTTGGGGCCGTGGAGAGCGACCGCATCCACGTGGACGCGCGCAAGGAGGCCTCCCGCAGGCTGCGCGCGCACGCCGTGAGCTGCTCGGGGTGCGCCGGCAAGGAACTGCCGGGGGCCATGGGGGGCGGCACCGCGCCGTCCAACGTCCCCATCAGGGACGAGCAGGGGAGGGTCTACGCGAACGTCCGGGAGGCCGCCCGGGCGCTGGGCGTCTTCCCGAGCAACATCCGCAAGGTCCTGTCGGGGACCTACAGCCACACCGGCCACCATTCATTCAGCTACGTGACTCCGAGCGAGCTTTCATCCACTCAGCAAGACGTTCAAAAAGACGAGGATCGGTAACGTTCGTCTTCATCACATTTGCCTGGTATGAAATGACGCAAATGTTGGCCGGGATGTAACCCAAAGACGGGATGAATGCATCGAGGGTGGGAGATTCGGGTCGCTGGACTCCCACCCCGTTTTCTAGCTTAAATCCAAACACCGGACATAGCCCATTC
>Ga0137321_1000237_pt1 | contig 13811 bp, 13 predicted proteins | sample EasRivERMZT399_2_FD_104758 | JGI IMG/M metagenome (GOLD analysis project Ga0137321, IMG submission 104758) | Soil microbial communities from meander-bound floodplain in the East River, Colorado, USA - East River MetaG ERMZT399_2 | ecosystem: Environmental > Terrestrial > Soil > Floodplain ... | reverse complement strand
GACCTGCGAATCGGCGACCGGTTTTGGTTTCAGGTCCACGCCCGCTCTCCTGCCGCCGCGTTTCCCCCGCGGTCCGCCGGGGGGGCGATCGAGCCCCCCCACGGGCAGCCATGCTACACCTAGCGAAACGCCTGCTTCCGCGCCGGCGCGCCGGCTCCCCGGCGGCGTCCCGTCCCGGGGTAGGGCAACCGCCGCGAACCCCCGGGGGGGGCGGCACGTTCCTTGATCTGGCGCCGCCGTCCTCGATAGGATACGGCGTGAGGGATCGTAGGAGGCGAGCGGACCTGACCCTGGAGGTGATGCCATGCGGAACCGAATTGGGTTGCGTTTCCTTTTGGGCGCCCTGCTGGGCGCTCTCGCGGTGGCGGTGGGAGCCGGGGCGCCGGCCTACGGACAGGTGGTTGCAGGCGTCAAGGGGAAGGTGACCGACCCCGCCGGCCAGGCACTCGAGAAGGTCGAGCTGGCCATGGAGACGGTCCGGGTGGAGGGGCGCCCCTCGGGCACGGTCGTGGGCAAGGTCAAGACCCGCAAAAACGGCAGTTTCACCTTCCCGTTCCTGGACCCCGGGGAGTACAAGATGATGGCGACGTTCGCCGGGTACACACCCCTGCAGATGAAGATCCTGAGCATCGACTCGACCAAGAATGTACACATGGACCAGACGGTCCTGATCAAGCGCGATCAGTCGAACCTCCCCTCGTTCCCGGTCAAGCCGCAGGGGCAGGGGGCGCTCGTATCCGGGAAGTGCGAGGTCAACCTGATCATGGTGCTGGAGGAGGACTTCTCCGCCGAGCTGGCCAAGCTCCAGCAGGGGGAGAGCAAGGCCGCGGCACCCACCACCGCGATCGTCAGCCATCAGCGCGATCCAGTTGAGCGCGGCGACGAGTACCTCGCTGGCGGCGATCTGGATCAGGCCGCCGCCGCGTACCGCGAGGGGATCGAGGCGGACCCGACTCGCGCTGATGCCCACTACGGACTCGGGAAGACGCTGCTGCGGAAGGACGATCTGGGCGGCGCGCTGGCGTCGCTGAAGAAGGCGGAGGAGATCGATCCGACGAGGATCGGGGTGGAGTTCTACCTCGGCGCGGTCTACCACGCGCTGGGGCAGGACAAGGCGGCCATCGAGGCGCTCGAGAAGGAGAGGGTGAACTCCCCCGACAACGAGCAGGCGCTCGTGAATCTCGGGACGCTCTATCGCGACACCAAGCAGTACGAGAAGGCGCTCGGAATCCTCAATGAGGTCGTGCGGGTCAACCCGGAAAACGCTGATGCCTACCTGGCAATGGCCGACGCCTACAACCAGATGAAGCAGCCCGCGAAGGCGGAGGAGATCTACAAGAAGATCCTCGCGAAGAGCCCGGGCCAGGAGGATGTCATCTGGTACAACATCGGGGTGAACGCCTTCAATGCGGACCGCAGGGAAGCCGCCGCGGAGGCATTCCGCAAATCGGTGGAGGCCAACCCGAAGAACTCCGATGCCCACTACTGGCTGGCGAACTGCCTGTATGGGCTCGGTCAGAACAAGGAAGCCGCGTCGCACTACAAGACCTACCTCAAGCTCGAGCCCAAGGGGGGGTACGCCGGGGACGTGACCGCGCTCCTCAAGCAGATCGACGGCTGACCCTCATCCCCCGGTGTCCGGCTGCCGGCGGGCGGCCGGATCACTCCTCGTCCGCCTCGCCTGCGGCCGGCCGCGGGAAGAGGCGCTCGTCCACCAGGGCGCAGAGGATGTGCCCGGCCAGCAGGTGGAGTTCCTGGATCCGGGCCGTCGAGGCACCGGGGATAACGAGGGCATGTTCGACCTCCCGCGCCGCGGCTCCCCCGTCTCGTCCGGAGAAAGCGATGGCGATGAGACCGCGCTCGCGCGCCACGCGCAGCCCGAGCACGATGCTCTGGCTCCCGCCCGTGGTGGTCAGGCCGATCGCCACATCCCCGGGACGCCCCAGCGCCTCGACCTGACGGGCGAAGACCCGCTCGTAGCGATCGTCGTTGGCGATGCTGGTGAGCGCAGCGCCGTCGCAGGTGAGCGCGATCGCGGCCAGCGCCTGACGGTCGCGCTCGAAGCGGTTCACGAACTCCGCGGCGAGGTGTTGCGCCTGCGACGCGCTCCCGCCGTTCCCGAAGAGCAGGACTTTGCCGCCGCGCGCGAGCGCCCCCGCCACGAGTTCGGCGAGGGCCGCCACCGTGGGGGTCAGGTCGGCGGCAAAGCGCCGGTGATACTGGACGCTCTCTTCAGCGAGTTTGCGTGCGAGATCGCGCGAGCCCATCCGGCCTCCTTCGCGGCGGCGCCTCCCTGGCGCAGCCGTCCGCGTGTGACTCTCCACCGCACAGTATGGCCCGGCGGCGAACGCCGAGGGAATCCCCGCCGGCCGCACACGCGGCTCAAAGGACGGCGGCGAGGGTGACGATACGCCCCGTCCCTGGACCCTCCGCCCGGTACGAGTAGAACAGATCGTTGCGACAGCGCGTGCAGACCCCGGCGTCGAGGAACCGATCGGCCGCCACTCCCAGACCGGCGGCCTGTGCCTGGTTTGCCGCGAGCAGGTCGAGCTTCGGCCCCCCTGGCGCCGGGTGTGCGAACCACGCGCCGGCGGCGGGATCCCGCTTGACGAACGCGCTGACGACCTCCGGACCGACTTCGTAGCAGCAGGCTCGGATCGCCGGTCCGGCGACCACGAGCAACGAAGCGGGGTCGGCTCCGGTCTCCTGTAGCAGGCAGGCGATCGCGGCCGCGAGCACGCCCGCGAGCGTGCCACGCCATCCCGCATGCACCGCCGCCAGCCCCCCGTTGGCGGGCGCGACGACCAGGAACGGCACGCAGTCCGCCGTCAGAATTGCGAGTGCGATCCTGTCGTGCGGGGTCACCAGCGCGTCCCCCTCCGGCGGGTCGGCACCGGTCGCCGCCAGGGCGAGGCGGACCTGGGAGGAATGGACCTGCCGCAGGCGCGCCCTCGGGAGCGCGGCCAGGCCGAGGGCCTCGGCCAGCCGGTGGATGCCGACCTCCACGCCGGCGCGCGCGGCGCCGGCCGGCTCGCGGCAGGAGAACCCATGTCGTACCCCCGCCTCCTCGAGTGCCGGGACCCTGAGATACCCGGCTCCAGCGCCTGCAGGCGCGACGATGTCGAACTTGGCTCGTCGCATCGCTCAGATCCTCGCGAGCGTTCCGAAAACACTGCGAACACGGAACTTGACTTTTATCAGGGGGGATGCCAGAGTCCCGGGTCCCCCAAGCGTTCCACGGTCATCTGCGGCCGGCACGCCCCGGGACGGGTCGGGGACAGCCCGCCGCGGCCAGTGCCGCTCGTTCCCCCGTGGTCTGGTGGGCAAGGTGGATCCCATGAATCTCGAAAGCCTGCGCTCGAACTCCGACCCCTTCTGGGCCGCGGGCGCGCCCGGCGACACGGGGAGCAGCCTCCTCGGGCTCTTGCCGATGGTGCTGATCCTGGGCGTGTTCTACTTCATGCTGATCCTGCCTGCAAGGCGGCGCCAGAAGAAGCTGCAGGAGATGATCCACAACCTGAAGCGGGGCGACAAGATCATTACCACCGGCGGCATCTTCGGAACCGTCATGGGGATCTCCGACCGCCTGGTGCAGCTGCGGATTGCCGATCAAGTGACGATTGAGATTTCGAAGAACGGGATCGCTGCCCTGCAGAACGCCGACGGCAGCGAGCCGACGAACTGAGAGGCGGAGGCGCCGAGACCATGTCGAAGATCCCGCTGTGGAAATGGGTCGTGGCGATTGCGCCGCTCGTCGGCTCGATCGTGATCCTCCTCCTGCCGTCGGAGCGTTCCGCCGAGGGCCTTGCCGGCCTGAACGTGAACCTGGGGCTCGACCTGCGCGGCGGCATCCACATGGTGATGCAGGTGCGCACCGACGACGCCATCCAGACGGAGGTCGACGCGGCCGAGGCGCGCGTCCGTCGCGCACTGGGCGAGGCCGGCGCCGGCTTCGAGCGGATCGAGCGGCCTACGGTGGCTGCCCTGCAGGTGCTGGGGGTGGCCGACGCCGCGCGGGCGTCCGTGGAGAAGGTGCTGACCGAGCAACTCCCGCAGTGGACCATCGCCAGTGGAGCGGGCAGCCTGAAGGCGACGATGGGATCGGTGGAGGAGGCGAACCTGCGGGAGCAGGCGGTCACCGACGTCCTCTCCGGCGTGCGTGAGCGGGTGGACAAGTGGGGGATCGCCGAGGCGAACACGACACGCCAGGGGACCGCGGGCTCGGACCGCATCCTCGTCCAGCTCCCCGGGGTCGACGACCCGGCGCGGGTCAAGAACCTGATCACGGAGCCGGCCTTCCTCGAGTGGAAGATGCTGGTCACCCCCCCCGGGCAGACGCCAGGAAACTACGGCGGCGCGGCCGACCGTGAGCAGCTCGTGGCGCTGTTCGGTGGGACCCTTCCCGACGGCGTCGAGGTGTACTCCCAGGTGGTCAAGCAGGTGAACGGCAGCGAGTTCCGCACCTTCTGGCCGCTGGAGAAAATCTCGGCGATCACGGGAAACGACCTCGAGGACGCTCAGCGAGCCGGCGACGAGTTCGGCAAGCCGGCGGTCAGCTTTCGTCTCAAGCCTCCGGCCGGACAGCGCTTTGCCCGCCTGACCCGCGAGAACGTCGGTCGGCAGATGGCCATCCTGCTGGATGCGTCGGTGATCTCCGCGCCCCGCATCCAGTCGGAGATCCCGGGCGGCCACGGGATCATCACCGGGCGGTTCACCAGCGGCGAGGCGGACGATCTCGCGTTCAAGCTTCGCTCGGGGGCGCTGCGCGCCGGCGTGACGATTCTCGAGGAGCGCACCATCGGCCCGTCCCTGGGGGCCGACTCGATCCGCAAGGGGCTCGTGTCGGGGGCCGTCGGGCTGCTGATGACGACCGCCTTCCTGCTCGTCTGGTACCGCGGCTCCGGGCTCAATGCCCTGGCGGTCCTGGCGCTCCAGATGGTCCTCATACTGGGGGTCATGTCGGCGTTCGGCGCCACGCTGACCCTTCCCGGGATCGCGGGGTACATCCTCACGATGGGAATGGCGGTGGACGCGAACGTCCTCATCTTCGAGCGGATCCGCGAGGAGCTGCGGGTGGGAAAGACGGTGCGCTCGGCCGTCGACGCTGGTTTTGACAAGGCGTTCTCGGCGATTCTCGACTCGAACCTCACGACGCTCATCTCGGCGGTGGCGTTGTTCTCCTACGGCACCGGTCCGATCAAGGGGTTTGCGGTGACACTCTCGGTTGGCCTGCTGGCCAACATGTTCACGGCAGTCTTCATCTCCCGGATGTTGTTCGACCTCTTTCTCGGCCTGAAGCCTCGGATCCAGCGGCTCAGCATCTAGAGCCCGGATCGGGCCACGCGCAGGTTCGCATGCAGATTTTCACGGACACGAAAGTCGACTTCATGGGGAAGAAGGTCTATGCCGCCTTGTTCTCCGGATCGCTCCTGGTGCTGGCGACGGCCGTGATCCTCGTCAAGGGGCTCACGCTCGGGATCGATTTTCGCGGCGGGACGGAGATCGAGCTGAAGTTCGCCCAGGCGCCGGACATCGGCGCCTTGCGCTCGCGGCTGGAAGCGGCCGTCGGCGGAGTCACGCTCCAGCCCGTCGGCAGCGCCGAGGAACGCACCGTTCTCGTGCGGGCGGGGGCCGAGGGGGACGCGAGCGTCATCTCCGCGAAGATCTCGACCGCGCTGCTCTCCCCCGAGGATGCTGCGGCGGCGGCGTCCGGCCGGACCAACCTGAACCAGGTCGGGAAGGACGCGCTGGGACAACGAATCAAGGAGTGTGGGGCCGAGATCAGCGACGAGTCGGCGACGGCGCTCGCGGAGGGGATCCTGGCGGTACGGCTCGCGCAGGGCGGGGTGCTGGCGGGGCTCGACTCTATCGCGGCCGTCCCGGGGCTGACGCCGGAGATTCGCCAGTGCCTCGAGCGCGAGACGTTCCTGCCCCCGTTCACCCGCTGGCGGGACTACTACGTGGGACCGAAGGTCGGCCAGGAGCTGCGCACCAAGGCGATCTGGGCGATTGCCGTCTCGCTCGTGGGAATCCTGATCTACCTGACCTTCCGCTTTCAGTTCGAGTACGGGGTCGGGGCGGTGGTGGCGCTGTTCCACGACGTGATCATCACGACGGGCCTGCTGGTGATCCTGGGGGTGGAGTTCGACCTCACGGTGGTGGCGGCGCTGCTCACGCTGGCCGGCTATTCGGTCAACGACACGATCGTCGTCTTCGACCGGATTCGCGACAATCTGCGCATCAAGCGGACGGCGGGGATCAACGACATCGTCAACCTCAGCTTGAACCAGACGCTGAGCCGCACCGTGCTGACCGGGGGCACCTCTCTGATGGTGATCCTCTCGATGCTGTTCCTGGGCGGGACCGCCTTCTACGGGTTCTCGCTCGCCCTCCTGATCGGCATCATCAAGGGAACCTACTCCTCCCTGTTCGTGGCGAGCCCCATCGTCGTCGTGTGGCAGCAGTACGTGACCGCGCCACGCGCGCGCCGGATCGCACGAGCCTGAGCCGCGCCCCAGGCGCCCCCGCCGTGCTGGCGCGACGGGGGGGTCTGCTATCATCCCCTCGCGGCGCGCAGCGCGCCGGTCGCAGTCGGGAGCCCGGGATCCAGGCAGGCTCCGACTCTCCCGGGGCCTTCCCATGATCCGCTTCGAGGACATCGTCGAGCGGGTGGAGCGTTACCACCCGGAAGCCGATTTCGACCTCCTGAAGCGCGCCTACGTCTTCTCGGCGATGGAGCACCGGAATCAGCTCCGCAAGTCCGGGGAGCCGTACCTGGTCCATCCGCTCGAGGTCGCGGGGATCCTCGCCGACCTGCGGCTCGACCTGACCACGGTCGCCGTCGGGCTGCTGCATGACGTCCTCGAGGACACGCTCACCACGCGCGAGGTCCTGCTGGAGTACTTCGGCGCCGAGGTGACCTCGCTGGTCGAGGGGGTCAGCAAGATCAGCAAGCTCGAGTTCCGCAGCCGCGAGGAGCGCGAGGCGGAGAACTTCCGCAAGATGATGCTGGCCGTGGTCGATGACCTGCGAGTCATCTTCGTCAAGCTCGCGGATCGCCTGCACAACATGCGCACCCTCGAGCATCTCGACGACGAGCGGCGGGAGCGCATCGCTCGGGAGACGATGGAGATCTATGCCCCGATCGCCAACCGACTGGGGCTCGGGGCGATCAAGGGGGAGCTCGAAGATCTGTCCTTCCGGTTCCTGGATCCTCCCGGCTACCAGAACCTGGCGCGGCGCCTGCTCGAGCGCCAGGCGCAGAGCGACGAGCTGATCCGCACGGTGGGAGAGCGCATCGCCACCAGCCTCGGCGAGGCCGGAATCCCGGTTGAGATCATGGGCCGGGTCAAGCGCCTGCACAGCATCGCCCGCAAGATGCGCAAGCAGGGAATCGACGTGGACCAGGTCTACGACTACGTCGCGTTTCGCCTGCTCACCGACAGCGTGAAGAACTGCTACGGCGCTCTCGGGATCATCCATTCGCTCTGGCGGCCGGTTCCGGGACGAATCAAGGACTACATCGCGATGCCCAAGCCGAACCGCTACCAGTCCCTGCACACGTCGGTGATGGGCGATCGGGGGCATCCGTTCGAGATCCAGATCCGCACCCGCGCGATGGACGCCATCGCCGAGCGGGGAATCGCCGCGCACTGGCGCTACAAGGAAGGTCAGCCGCTGGAGTCGGGAAACCTCCGCCAGATCGAATGGCTGCGGCAGCTGGTGGATTGGAAGAGCGAGCTCAAGGACGCCCAGGAGTTCTTCCGCGCGGTCAAGCTCGACCTCTACCCCGAGGAGGTCTACGCCTTCACCCCCAAAGGGCAGGTACGGGCGCTGCCGAAGGGGGCGACGCCGATCGACTTCGCGTTCAAGATCCACAGCGAGATCGGCAGCCACTGTTCCGGAGCGCGCGTCAACGGGCGCCTCGTCCCCTTGAAGACCGAGCTTCACAACGGCGACATCGTCGAGATCCTGACGACCCCCGCGGCACACCCCACCCGGGACTGGCTCCACCTGGTGCGCACGGCGTCGGCGCGCGCGAAGATCCGCAACTATCTCCACAAGGTGGAGCGAGAGCAGAGCCTCGGCCTCGGCCGCACGCTGCTGGAGCGCGAGCTGCGCAAGTACCGCCTCTCGCTGAAGAGCTTCCTCAACCACCCGGAACTGCCGAAGGTGCTCGCGGCGCTGGGATTCGCGGAGGGGGAGGACCTGATTGCGGCCGTGGGGTTCGGCAAGGCGCTGCCCCAGGAGGTGATCGAACGGCTGTTCCCGGACCGCGCCCGCGATGACCGGGTGGCGTCCGGCATCGGCCATGCCGTCAAGCGGGCGCTGGGACTGACCGGGAATCGCGTCGAGGTGGCAGGCCTGCGCGACGGGATGGTGATGCTGGCGAAGTGCTGCAACCCGGTGCTCGGCGAGCCGATTGTCGGCTACGTCACCCGTGGGAGGGGCGTCTCCGTGCACCTGGAGCACTGCCCCAACATCGATGCGCTCATGTTCGACCCGCAGCGCAAGATCGAGGTCAACTGGGCGACGAGCGAAGGCGGGAGCTTCACCGTGAAGCTGCTGGTGCGCTCGGAGGATCGTCAGGGGCTGCTGGCGCGCGTAACCGCCGCCATCGCGGAGGAAGACGCGAACATCAAGGACATCCGCGCCGATACGACCGAGGACCAGCGCGGGGAGATGGCTCTTACGCTGACCATCCGCGACCGCCGGCAGCTCGATCGAATCCTGCAGCGGCTGCGTCAGCTCGACGGGGTCATGGCGGCCGAGAGAATCCTGGGCTGAACCGACCGCTGCGTCCCGGCGAGACGGTCAGGGGAGGGGGGAGTGATGACGATCGAAAAGGTGCAGACCGGCGCGGCGCCCCGCGCGATTGGCCCGTACTCACAGGGGGTGACCACCGAGGGATGGCTGTTCGTCTCCGGCCAGATCGGTCTCGATCCGGAGTCCGGCGCCCTGGTAGGAGGCGGCTTTACCGCCGAGGTCAGGCAGGCGTTCCAGAATCTCGCGGCGATCGTGACCGCGGGAGGGGCGACGCTCGACCAGGTCGTGCGCGTCACCGTCTACCTCACCGATCTGGAGAGGTTCTCGGAGATGAACGCCATCTACGAGGAGTACCTCGGGGGGTGCCGCCCGGCCCGCTCCACCGTCGGCGTCGCCAGCCTGCCGAGGGGAGCCGTGTTCGAGATCGATGCGATCGTGCGTTGCGCCTAGGAGGAGGCGCGGACGGTCTTCTCGATGCGCCCGGAGCGCAGGCAGCGGGTGCAGACCCGCATGCGCTTGCTGCCGCCGACCTGCCGCGTGCGAACGCGCTGCAGATTGGGGTGCCAGACCTTCTGAGTCAGGTTATGGGCGTGGCTGATATTGTGCCCGAACCGTGGACCTTTCCCGCAGATCTCACACACCCTGGCCATCGCACCTCCTCGTGTCTCCCGGACTACTGCGTAGGGGGAACTCCTTTTAACACTGTGATCTGGCTAGGTCAAGCCGGTTTTTTGTCCCCCCCTTGCCAACGTTCCGTCATGCCTATATAATACCGCCTCGGCTCATGGGGGTTTCGTATCGGCCACCTATGCCGGGAGGCCGACATCGGAACCCCGCTTGACGTGCGGGGAGATAGTTGTCAATTTCCGGGCGGTATGACGCTCCGCACGTCGTCAAGCTGACGCTTGGTCTCCCTCGAGCGTCAGCGAGCGTAACTCCAGGTATTTCAGTGTTTTTTTTCTTGACACCCCCTGGACCCTTTGCTATGTTCACGCTCGGCTTGAAGTTTTGACCGTAAGTAGGCGTCAAACCTGACGGCTGGAAAGGGATTTCACGTGTTGTTTCAACGCTCGAAGGGGCTTGTCGGACTGGATGTCGGCTCCAGCGCCGTGAAGGGCGTGGAGCTCAAAGACCTCGGAAAAGGACGCGGTTACCAGCTCGTGAGCCTCGGAATCGAGGCCCTGCCGCCCGAGGCGATCGTGGACGGCGCGATCATGGATGCCGGCCTGGTGTCGGAAGCCATACACAAGCTGTTCGCCCGCTGCAAGTTCAAGGCGGCCGAGGTCGCAATCTCGCTGTCCGGGCACAGCGTCATCATCAAGAAGATCTCCCTCCCGGTGATGAGCGCCGACGAGCTGGCCGAGTCGATCCAATGGGAAGCGGAGCAGTACATCCCGTTCGACATGGACGACGTCAACATCGACTACCAGATCCTGGGCGGGTCCTCGAGCTCCGGGGACGCCAACATGGACGTGCTCCTGGTGGCCGTGAAGAAGGAGAAGATCAACGACTATACCGGGGTCGTCACGCAGGCGGGGAAGACGCCGGTCCTGGTCGATGTCGACGTCTTCGCACTGCAGAACGCCTTCGAGGTCAGCTACGAGACGCCCCCCGCCAACGTCGTGGCGTTGATCAACCTCGGTGCGAGCGTCACCAACATCTCGGTGCTGCTGCGCGGGAACCCGATCTTCTGGCGCGACATCTCGATCGGCGGCAATCGTTACACCGAGGCGATCCAGCGAGAGCTGAACCTGCCGCAGGATCAGGCGGAAGCCCTGAAGCGAGGCGACGGCGCCGACGGGGTCCCGTCGGACAGCGTACAGCCGATCCTCGCTGGTGTTCACGAAGAGGTCGGTAACGAGATCCAGAAGACGCTCGACTTCTTCAAGGCAACCACCTCGGGCGAGCCGGTGCAGCATCTTGTCCTCTCCGGTGGGTGCAGCCAGATCACCGGCCTGCTCGACTACATGTCGGATCGGTTCCAGACCCCGGTCGAGATGTTCAATCCCTTGCGCCGTCTCGCCGATCGCGATCGCGTCCTGGCGTCGGTCGGCGGGGAGGAGGCTGCCCCCTCGATGGCGATCGCCGTGGGGCTGGCCATGCGGAAGGTGGGAGACAAGGAATGATCCGGATCAACCTGCTGAGCGCGCGCAAGCCGACGGCCTCCAAGGTCAGGGCGCCCAAGATCGAGGTCGGGGCGAGCGCCGAGAACCTGCTCTACGCGGCCGTGCTGATCCTGGCGATTGGGTTCTGCCTCTACCAGTGGTGGTCGCTGAATGCCGAGAAGGAGCGGCTGGCGAACGAGGTCTCGATCGCGCAGCAGGAACTGGAGAAGGTGAAGGAGGGGCTGCGCATCATCGCGGAGCTCGAGACGAAGAAGGCGCTCATCGACAGGAAGGTGGACATCATCTCCAACCTGAAGAAGGCGCGCACCGTCCCGGTCACCCTGCTGAATGAGCTGAATGCGAACCTCCCGGACTTCCTCTGGTTCACGTCGATGTCCGAAGCCGCCAATCAGATTGGCTTCAACGGGCGCGCCACCACGCCCAATGCTCCCGCGAATCTCTACAACAACCTGAGCGCCTCCCCCTACTTCGCGGATGTGAACCTGAACCAGATCGCCAAGGACGCCAACGGCGTCAACTTCTCCCTCACCTGCTCCTTCGTCCCGGGCGGCAAGCCCCGGGCGCAGGGATAGGCCGAGCGTCGGCCGGAAAGGCATAGGGGGAACGCGATGAACCTGCAGAATCTACCGTGGTGGGGAAGAGCGATTATCTTCGTCGGCCTCGCCGGCGTCATCGTTTGGCTCGGCTACAGCACCTGGCCGGGATTCTCCGTGATGCAGAAGCAGATCGCCTCCAGCAACGAGGAGCTTGCCGGCCTCAAGGCGGAGATCCAGAAGGGACAGGGCGCGATCAAGCGGCGCGCCGAGCTCGAGGCGCAGATCCAGATCAAGGAGGCCGAGCTGGCGCTGCTGCGGCGCATCCTGCCGACCGAGCCGGAAACCGGCGATCTGGTGAAATGGCTCAAGGCGCAGACCGACCAGGTGAACCTGGACCTGTTGAACTTCACCCGCGGGGCGGTCACGGCGAGCGAGTTCTACAAGGAGCACTCCGCCACCATGGAGGTGACCGGGGAGTTCCACGATCTCGGAGAGTTCTTCGAGCGCGTCTCGGGACACGATCGTCTGGTCAACATCAAGAACCTGTCGATCACGGCGAATACCGGTCCGGATCGATTCACCCGGTCGATTCGCGCCAACTTCAGTGCGGTCACGTTCGTCTACCAGGAGGAGGCCGCGAAATGAGGGGTTCGATGCTCTACGCGCGTGCCTCGCTTCTCCTGGTCCTGGCCGGGGCATCCGTCGCGAGCGCGCAGGACCCCGCTGCACCGGCGGCTCCCGACGCCGCCGCCACGGCCGCACCCAGCGCGGAGGCCGCGCCCCAGCCTGCGGAGCCGGGCGGCCTCCTCGAATACCAGCGGGGGAGCTACCGCGACCCGTTTCGCTCGCTCGAGGAACCGAAGCCGGACGCCATGCGACCTCGACCGCCCGGTCCGGCAGGGATGTTGATCGAGGAGGTCGATGTGATCGGTATCCTCTCGGGGCCAAAGGGCGCGATGATCCTGATCATCGGCACCGACGGCCTGGGGTACTCGCTCACCGAGGGGACGGAACTGTACGACGGCAAGGTCCTGACGATTGATGAGGGAGACGGCAAGGTCGTCTTTCGACAGAACGTGAACGATCCGAACCTGATCAAGCCCTACCGCGACATCGAGGGACGGCTTGAGACCGCTTCCTGAGGAGGCTGGAACCATGAAACAGGGTACTGCACAGTGGCTGTCGGCTGTCCTGGCGCTCTCCTTGGGATGCGCCGGGGGGTCGCGCCTCGTCGAGCCGGCGGACGAAAACCCGCAGGCAACGTCGCCGGCCCGCATCGAGGCCATCGTGCCGACCCTCGCCGCGGATCGGACGCGGGTGGTCGTCCAGGCAAATGCGCCGCTCCTCTACACCTCGTATCAACCTGACCCATCTCGCCTGATCATTGAGGTGCAGGGAGTGGATGTCTCGGCCCTGCCACCGCGAATCGAGATCGGCCATGGCGTCGTCGAGGCGGTCCTCATCTCCTCGGACCCAACTGCCAAGTTCCCTCGCGCCCAGCTCGAGTTCACCGGGGTTGCGGCCCTCAGCCCCCAGGTGCGCTCCGAGGGGACCAACCTGGTCGTCGAGTTCACCGCGAGTCCGACGGTGGCCGGCCTGATCGACAGGGCGAGCGCCGGCGAGGCCGCATCGCCGGCCGCCGCGAGCGGGACCCTGCGCGAGACGCCGGCCGTGGAGGAGGAGGTCTTTCCTCCATCGCCGTCCGCTGTTCCCGCCTCCGAGGCTCCGCGCCCCGTTCCAGCCGCGGCGATCCCTGCGGAGCCGACGGCCCCGGCGACCCTGCTGCTCGGCATCGACCCGGTCACGGAGAATGGAGGTGCCCGCGTGACCTTGCGCGCGGACGGGCAACTCGCTTACCGGACCTTCACTCTCGAGCGTCCGGACCGGCTGGTGTTCGACCTCCTAGGAGTGCAGAACGCGCTCGGCGCCCGCCACCTGCCGGTCGAGGCCGGCGTCGTGGACGTGGTGCGCGTTGCCCAGTTCCGCCCCGAGCCGGATGCCGTGGCACGCGTCGTCTTCGACCTCAGCGCCCCCGCCCCCTATCGCGTCGTCGAGAAGCGCGACCGGATCGAGGTGGTCGTCGGTGAGCCCGCGGTCGCGGCGCTCGGGACCGCCGAACCGCCTGCCGGCGCCGAGCCCAGCCTGCCCATCTCCACACCCACGGAGGCCGTCGCCGTCGCGGCGACTTCCACCACCCCGACCCCCGAGCCCGGATCGCCGGTGGTGGTCGCGACGGCCCCGCGCCCCGCGCTCAGCGTGCCGGCTTCCCCCCACCCCGCGCCGGAGACACCGCTCGGCGAGCCCCCCCTCCGCCTCGAGGAGATGGGAGCGCCCGGGGACGACTCCTACGTCCTCTTCGACCAGGCCTCGGCCTCACCGAGCG
>Ga0137321_1000232_pt1 | contig 14356 bp, 18 predicted proteins | sample EasRivERMZT399_2_FD_104758 | JGI IMG/M metagenome (GOLD analysis project Ga0137321, IMG submission 104758) | Soil microbial communities from meander-bound floodplain in the East River, Colorado, USA - East River MetaG ERMZT399_2 | ecosystem: Environmental > Terrestrial > Soil > Floodplain ... | reverse complement strand
TGAACGCTTCGTTCGGTGGCGCTGCGGACATCCTGAACGACGTCGTGGACATCTTGCGCGTGCAGTCGTACCGCGGAAAGGTGTGCGGGCTCGACTACCCGCCGCGCAACTTCCCGGGCACGCTGCTCGAGGCTGCGCATCGATGGGCCCTCGAAGACGACTGGTTCGTGCTGTTTGACCCGGACATGTTGTTTGTGCAGAAGGTCGAGTTCGTCCCACGGTGGTCCGCCGATCGGGTCGGCTACGGGCCTGCGGGTGCGCGTGTCGGCGTGCCTTACGTGATCCAAGCGTCTCGTGCCGAGGAGCTCGCTTGGGAATGGCTGCGCGTGCTGGATTCGGCGAAGACGTGGACGTGGGAAATGGTCATGTGGGCTTACGTCGTCGCGATGCGCCGCTTGGGCATCGGCTACGCAGAGACCCAGTGGGCCGACAGCAACTTCAAACCTCTCGCGGTGTCGACGGCCCCGATGATCCACTACTGCTACGGCGACGAGAAGCGTTGGACGAAGCGGGCGTTTCAGTACGACGTGTACTCGGTGTTTGAGCGCATCCCGATCGGCATTGGCGTGTCGATCGAGGGCAAGATCTACGAACAGCTTGACGAGGTACGGCGTCGGCTGGGCATTGCTTTGAGGAGGTGAATCATGGCGACTGTACGGACGTGGGAGTGCAAGCGTTGCTTCCTACAGACCTCGGCTGATCACAAGCCCACAGACTGCATCGCTTCGCTGCGGCGTGCGCTGGCCGCCTCGATTGAGGCCGGCAAGAAGCAAGCGGCGATGATCACCGAGATAAAGGGCGGGCGGGGTGAGCCGATCACGCGGACTCGAGACATGTACGTCGGCAGTGCGTTGGTGAGCGATTTCATGCCGGGCGACATCGTAGAGCTCACTTATGGCGACCATCGCCACGTGCGCCTCGTTGGCCGTTATATCTCAAGAGGATGGACCGAGAAGGACAACGCCTGGGAGTGGACCGAGCTTAATGGGCGGCGCACTTCGCCGGTGACGTTCGACAGGGCCGACTCATTCAAGTTCGCCTCTCGCCCCGTGTCGAATCCTAACGTCTTCCGCCCGCGGGTGCAGCCATGAGTTTCCTTTCGTGGCCTTGGGAGTTGCAGGTGTACGTGCTCGGATGCATGGTCATGCTGCTGCTGATCGTCATGGACCGCGGCAAGACGACGCACGACTGGAACCCGCTCGAGAAGTTCGCCTGCATCGCACTCTGGCCGATCGCCATGGTGCTCGGCGTGCTGTTCGTGTTCGCTTCGATTTTCGACTGAGGAGAGGTGAGGCGTGGACAAGATCATCGCATTGGTTGTAGGCAGCGTCACCGTTGGGCTGCTGGCGTTCGTCATCACGTGGGCCTTCGGGCGGCTGCGCGAACGTCGGCAGAAGTTGCTCGATGCCACCCGGCCGCGGTGCAAGCACGGCGCCGACAAGTTCCGCGGGCCCCGGTGCACATCGTGTATTGCGGAGGCCAAAGCCTTCTTCGAGGAGAAGGCAGAGGCAACAAGCAAGTTCAAGATCTATATGCCCAACGAGCTAAGCCAGGCCTTCTGGGGGACGTCGCCGGTTGCGGTGCCTAAGACTTCGTGGCGCGACGTCGTAGCGAGGAGGTGGTTCCGCGAGCCCAATAGCTTGGAGTACCGGTGTCGCACCTGCGGCTATGTCGTTCACGAGCACGACCTCTTGGACTCGCGCAGCCCGTACGCGGCGCTGGCGCACGTCTGCCAGCCGAAGTCGGTCACAGTGCAGTTCAACAAGGAAGTCGAGGTGCGTACAGGCCCCGCGCCGTGTGTTTCGTGCCCGGACTGCAAGCCACCGGCCTTTCGCTGTGAGAACTGCGTCCGTTGGGGCTGCAAGGAGTGCTACTGATATGGGACTGGACCCGCTTCGAATCGAAGGTTGGATGAGCGAGGGAGAGCTCGCTTGGCTCGCTGAACAGGCGGCCGGCAAGATGACCGTCGTCGAGATGGGCTCGTACAAAGGCCGCTCGGCGATGGCGCTCTTGTCGCGCATGCCGGTCGGGGCGATGCTGCACGCGGTCGATGCGTGGTGGGATGACAAGATCTACGCCGCGTTTCGGACGAACCTCCGCGAGCATCTCGACGCTGGGCGCGTGACGATGCACCGAGCGACGACCTCCCAGGCGTTCGGTTCTTTGGTAGGGATCGAAGCCGAGATGGTGTTCATCGACGCTGGGCACGACTATGACAACGTGGTCGGGGACATCCAGCTGGCGCGCATCTTGATGCCGCGTGGCGGGCTGCTGTGCGGGCATGACTACTGCGACCAGTGGCCCGACGTGCCGCGAGCGGTTCGCGACGTCGTACCTGGGTTCAAGGTGGTCGAAGGCGAGCGCATCTGGTACAAGGAGGTGACCGCGTGGTGATCACTCGACGGAAGTTCTTCTCCTTCTTCGGCGTGGGGGTCGTCATGGCTGCGACGCCTGCGCTCGTGCCGGCGGTGGTGCGCAACTTGGCTTTCTACCAGCAACATCCGGTCGAGTACATCCAGGATCACTACGGGTCGTCGCCCCTCGACGATATCTACGCTCTGTGGACGTACAAGGAGCAGATGATTCGGGCCTACTTGCAAGGATTGAGGAGACTCTAATGGCGATCAAGCGCGACCCGATCCTGACGTGCTTTTTTCTGTGCGACCGCGTGATCCGCGACGACATCACCAAGAAATGGGGGGCGATCGGGCTCTTCAACGCGCTCGTGGCGGACTCGTTCCCGGTGGGCTACTTCGAAATGTGGTTCTTCTGCCGCTTCGCAGATGCCCCTGCTGAGATCGACATGCGCAACTCGATCACGGACCCGGACGGGAAGGTGATCGCTGAATGCTCGAGGCATTTCTCCATCGGTTCGCTGCCTGAAGCGGGCTCGATCGGCGCTGGTCGAGGCTGGTGGGAGATCGGCGGGCGCTTCAAAGACATCGTATTTCAGCGCCCGGGCCAGTACCGAGTGCATGTCAACATCAACCAAATCGAGCTGGGGGATTCGGCTTTGTACCTAGCGCAGGCGTGATTTTGTTGGTTTTGGCCCAGAGGTTTTGCGTAGTTAAAATAATCTGTGTCAGGCGAAACCGACGTTTTACCTATGACTATGACAATAATACATACACTACTCACAACACAACAGAGGAAGCAACATCATCATCATCATCATTATGATATATTATTATATACAGTGTTTCTTTCCTGGGTGTGTTTGGGTATGAGAGAGAGGTCGCTAGTAGGGTGACCAGTGTATTTTTATTTCGTAGAGGTGCGGCATGAGTCAGAACCAGCAGGACGTCTTGAGTCGAGGGTACTCGAAGGAGGATCGGATTCGACTTCGCGCCTTCGGCCGACGGATGCGGTCGCATCGTGTCCACGACTTTCCGAAGCACAGCGTGCAGGCCATGGCGCGCAACTTGCTCGACATTCACCCATCGACTTTGTCCTTGATCGAGCACGGGCTGATCGCGCCGAGCGAGCGCGTGATGGGAAGGCTGTCGTCGATCTACGGCGTCCCTGTTGAAGACCTCAAGCGTCGGCTGCCCACTCCGCCACGGCGTGGTCGTCCGCGAGGAGAATCAGATTCGGTTGACACTGACAAGTGGGCAGATGGGCGTCGGCTGTTCGCGCTGATCTTGGACAGCATGAGGGTTCGGGCGAAGCTGTTGAAGGTCGAGCTGGCGATCGACGCCAAGATCTCGCTGATCTACGTCAAGCAGCTGCTCAGCGGCCGTCATCCGATCCCGCCCAATGGAGTGTGTGTGCGCTTGGCCCGCGCATGCAAGACTTCGCCGTTGCGGTTGCTGCTGCTTCGCGTGGTGTCGATGGCGCACCCTGCTCTACGGCCAGGCCTGATGAAGGTGTTGCTGGCTCAGATCGAGGATCGGTCGCGTCTGACGAAGGCATCTCTAGAGCTCCTGGCACACATGGCGGATGGTGGATGGCGTCGACCTTTGTAAGGAGGCTGCATGGCGATCACGTCGTTCCGTGAGGGGTATTTCTTCCTGTCCAATTTCTACCCAGCTGCGGTGAAGCTGGATGGCATCGAGTACCCGACCGTCGAGCACGCCTTTCAGGCAGCGAAGACATGCGAGCGCGCTGTGCGTGAGGCGTTCTTGCTGCCGCAGTACGCGAAGCCTGGCGCAGCCAAGCGACTCGGTCGGTCGATCACCCTCCGCAAGGACTGGGAAGAGGTGAAGGACTTCATCATGAAGCGGCTGCTGTGGGATAAGTTCGTCATCACCTCGAAGAACAAGCTCGCTCACAAGCTGATCGAGACGTACCCTCGTCAACTCATTGAAGGCAACACCTGGGGCGATCGGTATTGGGGGGCTGAAGAGGTCCGTGGGCAGTGGATCGGTCAGAACAAACTCGGGTTGATGCTGATGGGCGTCCGAGATGCGATCATCGAGCTCGCCCAGAACGTCCCCCCTGTTGACACCCGAGCCCGATCCCGGTAGCATTGATGCATGAAGAGGTGGATGTCGATCGATCCGGGCATGCGCTACACCGGGTGGGCCTACTGGGAGGACGACGAGCTCCAGGATTGGGGCCTCGTGCATATGTCCTTCCCGAAGGGCCTCGAGTGGCAGCATCGGGCCGCAGCCATGGCCAAGAAGATGCTCGCCGAGCTTCGGTACTTCACACCCGCTTGGATCGTTTGTGAGTTCCCGCAAGAGATGGGTGGCGCCGGGAGCCGTGGCGACATCGCACTCCGGTCAGGATCGGTACGTAAGCTGGCCGCTTATGTCGGCATGCTCGAGGGCCGGATAGCGGAGTCGATGCCCGACGTTCAGTTCATCATGGTCGAGCCCATGACGTGGAAGGGACAGCTACCCAAGGAAATCACGCTCAAGCGGGTGCTGCGCGATTACCCGAAGGTAGCTGGCTCGACGGTCAGGCACGACGTCATCGACGCTATCGGCATCGGGCGATGGAGGGTGCGTGAGTCGAAAAAGCGCCGCGCCTAAAACCCGACCGTCCCCGACACCTAAAAGAGTGGACCTCAGGCGGTTCCGGGGTGAGGCCTTGGTCAAGGTCCGCCACAAGAAGCAGCAGGAATTCTTGGAGTTCTACGGCAAGTACGGCACGATGGCTCTCGCCTGCCAAGAGGTGGGCATCCGCGAGGAGCGCATCGCCGACTGGAGATCTCGAGACCCCGTCTTCGACCGCAAAGTCGCCCAGGCCGAGAAGCTCGTCGGCGACCGCCTGGTCAAGGAAGTGATCCACCGTGCGGTCGAAGGCGAAGAGAAGACGATCTACAACAAAAACGGCGACGTCGTGGACACGGTGTACGAGAAGAGCGACTCGCTGCTCATGTTCGCGACCAAGCGTCACCGCCCTGAGTTTCGTGATCGCGTGGACATCCCGGTCATCACTGGGTCCACCACCAACATCCAGAACAACGTGCTGCTCACCATCGATCCGTCCAAGCTCGATGGCGAACAGCTGAAAGCTTATGAAGCCCTCCTCCTCTCCGCTGCCGGTGCTCCAGATGACCGAGCAGCAGCGCCAGGAAATGCTCTTCCGCGTCCGGCGGGAGATCCTCCAGCGGGACCTGGCGCGATTCGTCCGTGAGGCCTGGCCGCTCGTAGAAGGCGACCGCGAGCTCAAGTGGAACTGGCACATGGACGCTGTGTGCCAGCACTTGCAGGCCTTGGACGACGGGACTCTGCCCAAGCGTAAGCTCATCTTCAACGTGCCTCCGCGTACCTCGAAGAGTACGCTGGTCACGGTCATGTTCCCCATCTGGGTGTGGACACGCCGTCCGTGGGTCCAGTTCATGTTCGCCAGCTACTCCTTCTCGCTGTCTCGCGACCATGCCTACAAGCGCCGCCAGGTGCTGGACTCGAAGTGGTTCCAGGAGCGCTGGGGCGAGAAGGTCGCCGCGTCGACGGACCGAAACAACGTGGTTGAGATCTCCAACACCGCCAAGGGCTTGATGTACACCACGTCGGTGGGTGGTTCGACGACCGGTCGCGGCGGCGACTACTTGCTGCTCGACGATCCGAACAGCGCCGAAGAGATGGAGAGCGAGGTCCAGCGGGCCAGCTGCCTCAGGTTCGTCGACGTCGCTTGGTCCACGCGAGCGAACGACGCCAAGACCGTGCGCGAGGTCGTCATTCAGCAGCGCACGCATGAAGACGACGTGACCGGCCACCTGCTCAAGCAGCAACCCGATGAATGGCTGCACGTCAAAATCCCGATGGAGTACAACCCCGACTCGACCGGCCGCTCGACGTCGATCTGGTCGGACCCGCGCAAGGTCAAGGGCGAGATCATCGACCCCATCCGCTTCCCGACCAAGTACATCGAGACGCAGAAGATCCGCCTCGGCACGTATCGGTACGCCGGTCAGTACGATCAGGAGCCCGCTCCTCTGGGCGGCGGTATCATCAAGGCCTCGTGGCTGCGGCCGTGGTACCACAACGCTGACAAGGACATCGTGCTGCCAGGCCTCATCAACGGCGGCGACTACAAGTTCAACCCCTGGAACGTCACGCGCTTCGCCACCGTCGACTTGGCCTTCACCGAAGAGGAGATCGGCGAGAAGAAGCTCGATGACCCCGACTTCACCGTCATGGCCGCGTGGGCTGCGTTCAAGCTTAAGCGCGGCACCGTACTCGTGCTGCTAGATCTTATCCGCGAGCGCATGGAAGGTCCGGACATGCTGCTGAAGCTCGAGGCCTTTCACACGCACTGGCGCTTCGCGGTGATCGGGTTCGAGACGATCCAGGCCCAGAAGGCGCTCTTCCAGTTCGCCCGCAAGATGGGCTTGCCGGTGCGTGAGATCTCCACGAAGAACGACGAAGAAGCCCTGTACCGCCTCGACAAGGACAAGGTCTCGCGTGTGGTGGCAGCGACGCCGCTCATGGAGGCGGGCGGCTTTTACGTGCCGACGTATGCGCCGTGGTTGCTCGACTACACGCAGGAACTGACCCGCTTCCCGAACGCTTCGCACGACGACCAGTGCGACGTGACTTCGTGCGCGGTGCCGATCGCCGACAAGGTAGCGAGCATCTTGGAGCCCGATCGCGGTGAACGCCCCGCGGAGCGTCCGAAGCGCGAAGCCCCGATCAGCACGCGCTCATTCGGCCCCACCGACTGGCGCAAAGAGTTCCCAGGCGGCGTGATCCCGCAAGGCGAGGTCCATCCGACGCCCGAGACCTTCATCAACAACTTCGGAGCAGACGGCACATGATCGACTCGAGCGATACCGGAATGCGAGCGAGAGCGACTGAGAACGGCGGGATCACGTGGGTCCAGTTGCTGTGGTGCGACAACCGAGACAACCATCGACGTGGTCCAGACGGCGGCGTGTGCTGGTGCGGCAACGCTATTCCGAGGACCATCGTGTATCGTGAAGACCCGGATGAGCGTGAGTACAACAAGCCGCATGGCCACTACCATCGAGGCGATGAGTCATGAGCATCATCAGTAGGCGCAAGTTCTTCTCGTTCTTCGGTGCTGGCGTGGTCATGGCCGCCGCCCCGAAGCTGATCGAAGCGCCCGCTCGCTTCGGCGTGACCGGCCCGAACATCCTCACCGGTGGAGACATCAAAATCCAGAAGTGGAACTGGGCCGACTTGGACGAGCGCCTCTTCTTCCAGATGCTCGTCAACCCTGACGCCAAGCTGTTGCCGGCTGTCCCCGACGCACCCGATGGCGTGGCGCTCTTCGCGACGACGTCCGATGGATCCAAACGATTTAAGGCGACCTGGGCATGAGCTACAAGCCGCTGCGCTTCATCCACGACATCGAGACCACCGGACTGCGCGCTGAGGTCCACCGCATCGTCGAGGTGGGCTCGGCCGCCTTGCTCGGTGACGACATCATCAGCAGCTTCGGGTCGCTCGTGAACTGCGGGCAGCGGCACTTGGACCTGTGCGGGCATATCAACGAGACCTTGCCCTTCAACAAGATTCCGGTCGCGGACGTCTTGGCCGCGCCGCCCGACAGCGAAGTCGCCGCAGCGTTCAAGACCTGGATGGACGCATTGGTCCGCGAGCATCAGCCCGAAGAGGTGACCCACCACTCGTACAACGTGCGCTTCGACAGCGCGTTCCTCCGTCTGCCACCGTGGAGCATCGAGGAGTGGTCCGAGTGCGTGATGTTGGCCGCCACCCGTGCTCTGGACCGCATCAAATTCGTAAAACTAGTTGACGCCGCTCAGCAATATGGCGTATCGTTTGAAGGTGATGCTCACCGCGCAGAGGTGGACGCAAAATGTGCGGCTCGAGTGTACGTCGGAATCCTCCGGGCGAGAAGGGAAATAGCAACTCTATGAACATGGACCGCTGGATGCGAGAGATCTCGGTCCCTCTCGTCGCGGAGGAGATCGCCGCTCTGCTCGGCGACACGTCGGGCGAGGCTCGTGACGCCGATGGACGCTGGAGCAAGTCCGGCGCTCCGGGCAGTCATCACGGATCGAAGAAGAACATGATCCGTCAGAACGCCGAAAGCCACGCGGCGTATGCCTCGAAAGTCCTCAAGCGACCGGACGTCGGTTCCATGCCCGCCGAAGTCGTTCGTGCGGCCCAGAAGATCGCAGACCACAAGCGGGGCGGCATCGACGCTCTGACCCCGCACGAGGCGCATTCCTGGCACGGGCACGTTGAAGGCCGCATCAATCATGAGGGCGCGGTCACCGACATGTCTGAGACTGTCTCGGTCGCGCCCACACCTGCCTGGCAGAGTCGCCCCTACAAAGACCGCAACAAGCCCGTTTCTCAAGCGCCCTACACGCGCAAAAGCAATGAGAATTGGGCGCATCACGCCGACGAAGCCCTCCTCGGTCCGCTGTACGACGCCGCGCACAAGATCGAGGCCATGCTCGCCGGCAAGAACCAATCGCGTGGCGAAGACGGCAAGTGGACGAAGAAGCCCGACGCCAAGCGTTGTGGCAAGGGGAAGGGCGACTGGGTCGACCGCGACTTGGCGCACGAGTCGAAGAAGAGCACCGAGCGCGAGCACGAGGCTGCCAAGTCCCACACCTACGCTTGCCCGTCGTGCAAGAAGCCGAAGTCGATGGTGCACAAGTACTCCACGCACTCCGGCGGCACGTACGGCTACAGCGTGCATCACTACAGCTGCAAGAGCTGCAAGAGTTACGACGCCATCAACTCGGTTCCGAAGAAGGGCATCAAGCACGCGGCCGAAGAGATCGCGGCCTTGTTCGCCGGTCAGCCGCACGACGTCAGCGGCGAGGCCCGCGATCACGGCCAGTTCGCCAAGACCCCGGGCGCAGGCGCGGCCAACGAGCCCACCGGCAGCCCGCTCGATCCGGCGACGGGTGCGAAGCCTCCGCCCGCGGAGCACGAGGTCCACAAGTCCAACATGGACCTGCACTCGAAGGCCGCGAAGACCTACAACGCGCTGGTCAAGCAGCACCTCGACCTCGCGAAGATCGCGCTCAGCCCCGAGGACCGCGCCCGTCATATCGAAGCCGCCCGCTCCCATAAGCAAACCGCGGCGCATCACACCGAGCAGGCGGGCGCCCACGCGGAGAAGATGACCGCCGCGCTCCAGAAAGCGATGCAGCAAGTGCCGACGCTCCCGACCGCGAAGCCCGGCCTCACGCCCGGACAGCCCGCAGCTGCTGCGCCCACACCGAAGCCGAACGCGACCGCTCAGGGCATCACCGGCGGCATCGGCAGCACCATCAAGAAGGGCGTCGGCATCGTGGACTCCGCGATCAACGCCAACGAGCAGCCGGGCATGATCACCGACGGCGCCGAGAAGGGCATCGACGCGGCGAGAAAAGCCGTCCACGCCCCGGCTAAACCCCCGCCTCCGATTCCGACCGATCCGAGCCAGCTTCCTCCCCGCAAGCCGACCTTCGCGCCCAGCGGAGAGAAGCAAGCCGACGACTACAAAGAACGTCAGGCCGCCGGACGCATCGGCGCGCAGAAAGGCATGGGCGCCGCGGCTCAACCCCCACCTGAAATGACGCCCGAGCAGAAGGCCCAGAGCGGCCAGAAGGCTCGCGACGTCATTGCCCGGCAGTTCCCGAACATGAAGCTCCCGCCGCCGAAGATCTCGCACACGACGCCGAGTGGGCAGGACGTTCCCGCGTCGACCGGCACCGGCATGACGCACGGCCCCGCAGTTCGTCGCGAGCAAGAGCGTCAGGAGTACAGCGCCGCGATGAACCGTCCGAACGGCCTTGACCCGAAGAAGCTCGAGGAAGCACGCCGCACGCGGGAGGCGACAAACTCCGCGATGGGCCACCAGGAAACCGGCAACACCAGCTACACTCAGCCCACCCCTCAGCAGGTTGCCGAGCAACGTCGTGTTCAGACGGGTGGAAAGCTCGATCCGCTTCGCACCAAAGTTCCACCCCCCGCTCGCCCCGCGGTTGAGATGTCGACGGATCTCACGAAGCCGCTGGGTCACATTCCTGGTACTCCGGCGTCTTCATTGCAGAAGCAGCGTCTGAACCGCTGGCTCCAGGGAGGGAAGTAAGCGATGACGCTCCCACTTCAGAACCGTAGCTACACCACCGACCTTTACAGTTATGCTCTCTCTGCGATCTACCAGTTCTACGATCGCACGCGAGACCCAGGCTACGCGCTCAGCCAGGACGTCGACATCTACGAGATCATGCTACGCGACCCCAAGGTCCACCAGGGCGTGCAGGACCGGCTGACAAGCGTCTGCGGACCCGACTGCAAAGTCGCCCCGTTCAACAACTCGAAAGATCCGAACGACATCGCACTGGCGAAGCTCGTAGACGACGCCTTCCGCTTCATCCCGCACTTTGCAGATTCGAGAATGAGGCTTGCGACCGCAATCTTCCGCGGTCAGTCGTGCGAGCTGATGACCGGCAAGAAGCGCTACCTGCGCCTCGGCGGCATCGAGCAGGCTGAGAACTGGTGGATGTTCAATGAGTTCAAGAACATCGACCCGCGCCGCTTCACGATCCGCAACGTCCACAACAAGCGCAAGGACGGCTCGACCAAGGTCGACACCGAGCTGTGGATGTCGACCGTGCCCATGTCCACGGGCCCGAGCAACATCCCCGAGTCCGACTGGATCCCGGGCAAAGGCCTCATGTCGTACGGCTTTCGCAAGGTCGACCATCCGGACTGGATGATCCGCGTCATCTACAACAATGACGAAGCTCGACTCGGCTACGGCCGAGGCCTCGTCGACTGCCTCTACTTCTACCACTGGTTGAAGCAGATCCTCTTGCGCGAAGGTCTGCAAGGCGTCGAGCGTTGGTCTCAGGGCATCGTGGTCGGCACACTCGACACCGAACGCGCTGGCGCCCCCGACACGCAGACGATGCAGCGTGAGCGTCAGGCGATGGTCGACGCTCTGACCGCGATGCGCTCGCGCCACGTCTACGTCCAGGGCAAGCACGACGATATCGAAGTGATCACCGGTGGCGGCGAAGGCCACCAGATGGTCATGGGCCTGATCGAGTACGTGGACGATTGCATCATGGCAGTTTGTACGGGTGCGGTTCTCATGTCGTCGAAATCCGACGCCGGCGAAGCAGGCTCGCACGCCCGCGACAAAGTCGGTCAGGACACCCAGAACAAAATCGTCCTCTCCGACCAGAAGAAAATCGACGAGGACATCTCCACCTACGCGATCGGCCTGTGGGTGCGCACGAACTGGAAGCTCCTCTGCAAGTACGGCCTCCAGAACGCCCGCATGCCGCAGCTGAAGACCGTGCAGCCCGAAGACAACAATCCGAACGAGTTCGCTACGCGCATCAGCACCGTGTGGCAGTCGAACCCGAAGTTCAAGGTCCGCAAGGACGAAGCCTACGAGAAGCTCGGCCTGACCCCGGTCAACGAGGAAGAAGACGAGTGGCTCGAAGGGGCTGACCCGGCCGCAGTTGCTGGGAGCGCCGGCAACCCGACGAATGATCCGAGCATGATGATGCAGGAAGGCAACAAGGGCAGCGCCCCGCCTGCCGATCCTCAAGTCGGTGGCGCTGGGAGCCAGATCAGCCCGAAGCCTGTCGCGGCTATGGATGATCGTCGTGGGCAAGACCACACGCGGGAAGTTACCGACGTCTCGACTGGGAAGCCCATGACCATCAACGGCAAGCAGGATCCAACCGCCGAGGACGGTAGTCAACTCGGCCGCCTGCCGCTGCGCACGCCGCACCAGGACGACGAGGCCAAGATCGCGGCCATCTTGCGCATCACGGTGCAAGACCTGCGGAAGTTCTACACGTGGCAGAAGGACAACCCGGGCAAGGGCTATCACGACTACGCCGAAGCGAAGGCCCAGGAAGGTCTCGCGCTCGCTACGTCGATGATGCGTGCCCGCGAGGCATCCGCACCCGCGCCGATCACAATGAACGTCAGCCCGCCGGCTGCGCCGATCACCATGAACGTCGCTCTGGCCTCGAACGAGAAGCACCACGAAGAGCTCATGGCCGCGCAAGAGAGAGGTAGTCAGGTCATGATGACGGTGGCTGACAAGCTCGAGGCCATCGCTAATCGTCCGATCCCGGCACCGATCGTCAACGTTCCCCCATCCGTAGTGAACGTCCCGGCGCCTATCGTCAACATGAAGGCGGCCCAGGTCCACAACGTGGTCAACGTGCCCAAGCCCGCGCCGCCTCAGGTGTTCATCCGGCCGACGCCCCCAGCGATCGTCAACTTCGATGCCTCGAAGTCGAACGCGGGCATGGAGAAACTGATCAAGCTCGGCGAGCGTGCGCTGGACTGGTTCATGAGCCGCAAGCCCGCCAAGCGCAACATTGAGTTCACCTTCGACGACAAGGGCAACCTCAAGTCCGGCGTGTCCGTAGAGGAGAAGAAATAGATGGTCGCATTCAACAAGTTCAACATCTTGCCCGAGGCGTTGGCGAACAAGGAACTCGATCTCTTCGGCTCGCCGCCCGGAGATACGCTGAAGGTGGTGCTGTGCGCTGCAGCCAATGCTCCGGTGGCCACCAACTCCTCGCTGGCCAACCTGACGCAGATCGCCAACGGCAACGGATACACGACGGATGGCACCGCTGTCGGCAATCCGACCGGGACGCGGGCTACGGGCACGTTCACGCTCGCGGGAGATCAGGTGGTGTTCACGGGCGGCGCCGCAGCGATGGCGACGTTCCGGTACTACGCGCTGTACGACGACACCTCGGCCAATAACGTCCTGATCGGGTGGTGGGACCACGGCTCGGACGTCACCCTGAACCCCGGCGACACGTTCACCATCAAGTTCAACAATGCCAACCCGGGCACGATCTTCACGCTTTCGTAAGAGGTGAGCCAATGACCATGAACGAACTGAACGAGGAGCTGGCCGCAGCTCAGAAGCAGGCCTTGCACTGGGAAGAGAAGGTTCGCGAGATCAAGAAGAAGCGCGAGGCCTTCGCGCAGGAACGGGTCAAGCAGGGCCTGAAGCCGCATGACTGTTGCAACATCGAGAGCAACCTCGAGCTGCGCGGTGAGCCGATCAAGGTGAAGGGCCTGCTGGTCGATGGCAAAGCGGTTTCGGCCACGGCCAGCCTCCGTGTCTGCAAGGTCTGCAAGGCGAACCATCACGAGGCGGTGGCCGATCCGGGTCACTTCGGTCTGAAGGGGTAGAATGGCGATTGCGCCCAAGGGTCAGGGAGCGGGTGTTTCTACCGAGACCAGTGGCGCAGCCCTTTCGCCTGCTTGTCCCGCCACTGTCGACGCGGGGGACATCCTTCTTCTGCATGTGTTCTGGGAAGGCACGACAACTGCCCCCAGCCCGCCGGGTGACTGGACCTTGCTCTCAGGCCCGCACGTCATTGAAACCACCATCGGCCGTCACTGGCTCTACGGCAAAATCGCCGCTGGAACCGAGGACGGAGCGGCGATCGCTTGCGGCAATCCTGCAGTAACAACTCAGCGAGGCGCTCGCATCTACTCGTACTCCGGTCGCGTGGGCGGCACCATCGCTCAGCTGGTCGGCGGCTTCGTTCACGGATCCCACGCTACTGATCCTCAAGGCCAATCGGTCACAACTCCCGCGGCCGGAGCATTGGCCTGTTTGTTCATCGCTCAAAACGATAACAACACTATTGGTCCGATCGCGGGCATGAGCGGTGGCACGTGGGCTGAGACCGTCGCCGAGTTCGTCGCTGCTCTCACGCCTGGCTTGTTGATGTCGGCTCAGCACTGTACGCCAACGGCCAACCCCGGCACTGTGTCGGGAGGCACGTTCAACACGGCCAACGATCCGGTCGGCGTCTTGGGTTTCTGGATCCGGGACAACGTAGTCGCGCACACGTCGAATGCCGAACCCGGTAGCTACTCGATCAGTGGCGCTGCTGCTACCGCGATCAAGAACTCCAACAGCAACGCCGAGGCTGGTAGCTACTCGATCAGCGGGGCCGCGGCATCAGCTTTCG
>Ga0137321_1000225_pt1 | contig 14797 bp, 19 predicted proteins | sample EasRivERMZT399_2_FD_104758 | JGI IMG/M metagenome (GOLD analysis project Ga0137321, IMG submission 104758) | Soil microbial communities from meander-bound floodplain in the East River, Colorado, USA - East River MetaG ERMZT399_2 | ecosystem: Environmental > Terrestrial > Soil > Floodplain ... | reverse complement strand
TCGCGACGAGCAGCGCGAGCGCGCTCAGTCATTTCAAGGCCAGCGGCTTCCGAAATCTCTTGCGCCTGAATTTCATTCTGTTCGTCGATAGCGCGGACTTGCGCCTTGGCGCTCTGATACTGGCCGTACTGGCTAATGCCCGCGATGGCGGTAGAAGCAATCAATGCAATGGTTGTCGGTTCACACATCGCGATTACTCCTTATGCGTGAGAGGCGGAAGAATGGGATTTTCTCAACGCCCCATTGGGCTTCGAGCTTGTCGATGCGGAAGCCGGCCCACAGCATCCATCTAAGGGCGTGAGAATGGCGGGCATCGACGTGTTGAATAAGGATCGGGTAGCGGTCGTGCATCCGTCCAATGACGGCGGCCGTTCCCCGAAGAAAGAACCGCGCCATATCAGCGCGGTAGATCAGTGCCGTGGACAGCATCCACGGACTGCCGGTATCAGGCGGCACGAAGCCGCTGACACCGTACATGAGGACCGGCGCATGGTCTGCGGAGCAAACCGTGCCAGCCATTTCTGACGACCCGAAGGACAACTGCATGGCGTCGATAGGCGAGTGCCCATGTGACGCCAGCACTTCCTCCACATCCGGCCGCTTCATGCGAGCCGCTATGTACGCGCAGTCCGAAAAGACTGCGGGCCGGATGTAGGGTGTCACTTAGATGGTCCTTGAACGCTTGTGGAAGAACGCTTCATACTCGGCCTGCGTAAACGTCAGGGAATACGGCGAGCGGTCGACAAGTGCCACGATGGCGTCCGTCGAATCACCGTACACTCCGAAGGAGTGCTTGCCGTCGCTGAACACTGGCGCCGTAGTGACGAAGTGAGACAGCCCCACCGTCAAGTTGCCACCTGAGGCGATGCGTGCCGGAACAACTCGCTCGGTCGTCGTGGCTACGCCGTAAGGCCGCACGTCGATCTCGAACGTCGCAGTGCCGACGAATGACACAGTCCACTCACGAAGGAGCAGTGTGCCGTTGAGCATCGGGACTTCTTGCGAGTTGCGAGCGAACTGCTCCGAGAACTCGTAGCGCCACTCGTACAGCAGACCACTGATCGCGTTGACGACGTGACTTCCAGCCAGCCCAACGACTGTATCGGAAACCCAAATCCAGTCAGCCGGGTCGTCCGTGAGCATCCGCCCGTCCGTGTCGCGGACGAGCATGAAGTTGTCACGGTCGGTGCCAGTCACCGGATAAACAAGTGACCAAGTCGTGCGGTCAAGGGGGACGCTGTAGCCAAGCGTAGACGCCCCGGCTGCTCGGTCCAGATTCGCAGACGAAGTCGCTGCCGCTGTCGGCAATTCAACTGCATCGAGATAGGTGCCATCGTCACGAACCACGATCATGATGATCTGGTTGTCGAGAACTTCAGCGGAAAGGATTCCGCTCTCCGAAGAGAAGGTCCACTTATGCCATGCGCTTTGCGCTTTCTCTGTTTCCGATACCCAATGGAATTGGTACACGAACATTTCGTTCGAGGCGGTAAAGACGCCATCGCCCGACGATCCAGGCAGCACCATCAGGAAATCGTGCGAGTCACTTCCGGTGATCCGGTTGATGTCGCTAGGGACATAGCGCGGGACATGGCCCGTGATGTTCGCGGCGTCGTTCACCTGTGAGTCGGGAGCAACGAAATATTCGCGGATGGTGGCGAAGTCACCATTGTCCTGTGCGAAGTACACGTCACTGCCGAGCGCGAAAGGCCGCACGTTCGGGATCATCTTGTAATTGGTTACAGGATCAAGCGTGCAGTTGCTCGGCGTGAGACCATCCGAGCCATGCGAGAGTCGAAGCTGTGTCTGATCCGAGAACAGCATGATGCTGCCGTCGAACGGGACCGCGAAGTTGATCTTCGTGACCTTCGTCTCTGATGCCTGCACGTCGACGCGGTCGTCATTGAGGACGTCCACGACAGTGAGGCGATAGAAGTTTCCGAAGTCGCCAACGCGAGTCAGGCTGATGCCTTCGTCAACCGCGACACCGAAGCGATTCTTGTACCAGAAAAGGTCGCGTATTTCGCGACTGACGAACGTCGGGTTCGGGTTCGTCGTCTCGTCACCGACCTTACGGTCGGCCCACGAGAACGGCCCGAATGAAAAGGAGCCGTTCGCCTTGCGAACAAGCGCGTGCGGCATCGTAGTTGCGTCAATGCGATTACGGAGGCCGGGAGCCACCGTCTCATTCCAGACGTTGTCGCCTGCGCTGCGAACGTAGTAGTTCGCGAAGGCGGAGTCGGCAGAGCCTTTGATGAGGTAGATGTCACCTGAGGTGGCACCTGTGGGCAAGTCTTGGAACGTCTGTACGGTCCCTTGCAGCGTGCCGCCAGAGGGATTAGCTGAATACTGATTCTGCCGTGCGCGTTGTCCACGGAAGCCACCGGCCGAGAAGGGCGCGGTGTCGTCGGACTGCTCGCCGGGGTAGCGGGGGATCATCGTCCAGTGGTGGACCGGCTGCGGATCAGTTGATCCGCCGACTTCACCGTCCGTATCCATGAGGCGCACGATGAAGCCGCGATTCAGGACGAACGTGTAATCAGCCACCGTGACGCACTGAATGTTTTCGCGGGGGTTGGACGTCACCACGTAAGCAAATGAGGAGAGGTCGAGCGGGGCCGCCTGCGCTGCCGTGAGGTCGGCTGTCGAGCCGACGAAGATGATTGTGGCGGCGCCCGTGCGCTTCCAGATGTCATTCACGGCCGGTGCCGAACCTTTAGCGGTAGCGAAAGCTGTGTCGACCGTGTCGCCGCCGTCACCCTTGAAAAGGCCGGGATTAGCGACGCCCGCGCCTGCTCCTGCAAAGAATGCAGTGAGGTCCGCGCCTGACACCACGAGGGCGACGGAAGCGAGGGCGGTCGTCATCGACGCGCCGGAGGAAACGAACACAACAGTCGCCGCGCCAGTGCGCTTAAAAGCGTCGCCTGCTACCGGGGCGGAACCCTTAGCAGTTGCGAGGGCATCGTCGTCTGTATCCTGAGAATCGACGACGAAGAACGTCTCCCCGATGGAGACATTGAGGCCGTTGGATGCGAAGAAGGTCGCGAGAGACTCGGCCGCAGAGGCGCGGACGTTCTTCTCGTCGCCAGTCATGTCGAAGACGCGGATGGTTGTCCCGTCAAATATGACGGTGTAACGCTCTGCGACGTCACGATTGATCGTGTGCAGATAGGCATCGTCAAGCTGATCGGTCGTCAACTGTGCGACGTGAAACGCCGGGGGGCGCTTCTGCGCGCCGTACGAAACGGACAGCCATGCATTCGTGTTCTCTTCTGCCTGCGACGCAAGCCGCACGGTGGCGGGCTGCTGGCTCACACCGCCCACGAGGGACGGAAGCTGTTTATCGACAAGCATTGAAGGTCTCCATTACCAGACGCGGCGATAACCGAACTGGCGATATGCGGTACGGCTTGCGGCCGTGGGGGAAGTGAAGAAGTTGGCGCGCTTCGAGTTCGTGTGATCGCGCTGGAAGTCGGCCATCGTTTCGATCTCACGCTCTTTGGTGAAGCGGTAGATGATCTCTGAGCCGATGTGCTGCGCCTGGAAGACGCGACCGGCGAGGTGGCCGATGTACGCGCGGGCAGCTTCGGGAATTTCCTCGAAGCCCTGCATCCAGATAACGTCGAACTTGATCGGCGCAGTGCCGAACTCGTCGAATGATTGCTTGCAACGGTCGTAGATCGCCATTGCGCTGCCGTCGAACCGTTGTGTGTAATCCAACGAGCGGTCGGCGGGGCGAATAGAGAGGATAGAACTGTCGACCAAAATCGCGCCCGACGCGGGTGTGATCTCGTATTCGTAATCGGTGTTGAAATCCCAACCGCGCTTGAGGACTTCGCGGAGGCAGTTGTGCAGCGTAAGCTGCGCGAACGCGACATCTTTGATGGTGATGTCAAGCGTGTCGAGCGGGGCTTTACCTATGGACATCAACATGGCGTTGATGGCATCAAGCTCCGTCTGAGGAGTGAAATTCAGGTCCATGAGAAAAGCTCCGTAAGGAAAAAAATGGGAGCACCGGAGTTTTAATTCCAGTGCCCCCATGTTGGTTGGCTAGAAAGCCGACAGCCGATTAGACAGTCGCGATTTCCACCGCGCACTTGGAGCGCAGCTTGCCCATGCCGATTGCCATCTTCGCGAGCATCAGGGTGCCCTGACGACGCATATCCCAACCCGACTCCATCTGGAGGCCGAGAAGCTGGAGATACGCAACCGCAGGCTCGCAATACACGAGGCCACGGGTTTCGGTCAGGTCAGCGTGATACTTCGTCGGGAACGCGGCCGGGACGCGGGTCTCGCCGACTGCGCCGACGATGCCGCCGCCTGCGGTCGGGGTGACGTTCACACCGAACAGGGGAGCATTCGACTTGTAGATGATGACGTCGGAAACGAGGCGCAACGACTGACGGCCGAAGGTCGAACCTTCTCCACCGTTGTAGTCGCGGTTCAGGTTGCCGTCAGTGTTCGCGATCAGATACCACTGAGCGGGCTTGACGACAGAGTGAACCTGAAGAGTGTCGACGGGGACGTCGCGCTCATCGAGGGCCTGCTTGGCGAGGTTGATCGCCGTCACGAGGTCGGCGCCATCGGCGTCGAAGTCACCCGTGCCAGTGATGTCAGCTTCCACAACGCGCGAGCCAGAGCCGTCACCATTGAACAGTTCAACGGTGTCGCGGGCAGCGACAGCGATGTTCTGTGCGATTGTGCGGTCTTCGAGCAGCGCGAGCGAGCGGCCGAGGGCTTCCGAGTAGGGAGCGCGGACGTCGTAGTGGTTCTTGAGTTCGTCAATCAACGCGATGAACACGTTGCTGATGAGCATGTCGTCGAGCGTCACGATGACTTCGTTGTGCTCGATGGCGTTGCCGAGGATTTCGGCGCCCGGCGTGTGGTAGTCGGCCGTGGCATTGAAGGTCGCAGGGAACTGCGCCGACTTGCCATTCGCGATCTGACGGACACGGACGGTGGGCTTCAGCTTCTTCGCCTGCTCGTAAGCAGTGAGAACTTCGCCCGAGAAAATCTTGAGCCAGAGGGCGTCGGCTGCGCCGGCTGCCTGAATCTGACCAAGACGTGAGGGGGTTGCGTTGGACAATGTAGTAGTCCCAAAGTTGGTTGAGGTTGTGACTCTTAGTTCTGCCCGGACTACTACAGAATCGGTCTGCGAAGTTGTCCGCGTCACTTACCCCTCAGGGCAAGCTCGCCGGGCTACTCAGGCAGATTTGATTCGTTCGGATAGAGAACGCACGACGCGAGTCGTTAGTCGTGCGGGAAAAGAAACAGGGAGCGCATTGCGTTCCCGTACCGTGTCGCCGAAGCGTCGCGGGTTGAAATAGAGACCCGATTTTACGTGCGTAGGGTCGGACACGGACACAGCGGAGGGTTGCGGATTTGGTGTGTCCCGCGAGCAATAGCTTCATGCTCCCGCCGCTAAATGAATGCACGCAACTTCTCCCCGAGGGGATCACGGCGTGCCTGCGTTGCTTTCAGTGCCGGAGGAGGAACGGCACTGATGTAGTCTTTAGAACCCGAGGTCGATGTTGGCTTTCATGGACGCCTCAATCTTTCTGCCGACTTCAGCCTGATACGTCGCGTCATTCTTGTAACGCTTATCAGACATAGCGGCCACGACTTCGGACTTCGTGCGGTACGGCTGTGCGCCATTCCCGCCGCCGCCACCAATGGGCGGGCGTGCGCCTTCGACGCCGTTCGCGGCTTCGTAGGCTGTCTTGAGGGACTTGACTTGACCGATGACCGCGTCAAGGTTGCCGGAGTGAATCGCGGCATTAGCGGCGACGATCTCCTGCTCGGACAGATTGGCAGCGGCCCACTCTTTGATAGTGGCGTAGTTCGCTTCCCCACCAGCGGCTTCGTAGACCTTATTGGTGACGACTTCAGCGCGGGCCTTGATGCCGTCAACGTATGCGTCAACGTAATCGCGTGAGAGGCCATCCGCTTCGAGCGCGGCGTATGTCTCGGGAGACATCTCGCCTTTCTCCGCGTATTCAGCCGAGGCTTTCGCCACGGTGTCGCTGAGCGTCTTCGAGGTCGCTGCGGCTTTAGCGGCAGCTTCGGCAGCATCCGCCACGACTTTCGCCGCTGCGTTCGCTGTATCCAGCTTGGTCTGCGCGGCAGCTTTCGCTTCCGGCGTTGCGGCTGCCGCTAGTTCGGCTTCCGCTGCGGTCTGCTCGGCAGACTTCACGGGCACAACCGGCGCCGTAGGGGCGGCAGCGGCAGGCTTGCCGATCTTCTTCTCGGCTTCGACGTAGCCCTTAGCCATCGCCTCGACGTTCACGGTGCCGGTCTCGGCATTCCAGAACTTCTCAGGGACGTAGTCAGGGCGCTGCGGCTTCGCAGCGGCAGCGGCGGCAACAGCCGCAGCATCGGCGGCAGCTTTCTCTTCGGAAGTCTGCGCGAGCTTGATAACGTCTGACGGAACTGCGCCTTCGCCTGGCCCGTTCAAACGGACTTCGACGGCGCCCTTCTCGGCAATCGCAATCATCGCGGCATCATGCTCCGGGCTACCCGGAACTATCTGCGCGGTCTTCGTTGCATCAGTCATGGAAATTATTCCTCCTCTCTATTGTTTAGGCTTGTGGGCCTGCAATTACTTTACCAGCGGCCCCTGCAAGCGGCCCGATTGCGGGCGCGGCTAGAGCAGCCATCTGTTGCTGCTGACGAGCAGCGTCGATTTCGTCCTGTGTGTAAAGGAACGTGTCGAGATTCTCGACCCCGTGCCCAACACCGAGCGCCTTGTCGACGACGAGCCATTTGATCGTCTCTTGTCCGCCTGTGGGATCAGCGTTTTTGACGTCGCTTATCCACGCGCGGAGTCGATTGACCCCGTGGTTGCGCCCGAGCGCCTCGAAGCCAGTGATGATGACGGGCTGCACGACTTTCTCGGGCAACGCGGGGATTTCCCGCTTCTTCGTCATATCGGCAATGAGGTAGCGCGCGAGGGGTAACTGAAGCTCAATTGCTTGGACGGTGTAGACACCGCCGAGCACGTCTTCAAGTTCCTGTGCCGTCGCCCGAATCTCTTCGGCCGTGACTCGCTCTGCTTGACGGGTTGTGCCCGAGCGAAGCAGGAAGGCTTGCGACAGTCTGATTTCCAGACCATCAGCAACGGCCTTCGTAACTTGAAAGTCGTTGAACTTCTCGATCTGTAGAACGTCGACGTCAGATTTCTGTCCGACGATTGCGTCGCCACTTTCCGCGTCTCGAATATCCTCGAAACGAGTCGTCGCGCCCGGCTTGACCATGAAGAGAATCTTCGAGGCCGCCGCAGCGAAACGAACGAGTGACTCAGAGAGTCCTTCGAGTGAACGGATGTCTCCGAGGTATTCCTCGACGAGCCCGCGTCCGTAATCCTGTCCGGGGACAGCGACCCAACGCAGCGCGAGCCATCCAGCTTTCTTTCGCGGCATGATCGTCAAAGAGTCGGGGACTCGGACGCCGTTGATTTCCTGCCAGTCGGTGACGAACAGTTCGCCCCACTCGATGACGGTATAAACGTCGATCTTCTCGTCCTTCTTCTCGACGAGATTGCACAAGGCTTTCACGTCTTCAGGAAGGGTCGAGGCGATTACGCATTCCTTGATGACAGCCTCAACCGGCTGGCCGTCCGCGCGACGCGAGACGACGTATTGGTCAATGCGGAACATCCGCATCGTGCCATTTTTCAGGTGCTTGAGTACGTTGCCGGCGACAATGAGGTGCTTGAATATCTCAAACAACACAGGCCGGGCCGACATTGTTTCAATCTTGTTAGCGATCAGCTTCTCGTGTTCAGCGAGAAGCTCTTCGACTTCTGCCGCCTTGTCGCCAAGCTGCGCCTTCGTCTTCGCGTCCACTTGGAGGCGAAGGAAAGCGGCGCCAGGAGGGAACAGGGACATGAGCAGCTTGCTCGCAACATTGTTCACTCCACGGGCGCCGAGCGACTGGTATGGCGTGGGGAGAACATTGTTGTCGTCGTGCGCTTCAGGCGGCACGAGCGCGGGGATAGTGAGGGCGGCGCAGTCGCGCGCCCGTTCGAGCACGGCGTAACGCTTGGACTGAAGTCGCTCCCACCGCTCTTTTGCGGTCATCATGAGAGGCTCCTATTAGCGTTGTGCGACAAAGGGGCCTGCACGGGGAGTGCGGCGCGGGATCAGCAGTCCGGGCATGACGGGCAGGCCAACAGGCGCCGTCGCGCCAGTTCGCATCGACGCTCCCTCAGACGGGCGCGGCGTGCGGGTGCTGCCTAAGTCGATTCGCAGGCTGTTACGGCCCGCGTCCTTACCGATGGAAAGATCGTCGAGGAATGGGTTGCGAAGATACTGAACCGGCTTTTCTGCAACCGTCTTCGGCTTCGGTACCTTCGGAGCGCACATGATGGTGTTACCTGATGATCTTGTCGGTGGGTTTCCGAGCGGTGGCGTCATCGCGCACACGCTTCAGGAATTGAATGAGGTCGCACTTGCCCGCGTAGCGGACGTGCTCGTCGACAGCCTCGCCCACCTGAATGCAGCGAGGAGGGAACAGCTTGTCGAGTTGGTCAATGAGTTCGATTGCGGTCGGCGGAAGTTGCTTCACGCGGTCTCCTCAGACTCGAAAAAAATCCCCGCCCGGTGAGGGGCAGGGATCGGATAGTAAGCGGACACTACTAGAGCACCCGTGTGGACGCTTCAGTGGTATACAGGGGGTTCGTGTAATCAGGTTGGGGACCAGAGGATCGGGCACTTTTTCTTGAAGTCCCAATCACTTGCACGCAGGATGCGGGCGAGGCGGGCCTGAGTAAGCGCCATCTTCGGAATGAAGTCTGATCCAGCGATGAATGCGTCTGTCGGGCCTTTGAGTTGGCACGACCGAACGAAGGCCGCAATGACCGTGGGCCACTCGGCGTACGGCTCTCGGGCAGCTTGAATCTTCTGCACGAACTCCGACTTCGGGCCGATGCCGGGTGCGCCCGGATAGCCGTCGCATGTGTCCCCGACGATAGTCTGGATGAAGTGCGCGCGACATGCGTCACGGCGCGTGATCGTCTTGACCTTCGGCTTCACATCGCGCGGGTTGTAGAGCAGACCGGGGATCGTCTTCATGTCCTTGTCTTCGGAGACCATGATCTTGTCGCCCTTGATGAGCGTCGGGTGAGTTGCAAGGATTCCCATGCAGTCATCCGCCTCAAGACCGGGGCGAAGATAGGTCTGGAAGTTCTCGGACAGCCACGCCTTCACCGCGTTGAGGTGTTCCGGCTTGCGGACACCCTTGCGGTTCGACTTGTACTGCGGATAGATCGACTTGCGGAAATTGTCTTTCGGGTCTGACAGACAGACGATGACTTCCGATGCGCCGAGCTTCTCGCGAAGTTCCGCGATGAAGTCACGCGCGCAATCAATCGCGGCGGCTAAGTCGGACGAGCGCAGAGGTTCGGCACCGGGGCCGTCGAAGTTCCACGCCTTTTCATTCACGGCGGAATACTTGTACGCGACGATGTCAGCGTCGAGGAGGAGTGTGCGGGTCACGAAACTTCGCGCTGTTGCAGGAGAAACTGCACACGCCCCGCGTTTCGCCTTAGCGACTCTTGAAGCCGCGCGTCAATACGCTCCGCACTGTCTCCAAGTATTTCGATTAGACAGTCATGGTCAATGTCGTGGAGCAGCAACAAGGCCGCGTCCAATTCCTCACTCACATTCGTCATGTCACGTCTCCAATGAGTTGATGCGTACTTATGCGCGAGCCTTGCGGATCGCAGCGAGAAACGATGGCACGTCTTTGACGAGCGCGCGTCCGCCGAACCAAAACATGAACACAGTCTCGGTCCAGACCTGAAGGACCGGGTCGATGCCGACCACGTTCAAGTCCCACCAACCAACGAGCGCGCCGAGCAGCGCGACCGTGACGGCCGGGCGGATCAGGCGCGAAGTGGCGTCGACGGTGACGTTGACGATCTCGCTGAATAAAGACTGTCCAACGGTGCGCGGATCATACGAGCGCGCAGAGGCGGCAGCTTCGTTGACCAGCTTATTTATTTCCATCGACATCTCGTGCTTGGCAGCTTCACTCGGCTTCCAACGCTCGACAATGTTGGCAACGCCTTCGGCTGTCTTCACGACAGCGCCAGCGGCGCCCTCGGCAACCACGGCGGGGCCGGTGCCGAAAATCTTTGAGAGTAATCCCATGTCAGTTCACCTTCTTTCGGCAATCGGCACATAGGCCGGTTGAATCGGGGACGAGATAGAACCCAATCGCGACGGGCTGGCCGTCTGCGTATTGCGTGCGGAGAATAGGGAGGCGGCCGTCTGCAAGCATATCGACGACGCGCTCCATGAAATCTTTGATTGACGAGTCTGTGTCGGCAGCCACTACGGGCTTATCGGGCATTCAGTTTCTCCACGTAGGCGTGCGCAACGACCGCGAAGACTTCATGTCCCCACACGCTGCACGCACAGTTAATGGCCCACAGAACAACACGCACGTTTCCTGGGATGTAACCCTTGGTGGAGTCGATGCGGTCTATAGATGACGCGAAGGGGTTCGGCTTAAAGCGAGACTTCTTGAACTGGATGCCAGTGAGTTCGCAGCGGCCCGCGACGACCGTCGGGTAAATGTGACGCCACGTGATCGTGAACGCGATGCCTTTAGTCTTCGCGGCCGAGCGGTGGCGGTCGCACAGCCGTTGAGCTATGCGCCGCCACCGAGCTTTCTCCGAAGACTCCGCATCAATGGGTGTGTGCCCACGAACTGCCGACGCCGTAGCTGCCGGAGAGGGGGCATCTAAGGCGAAAATGTTCGCCGGCAAGCCGAATCGAGGATGCGGCGAGCTTCCCAACTTCATCAGCAATCTCCTCAGTTGTTTCGACTTGGAACTCGTCATGCACGTTTGCCACTGGCTCAACGATTGCGTTATGGGAACGATAGGTCACGTCGATAGCCGCATCGAAGAGCACGAGTGCTTTCTTCATGATGACCGCGCCCGCTGATTGCAGGAGCGTGTTGAGCACCGCATGCTCCGAACGCACGTGGATGCGTCGGCCATCGAGGCCGATCAGATAGCCACGCTTGGCGGCGGCCTTTACCGCTTCGATTAGCTGCGCGAGCGCGGGGAACGCAGCCATCAGGCTCGCACGCCGGTTGGCGCCGATCTCCTTGAGGGCCGCAGAGCGCGTCCGCTTCGTCTTGAACTTCTCGTTGAACCGATCTCGCACAGCCGGCACAAAGTCGTCGTACACGATGGTGCCAAGCTTGTAGTCCTGCGCGCCGTAGATCATGGCGTAGACGAAACGCTTAGCGCCGTCGTCGCGGGAGTTAAGGCGCAGCGCCTTGAGGTTCAGCGAGTGAACATCAGTGCCGTCTTCCTTTTTCCCGTTGATGACCACGCTCACGTAAGCGCCATCGTCGTAACGTGCCATGTAGTGCGCGAGGCAGCGGAGTTCCAAGCCCTCGGCGTCACAGCCGACAAGAGTCAGGCCCGGCCCGGCTTCGTAGAGGTCACGGAACTCGAAGCCATACTCAGCTTCGTTCTTAGGGGTTGCCGAGACGTTCGGATCGGAGTGCGTCATGCGGCCCGTGACAGCGCCGTTCGAGCGGACACTGCCGTGAATACGGAAATGATCGCCGTGATCGCGCGCGAGCTTAAGGCACGCCTTCTTCCCGTCTGCCAACTGGCCGAGACGCTTCTCGACGAGGAGGTACTCAGTCAGCTTCTTCGCTTCAGGCCACGGCAATTCACCGAGCACCGTTTCGTCGATGACCGGCTGTCCGTTGTCAGTGAACTTCGAGGGCTTCCAGCCATACTTGTCGCTCAAGCGATTAGCGATGTGCTGACGCGAGCCGGGGTTGAACACCACGGTCTTCTGCTTCTTCACCGGGACGCCAGCGACGTAGCCCTTCGTCTTGTTGTTGCGCTTCGGGATCATGTCGGGAAGCTGAACAACCCACGGCGGGAAGACCGCCTTGCACTCCGCTTCGAGTTCGGCCATTCGCCGTTGAAGCTTCGCGGTGAGCGCCTCTGCTTTTTTCACATTGAACGCGAAGCCGCGCCGCTCCTGGCGCTTGATGATGCGCTGAACGTCGTGCTCCAACTGAATGCACTCGGCGGAATACTTCACGCCTTCGCAGTGCTCGATGAGCGCGAGCGACGTGACCGGGTCTTGTTGCGCGTACTCATCCATGTCCTGAGTGAAGCCAATGGTGGCCCACGTATGCGGCTTCATCGTGTCGTGATTGGTGTACTTCTCGGGATCGAAATCGCCCTTACGCACGCCCAAGCGGTAGCCCCACGCCTCAAGCGACTGGCGCCCGATCAATCCCGCTTTGCGGAACCCTTCGTCCAATCGGCCGCTTGCTATGCGGGCGTGGTCGCGTTCCGTGATGTCGGTGTAGATGACGTTGACCATGACGAGCGTGTCTACGACGCGAGCACGGTACGTCCAGTCCGGGTACACCTTCTGTACCGCAGGGATGTCAAAGGCGATCAGGTTGTGGCCGCCGAACTCATCGGCTTCCGACAACATCTTGAGACCATCCTCGATGGTCCCGTCGCGAGGCGCGGAGCTACCGTCCGCGTAAACACCGGCATTGAAGGAGTAGCGCACGCCCGTGCTGCGGTCGAGCACATTGATGCAATGAATGCACGTCAGCGTGTCGAGCAGGCCGTCAGTCTCGACGTCCCATACCAGCATGCGATTCTCCTCAATTATTCAAGTAGTACGTGCCGATCCCGACTCCGGTTGCGATTGCAAGCAGGAAGCCGAGTCCCGGATGGAACAAGGCGCCGAGCGCAAACGCGCTCATAACAACGAAAATTAAGAGAAGTGTTCCCACGCCCGCACGGACGGCTACGCACAAGGCGTGCTTGTTCACGTGGCCTCCGCCATGACACCGCGCGTGATCCTTACAATCTCCGCAGCGGACAACTGCTCCCATTCCGTGCTCGTGTTGAAGTTCGTCCGGCAGTAGCCGTCGAAGGCACGAGTGAGTTCGGAGTCGAGAGTCGTCGCTTCGGAGATACTGATACGCCGGCCGATCGAGTTGAGAGCGACAGTGATCGGGCAGCCAGCGTCCACACACGGCTTCGTGTTGCCGTGCATCGCCTCGAAGAAGTCGACGATGAACGAGCGGGAATACCGCTGACGCGGTTTGCGTTTTGCCATTATATGCCCTCCGGTTTGGTGATCGAGCGAGTAAGCGCCATGACGGCTGTCTGCAAATCGGTCTTGCCTATCGCCAGCCAGCGTTGGTCAACTTCATAACCAGAAGCCGAAAGGCTTTCGACTAGCTGCTTGAGGTTGTCAAGAAAGGTATTGCCGATGTGCTTGAGAGCGTGGACGGCAAAGAGTTCGGGTTCCGACAGCTTCCGGTATCCGGTGATTACGGACATTGATTCCTCCTCAGGAATGATTAATCAGCGACGACGATGTCGCCGCCTGTGTAAGGGTCGTACTTCGCAGCGATCTCGACAGCGCGGCGCGGGTCAGCGCCTTCTTCCATTGCGGCGAAGGCGCACATGCGGCCGGTGCCGATGGCATAAAAGTCCGAAGTGATTTCCTGCGGCGTCATGTCTTCGTCGTACAGCCAGAGCGCGTTGCCCTTGAGCACGAGACACTCGAACGCACGTTCGGGGTCAGGCGTGAACGAGCCCATCCACGGCTTCGTGGACTCAGCCTTGTTGTTCATGTACTGCACGAACCGATGTCCCGCCGACGAGTCGCCAGCGGTGGCGATGACATGTGACTTGTGCGTGAAGAGCTTCTGACATGGGAGCTTGATGTCGCCCGCGTCAGTTCTCTCGATGGTCTCCTGAGAGTCGGCAGCGATGATCCACTTGCCGTAGTAACGGCGTGCTGCGATGGTGGTCATGCTTGACTCCAAAATGTTTTGACGCACGTGGCCGCGAGCAGCAACCCGAACGCAACCCATGATTGAGTCGGGATCGTCTGATGTAGGATTGAGGTCGACACGATGATGCGAAGGAACGCCGTGAAGAATGCGAACACAACGAACGCATCCAGTAAGTTCGTCCCCGGCAAATTCACCATGCGGAAGACGCAGTAGCCGATCACGAACTGAATCGGGAGCCACAGATAAAGGTGGCCCCAAATGTTCTCGATGACAAACGGCTGCTTGTACAGCCACTCCGCCGTTACGGCAGCGATGGCGCCGATGAAAGCGAAGAGGAAGGCCAGCATGTCAGCACCTCGTAATGATCGGGATACCACGCAGATTTCGGCAGCGAAAACATTCACATGCTGGCCGGCATTCTCCGAGACGCTCAATGGCAGTCTTCGCTGGCAGCGGCTTACCGTATCGGTCGACACCCTCCGGCTGAATCGGCGCAACACCCGAGTCGAGCAGCCGTTCCAGATTCGCCACACCGCGCCACGCGACCTTCGTCGCCATGAGTACACGGTCATCGTCGTACACGACTCCCGCCGCGATCTCGTCGAGGTGACGAGCGAGAGCGTCGAGTTCGTCTGACGACTTATCTTTGTCCCAATGCACGGGCGTACCGGGGTTATGCTGCTCGTTGGCGATTGCCGAGAGTTGAGCGACAGCGGCGATGGCCTTCGGGAAATACTTCATGAACCCTGAGAAGATCGGGATGGCCTTGCGGGCCTTAGGGTCGGTAGGAAGCATTGAACGGCTCCGCTTGGTAGATCGTGAAGGTTCTACAGCCATCCATGACGCGAGCCGGAAGTTCCAGCTTGGGGAACACCGCGACGTCCTGACGGAATACGCTGACGCTCTCGTGCTTAAACCCAAGCCGCTGCTTGATGTGGTCCCACCATGTCGCCGGATACTGCGCGACGAGAGTACGTGGGAGCTT
>Ga0137321_1000223_pt1 | contig 15031 bp, 35 predicted proteins | sample EasRivERMZT399_2_FD_104758 | JGI IMG/M metagenome (GOLD analysis project Ga0137321, IMG submission 104758) | Soil microbial communities from meander-bound floodplain in the East River, Colorado, USA - East River MetaG ERMZT399_2 | ecosystem: Environmental > Terrestrial > Soil > Floodplain ... | reverse complement strand
CTCTTTCTCGAGGGGTGGCCGGGAAGGACCCGCGCGATTTTTTCGAACGAAAATCAATCACCCTCGAAGATGTGTAGCAGATCGAAGCGCGAACCTTCGCTGAGCTGGTCGCTATGTCGATCGACCCATGTGTGCAACGCTGCCACGCGACCCTCGTTGAAGATCATTATCTCGCCTTGAATCATGTCAGCTTTGTCCCCTTTGAAGATGTTCGCGAACTCAATGCGCGCATCTTCGGACAGCACATCACGGTGGTGCGAGCACCACTCGGCTACAGCCACGACCATGGCGTGGTCCCTGATCTTGACATGGAAGTATGCCTCTGCCACGTCAGTACGCCTCAGGTGGCTCGAGTCGACGGAACACGATTCCGAGATGCTTGTTCAGTTGCGCTACTTTCGCCTTGGCGTACTTGTCCGCTTCGATCTGATCGTGGAGTGAATGGTTCTCCACCACAAGCCCATCCTCTTCGACTCGCTTCGGTTGTGTTGGATCAATGTCCGCCATGTCATGGTCCCCCTGATCTGAGCTTGGACAGTAGCCAGCGCAGTGCGTAGACCAGTAGCTGGGCAAGCAGCACGCCTGCAATCACGTTGATGATCAAGTGCCAATCGAAGGAGAAGGTCACGTCTGAGGAGAGTAGCGTGGGTAGCATCAGGTACCGTCCTTTCCTCGCACGCACTCGATGTGCGCGGCGTTGTAGGTGGTCACATCCCCGCTCTTGCGGCCCACGAGGATCACCTCGCACTCGTCGGCAAACGGCTTCTCACAGAGCGAGCAGACGTGGTGCATCACACCTCTCACGCCCTGGAGGACGATGTCGTTTGCCGTGCTCCTGGTGCCATCCTTGTTCTCGATGTATCCGCCCATCGTTCACTCCCTGTTAGAAGACCTGGCCCACCCAGCAAAAGGGAGGATCTGCGCCCGAGGGGATCGGGCGCGCGGGAGAAATTTGGTAGGCCAGGCCGAGGTTCATACGTTGAAGCCACCGAAGGGCTGGGCAGCAGCTGGCTCGATGAAGCCCTCCTCACCGCGCCGAAGTTCTCGGATCACGTCCTTGTTCGCGATCGCCTCGGCTTCGGTCAGGAGGACCAGCGTGCCAGCCGGAAGGCCTCGATAGTTTTGGCCCGATTCCACGACATAGGTGGTCTTCGCTTCCTTGGTGGTCGGCTTCTCATCTGCCATGTGCGCCTCCTGTTAGGTCAGTGCGGAAAAGAACCGGCGAACGTTGCCACGGTACCTCACACACAAACCCCCTGTCGGCGTGGTTGGACCCCCGCTGGTTAGGCTCGCCGGTTCCATGTCATCGATTCCGCAAGTGATAGGTGTTTACCAGGTTGACGGCGAGTGCACCCTTGACCATCGCCTCGGCGGGCTTGGCCGAGATCCAGGGTGCGATCTGTACCAGATACTTGTCGTCCACGGTGATGCCAGCTGCCTCGTCGGCGAGCATCCGCATGGCGACCTGCTCCACGGTCTTCGGTTGGACAATCGGCCGCGCGACCGTGAACTCGGTCTTGCTCTGCAGCGCGAGTGCGGTGCCGACTCCGCCGACGAGGATGGCCGCTGAGAGAATGAGCAGAGTTCTTTGCTTCTTCATGGTTCCATCCTGGTAGACGGTGCCCGATCCGTGGAGGTGTGCGCTCATGGTCTCTTCCTTTGGTCGCCGATCACGATCTCGACATCCGCCCTGATCTCCCACCACACCCAGTCCGTCGAGAGGATGTCGATCCTCCCCCTGGTCCCCTGCCATTGCACCATCCCCACGATCCAGGGCCCGTAAGGGTGGATGATGATGCAGCAGTGGAAGTCTTCCGACACTGGCCCACCGAGTAACCACCAATCGAACGCCGTCAACGGGAAGCGATAGCCACCGAGGTAGAGTGCGCCCAAGCCTTCGCCATGGCCGATCTCGCTGTCCAGGTAGCCGATCGCTGGCTCGTGCCAGTCGGTCACGCGGAAGACGTAGAGGGTGGCATACGCTGGGGCGATCGCTATCAAGAGGACCAGACTGGCGAGGGTGGTTTTCACTTCGGCCATCCGTAGGTTGCGGCCTGCTCGAAGTACATGGCCCACCCGTCCGCGCCCTTGGGCGAGAGGAACGAGTTGCCGTTGTAGACCTCGAGGACCTGATACCCCCTGATCTCCTTGGCGAGCGCGTCGATCGCCGCCCAGCTCGCGCGCGGTGCTGCCTTGAGCACACGGGAGGCCTTCGAGAGCGCGGGCCCCGACCAGCCTTGATCTGCCAGCCAGTCGACGCCGGAATAGGCGCCGCTGTTCGCGCGCAGGCGCTCATCGATCGTCTTGCCTGGCATCTCGGCCTCGCTCTTCGGCCCGAACAGATTCCAGGAATCGAGCACGCCGCCTTTGAAGGTCGGGCTCGGCCGCTGGATGATGCCGGGCTGCAGGAAGAGGTTTGCGGTGTACTCGACCAGGTCGAGCCAGAGACCGAGTTCTGCGGGGTTCGGGTCGACCTGCGCACCCATGCAGAAGGCGTTCAGCGCGATCGCGCTGCCGAATGCGCCTTCGAACCCACCCGTCTGCTCTTCGGGGATCGACAGATCCCGGCCGCCGTAGTTCCGACCCAGCAGACCCTGGTAGGCCGTCTCGTCGAGGCGAGCCTGCCACACCCACTGCGCGATCGAGCGTGCGTAGGCGAGGTAGCGCTCGGCGTCCTGGCGGAAAGACGGCTTGTCCTTGAAGCAGAGCCACCCATAGAGAGAGATCGCGATCATCCAGCCGGACGCTCTTGAGCTGTGCTTCACGATCCCGTTCGTGATGTACTCCTCGCACCAGTGGTGCAGGTGATGCATCGCCAACGGATCGGCCAAGAGAATCGCCGCCGCCGCCAGGTTTTCCGCGCCACCGTGCTCAAGGTCCCATGCTTGCGTATCGGAGTAACCGCCGCTGTATCTGCCGCCGGCGAGCTCGAGCGCTGAGATCGCGTTCTCACTGAGCGGCTTGCCCGAGTCCTGGCCGAAACATTCGGGAAACTGGTACAGGTTGCCTTTGGTGATCTCAACCCTACCCTCGTGGCCGATCCAGGGTTTGAGCGCGGCCGCGTCCGTCGCGGTGAGCTTGTATCGGGTCTCGGCGTCAGGCATCCAGCCATCAAGGCCGGCGAGGTAGGCGGGCCGTCCGGGGATCCAGTAGGGAGGCCCGAACTTCGGGCTCCAGCAGCCGAGCTGACGCGCGGACCATTGCCACAGTGCGCGCAGCACAGCCTTCACACCGGCGGGATTGTTCGCGCGCTCGTGCGCCTGCCAGCCCGTCTCGTAGGGTGACCGGAAGACCTCCCTGTGGTGAGCGTGCGTCTGGTCGTTGTAGAGGTCCGGCACCTCGATCTCGCCAATGGTCGCACCGATCGGCGGGTTCCGAGGGTCGCTGGTATCCCAATAGCGGGGGTACTGATAGCTGCCGTCGGCCTTCTTCACGTCGATGCGACGCGGCGTCCACTGCGCCTGCCAGGGACCGCTCCCGCCGATTCGGTCGGGGGCCGTGACCGGCTCCCAGAGTCGGTCAGGCGGCAGCACGCCACCGGCTTCGCCGAAGTTCTGGATCCAGTACTTGGCCGCGCCGTAGTTCAAGAAGCGAGCGGGGGCGCCGAAGGAGAACGAGTAACCCTCCTGCAGGGCGATGACACACACCCCGGACGGGAAGGATTCGCGCACCTTGCCGTCGAGGTCGCAGAGGTTGACCTCCATGACGCCACGCATGCGCGGCAGCGGTGCCTCGATCGAGTCATTCAGCACCGCGCCGGCGATCCAAGAGCTGCCGTCCTTGAACTTGTAGTGCCACCAGGTGATGCGGAGGCACCGCTCCGGCTCGTTGAAGGACATCGGCTGCAACCACGAGCGCCAGATGTGCCCAACGCCATCCTGCGGCGCGTGACCTTCGAGGAACTGGTCCTGGGAGAAGAGGTGCACGCCCGGCGCCCCTGAGTCGAACGTGGCGACGACAGATGTGGTGAGCTTCTTCCAGCCCCGCTCGTTGATCGTGAACTTGACCGTGATGCGATGGTCTGGGGCGTTGGGATTCGGTGGAGGCGGTGGCGGCGGCGTGGGGATGATCGGCTGCGCGGCACCGGCGGTCCCTACGTGATCGAGAGGGCTCGGCTCGGGCATGATGCCTCCTGGAGGGTGACCGCCTCCCCCCTTTCGGGAAGACGGTCCAGTGAGTCAGATCAGAACCCTGGGGCGGGAACCGTCGCTTTGTCGACCGGCGGCCCGACGTTGATCGAAGGCGCGCCAACCGCATCAGGCTCGGTCGTCGCGAAGTCGATCGTGACCGGCTCATGCGCGCTGCCATCCACGTCCGTCGCCGTGACGGTGAACGCGGTGATCTCCGGCGCCTCGCCGGAAACGAGATAGGCCTTCATGCCGTCCTTGCTGGCGACCACGGTGGAGGTGCCCGCATCGCCTTCGGCCTTCGCCCACACGACGCTGCCATAGCGCGTATTCCGGCCGAGGCGATCCTTCGGGGCATCAAGCGCAAGTAGGACAGCCTCGCCCGTGTCGCAGGTAAATGTGTAGGTTGCCATATGGTCAGTCTCCTAGAAGGGGTTGGTTGAGAGCAGTTCGGGCAGCAGTTCCTTGCGAACCCTGAGCACCTGCGTGATGCCAATCTTCTGGCGCTTCGCTGGGTGCAAAAAGTCGTCGACCGCGCGTGTCGCGATCAAGAGAGCTGCGACCACCTGAGGCTGCGGTACAGTCACCCGGACGGTAACCTGGCCATCGGCTTCGAGCTGCAGGACGATTCCGGTGGGTTGAGGCGGGCAGTCGATGCTCATGGTCCTCCATGTCTGCACCGGATTAACGGGCGCGAAGCGGTGTCTTTCTCAGGCTACACGGTGCATTTGGTAGACATCGAGAGAACCGCTTCGACCTGTCGGTGGTAGAGCCGGCCGGCTCTACCACGCCCGCCAGTGGTAAGCATGCGCTTCGGGATGGGGGGGCGTCAATTGCGGCTAGATGGCGCGAAAGGGAGAGGTGCCTAGCTGTGCGCGCGGGGTGTGTGTGTTGGGGTGGGTGGTGTCAGTCGATGGAGCAGATCAGCGGCGGCGGCGAGGGTAGCGGCATCCAGTGTGTTGGCTGGTTTCCCGGGTCTCTCGTGAAGAGCGTGTACAGGCCACACCAGGCCTTTTTTCTGTCTGGTGCCACATCGCGGTGTGGATTGAGTACTGGCCTGGCAGATAGAACCAGCCGATGAGGATGTGCGCTCCGTCTCGCGGTGCGGTCTCGATCAGTTGCCATTCGCTCATGGCGACTCCTTCGGCGGCTCTGGCTTCTCGATCGGCAAGGGGCCGAACCACCAGTAACCATCGCCAACCTCGGCTCCCTGGAAGCTCATCAGCCCGTGAAAGCCTGAATAGACATGGACGAGCTCGATGATGTCTGGCCTGTAGAAATGCCAGTAGTGCCCCGGCTTGGTCGGCTTCTCCCGCGTCCATTTGAGCGGTGGCGCGGCGAGGTTCGCGCCGCAGAACGGGCAGAAGTTAATTGCGGTCTCCTGCGCCTTGAAGACTCTGTCGTGCAGCCACCATGTGTCATCTCCGCACTTCGGGCAGCTCATGCCTTCTCCTTCTCGATCAGCTTGCGGATCAGTTACGGTGCAAGAAGTCAATCGCGCCATCACTCAGCCGCAGCAAGCATTCGGCGCAGCTCCCGCCAAACGGTCATCCGCCATTCGTCCTTCACCCAGGCGGCTCACGTGATGCGCCCTCCCGGTCGATCGGTGGCAGGGGCATCAGGTTCAGCACGCCAGCGCCGACTGTGAGGCGTCCATCGTCGTTCTTCAGGGCGTGAAACTTCACCCACTCGCGGCACTCGTCCCGCACCTTCTCCCCGTACCGCTCGAGTTCGGCCTTGTGCCAGGCGAGGATCTTCTCCGCTGCTTCTCTCGCCGGACGATTGTTGATGACGTTGACCATGACAGTCATGTCATCGCCGTGGAACGTGATCTTGGCATCACCGCTCATGCGTCACCTTCGATGTCGGGGAGGGAAGCGCGCATACCAATCGCTAGCACGGCGCCAAATGGCTGTCCTGCAAGCCACTCCTTCTCTAACCACGCAACACAAAGTTCCCGCTCTGCCCGGCGCTCGGCGCGTCCCCAGTCGATGAGCGAAGCAATTAGTTCGGCATTCGAGTACTCCACCGTTTCGCCGTGGTGTTTGGCGATCAGCTCTTCCAGCGTGCGCGGTTTGTTTTCCGTCGTCATGCGTCCTCCGCGATCATGTGCACCTCAAGCTTGGTTATCGCGTCGTCCAGTGCATCGGCCGCGCCACCGTCCATTGGTTGGACCATTGAAATCCTCGCGCGGCTGGTTCGCGTCTCATGGTTCTTTGGCCTCCCCGCCTGCCGTTCCAATGCGACTAGGATTTCGATTCCGACAATCAGGCCGACCCAGAAGAGCGCCCACCAAGGATGTCCGGTGATCACGAGCGCAGTCGAAAGGATGGCCAACGCGAGAAGGCTGCAAATGGTAGCGCTCATGGCAAACTCTCCCATCCAGTTACTGCTGCAAAGATGCTCCCCTGGCCTTGCAGCGTCACCAACCGCGCCCTGCACGGCGCTAGCAAACTGGGATTCGCCCAGCCGGTCGGACCTTCACCAGGGGAGCAAATGTCACTGATGTTCATTATGCCGCCACCGTGCCAGGTGAAGCCCTTGTCGGTGCCGCCGGGGCCCTGGGGGTTGTCGTCGTAATTGAGCGTATCCTGGTTCATGCCCGACGACTTCCACGTGCCGCTCGGCTCGGTGTTGCCGTCCTGGTAGACGCGCCCTTCGCCCTTGAGCTTCGATTCCGTGAAGGGTGCGTGCTCACCCATCGACCTCTCCTTCGCGGTTCGGCTTGGCACGCTTCATCTGCGCGACCGTCGCGCCTGTCGCGCGCTCGATGCTCGCGGCGTAGAGTTTCGAGATGAGGCTGACCCAATCCTGGTACAGCGGGTCACCCGCACCGTCGATGACACTCACGCGGAGCCGTGCAAGTTCCGTCATCACACCGTCATCGAACACCACCCCTGCGATGACCCATGTGACATCATCTTCCGTCCGAGTGCGGAACCGAAGGCGCACCTCGTCCATGCGTTCGAGCTTGTCACCCATCGAGCAACGCCCTCCTCTTCCTCCACTGCTTCGCGTCCTTGCAGCTCGCGAAGTGGCTCACGAGATCCTCTCGCCCAGGCTCCCATGGCAGGTCCTCGTTGGCGCGCCGGACTGCCTCAGGGGTCGCGTCGACGATCATCCGGTCAACGAGGTTCGGCTTGAGCAGCCAGACTACCTCGGCGCCGCAAGAGCGGCACTGGCCGACGGGGTGCATGCTCACGTCTGCTCCTCGCCTTTCTTTGCCGGCCTATTCAGATAGGCACAGTGCAAGCAGAACGGGCGCCAGCCCGTGCCGCTCGTTGTTCCAGTGTCCTGGACCTTGAGCCAGACCCATTGCTCGCCGAGAGGGTTGGCGCATGCGTGGCAGGTGCCGTTCACGTCTGCACCTCGCCTTCGATCGGGGGCAGGGGCATCTTGCGAACCAGCGCAGCAAGGATTGCCTCGCCGGCTGCTTGTAGTCCGATCGCCGCGCGCTCCCGCACCGACTCGCCGTAAATGCGCAGATGCTCTCGGTGCCAGTCGAGGATGTTTTCCTCGAGGTTGTCGATACTCGCCAGTCCCCGAACGATCCCGTAATCGTGGTCCCTGATGATGTCCCGTAGGCTCTGGATGCTCACGTTGGCCCCTCGATCCTCTTCGCTTCGCGCTCGGCTGTCAGCTCCAACACGGCTTTTCGCGCGCTCTCCGGCAGCGACTCCTGGAATCGCCGCCGCTCCAAGAGCGTGCGGTAGGCATCGACGAGCCGGCTCCGATGGGAGACCAGCATGTCCGTCGAGGCAGAACAAAGCGCCGACCAGCCGACGGAGCTCTCGATCGCCTCGCCGACGAGCTCGTCAGCGAAAACCGGACGGCCAGCGTGGCCAACGTCGTGGATCTGCCGCACCACCTCGCCCCAGATCGCCTCGGGCTCCTGGTGACTATCCGGCATCAGGCGCCGGAGCGTCGCCTTGATCTCCGAGAGCGTGGGGAAGAACCGCCCGTTCTCGATCAGCGTCTCGACCGCGGCGTCGAGCAGGCGAGGGTCGATGTCATGCAGGCGCTTCGCGTACTCCTCGAGAGTCACCTCGGGAATCTCGGGATGCGGGAAGATGGCGGCGAGCGTAGCGACTGCCTTCCGGGCTGGCGAGGCTTCTCGTCTCATGGCTGTCCCTCCATCCGGTCGAGCCAGCGCTTCGCCCGGTCGAGGTTGCTTTCCCGGCGGTTCTGTGGCGGCGCCTGGCGTACCCCGCCATGACCGAACGCCTGAAGCATCCCGGCCAGGTTGCCCTTGTCCCAGTCGGCATGGCCGAGCCAGTCGATGATCGTCGTCTGCCAGCGCCCGAGCGCATCGACCGAGTCGCCCACCTGCTCGGCCACGATCGGCCACCAAATCTCGGCCGGGTAGCGCCGGGTCAGCTGGCGGAAGAGCTCGACGGCTGGAGGGGGCGGTGGCTTCTTGGACTTGCGCGCCTTCGGTGCCGGTGGTGGCTCATGCCGGATCGGTTCGTTGGGGAAGAGCAGGAGCTGGTCGGGATGGCGATCGCAAGATGCGAAAGCATTTGCGTCGCCTCTCTCGAAAGGTACTCCTTGAGAGAGAGTCTTCTCTTTAGGAAGAGTACCAACTATTATGCGTGAGGAACCATGACCACCATGACCACTCTCATGGTGGTCATCGATGACCACATGACCACTCTCATACTGGTCATCTCGTTTGCCTAAGTGTTTCATGAGTGCGGCTTCCAATCGTCCCTCCCCAGACCTACCCAATCCCGACGATCTGATGAAGCTCCGGGTAGACTCGATCGCATCCTCGAGACGGGCGAGCTTCTGACCAAGGAGGCCGTGCAGGCGGAAGGTCCTGGCCACCGACACACCAGAGACGTCCTCGGAATGGTTTAGGCATCGATCCGACCCTCGCAGGGGTGCCATACCGCAACTTGATCCTCGTGTGCTCACGTGCACACACCGCCGCCGCTTCGGCTTTGCCACCTATGCCCCCAACCCTCGCAAGCGAACCCAAGGTGATCAGCACCAACGCAGGTCTTTGAGCCATCGAGATGCTGCGGGAACATGGACCGCCGGCCAGCCTCGCCACTGGACCTTGACCGCGAGCTCTACTGCCCGAAGGATCTGCTCGACCTCGACGTCGCTCGGATTGATCACGGACCACACACGTTCGCTCGCGAGCCTCCGAATCTTCTTGGGATAGATGGTCCAGAAGATTTCGAAGTGCGCTCGCTGCCTCTCGTCCAGAGGCGGAGCGTGCTCCAGCCTCCCTTTCAGGGTTTCCGGATCTCGCACTTATTCCCCCGCACGTTGACGCTGGCCGAATTGCGTCCACCTATCGCCTCGGCCAATCCAAATCGATCCTTGCCCTATCCTTGCGCGCCAGCGGGCCCCTCCTGTTCCTCGTCGCGTCGCTGAAAATGTGGCGAGAAGTGTCAAAAAGGGTGCTGAAAAGTGTCAGCTCGGGTCTGCCAGCCGCCGCCCGATGTCGTCATTTGGCACCCCGCGCGATCTCGATCAGGACGTCACGGAAGGCGATGGGGGTCGCCGCGGCCTTGGCCTTCCCCACACGCGGCCGGCGTTCGGCAATCGACACGTGGTTCCCACACCAACTCACGAGCGAAGTGGATTTCTGGTCGGGATCATGGCTCCAGAGGAGGCTGGGCCTGGAGCGCCCGTAGGCATAGAGCCAGGTGGCCTTCTTGGCTGGGTGGCCGTAGCGACCCTGTTCCGCGTAGCAGGAGAAGCCGCCGCATAGCCCACCCTGCCACCCGCCATAGCGCGAAGGAACCGGCAGGCGGAACGCAGCCCATGCGTCGCTGAAGGCCGGGTGTTCGAGAACTCCACCGAATTGGCGCACGGCCCTCAACGCCGATTCGAAGCACCCGCCATCCTCGCCACGCATGTGGCCCCAACGAGCCTCCACCAGCCCAGCAAGCCGGCACCATCGCGAGCACGGGGGATGTGCCACCACCGCCCAGGGGCCGTCGTACTTGCGCGCGTCGCGCTCCTCGTCCCAGGGGTCCACGCCGGGAAGATCCCAGTACACGCCACCACGCTCGACAAAGAGGGCCGCGATCATGCCGGCTTCTCCCCCGCCGGCTTGGCGATCATCTGCTCAAGCATCTGGTCGGCGACTCCATGGAGCATTTCCGCGAACTCCCGGATTTCGTCCTCGTTGTCGAACTCCCGAACAAACACGAAGGGAGGCCGGGGGCCTATGAAGTGATAGATCAGCAGTCCGTGCTTCTTCGGATCGGATCTCGCATCGGATCTCAACGTGGCGATTCCGAAGGCCGTGCCGGTGGTCGGAAAGGGATCGGACTCAACCTTGACAGGCTTCTCTCGGCTGCCATCGAACCGCATCCAGGTCATGGCGTCACGTTCTCCATCTCGATCAGGGCACCGGGCTCGCCCCATTCCTTGCAGGCGACCAGGCTGGTGACCTGCGAGTCATCCTGAAACAGGACGCCGGTCAATGCGTCGAGAACTGACCGTGAGAGCTTGTCGATATCTCCCGAGCGCGCGCCGATGGGATAGGTGACCTTGCGCTTCGGCGCGCTCGCCGGCCTGAGCAGGCGGAACGTGAGTCGCATCGCGATCGGTCCAGCGAAGGGGGTTGCGTCTTCCTCGCCGCGCACCTTGCGCGCCTCGTCCGACACGGCGTGGCGCCAGAGCTGGAGCTTGCCGCCGTTGTTCGAGGTGATGGCCGCGCGGCCTGTGTGCTTGTTCACAAACGCGCGCATGCTGCCTTGAGTGACCGGTGGTCCGTGAACGAAGAACGAGAGCTTCATGGGCGCGCCTCGCTCATGAGATGACCTCGGCGGGAGCGGGCCCACGCAGCCACAAAGTAGAGAGGTGTGGCCGCGAAGGGGAATTGTGGGCACCGCCCCCGCTTCGGTCACGCCTGCAATGTCTCTCTGGAGGAGTGAGCATCGCGGGCGCTCGTTTGTGTGGTATGCTCGGAAGAGACGCGGCCCGTCTCGACGGGAATGGCGCTTGAGAAGCCCTCCTAAGAAACAACTCATGCGATAGTCGAGCACGGGCCGCCACGATTCACAGCTCCTGACCGAGCAGGTTCAGTAACTCACGCCGCCGGCGCTCCCGCTTCTCCGCAGCGAACGCCGCCGCGATCGTCGCCGCCATCAGCACGGCCGCGCTGCCACCTCGGTTCTTCGCGCGGAGCTCGATCCGGATCGCCTTGGCCAGCAGGTCGTCGGCTTTGGCCTGGAGGCGGCGGTACTCCCGGTCGGTCTCAAGAAGAGACACCATCTCGGCGAAGGCGCTCGCCGGCAGACGGTGGTGTCCGTTGCTGGTCATGCCTTGACCTCCACCGGGTAGATCTGGCGCCAAGAAGCACGATAGCCATATCTCACGTGGACGGTCCCATCGGGGTCGATCCTCGTCCACGTCTTCCACGGAAACATGGTGTCGATGCGTCGCTCAGGAATCCCCGCAGCGTGAGCCGCTTCGACGAGCAACCTGCCCGGGTGATAGTCCACAGCGAGCGAGAAGAAGACCGGCGGCTGATCTCCAGCGTCCCTCATGGCAGAGACAAGCGCGGCTTTGAACTTCGCGATCTCATCGGGACTCGGGACGCCATCGATCGCCAAACTCGTGGCGAGCGATTGAGCCATCAACATCTGCACCGAGTCAGCGCCAGCGTCGAACTTGGGCGCGCGGATCACGTCCGCCCACCACTGCGCCAAAGCTTCGATCTGTTCGGCTGTCGGTCTCATGCCTTGACCTCCACCGCGGCGCGCAGCGACTCCAGGCCCCGGCGTAGATCGTCGAGTGGCTTCAGCCGGATCTCGTTCCACCGTGGCGTCCGGAAGTGCCTCGCACGCGCCTCGACGGGGTTGCGGGTCTTCTTGAGCGCGGCCTTGATTGCTGCGTCTAAGTGGATCCGCTCGCCGGCCTCGGGGTCGACGATCGCCTCGTCCGGCTGCACCGTCGGCCTGATCTCCGACCAGCGGTTGCGCTTGCCGTAGTACACCCGGACGCACGCATTCCAGTAGGCGTAGTCCGACACGTCGTCGTAGGGTCCGACGAGACGGGCGGCCTTGCCGTCGGCGTGGAGCTTCAGCCCGTAGCGCCGTTCGGCGCGGATCCCCTCGCTGTACTCGAGGGCCTGCGCATAGCCGGCGGTCTGCAGCTTGCAGGCCGGCTCGACGTTCCCGGTCTTCTCATCGATCAGCGCAAGACGTCCGCTCAGCTTGCACGCGATGTCCAGCCGCCCGGCGTGGTTCGGACCGTGAACGATCTTCTCGGCGAACAGCACCTCGACCCGGTTCTCGGCTAGGAAGCGATCGAGCGAACGCACGTAGCCAGCAATCGACTCGTCGAGCTCCGACCAGTCGAGGTCCCCCTCCATGAGGTACAGCGCCGCCCGGTGCACGAGCGAGCCGCGATGGCGATCACCCTCGGTGTACCACTGCGTATCGATCGCGCCGACGTCCTTCAGGATCTCGGTCACGCTCGGCAGCACGCGGCCGTCCAGCCGGTAGATGTGGTCGACCTCGTCGAACTCGAGCGACATCAGGCGCCACCCTTCCGCAACCACTCGTAGATCGTTTCCAACGAAGCACGTGTGATCGCCGCGGAGGATTCGAAGCCGAAGGTGGAGTAGAGGTATTCCCGCAGCTCGTCGTCGGTGCAGCCCGCGGCCTTGGCGACGGAGAACAGCTTCTTCCGCTCGTCGTTGCCGATCAGTGCGGGCGACGCTTTTCCGTCGGGCTTGCTGGCGCGCTGCGGTTCCCTCGGTCCGCTCTCGACATCGGTGGGTAGCTGGTCCTCCAGGTCCTGCGAGAAGAGACCGCTCGTCGCCGTCGCTCTGAGCGTGGCGTCGACGTGGGCTCGCTTGGAAGCCATCTTCACCAGCGTGTTATCGACGTCGTAGGGATCTGGGTTGTCGACCTGGCCGCACTCCTGCCCGGTGATCGACGGGTCCTTGCTGTGGAACTGTGCGCCGCAGCCGCCGGCCTTCTGGTGGCAATACCAGCCTTTGTCGCCGGTCTCCTTGTCGGCGTACTGACTTCGCTTGATCGCCTCGACGTGGCAGTGTGGGCACGAGCGTTGCGCGGCGCGATAGCGATATTTCTTCTCCCATGCGTTCGCGGAGCCGATCCCCTGTGCCACCACGGGTCCATCGTTCGACCCGTGCCTGAGAGTGCACGTGACCTCGACGCGCAAGGGTGGAGTGCTCACGCCGTCGCCATGCTCGACGTTCACGACGAAGGCCGTCACCAGCCCATAGAAGGCGCAGAGCTTCTCTGCGCCCGGCTTGAGAAGGGTGGGCTTCGGCGTGCCGGGTATGGTGCCGTAGTCCACGTCCGGCCGCAGGAGCTCGCGCTGGATCTGCAGCACGCGCTCCTGGCCACGCTTCAGCGCCGCGATCCGCGAGGCGAAGTCCTCGTCGCTCATCGTCGCGAGCGCGAGCACACCCGAGTCGCGAGAGATGGTGAGCGCGGTTGCCTCGGCCAGGTCGGCCACGGTCGGTTCTGTGTCGGTCTTCATCGGTTACTCCGTTCCTGCATAGCGCCAGATTCTCAGATCGTTTCGGTGTATACGATCTTCCCCGTCTCGACGAACGCCTGGAGGAGGGGCAGCAACTTGCGCACCATGTCCTGCGTCAGGTGCATTCGACCACCGCGGTGCTCGCTCAAGAGTCCATCACGCCCGAGCCAGATGCACTTCTCGGTGGCAAGCGAGCTCTCCTGGATCGAGCAGGGCGCGCCGTATCGGTCGCGCCACGTCGCGGTGCGGAATCCGCGCTCGTTGTGGTGGGCGACGAGAGGATCGTTCACTTGTTCCACCCTTCCGGCTCGGCCCTCTCCGGCGAGCGGGGGTTGCAGTACCGATCGCCGCTCCCCGCGTGCGACCAGAAGAAGGTCGCGTCCTTGCTGTGCGTGTGTCCCTCGATCGGCTTCCGGCAATGCTTGCAGGTCGCGCTGGGTCGAGCTCGAACGGCCGGCGGACAGCGCGGGCAGCGGCCGCGGTTGGCCACGTCGTTCGCTGTGCATACCGCGCAGATGCCAGACTTGCAGGCGAGGCAGCGGAGCGAACTGTCCAGGATTGTCTCGTCGCAGTGTGCGCAGTTCATGAGGCGCTACCCTTCAGCTTGGCGTGCTGCATCACCACCTTCATCACCGCATCCTCGGGGATCCCGCTGCTCGCGGCGATCATCTCGTAAGCGGCGTTCAGCCGGGCGGCGGCCAACATCGAATTGTCGCGTCGCAGCTGCTCGTTCTTCTCAAGCTGGCTCGTCTGGTACTCGTGCGCGTAACGTAGCGCCCGCTCGAGCATGCGCGCGAGCGCGAGGTCATTCTTGTCTTCGAGCGCCGACACCAATCGCAGCACCGCCGTCATGACATGTTCTCCTTCACCGACCTCACATACCGAGCAATCGCATCCTGCATCCGTTCGAGCTCTTCGAGCCTCACGGACAGGGCGAGGTGTCTCTCGCTGTTGACCGACAGACGGATCACGTGCCGCCGATCGCGTGGCTGCACCGAGAGCAGCCGCGTCCAACCGTCTTCGTCAAACTCGCTGGCGAGCACGGCGTACACGGGCGGGATGCCGAGCGGGCGCATGGTCATCATGCCCCCCTTTCCACGGTCAGCCTCTCGAACCGATTCTTGAACACGTAGTGCTCGCCCTCGCGCTGGTCGTCGAATTGCACGTGCAGCTCGCCCATCGAGTCCCACACGGAGATGACCGTGCCCGACCATGTCCCGGCCACCGGCTCACCGGACTCGCCCGACTCCGGGACGTCGAACCGCTCGCCGGTGAACGTCACTCGATCGCCGATCCGGAACCGGCACTTCGAGTGAACCCGCCTCTCGTAGTGACGGAGGAGCCCGTCGCATCTCGCGCATCGTTCGATTGTTGCCATAGGTGTCACTCCTCATTTTTCACCCAGATCCAATTCTCACCAT
>Ga0137321_1000219_pt1 | contig 15346 bp, 14 predicted proteins | sample EasRivERMZT399_2_FD_104758 | JGI IMG/M metagenome (GOLD analysis project Ga0137321, IMG submission 104758) | Soil microbial communities from meander-bound floodplain in the East River, Colorado, USA - East River MetaG ERMZT399_2 | ecosystem: Environmental > Terrestrial > Soil > Floodplain ... | reverse complement strand
GGGAACTGCGGGGGCGGTGCTGAAGCGCAAGGGGAAAAACTGAGGGAGCAACCCAACCACCGAGGGAGCGGGATCCCTCAAATCTAATTGTCGCCAGGGCGCAAATCTAATTGACGTTGAACAACTATCCATTGTCACGGACCGACACCGTGATTCGCAGCGTTGGCGGAGGGGACGTCGCGAGCACGGTCTCTGGTACTAACAGTTCCGCGACCCCGGCTCGGAGCTTCTTTTCTTCAGCGTCAATATCGCGAACGGTTGCCGCCGCTTCTGGCTGCCCCGCAGGATCCTGGAGGATCTCGAACGTGACGGTGACGAGTTTGTCGATACCGGGCCTCGTGTAGGTCTCCGCCTCGACCCAATAGCGTACAACCCCATTCCGTGGCTTCGATCTCACAAATATCACGCTGTTGACGACGACCTTATCGCACTCGTACCCGCTCAGATCCAGCCTCCGCCCTTGGCTGATGCTTCGCCGTACGCTGTTGGTGGAGTTGAGGCGCTCCTTCTCCCATGTCTCCGGGACAAATGGCACCTCGAGGACCATCGGCGACGTGAACTCCCGATTCGGAGCGGAATCAGCAGCTCCCTGACGCGCCGTCACTTGCGCGTGACAGGGAAGGCAGAACGCCACCATCGCTAAAAGCGCAAAGGCTCTCCTCATTTCGTTCACCCTCCTCCCGAGCGGTTTCGCCACGTCGTCATTTCCATTCCGCTCGCCCGAGCGACTCGTGCACCCTCCAGGCGTACCCGAAGGCTGTGCGCGCCGCCGGTCTGGGGGCCTTCCGCTTCCACGACCTCCGCCACTCGCACGCCTCGTTCCTCGCGCAGGCCGGCGTGCCGCTCAACACCGTGCGTGACCTGCTCGGTCACCGCTCGCTGGCGATGACCCTGCGGTATGCGCACCTGTCGCCGAGCGAGCGGCAGGACGCAGTGGCCGCACTCGATCGCATCTGAGGGCGGAGGGAGCCGCTGGGCCACAAGTGCCTCGAATCCCGCGAGCGCCCTATGGATTATCACGGACCGACACCGTGATTCGCAGCGTCGGTGGCGGCGACGTTGCGACGAGGTTCTCAGGGATCGATAGCGTCCCACGACCGGCGCCGTGCTGCTTCTCCTCAGCATCGATCTTGGGGAGGTTCACCTTCGCCTCTGGTGGGCTTGAACTGTCCCGCAGGATCTCCACCGTCACCATGGCGAGTTTGTCAATCCCAGGCTGCGTGTAGGTTCCGACCTCGACCCAGTAGTAAACATCGCCCTTGCGCTGCTTGTAGCGAGCGAACGTGACATGCTCGACGACGACACCGTCGCAAGAGTGCTCGCCCAGCTCCAATCGTCGCCCCAAGCGTATGCTGTTGTTGGCGTTGCGAAGGTTCGCCTCCGGCCACGATTCAGGGTCGAATGGCACCTCGAGGATCATTGGGGACTTGAACTCCCGCGGGGCCGAGGAGGCATCTGGAGTCCCCTGGCGTGCGGTCACTTGGGCATGACAGGGCAAGCAGAACGTCGCCGTCGTCACGAGCGCAATCAATCTCCTCATCTCGCAACCCTCCTCCGGTACGTTCAGAACCCTGCGACAAGCCTGCAGTTCACTCCGAGGGCGATGCCCGTGCCTCCATCCGGCCATGGCCGAGTTTCACAAGCAGGGCTAGGATCGCGGCGTTCGGGGCCGCAACCGTGAAGTTCTGCACCAGTCGGTCGGGTCTGCGCCTGACCCAGCGCTTGACCATCACACCCGGAAGCGCCACAGTGCAGCGCCTCCCTAACCTCAGTTCAGCTCGTCAAGCGCCTTCACGATCTGAGTGATCCGATCGTCGACCCTGTTAGCGACCCGTCTTGCAGCCTTGTGGAGGTTGCGGAGCGCGCCCGGTGTCTTCACGTCTTGTTGCCCCGCTTGCCAAAGGCGGCGTCCCTTCTCGTCCTCCAATGACAGCATAGGTACTTCGAACTCCTCACGCTCGTTATACTCATTGTAGCCTGTCTCTGAGGTCGTGTATAGCCTCAGAGTAGTGGTCCCTTTCAGGCTGACCACGAACTCACTGTTGTCGGCGGTGGGCTTCCATGGGATCTTTCCGGCAACCGTCTTTTCGAGAAGTTTGACGACCATGTCGGTCGCATCAGGCTCGTACTGGATCTTCTCAGTCATGGCTCGCACCTCAATCTAGGTCCGCCTTTAGTGTTCCAAGCATCTCGCGCAGAGTGTGAATCACGCTTCGCGCGCACTGAAGCATGAACTCTCGGGATGGACCATCTTTCAGCGTGGTCTTGGAGCCCCTCCCTAGAATCGCCTCTATCGAATCGACCTGTGTACGGGTCGTGAGCAAGGAGTTTCTGATCTCTTCGGATGCGTGTCGGCTCCGGCGGTTGGGCATTTCGCTTAGACTCGCACTCAGCTCCGTTGCGCGAAGTCTCGCTTCGCTGAACCGGTTATGATGCAAGAAATCGAGCAGCTCGCTGGCCTTCTCGCATGCCAACGCCAGTTCTTCCGCGAAGGACCTTACCATCAGGTCCCTTCGCACCTGCTCCGCGACGCTTCTCGCTCGCTCGGCCCTGCGAAAGGCAAGGAAGCTGAATGCCAACCCCGCAATCGAGGCTAAGCCTCCGGCAACTTGTAGCGTGTCGAACAACATCAGCCTATTGACCCCTGCGCACGCGCTGGATTTCCAACGAACACTCCGTACCGGGGACGATTTGATCGCCCTGCAGGGTCCCTGCATATCGGGCGCGGTTCACATCGGGATCGGCACGCCCACCCCGGGCAGCCGTGAATCCGAGACGCCTAGTCTCCTCCACCTAATCCATCGATGCGGATGTCGATGTCGTAGAGTTTCGCGATCTGTTTCACAAAAATCCAACCCCAGCCTTTCAGCTTCCCCTCCTCGACTACTAGCGGCGTGAGGTCTCCATTCGTAATGGTGATGTCACTCTCCTGGTCCTCATACGTGTAGAAGAAGAGAACCTCGAGCGTCTTACTTCCGTCACCGGACAGCAGTGTTTCAGTTCGGAACGGGTTGTTGATGAGCTTCACGCCCTCGAAGGACGGACCCGCCTTCACCACCTGCGTCCCCATTAGCTTGAGCACATCCGTCTTGGCCATTTCAACGACGAGGTTATTGAGATTGCCTCGATTCGCATCTCGTAGCTCAGTGGGGCTGAGATTCCCGGCGGGGAGAGCGGGGGAACCTCCCAGAGCGCAGAGCAGCACTACGGTTGTTCGTCTCATCATTCTCTCGGTCTCCCGCCCTAGTGGGCGCTCCGCGATGTTCTGTGGCGACACAGGCTCTCAAGTAATGGAGTCTCCGGCAATCCCGGGGGGATCCTGTCGGCCGATCTCATGGAGCGTCCCTTCATCCCGGGGGTAGCAAGGAGTTCAAGGCCGTAAAAAGACTCTCAAATCGCTCCATGGCTCGGTCGAGCTGCTTGAGCTCGAGAGCGAGGCCACTCTCCATCAGGAATTCAGCAGGGCGGAAGTGGTCGAATTCCGCTACATCGGAAGGAAGCCCTCCCATGTGGGCCTCAACGCGCGAAAGAATGCGCTTCAGCTTGTCGGCGTGACCTCGCGGAAGTGCGGCCAAGAAGTGCATCCTCTTAAGGCCGTAACACTTGTTAAGGAGGTCGATATACGTGTCCTCCCCGACGATGTCTTCGACATCAGCCTCCGCCTTGTTGGCGAAGGAATCGGCAGAAAGGACGTGCCCGTCCCGGAGCAACCGTGACTGTCGGAGGCGTTCGACCTTCGCCTTGTCGCCATGCTTGAAGTCTGTCAGCACGGCCACATGGAGTTCGTTGCCGCGAAAAAGCGACATGAATGCAGCAACTTTGTCGATGCCGCCGCAAGGAACAACCGTCCACCGACGGTCGAGGGAGTGGCGATTCAACGACGCGAGCTTTCTGCTGAACCATTTCAAGTAGAGAATGTCGGACGGCCCTTCGACAAGCAGGTTGTGTTTCCCGACGAAAAGGGTCTGCGTGATCTCGTATCCAAGACACGCCTGGAGGGGAAACACTGTATCCCGGTCTGTGCTTAGGACGTCGTCCCCAACCTTCGTACCGAGCTCCTGATCTTGGCCATTCTCGCTCTTCGCCGGGATGAACACATCCTCAACCGTTCGTGCGCGCAGGAGATTCTGCGGGTCAATCATGAAGGGAGAATGGGTCGTGTAAAACAGCTGGTAGTTCCCGAGTTCATTCTCGAAGTAGCGTAGGAGGTCTCCTTGGGCGCGTGCGTGTAGGCTGAGCCCTGGCTCGTCGAGAAGCACCAGGAGGTTGTCGCCAAAGGTCCTTCTGACGTGACCGAACCAGACAAGGAATGAGAAGAACCACACAAATCCGGCGCTTCGCTCGTCAAAACTAGTGGTTGAGCCGTGACGGGTATTCTCGATGCGCGTCCGGACGATGTACCCTTGGTTGAAGGGCACCGAGTCTCCGGCGAGGGCGTTATCGAATCGGACTTGCACACGAAGGTGTCGGTTCTGGGACCAGTACTTGAAGATGCTCCTCGAAACGTTACTCGATGCAGCTTCTAATTCTGCCTGAAGACGCTCGAATTCTTTGATGTCCTGGAGGTTCTTAGGGCTCGCACCTATGAGCCCGAGAAACGCCTCAAATACTCGGTCCGATGGTCGCATCTCGGGTTGTCCTGCCGCGGTGCGTCTCTTGAAGTCTTCGAGGGCCACCTGGCCTGGCATCTTGTGGTACTCGGAAAAATAGGCAATCCGCGGAAGCCTCTCGGCCAGTAGTTCAGTGACCGCGGCGGTGGCAGTGCCTTTCCCGAAGGCTCGGTCGATGACCTGGAGTAGACTTGCTTGGAGTTCGGACGGTGATGGCAGAGCGCGAATCTCCACAGCGAGCTGCTGGACTGTCTTGGCTTTTTCAAGCGCAGCCCGCTCGGTATCCAGGAGTTCGTGAGCCTGCAGGATGTGCTTGGCCGCGGCTTGCTCATCAACGGATAGGGACCAGCGCCGGGTATTGTCATAGCCCTTAGTTGCTGTGACGAGATTACTCTTGAGGGCTGGTCCAACCAGTTCGCGGACCGCCTGAAGGTCTGAGGGCTCAAGTTCCCAGGTGGTCGCGAGACATTCCGCTGGCTGGGTATCCTTCACGACTTTGTAGTCTGACCACTCCGTTCGGGGATACTCGCGAAGGTCGTCGAAAGCCGCATACTCCTCCTCGACGGGGTTGAGTTTGTGGATCGCCTGCAGAAGGGCGGTCTTGCCGGACTCGTTCTTGCCGACCAGGCAGGTGACCCGTTCGTCGGCCTTGAATGGTGTGGAGTCTTTGACGCACTTGAAGTTCCGGACGTGGACGGACTTTAGCTTCATGGAGTCAACGTTCTCCCTTGGCGTTTGGAATGAGCATGCCAACTGCTCCGAACCCTCAAGAGGCGCGCACTACGAACAACGTCAGGTTGCTCGTAGGTGTTCGCCGAGCCCCGTCACCGTCGTCCGAATCGAACGGCAGCCCAAAGGGGCCGCGACGGCGGGATGTCGGGGTCTAGCTCAGGAGCGACCGCGGCAGGGTCGGCCGGTACGGTCTGCAAGCGCGCTGCTGCACCCCGGTCCGTGCATCCTATCCCTTTCCTCTGCCAGCGGGAGTACCCCCAGAAGTACCACCAGCACCTCCTAGGGAACTCGAGCACGTGGGGATCAGAGGGGGTAATGGCCTCGTTGGGGTCCGGACCTCGCTGCCGAGAGAGCCGATCGGGGCGCTAGGGATCAGGCAGGGTAGGAGCAAAGAATGGCGGGAGCGACGGGACTTGAACCCGATCAAGCGGGTTTTCTCAACCGGCTGATGGCGCACGACTTCTCGGTCTAACTGGTTGGCAACACGTTGCCTTCTGCCCGTTTTGTTGCCCAGTCGAGTCGACTGGAGTCAACTGGAGTCGACTCCAGTCGTGGAGACATGGTGGAGACGACTGCGGGTTCCAGAGGTCCGCCAACACGCTGCGACGCCATTGCATGCTTGACTCGTCGGCGGGCTCACCTCCGAGGTAGGTGCAGCTACCGGCCCCTCCCAGCGTACAGATTGGTGCAAGGTACCCTGCAGATCCTTCCCACGGACCGTCAGTACAGCCATAGGGCAATCACCACCCCAACTACGACCACTGTAGTCCACGAGACGACCATTGGTATCGTGAACGAATGCCATGTTGGATTGCCGGTAAAGCGCGTCGAACCTGTCAGGTCAATGTTCACCGCGGCAATCTGCGAGCCATTTGCTGGGAATAGCCAAACACCGACCACAGAAGGCCAAATGGCCGCAACGATTGGAGGGGGAAGGATAGACAGCGCGACCGGGATGATTATGGCCGTCGTCGCATTCTGACTCGTCGTGAGTCCGGCAACGACAAAAAGAGCGAGAGGGACTATCACGGGAATCTCTTTGATCAAACTGGTCAGCGGTCCGATCATCGTTTTCTCGTTATTGCAAAAGAAAGTAAGGCCCATCAGCGCGATGCCAAAAAGGGCTATTGCGGCGACAATACCCTTCTGGAACAGCGGTTGCCGCGGCACGTCCTCCGGGTGAATCCTGCACACAACTAGAATCAGACACGCAGCTGCACCCATCACGAGCTCGATAACCATCGCCCGACTGACCTCCCCGTGGGGCAGCTTGCGAAGTTGTTCGAAGGAACACAGCAGTAGGACGATCAGTACGGCTCCGAGAAAAACGAGCGCGCTCCTCGACGCTGTAGCAGGCAGGCTCTTTCGTTTGCCGTCTGCTGCCCCGGTGCGGGGCTGAACTAAACCGGCGCGCAGTCGGCGCTGATATTCGGCGTCATCGACCAGGTCATCCCCGATACCCGACATCACCAGGGAAGTCATTACGCAGGCGGCGAGCGAAGAGGGGATCGTAATGGCCAGAACTTGCCAAAGGGAGAGCCGGCCACCTAGCAAATTAAGGAGCGTGACCATCGCGGCGGAGATCGGGCTCACGGTAATCCCAAGGCCCGACGTCACGGTCGCCGCCGCCAGCGGCCTCTCGGGCCTGACACCATTCTGATAGCTAGTCTCATAGATTACCGGGATTAGCGCAAAGAAGATGGTCGATGTCCCGGCCACGGCGGTGAAGGCCATCGCAATGAGAGGCGCAACATAGGTGATTCGCTTCGGGTAGCGCCGAATGATTCTCGACGCGAGGTCGACGAGCCAGTCGATTCCCCCACCGGCCTGCATCACGGAAGTCGCCGCGATCACGGCGATAATGATGAGGAACGTGTCCGTCGCCACAGAAATGGCCGACAAGTTCGTCTCTATGAACTTCGCGGGGTCAAGCCTAAACGCAAGGACCAGGACCGCTGTGCCCGCAATGCCCCACAGTCCGAGACCAATGCCGCCCGCCCGGACTCCAAGGTAGATGGCTGCCAAAACGACCGCGCATTCGAGCATCACCGTCCAGTTCAGCAGGTGCCTCCAATCATAGCGTGCGTGCCGGCCTGTTTCGCGACCGACGCGACCCGGCATCGACGCAACTGACATCCCGACCAACTCCCATCGACCACCTCCTCAAGCCCATCACGCTGGCCGACGCGCTCCGGAGCGACCACTGGGTTTGTTCCTAGGAGGCCCAGCGAGGTGGAGCTGCGACAACCTATCAAAGATGGTCGTCAACGGCTCCGAATAGGATTGCAAGGAGTTGTAGCGCTCACGCACGCGATCGTCGTGCTTAAGAAAGAGCAGATCCGGATCGGACTCGGCCCAGTGAAGGAGATCGGTCCGGCTCGTCGGTACTTGAGGAGATGGACCCTCGCTCTGGAACAACCCTTCGAGTACGCCGATGGAAGCCTCGGAGTGCTCGAAGACCTCCTTCTCAACAAGCGTCAGAATCTGACTATGGCGCCGTTTGAGGATTCCCCGCCATCCAGGACCAACGGATCGCCAGTATTCTCCGAGTTCGCGGTCGGACGGCTGTCGATTCCAATACTTCTCTCTTGCAGGGCCCGTGAGTTTCCTGAGTCGTCTCGTCCGATCCTCAGCAATTTCCTTACTGTGCAGGTTCCTCTCCAACTCGCCGTCTACGCCAAGACTTTCCTCGACTGCAACGGCAGCCAGGATCGCATGGGCACATGCCTTGTTGTAACGGACAACTGGATGCTGCTCCTTCGCCAAGTACACCTCCAAGATCTCCAAGCCCCTCTCAAGGGACTTCCTAGCGCACTTGAATCTGCTCGACGCTTCCTCTGAGGTACGTTTGTCTGTCAGGCTCAGCGCATCGCGCCGGAGCTGGTCGCCGAAATTGATCCACGCGTACGACTCCCGGTACAGAAGCCACTGGGCGACGCTGGGGATATCGACAATATGATTCCAGAGATGATGTGCGTATTCGATGACCCATACCCAGCGCTTTCTCATGATCGCATGATCTATCCAGCGTTGTAGATCGAAGAACTCATACGGGCCGCGATGCGCCGCCTTCAACCGGTGGAGCAGGTCGGTAGCCTCTGCGCCCTCCTCCTCACCGAGATTCTTCAGGTACTGAACCAAGGCGGTGATGATTGCGGCCTCGGTCGTATCGGACCGTCCGCTGAAGTTCCTCAACCAGTCTTTCAGTGACTTTGGCAATCGCACGTACAGTCCCTTCTGTTCCTCGGTCTGCGCCTCCGGGGCCTTCATGCCTTCACCCTCCTTTTGATTTCCGCCGTCTTCTCGGTCCATCCGGCTCGGCGTTGAGCTTTTTCCCGGCGACCGCATGCGGACAGTTTCGATATGCGGCCGTAGTCGCCCAACCTAGCAATTCTGAGGGCAAATATCTATCACCTCTGGAAACCTCAGCTAGACCACTAGCCTAGCACGAGACGTCGAAGTCAAGGATCAGCGTCCGGCGCGAGGAGGCACCTGCGGTGTCGCTTCCTGCTAGGAATCTTGATAGCGATAGCGATGCGAGCTAGTACTGATACGAATGAAAGATATCAGTAGATAGTATCGATAGATATTCTTTTGTACCATTGCTTGACTGCAGCTCTACTAGCCGTATATTTCCCTCGACATCCGGCTGACGTCGAGGAGTATTCGGCCAGAGCTCTTGGGAGGACGAACTCGGCGAGGTCCAGTACGGGGCGAGCGCGGAGGAGGGTCAGTCGATGAACGACAAACTAGTGCTGAGAGAACCAATCAGCGCGGAGAAGCCTGCCCCTCGAACAACTCCGGCACACGCTGACGGAGTGGAAGCCGCGAGGGCGGGGCTCCAGGCGGCGGAACTCGGTGGGGAGAGCCGTTGCCAAGCCGCGCATGGTCAGAGCTACCCGACCATTCGCATCCAGTCGGATCCCGTCGTGATGGAGACCGAACGTCCAACGATTCGCAACTCCGATGCCGTGCATGTCGAGATCTCGAGTGACGATTATGAGCAATTTGCGGGTCTTCACCGATCCGTGCCGCTTGACCCCAACGCCGACTTCGAGAACTTTTTCGAGGAAGCCCGACTGCGGTTTCACGAGTTTCCGCGCTGGATTCGCAGGATTCTGCTCCGGTTCTCGACCCGCGGCAGCTCTCACGGCGCAATGGTCATCCACGGGTTTCCTCTCGATGAGGTTGTTCCTCCCACTCCCACATCGCCCGACCATCATCTCGAAAAGCCATACCACGCCAGCGAGTTCTGGCTTTCCTGCGTTGCTGGGGCGCTTGGTGAGCCCGTGGCCTACCTCCCAGAGAAAGAAGGGAGGATCTTCCAGGATGTCTATCCGACAAGGGTGAACGAGGCCAACCTTTCGAGCGAGAGCTCCTCGATCCTCTTGGACTTTCACACCGAGATCGCCTTTCACCCACTGATGCCTGATTACCTGTTGCTCTACTGCCTTCGACAGGATCGCGATGGTGTCGCCAGGACCCTTGTCTCCTGCATCCGGAGATTCCTTCCTCGACTAACCCCCGGAGTTCAGGACGTCCTCTTCACAAACCAGTTCAGGGCGGGTGTGGACTACTCGTTCGGAAATCTGAAACAGAAGAGTGGCGCTGGGCCACTGGTCGCTGTCCTGTATGGAGACAGGCTTGATCCGTTTCTGCGCTACGACCTCGATCTCATGGTCGGCGAGTCCCCGAGCGCGCAGCACGCGCTTCAAGCTGTCCGGCTAGCTGTGAACGCGTACAGGGAGGAGATCATTCTAGCCCCCGGGTCACTGATGATCATCGACAATCGTCGGACCGTTCATGCGCGCTCACAGTTCAAAGCCTACTACGACGGTACGGATCGCTGGCTGCAGAGGCTGGCGGTCGTGAGGGATCTGGAGGCTTCACTCAGGGATCGAGTTCGAGGCTCCCGGGTGATCGCCACGGACTTCTCCGCGTTTCTCTGAGAGGGTGCACGGCGCGGCGCTCGTTGCGGTTTGGCTCCTGGGTTGGTCTTGGCAGTTGTGCGCGGTCATCTGGAGGTGAATACGATGAATAGGAACAGGTCGTTGAACAACGGGCTCTCGGCAGGTCGCCGCCGGCCTTCGGCGCTTGTTGGACACGCTGCGGTTGCCGCTCTCTTTCTCCTCTCCTCGGGTTCCACCGCCTCGCCTCCAGCAAGATCCGACGGCGGTTCCCTCAAGGATGTCGCTACCCAGTCTGGTCGGGAGTCCACTTCGGACACGGTGCGGCCCCGTATTCCTGCCGAATCCGGCGCACCGGCCGTTCGCGACGGCAGAGCGGGAGACAAAGGCGGGTTCACGACGGTCTTTGAGAAGACAAATGGTCGCGAGACCGGCCCACATGACGAGGTCCTCGCGCTCTGCGAGCGTCTACAGCAGTACTCGGATCGTGCTCGATGCTCGCAGATCGGTTCGACGCCTGAAGGTCGCGCCATCGTTGCCATTGCTATTTCGGATGACGGCGTCCTCACAGCGGATGCAGCCCACAAGGCGAAGCGTCCGGTAGTCGTCGTTCAAGGTGGGATTCACGCAGGCGAGACTGACGGAAAGGACGCATTACTCCTCTTCGTACGAGACGCCATCTTGGGGAACCCAGAGGTCTCGTCGCTCCTTTCCAAGGTCACGCTCATCGCGGTCCCGGACGTGAACCCGGATGGTCACGACAAGCGTGGCCCAAATCACCGGCCGAATCAGAATGGGCCCACCGTTACGGGGACGCGGACGAATGGGGGGCACCTGAATCTCAACCGCGACTACATGAAGGTTGACTCGCCTGAAGTCCGCGCTGTGCTGAAGCTCTTGCAGGAATACAGACCCATCGTCTATGTCGACCTCCATACGACCGACGGGGCGCAGTTCGAGTACCGGATTTCATACCTTACGCAGCCATCCCATCCGATGGCAGGTCCGCTCTACACTCAGGCCGAAGAACTTGGAAGACTGGTCGACGCCGACCTATCACAGGCCGGTCACCTACCAACGCCGCATAACTTCTACCCCGAGTTCATCGTCCCTGACATACCCGCGTCGGGCTTCGAAGCCGATGTGGCACGCCCCCGGATGGGGTACGGCTATTGGGTGCTTCACAACCGAATCGGCGTGCTCGTCGAGACGCACTCATGGAAGCCGTACGAACAGCGTGTAAGGGCATCATACGACGCAATCCAGGCCACGATTCGTGCGGTCGCCACCCACGGTACGGCCTGGGTCGTGGCCGCCGACCAGGCCGACGAGGACGCTGCACAACTAGGCGGACAGAAAGTGGCGATACGGTGGGGGGCCGACCCCGCCAACGCACAGCAGATCCAGTTCAGGGGCGTCGAGTACGAGCGCATCCTGTCTCCCGTCTCGGGAACTCTCCGCACGATCTATCGTCCCGCTCGGCCCGATACCTGGTCCGTCCCTCTGTACCCCTACCGTCCCACGCTCGAGGTGGAAACGCCGCGAGCCGGATACGTTGTCGAAGCAGGTTTTGCCGCAGAGGTAGCCGATCGCCTCGACGCGCACGGCGTAAGTTATTCCCGTCTCCACAGCCCTCTCCGCAACGTCGCGGTCGAGACGTTTGTGGTGTCCGCCGTCGACTTCACACCGGCCATGACCAGCCCGATTGGAGAGGACAACCGCGAAGGACGAGCACCACTCCGAGTCGAAGGCGAGTGGAGGCAGGGAAAACATACGATCCCGCGTGGCTCCCTCTTCGTACCCATCGCACAGCCGTCGGCCCGTCTTGTCGTTCATCTCTTTGAGCCGCGCGCAGAGGACTCCTTTCTCGCATGGGGTTTTTTCAACGCAGCGTTCGAACGAAAGGAACTCCACGATCGATATGTACTCGAGGGTCTCGCGGAGGAACTCCTCGAGCGAGATCCACTGGTCGCGTCGGAGTTCGAGCAGAAGCTCGCGGAGGATGCGGACTTTCGTACCAGCCCGGCGCACAGGCTCGCATTCTTTGTCAAGCGCCTGCCGCCGACCGACCCTTGGTTCTTCGTTTACCCAGTTTGCCGGATACCCACCAACCCCACTCCCCACACTGAGTGAGATGAGATCGTGGATCATTTCCCCGGAGCGCACGTGACCGTCGCGGCTGCGATGGACGTCTCTCTGCAGCTCGTCGTGCTGCGGCGCAGTCTCCTTAGTGCTTGCCAGCCACGACACATTGCATACGTCACTCACGAAAGGGAATCACTATGACTGCCAGGCGTGCGGTTGTAATCCGTTCCTCTCAGAACGTTTGCGGCGCATTCTGCCCATCACTCAAGCTGGATAGAATGCACGGCACCGGCGGAGCCCGCAAGGCCGGCCGGTCCATCCTTCGCGGCCGCGAGCATCGCACAACCAGGACCAGGCTTGCGGCCGCACTCGCAGTGGTCGTCTTCGCTGCAGTGGCTTTCTCCCGATGCGCAGGGACGACGCCGACGGCGACGACGGGACACTCCTACGGGACCGGCGTCAAGACCATCAATGATGGCAAGCTGACCATCGGCGCGGACACTGCATTCCCGCCGTTCGAGACCATGAGCGGGACAATCGCCGAAGGCTTCGACGTCGATCTTGCGGCCGCCATTGCCAAGCATCTGGGGCTCACTAGCGAGTTCCGATCCGAGAAGTTCGACACGCTCATCCCCCAGCTCAAGGCCGGAGGTAAGTTCGACGTAATCATGTCTGCGATGACTATCACCGCCGAGCGCAAGAAGGAGATCGACTTCAGCGACGCGTACATCGACTCCAACCTAGCGGTCGCGGTCAGAAAGGGCTCTACCATTAGGAGGGACGCGGACCTGGCCGGCAAGAAAGTGGGCGTCCAGTCCGGCACGACCGGTGAGACATGGGCTAAGGAGAACATCAAGGGCGCCACGATCATCCCGTTTGACGACACCCTGGTCGCATTTGCGGCGCTGCGGGCCGGCAGGGTTGCCGGCATCATCAATGACCTGCCGGTTACTGCATTCATTGTAAGGAATCCCGAGCGCGACGCGGAGATCGTCCAGGAGATCCCGACCGGCGAGCAGTACGGTATTGGCGTTTCCAAGGAGAGCTCCGAGCTGCTCAATGCGCTCAATGACGCCCTCGCAAGCGTCACTAGATCCGGCGAGTACGCGAGGATTTACAGGAAGTGGTTCAGCGCCGAGCCACCCGTGTAGCTGAGTTGCAGGTCGCACGCGTGCGGCCCGTTGGCGGACGGCGACGAGGCCGCGGGCGGTGGACCTGGAGCGCCTTGCCCTGTAAAGGGATCTGCCATGAGACCCATAGCATGCCTCTGCTACCCGAGGACGCTCATTCGGGTCGTCGCGCTCGCGTCCGCGGTGCTCCTTTCGGCAACGCCGGCGCTCTCGGTCGCGGACGCGTCGGTGACCACGCGCAACAGTATCGGCGATCCTGCCACGACCTACGGCAACCTACCGAGCCGGTTCACGATCAACTGCAGGACGAGCGGAGCCGAGACCGTCGCATCGATGCGGCTTGTTTTCCCAAAGGGCACGATCCTCGCCTCTGCGCGCATCGAGGCCGTCACGCTTTTTGGCCTTGCGAGAAGACCCGTCAGGGCCATCGCAGAAGTCAAGGGTGTAGACATCGCGCTCAGGTTCGAACCGGCGGTGGCCCCCGAGTCCCTCCTCGTCGTTTACGTGTTCGACGTCGTCCCTCCTGCGGTGGGCGGCGCATACGAGCTGACCGGCGAGACGGTTGACGCGAGCGGTACGGCGACGTCGTTGCCGCAGCTTTCGTACGAGACGAAAACGATGACGTGGACGATGCGCATCGAATCCTGGCTGGACGAACAACCGTGGATCTGGGCGTGGAACTCGGTGCCGATTCTCGGGCTGTTCCTGCGCCCCCAGATCATCGTGCGCTCCATCCCGTTGCTCCTCCTCGGGTGGCTTCTTTCGATCGCAATCGTGGTCGCCGCGTTCCCTTTCGGCATCGTGGTGGGCCTCACGCTGGCGTTCATGAAGATGAGCCAGATCTGGCCAATCCGATGGCTGGCGAACGCCTACATCAATCTCGTTCGAGGGGCACCACTGTTTCTGCAAATCTACATCGCTTTTTTCGCGTTGCCGCTCGCGGGCATCCACGCGCCAGCGTTTCCACTGGGCGTGGTCGTCCTCTCCCTGAACTCAGCGGCCTACCTGGCGGAGATTTTCCGAGCCGGCATCCTGTCGATCCAGAAGGGTCAGTTCGAAGCGGCCTTTTCTCTCGGAATGTCGTATCGGCAGGCCATGGCGTTTGTCATCATCCCGCAAACTCTACGCCGAATCCTCCCGACGATGACGTCCGAGTTCATTTTGCTTTTCAAGGATACAGCGCTCCTCTCGGCGGTCGGCGTGTTCGAACTCATGAAATACGCGCAGGGCATCTCGGCCAACGCCGGGAACGTCACGCCGTACCTCGTGGCAACCGTGTACTACCTTATTCTGACGGTCCCGCTTATCAGCTGGGTGGGTACCCTCGAGGCCAAGCTCGCTGTTTCGGAGAGCGGGAATCCCGTCGAGATCCCGCGCAGGCGCAAGAACCTGGTCGCCAAACCGGCACTGGACGCGCCGAGCGGAAGGAAGGGATAGATGACCGAAACACAGACCACGTATGCATCCGGCGCCGCCGCTGCGAGTGCCGGGCCGGCTGATAAGCCCATCGTGCGCATCGAGGGCTTGCGGAAGGCGTTCGGCCACGACGAGGTACTCAAAGGGGTGAACCTGGAGGTCGATCGAGGCGAGGTCTTGGTGATCTCGGGCCCTTCAGGTTCGGGCAAATCCACGATCTTGCGTTGCGTAAACAGGCTCGAGGAACCCACTGGCGGACGAATCTTCTTCGAGGACATCGAGATCACCAACCCTTCCACGGACATCAATAAGGTCCGCGAGCGCATCGGGATGGTCTTCCAGAGCTTCAACCTTTTCCCACACCTGACAGCCAAAAGCAACGTAATGCTCGCGCAGCAGAAGGTCCTAAGGCGCCCCAACGCTGAAGCGTCCGTCATCGCCGAAGAACAGCTGATCGCCGTCGGCC
>Ga0137321_1000216_pt1 | contig 15569 bp, 29 predicted proteins | sample EasRivERMZT399_2_FD_104758 | JGI IMG/M metagenome (GOLD analysis project Ga0137321, IMG submission 104758) | Soil microbial communities from meander-bound floodplain in the East River, Colorado, USA - East River MetaG ERMZT399_2 | ecosystem: Environmental > Terrestrial > Soil > Floodplain ... | reverse complement strand
GGGGGCCATACACTACACCACTTTTCATACTTTTCTACATCATGGCCTTTAGAATCAATAACTTACAAGGCTTTATAACGCAAAGTCAAGACCGTTTTCATCAAACTTTACATAAAAAAAGTCGAACCGGCTACACGATTCACGGGTGTATAATTGATCCCCGGAGGAACCGTATGATCCACAAATTTACCGCGATTATCGAGCTTAGTTTTGATGACGAGCAAGGCGAGTATGCACCGCCGTCTATACATGAGATAGAAAATAAGATCGGTAACGCTATCCACGCTCCGCTACGTCACATGGGTTTCGAAAAAATCACCCACCTTGAAGCGGCTAAAGGTTCCATGTCAACCGCTTTCGGAGTTGAGTAAATGTTCGAAATTATCTACGCCCCCGAAACCGGTCGCTACGATATCTACCTGAACGTTCGCGGAGAAAGACTCGCTATCTCGTTCGGGTTCCGTTCACATGAAGAGGCGGAAGACTTCCTCACACTCAGGAGCTTGAACAATGGCTAAACAACGTTGCGAATGTGAACAAGAAACCTGTCACGGTAAAAGATCATGCAAGGAAGAAGGAACCGAAATGGTTCTTTTGTGTGACTCGTGTTGTCATGTTCTCCCTAGCGAATATCACTTTGATACATGCGGTTGCATGAAATGCGAGGGTGCATGACCGATAACCAAATCTGTTTTGAATGCAAGCTACCTATCACGGATGATAAATGGTCTGGCTTGCGAGTCCGCCAAACCTTTTATTCTTTCCACCGTGCATGCGCTCGCAGAATCATTGAAGCACACATCATTAACACTCTAGACCGTGAGGAACACATTCAACGGATGTACGCGGAGCGAAAACAAGCGGAGCTTCTAGCAGACCGGCTAGGTTTCTGTGCTCGCTTCGACATTCAACACAAGTATCATGATCCCGATTCAACCGGGGTTTGTTCGGTATGCGGTCAACCGTTTGATACTTACATCCACCGTTTCAAATTCGAAGATAACCAAACCGATCCGCTCAAGTGCAACAAGTGCGGGTTCCAGCTTGGTTACCATTCTTCTGATTCTCTAACTTGTCCCGAAAGGTAGGTGATTAACTATGTCTAACACCGTGACCGAAAAATACGTGAGGCGGTTCACGGTAGAATTGAATCCTCGCTTGCATGCCAGTATACGCGAGCTAGCACGACGCAAGCGCGTACAAATCGGTGTAGTCTACGAGGAAGCTATTAAACGTTACCTTGAGCTACCAGAAAACTACATGGGCAAAGACCGCATGCCCAAGAAAGGACGTTTCATTTGATTAAGCGTATCGACAACAAGCATTCGGTAACCGAAAGCAACCGGGTTCAACGAGCGGGCGTTAACATGCCTCTAACATTCGAGCATTTCCAGAAAATGAACGAACACCGTTGTAACAATGCGTTTACTAACTCCGTTCAAGAATGGACTCCCGAAAAATGGGCGTTAGCTATTGCGGGGGAAGCTGGCGAATTGTGCAACTACATCAAGAAATGGTTCACCAATCAAACTTTAGAAAGGACATTAGACAATGGCTAAGAAATCAACCACCTCCAAAACCGACTTCCCGGCAACCACCGAAACGAAGAATCAGAAGTTCGTTCGGCTTGCTCAAGCGCGTGTGTCTCGTGCTGTGAAGATGATTTACAACATCGGCAACCTCGGCGGGAGCGGCTACGAGTCCACCGAAGAACAGCGCAATAAAATCTCCGAAGCTCTTAACGGAGCGGTGGAAAATGCGCTGAACCGCTTGAACAAGGAGCACTCCAAACCTACGGGTTTTTCCCTGTAGTTACCCCGGTATTAATCCGCCGCTACACCGGGTATCACGCGGGTGTTCACTCGCGGGGCGGGGGACAAACCAAATAAATGAGAAAGGTTAGCAAATGGCACGTGATAAACAACAACCCGAACCTGAATCCACTCCGGGGAAATCCTTCAAGCCGGGTACCGGCAAATTCGATACGCTCAAGAAACCGGGGGACTCTGTAACCGGTATCTTCATTGGTGCGCGTTCTCAAACCATCGAAGATACTCGCACCCATCGCGACAAAGAATTATTTGTCTTGAAGATCCGCGAGGAAGTTGAACCCTTCACCGTTCGCAAGGTTCCTTGTGCGGCAATGATGCTTCAAGCGTGGGACGATATCGTTGATGAATTTGGAAACGGGGACCAAGACGCTGCAATCTCTAATCTCCGTGGCCGTCGATTCACGATCAAACGTCTAGCCGATTCCGCAACCAAAGGCGGAAACCAGTTAGGCCAATACGAAATGATCGTGGGCGAAATCCCCGCCGGGTAGAGCGCGATTTCGAGCGCGATTTCGAGCGCGGGAGCCTGACAGGTTCCCGCGCGTTTTTACGTTTGAAGATAAAGGTTCAAAAGGTCAAAGATTAAAGAAAGGATTCCACGAATGAAACTACCTGTATGGTTATGCAAGAGGTTCCATTGTCCCGCCTATTGGACGGGGCGAACAGGTCACAACGTCAAAGTGGAGCGCAAGCACTTCAAACCCGCCTTTTGGTGTTCGAAGTGTCATATCTTCCGTTACATTACCTACCTATGGTGTGCTACTACCTGTCAAGCGTACATGAAACCCAAACACGAGCATATCACACCCCGGAGCGGTGCTCTTGCGCTCATGTCCTACTGTTCAACCTGTCAAGCGGACATGCCAGTAGATCATGAGTGCATCGCGTAATGCCAACAATCATAGCTCTACAAGTCTTCTATCGCACCAAAGACGGGGACGTTGAGCGCATCGAACAAAAACCCACAAGCCAAGAAATCGCGACAATCAAGCTTGATGTGGCGCGGATCGTCGAAGAAATCAAGAAAGGGGGGAATGCGGAATACTGGTACATGGTCGTAAAGGTTCGTAAGTCGGACGGATCTTACGGCTACAGAACCATGATTCCGAAGACAATGCTATGAAATGCCCCGGAGTACTCGTCTCACCCGCTACTATTTGGGAAAACGGTCCGCAAGTCGGACAAAGCAACATCGTAATCAACAGGGTTCCCCACGCGGGAACCGTAGTCCATCGATGCGAAAAGGAAGACCACCCCACGGGCTATTACTGTCAATGCAAGTGTGGTACAGGGTGGCTAAAGAATTTCAAATCCCCACACGTCACAAACAAAGAACCATGACCAAAAGATGTAGCAACCCCCGCCGTATCGAGTCCATATCTTTTTGGTGTCGGGTTTGCTGGTTTCGCGGTGCTCTTGATGTGGAGTGGCAAATCCTACACGGGAAGACGTTGGAAGATATCCGGTTAATGTGTAACGAAGCTCACGCTAAACAATGTCCTACCGCCGATGTGAGGTTAGGTAATGCCACGAAAACACGAACCGCCCGACGATGATTTAGACTTTGACGATATCCCCGAAGATGATTACGGGGACCTATCCGAAGACGAGATAGAAGAGCTAGAGGATTTCTTATCAGACTTCCCCGAATTGGACTATCTAGACGAACTAGACGCCCTAGAAGACGATGAAGATTTTTACAGTATAGCCAAATGAACCGAACCGGTAATATCAACATCGGTCTTCACCCACTACAAGCAATCCGTAGCTTCAACTATGGCACATGGGATATTGAAGCTACGGATTGGTGGAACCTTCAAGTGATCGGAGCCTTTGACGGTAAAGACTACTACCACTTTCGCAACGTGGATTCTTTCTTAGACCACATCTTACAAAAGAAATACAATTCCTACCGTTGGTTTGCTCACTTCGGGGGACGCTATGACATGAATTTTATTTTTGACCGGCTACGGGAGCGGCAAAACTGCAACGTACAATTCTATTGTTCGGGTTCAATGGTTATCCGCATGAGGATTAGAAAAGGACGGTGGTTAACGTACCTCTGCGATAGCTTCCGCCTACTTCCCGCCGCTCTACGGGACCTAACCATTGCTTTCGATGTAGTCCACAAAAAGACTAGTATTGATTTCGAGTCTATGACGTTCGGACGTGAAATGCTCGAATACAACGAGCAAGATTGTCGGGGACTCTACGAAGTGCTCTACAGTTTCTTCGAACAAACCGGTATACGTTCCGAAACATTCGCGACACATGCGCTCCGTTATTGGCGGAAAGAATTTCTACAGCGGTCCATATGGATGCCACACGAGAACGTTACCGATTTCATACGGCGGTCACTCCACGGGGGACATGTGGAAGTCTTCAAACGATCCGCCCCGAACCTGTTAGCCTATGACGTAAATAGCATGTACCCCTACGTCATGCAATTTCCGGTTCCCGTGGACTATGTAGCGGAGTCCCGCCGTTTGCTCGATAGTTACTATGGATTCGTCGAAGCTATCGTAGAGATACCGGATATGTACATACCGCCGCTCCCGTACAAGCTCGAAAAGCTTTTCTTTCCCGTGGGTAAATTGCGGGCGGTATGGACAAGCGAGGAACTACTAGAAGCGGAGCAACGAGGGGTAAAGATCCTACGAATTATCAAAGGCTACTACTTTCGTTGTGATGTAATCTTCAAGGACTACGTTGACCGGCTATACAAGCTCAAGAAAACGGCGGGGGAACCTACTAGAACTATCGCGAAATACCTACTCAATTCCCTATTCGGAAAATTCGGTCAACACCCCGAAAAGAAAGTCTATTGCACCGAAAGAGAGGCACCTAATGGAGCATTCCCCATTCTTAACCCTGATGGTTTGCCTAGTGGTTTTGCGGAGTATCGGCGGAAATCTCGCTCTGCATACTTACTTCCGCACATTGCATCAAGCATTACCTCTAAAGCGAGACTCGTACTACTATCACGTCTCAACGATTGCTCTTACTACTGCGATACAGATAGTATTTTTACTACGTCAGTTATGGAAACTGGCAACGAGCTTGGGCAATGGGGGTTAGTCGGGGAAGGGGAAGCACTCTTCATACAACCGAAGCTCTACAAGTTCAAAGGTACTTGGAAAGCAAAAGGGTTGAACCGATCGCAGAGCATAGACGCATTTATTCAAGGGGATATTAACCAAGTAATACGGCGGAAATCCATCAAGGAAGCACTCCGTACGGGAACCCCGGCTTGTGAAGATATCGAAATTATTAAAACATTGGGAGCAACCCGCCCAAAGCGGGTTTGGTTATCAAACGACGACACTCGACCGTGGAACGTAACGGAACTACTCGAAAAGAAAGGAAGGTTAGCAACATGAGAATTTTCAAATATCAACTTTTTTGGCTATGTCTGGCATGTGTTTATAGAAAGGAACAAATGAAGCAAGAATGGGTGCTCGTTAACTCCCGCTGGCATCGAACCACCAATGACGGTAAGTATCTTCGGTGCAACTTTTCGTTCAACCTCGAATGGAACGGGCGGGTTATGGGTGTCTCATATACAGAGAACCCGCCCCCGCCCGCATGCAAGACATGTGCTCCACGAGCTACCGAAGACTACCGGAAGGAATGGACAGAGAAAGTCAAACTCTACCCACACTAGCAGTTACACGGAGCTTGGATACAGTTACAAGTAGGTTCCACCTTGTAACCGTTCCCATTCTCGTAAACTTCGGTGGTATATCCGGGGGGACATTGCCCCAGCGGAGCTTGGATAACGTCCCCATCGGGACCGATACAGGTTTGAGTCAGTCCTACACTCACTTCCTCACGATCCCGAAGCAACCACCATGCAAGAGCGGCCAATACGATAACATCGCGAGCACGGATCATTGAGCACCCCGCTTTCTTCCGAAGACCATAGGGAGAATTACCAGCGCACCCACGCCCACAAGTGCAACGGTAGTCATATCCAGACCACCCAAGAAACCGCCACTTGCGGCTAGAGTCTTGTTTTCTTCACCCGGTTTAACAATCATATCGTCAGTGATTGCTTTCTGTCCCGCGAGGATTGCCCACACGTCCGCTTCGTTCTTCACAATGACAGGGATTTCGCCATTGTTCGTAGCGTGTTGTACCGCATCTTTCAAGTAGTTGAATTGTGCGGGGTGACAAGCTCCGGGATTATCGAGCGAGCACCCTTGATAGGTTGCTCCCGTATCGTAGCTACCCCCTTCGGGATATCCCATTCCCGGACGGAGAGTAAATAGAATCAATCGGTAAACTTCCATTAGTACCCCCTTCGACGTGAGAATAACTGCGGTAAGACCACAAGCGCACCCAAAGCAAGTAGCGCAATCGTGGTTAGATCCAAACCGAACCCGGCTTGTTGTGCTTCCTGTTCTTCCTGAAATGTCACTCCATCACCACCCGTTTCAACAAGCGTAGGAGTGTATAGAGTCCCGCCCATTGGTGGTGGTGTTCCCGTGGGGGCGGGTGGAACACCCGGCGGGGCGGTAGTACCGGGAACGGTCCCCGATGCTGTTTTTACGTTAAGTGTGGTCTGTCCAATCACGTTACCGCGTGTTCCTTGCGGGGTGATTTCATACGCGGCGGTTTGCCAAAATCCAATATCATCAGGACACCGCAACGTATACGGGGGCATCGGTAGATCCATTGGACCGTCAAAAGCTATCCGTCCATTTTGGGCCGCAATAATCCAAGCTCGTGAGTAGCCGGGAACATCGAACCCAATCGTAGTACCTACCGCACCCGGACCGGTTCCGCACCATGCTTGACTTGTAGGACTTCCACTAACGGTATATTCCGGGGGCATTGTTGAACCCTTCCTTTCTTCTAGACTTGATAAAGTGGCGTGTTGATACTGACACCCAATTCATTAGCAACGTTATTCGCCCAAGCATCCTGTTCCGTGGCGGTATACGTTCGAGCAATTTCTAGAATGCTCATTGTCGGTTGATAGTGTGCGCTTGATCCGTCAAGCATCATTCGGATTTGGTCTTTAAGTGCGGCCCACCCCGCCGCTTCCGTTGCAAAAATCGGGAATGGTCCATCGGTTCCCATCGTTTGATAACCAAACGTAGCAGTAAGGTTGCCGGGGTTATTGTTCCGTTGCGGGCGGGAACCTTGAACGAAAAACCCCTCAGCGGTAGCAATTGCGCGAGCAATGCGTTCCACTTGTGACGTGGAACCGCTAACACCCGTAGCAAGCACAACCAAGCCAAGCGCAAACAACCACCATTTGCTTTTCATGCACCCACCCCGCACGAAAAGTTCCGCCACTCGTGGAAACCGGGATTGACCCCGCCCGAACCGCGAGTAGCAAAACCGGGAACACCCAAAGTCAAACGTTGAGCGGAGTTATCCGTAGCGGTTCCAACAACCGTACCGTTCTTACTCGCAGTCAAAACCACTTGCGTAGCTTGGATATCCGCCGAAAGACGAAGAACATTCCCATTAGCTACCCCGCCCGCGATCGCTCCAAACGGAGCGGCAAAGTTGTATGTACCATTGATGCACCGCCCAAATTGAAGAACGTTAATTTGTGGTAGAGCTTCAAGGTAGTAGAAACACCACCCCGCAATACCCCCGGTACGATTTAACGAAAACATCGTCATGAGTCCGCAGTTAGACCGCTCCGCTCCCGCCCCCGTGGCGTTTACCAAGGTAGCTTGAGCAAATTGGTTCAAATTGCGAACACCCATCAACGGTGGGATCGGAACACAAAACCCGGTAAGCACCCAATTGGGGTTAGCCGCTCCATTCTGTGAATCCGCCCGCAAGCATTGAAGACCATCAAGAGCGGAAGCGGTTATATTGTAATCTTGCGCTTGGGCGGGTGTACCAGCGGGAGTAAATTCAAGACTCCCCATCAACCAATCTTGACCAAGCAAGCCGCTTGCACGGTTGAACGTGTCCGAAAAGCTCCGTGCAATGGTTTGTCCCGCCATAGTAATAGGCGAAACGGATACCGTCATATGTACACCGCCTTGAAAATTGCGAAACTGATACCTACGGGGGCGGAAGCCACAACGTAGACTTGCGACATATCCCACACGACATAAGGAATCATTTCGCGGGGAGTGACAGCGATTCCGCACAGAGCGGTGTTAATACGTTCTTCCAAGCTCTGTAGCTCGTAAAGCTGCCGGGTGAGGTTATCTATCTTAAAGACAACCGTTGTCCCGGCTAACAATTCAATCCCGTTCCCAACAATCACCCCGGCATTGAATCCCAACCACACGCTATTTGCAGCGGTGGACGGAATTGTAATCATGAACGTGTCAATCATGCTCTGTAACGATGCTTGGTGCATCAACGGAGCGGCGGGAGCAACGGGAACCGTGAAAGACATAGCGTCCCCGGCTTGTGCAACTAGCGGTCTTTGTGCCATACGCGTGAACCCCCTCAGTAAACGATAGTCGGAACAATTGGATTTTGACGCGCAAGCCGAATGACCCGACGTGCCATATCCATTTGAGTGTAGACCGTAGGTTGTGCAAATTCTTCGGGCGGAACAATGGGTTCTGGCGGGGGACAATTGGGCATCGGTGTATTACGTGAACCACCACCCGTAGGTATCTCGCAAGCGGACGGAGTAGGACGGGTGATTGCTCCATACATCGTGCTTTCATTCATCACATACCCACCACCGCAAGTAGTAGGACTCGCGTTAATGCGATTTTGCGAACAAATGGTATACGCTTCCTCAGGTGAAGAAACTTCCATCAAGACTTCACCACGGGCGTTAGAAGCTTCTAACATGTCTTGAAACTTGATGAATTGTTGCGGATCGGAACAGTTACCGCTTTCGTCATCAAATACAGACGTGTCATAGGTTCCCCCTTCAGGATATCCGCCCACTCGTTCCGTAAACAACCACAACCGGACGAGCATATTTTCCCTTTCTTGCGGGTGGAGTAAGAACAAGTACCCCACCCGCAACCACGAGCTACAACACGTGGAAGATTTGTTGACGGTTTCCACCGCTGTAGAAAATCTTGAACCCGCGTAGAGCAATGTCTGCACGGTTCGCAGCGGTAGCGGTTCGATTGATTAACGTGAGCGAGATAGAGTTACTCGCTTGCACGATTTTGGGCATCGGAACCCGTCCGGGAACTTGGTTTGCCTGATACGATCCGCACACGTTGGCGACGTGTTGCGCTTGGTTCATGATTTGCCTACCCGCTCCCGCAATGACTAGAAGCAAGAGGTAGTCAGGAGTAGCAAGGAACGTTCCCGCCGCTGTAAGCGCGGTAATGTTCATTTCCTGAATCATGAAATCAGAATCGGCATTGATAGGAATAACTACCTCAGCGGTAGCATTCGCCCCCAATGCCGTTGCCGTACCGGTAACCCAAGCCGCTGAATACGTAAAGTGTTCCAAGAACACTTCACCCCGGAGCATGGCTTCCGATGCCATTAGCTCAAGTGGCGAGGTACCGAAACCTAACATGGACGCGCCCCCTTTCTACTGGACCGCTCGCGCAAGTTGTCCGTCGCAAAGAACTTGCACCACGACGTTACCGGTCAAATTGACCGCTCCGCTCGGCCAATTCAGGGTAAGGATGAAGTTCTGTAACGGAGCAATCATCAGGTTGGGGAACAACGGATAAAGCGGTCCGTCCAATTGCGCGTACTCATGCGCGAGGTTAGCCGCTTCCGCGCCCGCTACCGCGATAACGCCCTTAGCGAACGTCGAAGCGGGTAAACACCAAATCGGCCACGGTCCGTAGTTCTTCGTACCGATTTGAAGTTTTGCAATGCCGGTGTTGGCAAGCAAAACGATATCGTTGTAGGTGGATGCGAAAGCTCCCGCCGCTCCGCTGTCCGTGGTGGCGACTTGGGTACGGAAGTACACCCGGATATTCTGAATCAAGAACGATTGCGGGTTCGGGAACATTCCGGCTTGACGGAGATTGTTCAAATCTTCCGCAACGTTCGTTTGCTGGAAGAACCGAAGTTCGGTTGTGGCGTTATCCGTGTACGTCAACACGTCATAGAGAACGTGCGGAACCACTTCCAAACCGATTGCAGACTGAGTGACGTAGCTCGTCCACTCTTGAGGAATGGGGTTATTCAAATCCATGGAAAACTATCCTTTCTGATGAACGTTGAATGTCGAACCGTTTCCTACTGGAAGCGGCGGAAACGTGAAGCAACGATGTTTGCACCACCACCTTGAGCAAAGCGGGCGGTGTTCTGTGCACCCCACGCGGGAGCACCCAATTGACGGGTAGTTGCGCTCTTGTAAGCACCCATACCTAACGTGGAACGTCGGTATGCACTCAGAGCGGGAGCGGGAGCGGGTATCAAACCGGGTGCAAATTCGGTCACAGCGGAAGTGAGCACGTAAGCTCCACCACCGATAGCAACCATTTTCGCTTCGTTCGCACCCAAAACCATCTTGGTAACGAACGAAAGACCGATCAAAGCACCGATCCGCGTAGCGTACTTACCGATGGTGGAACCGGTAAGCGAAATCGGAAGGAAGCGGGAAAGGAATCCTTCCATGATGGGAACCCCGACAAACCCCACGCCCGCATAGATAACGGACTGCAAAGGGGGTAGGGATATCCCAAGGATTGCCGGGTTACGGCGGTAACCGCTCCGTTTGCGGCGGTTGCTCCGTGCTTTTCGTCCCCGACGATGTACCCGACGTTTCCGGTTAACCGACATAACGGTACCCGCCATAGGCCAAGGGTTTGAACGTCTCCGACGGCGGGTAACACGTCGTGAAGTTCGCCTTGCTACACCACGGCGGTTAGTCCGTGACTTACGACTTGCGTACTTAGACATGCGTTTCTTTCCTTTCTTGTAAGCTTTTCGATTAACGATCAACAAAGGCGGGTTGCCTTTGCGTCCATTCTCTAGCCACGGTTCGCCAAATTCGTCATAATCCCAAAGTTTCAAGCAAACCGCCTTTCTACCGTTGATATTTACCTAGTTTCGGAAGCATCAGAAGAAATGCTCCGCCAAGCACCCACGGTAAGGCACTTGCTAAGGTTGACGGTCCGAAACCCGCCCGAACGATTTGAGTAGAACCCCCGCCCGTTCTTCCCCCGGTGGTAGATCCACCACCAATAGGGATAACTTCGGGTGGAGTAACAGTGCATGACCACGGAGCATCAATCAAAAGCTCTTGTAGCTTGCGTCTTTGATCCGCAAACAAAAACTCTAGTGTTTGTTCCGCTTGCACCGCCGCTCTACCGTCCGACCATTCGGTGTCATGAAGGAAGCTTAACCACCAATTCTCTGTAGCGTCCAATGCGTCAAGCATCGTTTGTAATTGTGATTGACACAAGTACTCCCGATAATCCGCATTAACCGCTTCCGCAATCGGTGCTAATACTTCGTAGTGGATTTGATTCTGATACGGAACGATTTGATCCGCTTCCTGTCTTCCTTTACCGATGCCCAAAAACCTTGCGATACTGTCTATAACCTGTATCGCGGTCCGTGAAATCGGTTCGGGGTTAAACTGATTTGCTTGCATTATCAAAGATTCCGTATTCAGTCCCAAACCGCTCAAGCCGGGTTTTGCAGAGCGGTAAGCGCGGAGCATCGCAAACGGTGCTCCGGTATTCCGCGCCAACAATTGCGGCGGTAGCGATTTTTGAACATCGGTCTTCAACACAAAATCACCCCTTTACACGGATGGAACTTCGGGTTGCACCGGTTGCACAACCGGAGCAACATCCAAGTCCACTACCGTAGGTTGTTCGTTGATGGTTGCCACTACGGGCGGGGAAGCGATTACAACCCCGTCCGGTTTTTCAACCGGGTTAGTAACGATGGTAGAGACTTGCTCGCGAGCATAAAGCAATTGATCCCTACCAGCAGGGCGGGCGGGGAACGTCCGCTTGTACTTGTTCACAACGGTAAACTCCACCGTGAACCCGTCCGCTCTATCGTCTAAACGATCTACCTGAATTGCCATGTGTCACCCCCTTTCTTTATCGCATTCGGGACAGAACCACCCGTAACCGTAACGATCTTCAACTAGCGGGGTTCCGCAATCCTCACATAGAAAAGCATCGCAAGGTATACAAACCCCGGTAGTTGATTCGGTCTCATATTTCTTACACTTCATAAAACCTTCAAACGCAAAAACGGGTTGCAAGGCGGTTAGCTAACCTTGCAACCCGCTGTTTCTTTGCGCTCCCACCCGATCCCGTCGAACCGGAGAGGAAATTGTAACGAAATCCTACGCTTTGATAAGTAGGCTACCGTCCGGTAACCCGTAAATCATCGCGTGTTTAGTCGTGAAATCGTGAAAGTATTTCTGTCCACCCGGTGTAGGTTTCCCATCGTAAGTATGAGCACGGAGCTTGACCGCTTCAATTCGCAAGCACCGTCCGTAAATTTTGACCGCTCCACGCGGAACCTTGGAACGAGCGTTTTTCTTAGCTGTCCGTGGTTCATAGAACGTTGCCGTAGCAATCTTTTTAGATTTCAGGATGTAATACCGCCCACCCTTTTTTTCAATGAATGAACCGGGAACTTTCGCTTTCAAACGTTCCGCCGAAAGCTTTGATATAGCGGAACCGTGAAACGTGAAAGCTTTCCCTTTACCGGGATTTTCGGGCATCGTTTGTGCATTGATGCTTCCAACTTTGAAAGTAATATTCTCCCCCTTCGGACCATAGGAACCACTGGCATGCTGATAAGTTCTCGCCCCCGTCTTTATCCAAGGACCGATAGCAATCCCCGAATAAGGAAACTCTATTTCACCAGAGAAACGGAACTTGCTCCCTATCGGTAAATCTTTGAACTTAATCCATTGCGCCATTGAAGTACCCTTTCATGCGCTCCCCCAACGATTCACCGCAAACCCGGCTTACGTTAGCGAGCATGGGAAGACTGGCAACCACTCGTTCAAGATGGAACCGAACCACATGAGTAAGCTTGTCGTTAAAGCTATTGCGAACCTTGCGCCCGCACTCGCGACAAGTAAGTCTAGTCTTGTGGGACGATGCCGGTAATGATGAATCGGATTTGGACTTTCGCATAAAACTAACCGCAAGCTCGAATTTGCGTTAATGTTTGCGCCACAACGGAGCAACGTTAGAAACAATGACCGCACCCAAAGCGAGCATGCCAAGGGTAATGAGAGTATCGGAAGATACCGGGGGCGGGGCGGAACTTGGTCCCGGTGTCGATTGCAACCCTACAGAAGCAAGCATTTCAATGCTGAGTTTGTCCGCTTGCTTGCCAAGCTCAAGAACCGCACAACACGTAGGGTTGAACGGGATATAGGGGGAGTAGAAAGCGTAGGTTTCCTCAAACGTTTGCTCGATTGCAATAACGAGCGGTTCATATTTCGAGCGATTGAAGACGGAGTTTTGCAAGAGAACGTTATACGTCTTCCCCATTTGCTCTACGCTCGCTTTGCCTACTTGACAGTCCCCGCTTGCACAGATACCGCTTAGACCGCGTGAGCGGTTCCGGGGGAGAGTGTTAGACATATTCAACCATCCTTCCATAGTCGATTTGAACCAAGCCGGGTGTTACGGTAGGATCAAACCGTTTCCAACGATTGTTTTCGAATGCTTCGACAACCACATGTAGAAATTCAGGATCGTGACGTTTAGTCTTCATCGCAACAAAACGGCACGGAATACCAAGCACGGTAAACACAGCCGCGTAAAACATCGCGATATCGTCACAGTCACCCGTAAGCTCACCCGTTTCGAGTAAGTATCCCAAGTTAAAAACAGGATGGTATAGGGTTTCGATTTCTTCGTCTTGGTACTTGTAAGCATGGTAAAGCTCCACGTTGACATGATCCGCATTACGAAAGGAACGGGCAAACTCTTGAAAGTGGGGATCGTTCGCAGCATCGCGAGCTAACCCCGCCATAATGCGGAGTGTTTCCCGTGTTCCTTGTGCTCCCGTTCCTATCGACATTAAGCTAGTACGCATGGTTTACTGTTCCGGTTCCGGTTCGGGTTCGTCGGTAGTAGCTTGCTTGAAGTGCTCTTTCAAACCTTCAAGAAATTGCCGCAACCATGAGTTGTACGGTTCGTTGGCTACATCGGGATCAACCCGCGCCAAGTCTTGAAACTCTTTTCCGAGTGCTTGAACAAGGAACGGTTGAATGGATGGATCGCTTGCGTTAGCAACCACCCAATCTAGCGCGAGTCCAACGGGTAGACCGGCTACGATTTTCGGCTTGAGTAAGTTCAACCCGTGCTTGATAAGTTGCTCCGGGGTTTCTGTTACGGTTACGGTTCCGTTGCCTACTTGCTTCATGTCTACCCCCTTTGCAGCACCCGCTACTTGAATAATGCCGGGTGCTAATTCCTTTGCGGTTGAAATGAGTGCGGTTTTCCAGTCCATTTCTCCGTTAGATTTCGATGCTAATTCGATGCCCATTTTCAGAGCTTCGAACAATTGATTTGTTCCGTTAGCGGCGGGATTTAGTCCGTGGATCAATCCCCACATTTGCGCGATTTCTGACATAGGGGTAGGGGCGGGAACCGTGGGGTTAGCTCGTCCAAGCACCGCCATGAGTAAATCACGGTTCATTTGCGATTGCTCGCGAAGCATGGCGATTTGAATAGATTCCGCCGTAGCGGGTTTGGTTGCATTGTCGGGTAAGCGGTCCGCTACTTCTACTTCCTCAACATGTTTGCGTACCCCATCAATGTAGTAAGAAATAGAATAGAGTCCACCACCGTAAGCTTGTAATTGAACTTCGCTAACCTTCGTATCGGTTTCGAATTGGAAGATAGGACGGTGACCGGGTAAGATTTTGTGAACTTTTACTAATACGCGGGAACCTTTGGTGCGAAAGTCTTCTAAGAGTAGATCGGTGTCTACAGCGGTGTCGAAAGAAAATTCACCATCTGTAACACCGGGTACGGTCCCGTCCGGTACGTCTTCGGTAACAACGGTTGCGGTTGTGGTTTTCTTCTTTGCCACTATTGCACCGCCGTAGGTTCGGAAGGTATCGTTACATGAATAGCGTCATTGCGGATCTTACCGCAACCAGGTACTCTGCAACGGTGCTCCCCTTCCAATGCTAAGAATTGGTGCGGGTGCGCTCCCTTGTTCTTGTTCGTTGCCGCTTCCACTTGTGCGGAGATTGCGCTATCTACGTTGAACTTTGCAATGCTCATACAAACGGAAGCGAGGAATAGCGGATTGAGCGGGACTCCATTGGCGGATTCTACCCGTAGTTGTCCGGTTTTCGTTTCAAAGTGTACCGTGAACGAGATATCCGGCTTATACGCGATTGTTGGATTCTTTGACATTTTGCTAACCTTTCTTTTTAGTTGACTCGTCTATGTGGTTGTGCATCAGCGTAAAACTGAGCGAAGCATTCCTCACATACGTAACCGTCTAAGGTCCCTTCCGACATTACGCTATACGCTTCCGTCGAAGCGATTTGTTCGTGACAGAGCGCACATTCTACTTGCTCCGTAGCCGTCTTTATGTTGCGGAATGGATATATAACGCCCATATCGTTCACCGTTTGTCAATGCAATTCCTATCAGTATATCGCGAATATTACGCGTAATGGAAGCTAATTGAAAAGTAGGGTTAAGTGACCTGGAATCAATAGCTTTGTGTAGTAAAGCTGAATATATGATGTTTTTATGATGAAAATAGGGGTGTAAGTTGTTGATTCTAAAGAAGATCCTTGTAAGTTATTGATTCTAAAGGCCATGATGTAGAAAAGTATGAAAAGTGGTGTAGTGTATGGCCCCC
>Ga0137321_1000214_pt1 | contig 15698 bp, 10 predicted proteins | sample EasRivERMZT399_2_FD_104758 | JGI IMG/M metagenome (GOLD analysis project Ga0137321, IMG submission 104758) | Soil microbial communities from meander-bound floodplain in the East River, Colorado, USA - East River MetaG ERMZT399_2 | ecosystem: Environmental > Terrestrial > Soil > Floodplain ... | reverse complement strand
GCCGGGGTGACGGCAGTGGGCCGGAGGCGACGGGGGTCGGTCGGCGGGACGGGGGTGGGCGGGAGTGACGGGGGTGGGCGGGAGTGACGGAGGGGGCCGGAGTGACGAAGGAGGCCGGAGTGACGGAGGTGCGCTGGGGTGACGGAGTGCGCCGGGGTGACGGAGTGCGCCGGGGTGACGGAGATGGACGGGCGGAGGGAGATGGCCTGACCCCCCTTGTGCGGTTGATCCGCTCGATCGGGGGTGGAATACTCCGCGGCGGATGCGGAGAGACCGATGACGACCCGATGCCTGGGGAGCACGACCCCGAACGCGTTCGCTACCTGGCTGACCCGCTTGCTACGGAGTGCGCCTGGGATCGGGGTGCTCTCCGCCGCACTCGTGGCACTCACCCTCGCGCTCCCTCTCGCCGCCGCCAGCGCGGAGGCCGTGCAGGCCGTGGCGGTCGAGGTCCACGATGGCGACACCATCCGTGCGACGCTGCCCGACGGGCAGAAGGTCGTCGTGCGCCTCATCGGCGTGGACGCCCCCGAGATCGACGGGCCGTATCGGCAGGCGGGGTTCGGGGGAGCCGCCGCCACGGCGTTCGCGCGGCGGCTCAGCGGGTCGGGGCCGCTCACGCTCGAGCGCGACCCGGCCGGCGACGACAAGGACAAGTACGACCGCCTGCTGCGCTACCTGCGCCTGCCGGACGGGCGCGACGCGGGGAGCGAGATCATCGCGGCGGGGTACGCGCGCGCCTACCGGAAGTTCTCCTACACGCGCAAGGAGTCGTACCAGGAGCTGGAGAAGCAGGCGAAGCGCGCGGAGCGGGGATTGTGGGGAGCGGGACCGGCGACGCAGCCCGCGACGCCGTTGGGGGCGGATTCGGCTCGCCCCTAGCGGCCCAAGGCCTTCCGCAGCGTGGCCCCGCTCGCCGGGCGGGCGGCGGTCAGCAGGATTTCGGTGCGCCCCGGCACCTGCGGCAATTCCCCCGCGATGACGACGAGGAGCCCCGTGCGCTCGGCCAGCCAGATCTCCGTGCCTCCCTCCATCGCGAAGAACCCTCCGACCTCGGCGGCATTCTCCCCCACCGGCGCCAGGCGCAGGCGGCGCAGCGGCAGGGAAATCTCATCGCTCGCGTTCCGCGCCAGATCGCGCACCTCGAGCGTCCGCCTCCCGCGCTCCCCGATCTCCGCGCGAAACCGGACGACGTGCTCCTTGGTCGCCACGAAGTAGTCGGTCGAGCCTGCGGCGGCGAAGTCGAGGCGACCGAGGTCGGCGATCATGTTGTAGTAGTCGCGCACCACCGTCCCCCGGGGGACAGCCGTCCCGTCACCGAGCCGGTACGGGTGGATCCGATCCTCGTCGAGGGGCCAGGAAGTGGAGGGAACCCCTTCCTGCCCGGGACTCGCGCGGTAGACGCGCTCGCGGTACCCGTCGGGGCCGAACGTCAGGCGCCGCAGCCGCTCGCCCAGCTTCTCCTCGCGATACGCAAGCGTTCCCCCCGACTCCGGGTCGAGGAACGAGGTAGTGCGCATCGTCCCGAATTGACGTCCCAAGGCCGAGGCGGTGCTCTCCGTCTCGATCACATCGACGATGCACCCGTGCAGCGGGCCGTCATCATCGAAGACCGCCGTCCCGCGCCGTAGCGTCAGGCGCCCCGAGAAGAAGAGGAACCGCCGCACCGAGAACTCGAGCGCCTCCCACGGAAGTGCTCGGACGGCGGCGGCCTTAACGCTCGCGGTCGCAGGGACAACGGCAGTCGCCACGGGGGGAATCGCCGCGGCCACTCCCTCCACAGGGGTCGCGGGCCGGGCGAGGAGGAGGGTGAGGACGGGAGTGGCGACGTAGGGCCAGATGGCGGGACAGCGCATTGCTTCCAACGTACGCCCTGGTCCTCCGGCCGTCAACAAGCTGCACCACCCCCCGTGGTTGACGGTCTTACCTCGAGGCGCTGCCGCCCGCGAAGGGATCAGGTATCGACTTGGGTTCAGCCACGCTGCGTCGAATCTCCAGAATCCGCTCGGTTGAAACGTAGAACCTCCCTCTTTTTTCGCCCCTCGCCTCCAGCAGTCCAGCCCGGGACAACGCGAGCAGGTCCCGGCCCGCAACCAGATTCGTGAGGTCTGCCAGATTCCTGTAGGTCGCGTTGCGGACCTTGTGTCCCATCGCGGCGTCTGCAAGCGCGAGAACGCTCCGATCCGGCAGTCCTAGCCGCTTCACGATTTCTTCAATCTCATCACACAACTTCTCGATTTCTCGGGTCCTCTTCAGGAGCGTCATCGCCTGCCGATAATGTGCGGTCAGACAGAATCGCATCCAGGGTTTGGCATCCCGCTCGGGATGCCACGCGCCCTGCCCGACTTCGGCGAGGACGTCGTAATAGACACGAGTATTGCGGCCCAGATACTCCTCGATGCTCGAGAAGAACGCTGCCGTCACGCCTCCGCGGGCCAGGACGAGCGTCTGGAGACATCTACCCATTCGCCCATTCCCGTCGGAGAAGGGGTGAATCATCACGAGATTCAGGTGCGCCATGGCCGCACGAACCACGCCGGAGGTGTGCGTTCGTGGTTCCTGATTGAGAGCCTCGACCAGTTCGTCGACCAGCGGGGCAACGGCCTCGACCGGCGGTCCTTCATAGACTCGCTCGCCGGTGGACTCGTTGCGGACGAAGATTGAACCCGAACGCCAACGGCCTGGGTTCCGGCTCAGATCGTACCCAACCATCATGAAGTGGAGTGCCTTCAACAGCTCCGAGGAGTAGGCGAAGAACGGGTCCTCGGCCCTCCGCAGGACAAACGTCATCGCCTCCCGATAGCCGTTGACCGCCAGCCATGCTTCGTCCTTCGGATCGAGTGGTTCTTCACCTTCAACGGCTGCAATGGCATCGTCGATCGTTACGTCGTAACCCTCGATGCTGTTCGAGCCTTGGACAGCCCTCGCGAAGGCGTCTCTGCGCAGAAGCCCGAACCACCGCTTCGGTTGCCTGGCGGCGTGGTCAAGCCTCTCCCTAAGCTGGTCAATCTGTTGGAGAACCGAGACCTCGAGCTCGGTGGGTTCCGGCGCCAGGAATAGCATCGAGGTTATGCCCTTTTATCACGACTTCAAGTCATATAATATAGGCTTTTAAGTATGATGTAAAGCGTATGGCCCCCCGCCTGGACGATACGAGCCTTGCGTCACCCCCCATCACCGGAGGATGCACCGAGGGGCGGGGGCGAGAGGCTTCGGTTTCGACCGAGTTCTCAACGCGCTCCGGTGACACCTGCGATCGGGGTGAGAATCGCCTATCACGTCTGGCCGGTGCTCGGGATCAGCGCGACATTGGAGCTCGGGAATGAGCCGAGCATGACGAGGCGGCAACCCGACCCACGGCGCGCGCCCTCTGCTATAGTCACCCCATGACTAGGCGTTTCCCAAGGCTCGGCGCCGGAATCGGTTTCGGCATCGTGATTGGCATAATCATGGGGGTTGCCATGCATAACATCCCCGTAGGCATCACTCTCGGTTTGGTGTTCGGCGTTGTCTTCGGAGTCGTAGCTAGGCGGAAGGGTCCTGCTGCCTAAAGGCCCCCAACCTCCCCACGCCCAATCAGAAACCCTCACCTTTCAACCTGACCCACGACCCGCGTCGCGCCATGCTTGACGACCTCAGGGGCAAGGTCTAGCATGCCGCCCCACTCACCGACGCGCCGGCGTAGCTCAGGGGTAGAGCAGCTGATTCGTAATCAGCAGGTCGTCGGTTCAATTCCGACCGCCGGCTCCAGAACTGACGGTATCGTGCAGGCGCTCCCGCCTGATGGTCTACCTGGAATCCCCCGCGTTCGGCCCCGTTCTAACCGTCTCCCCCGCGTTCGTGGCTCCACGATCTGCTGGATCGTCGCGTCCGCCTCCCGGAGAACCACCAGCGTGCCGTCTCGGCCGGCGACCTTGTAGTGCGCCCGGTTGCAGTCTGGCGGACACGCTACCGCCCTCGCCCGTCCCAACCCGGTCGCCGCGGCCGCAGGATTGACACTCCTCGTCTCATCCGGCGCATAATCGCCTGGGACCGACTGGAATCCGCCAACCATGCCATCGCCTCGGGCAGCCGCAGTCCTGTTGCTGGCCTCCGCGTTCGCCTCCCCGCTCCCCGCCCGCGTGTTCGATCCGCCGAGCGGTGCGCAGCGGCCCGGCGGCTTCTACACCGCCCTCGCCGACTTCGACGGCGACGGCTTCGTCGACTTGGCCGGCGCCCTGCCGGACCAGGCTCGGGTCTCCGTGCTCCGTGGGGATGGGGCCGGAGGGTTCGGCCGTGAGTGGACCGCGGCGGTCGGGGCCTACCCCTTCGCCGTGGTGGCGGACGACTTCGACGAAAACGGCGATCTCGACCTCGCCGTGACCAGCGACCGGTACCTCTTCCTCCTGCGCGGGAACGGCGACGGCACCTTCGGCACGGAGGCGCACTTCCCGCTCGGCTCGGACATCTGCCGGTTCGCGACTGCCGGGGACTTCAATGAGGACGGCCACCGCGACGTCGCGGTCGCGATCCGCAATCCCTACCGGGTCGCCGTGCTCCTGGGAAATGGCGACGGGACGTTCCAGCCCTTCTTCCATCTCCCGACGGCGATCGGCCGGCCCCGGGCGATCGTGGCGCAGGATTTCGACGAGGACGGTCACCAGGATCTCGCCGTGGCCAGCGAGGCGTACGGCGAGCTGGCAGTGCATCTCGGAAGAGGGGACGGTGGGTTCCACCCGGAGACCGTCATGCGTGATGTGCCGCCGGGGAGCACCGACATGGTGACGGGGGACTTCAACCGCGACGGCCACGCCGACCTGGCTCTCAGCTCCACGGGCGGGGCCTCGGCTCAGGTGAGGCTGGGCGGAGGTGATGGGACGTTCGGGATCACGGAGAGCATCGTGCTGACCGACTCCGTGTTCGGGCTCGACTCGGCCGACTTCAACCGTGATGGAAGGCTCGACCTGGCCGCGGCGACCGTCATCGGCTTCGGTCGCGCGGACGCGGTGTACGCGCTGGGAGGGTCCGGGACCGGCAACTTCACTCGTGAGCAGGAGCTCTCGCTGTACGCCTTCGTCACCTACGTCGAGCATGCCCTCGCGGGGGATATCAACGGCGACGGCTACCCGGATCTCGTCCTCTCCCCGGGGGCGATCGTCCTGCTCAACAGCGCGACGCCGACGGGAAGCTGCGCCGACACCGACGCCGACGGGTACGGCGCTCCGGGAGATTCGTCGTGCCCCGGAGGCGGGGCGACCGACTGCGCCGACACCGAGCCGGCCCGCTCCCCCGGCAGGCTCGAGATCTGCGACGGCGCCGACAACGACTGCGACCTCGCGATCGACGAAGGGTTCGACCGCGACGGCGATGGCGTCAGGACCTGCGCGGGGGATTGCGATGACGGAGACGCGGAGGCCTTCCCCGGTGCCGCGGAGGTCTGCGACGGTAGCGACGACGACTGCGACGGCCGCGCCGACGAGGAGCCGGAGGCGACGGCATCCTGCAGCGACGACGGCTTCCCCTGCTCCGTCGAGACCTGCGAGCCGGCGCTCGGCTGCGGGGCCGACGCGAGCGCCTGTCGCGGCATGGACGACGTGGCGTCGCTCTTTCCGGGGCAGGTCCTCCGCGACTTCGACCGTCCGATCGCCACCGCCGCGGCCGACTTCGACGAAGACGGTCATCAGGACCTCGTCGTCGCGGACCTGCTCGTCCAGGAGGTGGCGATCCTGCGTGGGGACGGAGGGGGTGGATTCTCCCGGCGAGGTACCCTGCGTCTGCCCGCCTATCCCTACCAAGTCACGCCGGCCGACCTGAACGCCGACGGGCACCAGGACCTGCTGGTGCGGGCCGAACAGGTGTGGGTCGCTCTCGGCAACGGCGACGGGACGTTCCATCCCCTCGCGCCGTACGCGGCCGGGTACGGTTCCGGGGAGATGATCGCCGCCGACTTCGACGGCGACGGCGTGCTCGATGTAGCTACGGTGAACATCTCCCACTGGGACGTATCCGTACTCCCGGGCCACGGCGACGGCACGCTTGGCCCGCAGGCGCGCTACCCGGTCGGAAGCCTTCCCTACGATCTCGCGGTCGGCGACCTCGATCGTGATGGCAGACTCGATCTCGTCACCGCCAACTACGGCGCCAACTCCATCTCGATCCTGCGCGGGCTCGGCCCCGGCGGCTTTGCGCCGGAGAACCGCGCGGCGGTCGGCGAGGGACCGATTGCGCTGGTGGTGGAGGACTTCGACCAGGACGGGAATCTCGATGTCGCAGCCGCGAACTATACGTACGCGGCCATCTCCGTCCTGCCGGGAAACGGCGACGGCACGTTCGGATTCGAGTCGTTCTTCCCGACCGAATCCCCGTTCCGGGACCTCGTCGCGTCCGACCTCGACGGGAACGGGACCGTGGATCTTGCGGCCGCCGCGACGCGGCTCGCGGCCGTCTTCCCCTTCCTCGGCGACGGCAAGGGCCACTTCGTGCCCGCGACGTCGGCGGCGACGAGCAACTATCCGCGCTCGATCAGCGCGGCTGACTTCGACGACGACGGGATCACGGATCTCGTCACAACCAACGACTACACCGACGATCTCACGGTTCTCCTGGGCGCGGGAGACGGGAGCTTTCCCTCTCCATGGCGATCATTCGCCGCAGGGGGAAACCTCCAGAACCTGGTGGAAGGAGACTTCAACACCGATGGCCTGCTGGACGTGGCCGCAGCGGACTGGTTGGCGCAATCGGTCTGGATCCTGCTGGGCGTCGGCGGCGGTGAGCTTGGGCCTCCCGTACAGTTCCGGGTTGTCGGCAACCCCTGGGCGGTGATGACCGCCGACCTCGACGGCGACGGCGTCCTGGACCTGCTGGTCAACGACGGCCTGATCGTCGAGGCCCTGCGCGGGCTTGGGGACGGAAGCTTCTCGCTCTGGACACGGACGTACGTGGAGCGAGAGGTCACCCGGATCGGTTTGGGCGACGTGAACCTGGACGGCTGGCTCGACGCGGTGACCACGCACTACGAGGATCAGGCGATCTCGGTGCTGCTGGCGAGGGGCGACGGGCGTTTCGAGGTGAGCGGTTTCGTTCCGACACCGGGGCGTGCCAAGGAGATCGCCGTCGCCGACGTCAACGGGGACCTCCGACCCGACCTGGTGGTGACGAACGCCGGCGATGCAGTGGCGAATGTCAGCGTGCATCCCGGTAACGGCGACGGCACGTTCGGGCAGCCGCTTCTCCTCGAGGCGGCGGCAGGCGCGGAGGGGGTGGCGGTTGCGGACCTTGACCTGGACGACGCGCCGGATCTGGTCGTCGCGAGCGATGGCGGCGTGACTGTCTTCGTGGGGACCGGCGACGGGCGCTTCGCAGGCTCCACTTACCCCGCGGCACCCATCCGGTTGTGGAGTTCCGGCTACGCGGTCCGGATCGAGGACTTCAACGCGGACGGCGTTCCCGATGTCGCAGCCGAGGCGGACGGTGACGTCGTCGCCGTGCTTCCAGGAAACGGCGACGGCTCGCTGGCGGGTGCCGTGATCTTCGATCCCGGAAAGCCGTATTCGTTCCACCTCGCGACAGGAGACCTCGACGCGGATGGGCGACCGGACCTGGCTGTCGTCTCCCAGCAGACCGCCGTGTCGGTCGCGCTGAACCGGGGCCCGCTGTCCGGCTGCCTCGACCGCGACCTCGACGGGTACGGCTGGCCGGGAAACCCAGCCTGCCCGGGCGGGGCGGCGAAGGACTGCGACGACGGGCGCGCGGCCGTGTTCCCCGGCGCCACCGAGGCCTGCGACCTGCTCGACAACGACTGCGACCTGGCGATCGACGAGGCGGCCGACGGCGACGGCGACGGCTGGCACGCGTGCCGCGACTGCAACGACACCGACGTCACGGTGTTCCCCGGGGCGGAGGAGATCAACGACGGCCTCGACAACCAGTGCCCGGGCTCCGGTGGGTTCGGACTGGTAGACGAGCTGAGCGGCCCGGTGAGCATCGGGATCGCAGGGGCGCTGCTCTGGGCGGAGCAGCCCGGCGCCCGGCGCTACCAGCTCGCCCGATCGGCCTCCGGCGACTTCTCGATCGGCTGCGCCACGTTCACCAGCAAGGGTTCGCCGTGGGACGAAGGGGAGGCCCCTGCGGCCGGGCGGGTGTTCTTCTACCTCGTCCGGCCCTTCAAGCCGACGGCGGGGAGTTGGGGAACGACGTCGGCGGGAGTCGAGCGCACCCTGCCCTGCATGCGGTAGCCCGCGCACCTGCCCCCGACTACGGCCCCGCCTTTCCCCCCGCGAGACCCGGCGACCGATCCCGCCCGATCCCGAACGCCGCCAGGATCTCCTGCTGCGCGGCGCGGGCGTCGCTCACCTTGAGCGTCAGGACCGACTGGTCCTCGGTGACGATCCTGAGCCACGGTCCCGTCGCGGCATCGAGGATCCGCGCGAGCTCGGTCATGTCCCGCGGCGCCACGCCGTTGACCGTCTCGACGACGTAGTCCGACCAGTCCTCGTATCCCTGGTTCACCGGATGCGGGAGCACCGTCTGGATGAGGATCACCTGCCCGCGGCGCTCCGTCACCACGTTGCGGTAGAGCGCGTACTCCTCCAGGTCGGGTGGGACGTCGCTGGTCGAGCGCAGGTAGTCCATCGTCAGGGGCTGGAACACCACCCCGCCGAAGATGAGATACTCCACCGCCTCACCGTCGCGTCCCGGCACGAGCGGCCGGTGCGGCACGAGCGCGATGACGCGATCCTGGCGCGCCCCCCCGCGCTCCAACGTCAACTGCAACTTCTCTCCGACCTGCTTCTGCTGGTAGAGCGCGTCGAGCCTGACGCGCCCCAGGCCCGGCAAGGTCACGGTCGCGTCGTTCCCGATCGGGACGCCGTCGATGGCGAGGAGAACGTCTCCGGGCGCCAGCGCGCCGTCCGCGGGCCCCCGGAAGTCCACCCGGGTGACCAGCACGCCCGACTCGCCGGCCTTCATCGCGAGGGAATCGCGCAGCGCCGGGCTCTCCAGCTCCTGGCTCTCGATGCCAAGCATCGGGAAGCCATCGTAGCGGCCGTCCTCGAGGTCGCGCAGCACATGCTCGATGACGGGCGCCGGCGCCATGTAGCCGACGCTCTCCGCCTTCTCCAGGCTCTGCAGCGCGATGCCTACCAGCGCCCCTTCGGCGACCACCGGGCCGCCGCTGTTTCCGGGGTTGATGGAAGCGTCGATCTGCGCCATCAGGAGATCCCGCATCGAGTTCTCGTAGGTGCTGACGTCGATCCGGGAGAGGATCCCGGAGGTCACGGACAGCGTGTCGCCGCCCACCGGGAAGCCGTACGCCTGCACCTCGTGGTTGACCTTCGGCAGCCGGCCGAGGCGCATCGGCGTGACCCCCGCGAAGAAGGCGGTATCCAGGGGGCGCACCACCGCGAGATCGGCGTCGTGGGCTATCTGCACGACCTCGGCGGGGTAACGGTCGGGGCGCCCGGCCAGCTTCACCTGCAGGCTGACCGCATCCGCCACCACATGCGCCGCGGTGAGGATCCGGTTCCCCTCGATGACGACCCCCGTGCCGGAGGAGGCCTCGGTGTTCCCCCGGCGCCATGGTGACAGCGGGTCCCGCGGCGTCGAGTAGACGAAGATCCGGACCACCCCCGAGGCGGCCGCGTCCTTCTCGACCTCCGCCGCCGACTCCTTCGCGGGCCGCGGCGGTGCGGCGTCGAGGGGCGCCCCCAGGATCGACATGGCCGCCGCTGCAATGCAGGCCAGGGCCCCCCCATGCAAACGTCCCATCTTCATGGCGCCACACCTCCGGAGCGAGTAAGCGGCCACCGCCGCATCCAGCCGCAGGAGCGAGATGTTACTCTCGAACTCCGCGGGCCGGGCGAAGGGCCGGGCCACCGAGGTCCGTGAGCTTGCGTCGGATCGGCGCATCACGGCGAGAATCGGGTGCCCAGGGGTTGGTATCCCGCTCTGGCTGCGGTATCTTCCGAGGGCGACCGGCAATCCGCAATGCACAAGGAGGGTCCCATGCGCCGACTCGCACTCCTGCTCGCCACCCTCGTTCTCCTCTCCTTCTCCGCCTGCTCCGACGGCTCCGGCGATGCCGGCATCACTGCGGGAGGCACCGGTCATTTGGAAGTGCGGCTGACCGATGCCCCGCTCGACCTCGCCACCGCCGCGAGCGTCTGGGTCGTGATCGACTCGGTCACCGTGACTCCCGAGGGGCTCTCGGGCGGAGAGGAGCTGCCGCCAATCCCGCTCTCCATGACTCCCGGGGAGTTCGACCTGCTGACCCTGACCGGCGGCGCGACGACGCTCCTCGCCCAGGGGGAGGTGCCGGTCGGGCGCTACAGCAAGATCCGCATGCATGTCCCGAGCGGGCGCATCGTCTTCACGGACGGCCGTGAGGAACCGCTCAAGCTGGACTCGCAGAAGGTCGATGTCCCGATCCCGTTCGACCTGAGCCTCGACGAGAACCTGCAGGTCGTCCTCGACTTCGACGCGCAGGCCTCCATCCAGGTGAACGAAACCGGTAACGACAAGTACATCCTGCGGCCGGTCGTGACGCCCGTCCCGGTCCCCTGAGGACGACGCTCGAGCGCGTGTTGACCTACACGGGCGGGGCGATGCCGGTGCCGCCCGGGGCGACGCCGCTCCTGGCTCTCTCCGACGCCAGGCTCACGAACTCATCCCCCCCGCCGGTTGCAGCGTCAGCAGGACCGCCTCCGGGGGGCAGAAGGCGCGCAGCGGGATCCCGGAGACGCCCAACCCACGGCTGACCACGAGTTGCGCGTCCCCCGCGGCGTAGTGCCCTTCGTCCAGGCGGAACCGGCTCATCCGCACCAGCACCGGCAACCCCGGGATCCGAACCTGGCCGCCGTGCGTGTGGCCGGAAAGGACCAGCGGCACGCCGCGCAGCGCCGCGACGAAGAAGACGTCGGGGTTGTGCGACAGCAGGATGTGCGGCGGCCCCGTGAGCGCGGCCTCGAGATCGGGGGCGCCGGAGTTGAGATCGTCGATCCCGGCGAGGTGGAGCACGGCACCACCGCGCTCCAGCTTCACCGCGCGGTTCATCAGCATCCGGATCCCCGCCCCCTCCAGGAAGCGGACCACCCCCAGCGGATCCCCCGTATAGTGATCGTGGTTGCCGAGCACCCCGAAGACGCCGAGCGGCGCCTGCAGGATCCGGAACGCTGTTTCGAACCGCTCGAGATCCTCGATCCGCGTCGTCGCCACATCCCCTCCGACCAGGATCAGGTCGGGCGCCAGCCGCATCAGCCGTTGGAAAACCCACGCCAGGGCAGCCGGCGCCAGGAACGGGCCGGTGTGGAGATCGGTCACCAGCAGGACGCGCAGGCCGGCGAACGGCTCCGGCAGCCCGCGCACCGTGATCTCCCCCTCCGAGACGGTGAGACGTCGATCGAGCTGCAGCGTGTAGACCGCGTGGATCCCGGGGATGTGCGCGAAGAAGTAGTGGCTCAGCCAGAGGTTGGCGGCGCGCTCGAACCTGCGGAACCAGCCGTGGATCGGATCGAACAGCCGCCGCCGCCGTGGTGAGGCCGGATGCACCGCGCCAAGGCCATGACGTTCGGGCGCCGGAAACTGTTCGTCTCCAGCCGCCGCTTGCGGCGATCCGGCAGCAGACGAGGGAGCGGGCGGAACGGGGCGTTCGGGGACGGATCGCGGCGGGGGGAGCGGCATGCGGCGCATCGAAGGTGGAGTATTGCTGAAGGACCCGGCGGGGGCCACCCCTGGAAATGCTCGACCCACTGACGCCGGGAGGCGGCCCGTCAGTAGGCAATCACGCCGGTGGCCTCGGGGGGTTCGAGGGTGAATCCATACGTCAGCATCGACGTGTTCGCCGGGACTGCGGTGTCGGCAACGCTGACCTGCACGACCACCGCGCCGTCCACGGGGAGGGAAACCGGGAGCGGGAAGCTCACGGTCAGCGTCCCCCCGGAGCCGGCGACCTGGGGGACGACGGCTTGTCCGTTCATGATCACCCCGATCGACACCGGGTCGATCGCCTCCTCGAAATCCTGCAGCAGCAGCGAGACGAGCGCGGTGCGCAGGACGCACGGGTCCCCGTCGCCGGGATCGAGCGGCAGGATCAGCGGCGCCATGCCGGGCGGGGCTCCGCACGTCGTGGCAAACGGATCGAAGTCGACGTTCCCCTCCACATCCCCCGCGATGGCGCCGAGCGTCGTCCCGTCCCAGCAGTTCCCCTCCGCCCGCAGCACGTAGGCGTCGGTCCGCAGGTTGCGGACGTCGCGCGGACCATTGCCGGTCAGGGTGTTTCCGCCGGTGCTCGTCACCGCGACTCCATCGATCGTCAGCGACCCGCCGCCCAGGTCCGCCTGCGGCTGACTGCCCACCGCGTCCTCCCACAGAACCACCCCTCCCGGCGGCTGGGTGCCGGGGCTCGTGCCATTGCCGGTGATGGTGTTCCCGGAGAGCGAGGCGACCGCGTCGCCGAACAGCAGGATGCCGTGCCGGCCGTTGCCGCTGATCGAGTTGTTCCGGATCGTTGCCTGCGTCGTCCCGCCGAGCCGGATGCCGCGCAGGCACTCGACGGTGTTCCCGGTGATCTCGACGATGTAGGCACCGTCGATCTGGAGACCGTTGCACTTGCTGCGATCGCCGGAGGTGCGGAACACGTTGTTGCGGATCAGGAACGGCTCCCCCTGGGAGTTGTCGTAGGGGCCGCGGATCGGCTGTGCCGTGTCGATGAAGGTGTTCCCCTCGATCGTCCCGCCGCCATAGCTCATCTGGATCGCCTTGTCCACGTAGTCCTGGAACGTGTTCGCGCGGAAGACGTTGCCCACAGCGGAGGAGTTGTTCGGCAGGCTGATGGCGTCGTCAGAGCAGGTCGGGTGCCCCAGGAAGGTGTTCGCCTCGATGGTGTTGCCGGCGCCGTTCACCTGGATCGACTCGAGGAAGTTCTTGAAGGTGAGGTTCCGGATGACGTTGGCGCTTCCTTGCAGCACGGCGATGGCTGGCCCGCCATTGCTCTTCGTGCAGCCCGCGACCGGGGTGTACTCGAGCGTGATACGCCGGTCCTCGCCGTCCAGGGTGATGTCGTGGAGCAGCGAGCCCAGCCCGTTCGTCATCGGGATCGTCGTGTCGCTGCAGGCGAAGGTGATCGTCCCGCCGCCGGCGGAGTTGGCAGCCACGATGGCGGCGGAGAGGTTGGCCTGGGTGCAGTTGATCGCCGCCGCGTGCGTCGCGACGGGTGCGACCCCCACGGCTGCAAGGAAAGCCACGAGCACGACCCGGGTCGTACGAGGTGTCATCGGGGTGATTGTATTCCAGGACCGGGGCAGTGGGAAACCGGGTGGGGAGCGATGCAGGCGGTCACGGTGCCTTGGAAGACGGGGGGGCGGCGAGCGCTAACTCGTGCCTTTTGGAGCCACGGCGGGCCTGCCGTACCGCCGCGGACCCGGAAGGGGAAGGCTTCGCGAAAGCGATCTGCCCGCCACCCCCCCGATACGATGCTGCCCCTACGGGGACTGGAACCCCCAGCTGGACAGACAAAACCGAGGGTTGGGTGCGATCCCCTGGAGGGGAGAAGGTCGAAGGAGGAGGTCTTTTTCCAGCGACCCGGAGGAGAGGCGCACCCAACCCGCGTTTATCGATGTCTTGGACCCGCACGCGGGAGTCCCGTCACCGACAGGCGCCCCCACCGGGCTCCAATTGATAAGGACGACCACGTGAGCGGATAATCCTCACCCTTTTTTCGAGAATGTTCGCTCTGGCCGCATCCCCCTCGCTACAATACAACATAAAATACTGATAATAAATAATTTATTATGCTACGCCGGTGGGCGGGACGACCCGCCGCCGGCAGGCGCCCAGCTCACGGGCCGCTGGGAACCGGGTCCCGGCGGCGGAGCACGAACTGGTACTCCGCGCGCGGTGTCATCTCCGCGACCACCACCGCCTCGTAGTCGCCGAACGGGGGGAATTCCTCGCGGAATCGCTGCTGGTCGAGCGCGATGTCCGGCATGACAACCCAGTCCGGCTGCCGCGCGAAGCTGTACGGGAGGTCGGCCTTCTCGTGACCGGCGCGGCCGCTCCCGATCTGCGGAGCAGGTTGCCGCGCGATGTGCGGATCGGTGAGGCCATGAACGTCGAGTGTCCTGAGATCCGTGGCCCAGCCAAGCTGGCCGATCTCGTTGGTCAGGATCGTGTCGTCCGGGTTCGCCTCGTCGAGGAGGAACCTGGCCACCGCGAGGCGGGAGGCGGAGTAGGCGCGCTCGCTGACGACGCTCGGCCGCTCCGACAGCACGGACGAGAGAGCCAGGTGCGCCCCTCCCCCCGCCAGGAGGCAGGCAACGGCGACCCGGCGGCTCGCCGGCGAGCCAATCGATCCCAGCCGCTCTGCGCCCGCAAGCGCCAGCGGCACGTAGAGGAGCGGCAAGATGGGGACCAGGAAGCGGCCAGGCCCCATCCAGTCGCCGCCGACGAGCAGCACGTAGAGCGCCTGCGCCGCGCCCACCGCGAGAAGGAGCCCGGTCCACTTCTCGCGTCGCCCGACCTCCTGCCGACGCGCTCGCTCTGCCCGAAGGTGGAGGAGCAGCAGCCCGACCGCGAGGCAGACGACCGCCGCCCGGTCGGCAAACAGGAACCTCGACACGTATCCCACTCCGCGCCACACCTGCGCGCCGCTGGCGCCGACCTTGGCGTGGAACGTGTTCGGGAGCCAGGTGCCGTAGTAGAGCAGCCGCCCGGCAATCAGCGGAGCGACGAGCGCCACGAAGACGAGCGACTCGCGGCACGCCTCCCGCCACGCCGCGCGGGCCCATCCTTGCTGGTACAGGCGCCACAGCCGCGCCGCGCCGAACAGCAGGACACCCTCTGGGCGCACCCACGCCGCCAGCGCGAAACAGGCACCCCCGCGCGAGCGGGCGGCCCGAGCCGCCCCGGCGAAGACGAGCAGCGTGAACAGCACCGTCTCGAGCCCATCTTGCGACCAGCGCGCCAGCGAGCCATCCGCCGCCAGCAGACCTCCGGCCAGCGCGGCAGCCCAGGCAGGGTAGGGTGAGCGGCGGGCGACGAACTGCGTCGCCGCAACTACCAGGATCAACCCCAGGATCTCGTTCGAGACGCGCGCCACGGCGGGGAGGTCGAGCCCGATCCGCTGGGCCCCGGCCAGCAGCAGCACCCACCCCGGGTTGGTGAACCCCTCGACGCGCTCGCCAGGGTTGAAGACGAGCCCCTCCCCCTGGGCGAGGTTGCGAGCGTAGCGAAAGGAGATGTAGGCGTCGTCGATGCAGGCCGGACCCTGCGCCATGGCCAGCACGAACGCGTGGACCACGAGCAGAACTCCGGCCACCGCGGCAAAACGCGCCGCCGCGGGGGTCAACGCGCCGGGTCCGCCGTGTCGAGACGCCGCAGGTTCTCGGTGGCCCAGGTGCGCACGGCCGGGTCCTTGGTCACCTCGACGAGCGTGAGCAGCGTCTCCCGCGCCGTGGCGTCGTCGCCGGCGCGGTGCGAGGCCTCCGCCATCAGGCGGAGCGCCGCCTCGTCGGCGGGATCCCCCTGCAGCAGCAGCTCTCCCAGGCTGACCGCGCCGGCAGGGTTCCCCGCGAGTAGCGTGGACCAGGCGACATCGTTGAGCGCGCCACGCGCTCTACGCCAGGCCACGGGGCCCTCGCGCGGCTCGATCTCCGCGTAGTAGCGCAGCGCGCTCTCCCCATCCCCGAGGAACGCATTGACCTGCAGGGCGACATAGTTCTTGGTGT
>Ga0137321_1000204_pt1 | contig 16620 bp, 9 predicted proteins | sample EasRivERMZT399_2_FD_104758 | JGI IMG/M metagenome (GOLD analysis project Ga0137321, IMG submission 104758) | Soil microbial communities from meander-bound floodplain in the East River, Colorado, USA - East River MetaG ERMZT399_2 | ecosystem: Environmental > Terrestrial > Soil > Floodplain ... | reverse complement strand
CGGCGCAAGCCGGAATCCACCGGCGCCCCCGGCTGCCTGGAGGACCGGTGAGGTCCTCGGCCGGGAAGCTCGGCGCCAGGGGCTTGGTCGACGTCGAGGTAATCGGTGGACCCCGGCCTTCGCCGGGGTGACGCATGGGGGGGACGGCGGTGGGCGGGGTGACGCGGGCGGATCGAGGAGCTGCACGCCGGGGGCCCCGCCCTCAGCCGATTCCGCTGAGTTCACCTACGGAGAATCTGACAAAGTAGTGTACCGCCGGGGTGACTACGAAAGGTTCGGCGCGGCCTCGGTCCCCAGGCGGCGGCGGGGTGGCAGGATGAAGTCGAGCGGATGGCGGATTGCATACCCCGCCAGGCGGCCGAGGAGCGCGGCCACCTGCCGGGGGCTCAGGCCGTAGGCGCGCGCCGCCGTGAACAGCGACAGCAGGAAGCTGACTCCGAGGTTCAGGACAAACATCGTGCCGATCCCGGCGAGCCCCCGCAGCAGGACGCTCCAGGACTGGTGGAACTCGAGCGCCGAACTCGCCAGCGCGAGCTGGCCGGTCGAGAGCGTGACGTGGCGCACGTCGAGCGGGACGCCGAGAAACGCCCCGAGCGCGGGGGTCAGGCCGAGCATCATCCCGAGCGACACGTTCGTCCCCCAGCCGGCCGCGTGGTGGCGGACGCCTTCCGCCCAGCGCGCCAGCCGCGCGCGGCCGAGCCGCTCGGCCGCGGGATGCTGCTCGATGCCGCCGGGGACGTCGTTGTAGACGATCCAGTTGTCGAACCAGCCGCCACAGACGCTCGCGAGCCACAGCACGACGCCGGTGAGCGCCGCGTAGAAGACGGTGCCGCTGTCGAGCGGCGAGAGTGCCCGGTGCAGCTCGAGGGCCGTCTCCTCGGCGACGACCGCGCGGTGGAAGGCAAGCCGCCAGAGGCGATCGAGTCCCCAGGCGCCGAGCGCGACCGCACCGACGTTCGCGATCGCGGTGGCGAGCTGCGAATGGCAGATGCGCGCCGTGTAGCCGACGAGTGCCCGCAGGCGTCCCACCCCCTCCTCGCCGCGCAGCAGCGATGCGAGCGCCGCCGCGGTCATCGCCGGCTGCTTGGTGGCGAGCAGCCACCCGAAGTGCTGCATCACGACGAAGCTCACGGCGTAGTTCAGCCCGTACAGCACCCCCTCCTGGAACGGCGCGAGATGCAGGGTGTGGACCGCAGTCTTGATCCCCGCCGTCACCACCGTGAGGAGCCCCCCCGCCGCTGCGAGCCGCCACATGCGCCAGTAATCGCGCCGGTCGTGCGCGACGTAGTGCTCGCCCGCCTGCCCGGATCGTTCCACGATCCGCCGGAACAGGAGGTGCGTGTTCCAGCGGACCAGATGACGCAGCGAGCGATCCTCGAGCGAGGAGCGGGCGATCTGGGCCAGCAGCCGATGGAGCGCCGTGGCGCGTCCCTTGGCCTCGGTCGCCGCGAGGAGGCTGACGAGCGCATCCATCCGTTCGAGGCAACGCTCCATCACCTCGATGCCGAAGACCAGGTCGACGTTCACTCCCCTGGTCTCGAGTCCCTTGCGGATCGACCCCAGGTCGGCGCGGCAGGCGGCGAGCTCGCGCCGACAGGCCGCGACCGACTCGCGCGAGGGGCTCGCGCGCCGGGGAGCTGTCTCGAGGAGCGGAATCAGGCACCGCGACAGGCGATGGTGAGGAGAGTCGGCGATGCGGCGCGGCGCGGCGCGACGGCGCACCTTCTCGCTCAGCCCTTCCGCCTCGAGGCGCGCGGCCAGGATCCAGAGCGCGTCGGCGGCATCGTCCCAGAGGGACTGCCAGGCGGGATCCGAGGCTTCGGGGAAGACGGCGACCATCCGGCGCCAGTCGTCGGGTCGCCGTCCTTCCAGGATTTCCACGTCACGCCCGGAGGCGAATATGGCCGCCAGCAGACGCGCCAGGTCGTGGTTGGCGCGCGCCTTCGGCACCAGCTTCGCCGACAGCCGGTCGCCCGCCTCCCCCAGGAAGCCGCGCGCGCTCGGGATCCCCGCCTCGCTCAGCACCCGGACCCCCTCGACGCCCGCGATCACCTTGCCGAGGGCCGCTCGCACCTGCTCCGCCAGCGCCCGGTCGGCATCGAGAGCGTGCAGGAATCGGGGCAGCATCCTGGGGGAGCGCACCAGGCGGGCCAGGCGCGAGACGGTCTCGAGCCTGGCTGCGAACGAGCGGGCGGCGAGGAACTTCGCGAGGGCGGGGGCGACGGCGAGCGGCAGCGTCGCCTTCGCATCGCCGCCCGCAGGCATTGCCATCCCCTCGACCTCAGCGGGCAGGGCGCGGCTCGGCCGCGAGACCTCGCTGGGTCATCAGATAGGTCGCAAAGCTCCCCAGCCAGTGCCCGCCCTCATAGTGCTCGCCGGTCACCGAAGCGAGCCCGCGCTCGCGGTGTCGCGCCGCGGCGGCGCGCAGCGCCGGCAGCCGCGGGTCGGTCGCGGGCAGCCCCTGGGCGATCCCCTCGAGCATCCAGGCCCGGCTCAGGTTCAGCCCATCGAGGTGCGCCAGCTTGGGATCGGTCGGGTCGGCCGCGACCGCAGGCGGAAGCCAGCCGCTCGCGCCATCCCTGGGGATGGCAGGGAGGAAGCGTGCGAGCCAGTCGGCGAACGGGGCCGGCGCAAGCACCCGGCGCAAAAGATCAGCCTCGGCGAGGCAGGGGGAGAGGAAGTCCTCTCCCGACGGCTCGTAGGCAAGCGGGCAGTCGCGGTCACTCCCGTAGAGCGCCCGGATGCGCTCGGTCAGCAGCGTCCGCATCTCGTCGTCACCGGCAGTGCGCGACCAGTCGAGGGTCAGCCCGAAGGCGAAGGCGGTCTGCGAATGCTCGCCGCTGCGAATCGGATGGGTGAGCTTCGGGATCCACTCGGCGAGCCGGTCGCGCGCGACCTGCTCGAGCGGTTGCAGCGACGCGGCCCAGGCGCGCGCCTCCGAATCGTCCCAGCCGCGCAGCTCGGCCGCGAGCTGCAGCAGCCACGCGAGGCCGTAGGGGCGCTCGAAGGCGCGCCGGCCGTCGGCGCGCAGGTAGGCGGCCTCCGCCGCGATGGCGGGGGAGGCGAACGCGCGCCCCAGCCGCTCGCGCGCCGGGCCGGCGTAGGGAGCCTGCGGATCGAGCCGGACGAGCCGCAGCAGCAGCCAGTGGCCATGGACCGCCGAGTGCCAGTCGTAACATCCGTAGAAGGCAGGCGTCAGCTCGCGCGGCGGCTTCACGTCCGCGTCCCCGGCCAGCGTGTGCGCGATCTTGTTGGGGTACTCCCGCTCCACGCAGGCGAGCGCCAGTGCCGCGAAGCGCGCCGCGACGGCGGCGTCGAGCGGCACCGGGCCGGTCGGCGCGGCGGGGGGAGGAACGGCCGCGGCGAGCGTGAAAGTAACGACGAGCGCCAGTGTCATGGCGCGGGATGATACCCCAAGGGCGTCCCCCTCGCTCCCGCCGATCGGCCATGCGGCGTGCTATCATCGAGGCTCCTTCAGGAGAGAGACCCATGCCCAAGGTCGAGATCGTGGTTCCGCCGCAGGGAGAGAAGATCACGCTGCGGGGCGGCAAGCTGCACGTCCCCGAGCACCCGATCGTCCCGTTCATCGAGGGGGACGGCACCGGCCCCGACATCTGGCGCGCCAGCGTCCGGGTGTTCGACGCCGCCGTGCGCAAGGCGTACGGCGATCGCCGCCGGCTCGAGTGGATGGAGACGTATGCCGGGGAGAAGGCGTTCCGCCTCTTCGGGACCTGGCTTCCCGACGAGACGGTGGCCGCGTTCCGCGAGTACCTCGTCGGGATCAAGGGGCCGCTGACCACTCCCATCGGCGGCGGCATCCGCTCGCTGAACGTCGCGCTGCGCCAGTTGCTCGATCTGTATGTCTGTCTCCGCCCGGTGCGCTGGTTCCAGGGGGTCCCCTCGCCGGTGCGTCATCCCGAGCAGGTCGACATGGTGATCTTCCGCGAGAACACCGAGGACATCTACGCCGGCATCGAGTTCGAGGCGGGGAGCGACGCCGCGGTGCGCTTCCTCGGGCTGCTGCGCGAGCACTTCCCGCGGGAGTTCGGGAAGATCCGTTTCCCGGAGAGCACCGGCGTCGGCATCAAGCCGGTGTCGCGCGAGGGGACGGAGCGGCTGGTGCGCGCGGCGCTCACCTACGCCGTCGCGGCGCGCCGCAAGAGCGTGACCCTGGTCCACAAGGGGAACATCATGAAGTTCACCGAGGGGGCGTTCCGCAACTGGGGGTACGAGCTGGCGGAGCGGGAGTTCGGCGACCAGGTCTACACCTGGAACCGGTGGGAGCGGACCAAGAGCGCCGCGGGCGAGGAGGCGGCAAACGCCGAGCAGAAGGCGGCGCTGGCAGCGGGGAAGGTGCTGGTGAAGGACGCCATCGCCGACATCACGCTGCAGCAGATCCTGACGCGCCCGGCGGAGTTCGACGTCATTGCGACGCTGAACCTCAACGGGGACTATCTCTCGGATGCGCTCGCGGCGCAGGTCGGCGGCATCGGCATTGCCCCGGGCGGGAACATCAACTACGTCACCGGTCACGCGGTGTTCGAGGCGACGCACGGCACGGCACCGAAGTACGCCGACCTCGATCGGGTGAACCCCGGCTCGGTGATCCTGTCGGGGGAGATGATGCTCCGGCACCTCGGCTGGGCGGAGGCGGCCGACGCCGTCCTGCGTGGCATGGACGGCGCCATCGGGGCCAAGACGGTGACCTACGACTTCGCCCGCCTGATGGACGGCGCCCGCGAGGTGAAGTGCAGCGAGTTCGCCGACGCGGTGATCGCGCATCTCTAGGCCGGGCGTTCCGGGGGATGCGGGGCCGGCGATCGGTGCCGCCAGGGAGATCGCGCGCGGCTTCCAGGTCTACAACGGCGGCTTCCGCCAGATCACCCGCCGTGCCCGCGACCGGTTCGAGGCGCAGGACTGGGCGGGGATGCAGGCGGACGCGCTCGAGCGGCTGGATCTCTACCACCGCGGCGTCACCGAGGCGCAGCGGACCCTGAGCGGCCTGCTCGGGGAGCAGATGCAGGAGCGCCGGCTCTGGTCGGAGATCCGGACTGCCTACGGCGGCGCCGTCGACCCGGCCGACGACGAGGCACTCGCGCGCACCTTCTTCAACTCGATCACCCGGCGGGTCTTCGCGACCGTCGGCGTCGATCCCGAGATCGAGTTCCTGGACACGGGGGGCAGCGAGCCACCGGCCTCCCCCGCCCCAGTCGAGAGCATCGCCTGCGGCGGCGGGCTCGAGGCTGCGTTGCGCAGCCTGCTCGTGGCCGGGGGGTGGCAGGTCCCCTGGGAGGACCTCGGGCGCGACACGCGCTGGGTCGAGGCGCGGGTTCGCGACCGGGTCGCGGAGGCGTGGGGAGGCGAGGCGCCCGCCGCGATCGATCTTCTCGCTCCCGTCTTCTTCCGCCGCAAGGGGGCCTACCAGGTCGCGCGTCTGCGCTCCGGGGATCTCGTCCTGCCGCTGGTGATCGCGCTGCTCAATCACCGTGGCAGGGTGGCGGTGGACGCCGTGCTCATGACCGAGGAGGAGGTCAGCATCGTCTTCTCCTTCACCCGCTCGTACTTTCACGCCGACCTCGACGAGCCGCACGGGGCGGTCGCGTTCCTGCAGTCGATCCTGCCGCGCAAGCCGGTGGCGGAGCTGTACATCGCGCTCGGCTACAACAAGCACGGCAAGACCGAGCTGTACCGCCAGTTGCGGCGCCACCTCGATGCCTCGCAGGACCGCTTCGAAATCGCCCCAGGCGATCGCGGCATGGTGATGCTGGTCTTCACGCTGCCGTCGTACGACCTGGTGTTCAAGGTGATCCGCGATCGCTTCGCCCCGCCCAAGACAGCGACGCGCGCGGAGGTGGTCGCGAAGTACCAGCTCGTCTTCCGGCACGACCGCGCCGGACGCCTGGTCGACGCCCAGGAGTTCGAGCACCTGGCGTTCGCGGCCGAGCGCTTCTCGGACGGCCTGCTCCAGGAGCTGATGGCGAGCGCGGCCCGGAGCGTCCGCATCGAGGGGGGACAGGTGGTCATCCGCCACCTCTACGTCGAGCGGCGGGTCGTGCCGCTCAACCTGTTCCTGCGCGAGGCCGATCCGGCGGCGGCGCAGGAGGCGGTGCTCGACTACGGGCAGACGATCAAGGACCTGGCGGCGACGAATATCTTCCCGGGGGATCTGCTGCTCAAGAACTTCGGCGTCACGCGGCACGGGCGGGTCATCTTCTACGACTACGACGAGCTGTGCCTGCTCGGCGACTGCAACTTCCGCGACCTGCCGGCACCGCGCGACCTCGACGACGAGATGAGCGCGGAGCCGTGGTTCTACGTGGGGGGCGCGGACGTCTTCCCGGAGGAGTTCGCGCGTTTCCTGGGGCTAGAGGGGGAACTGCGGAGCGCCTTCGTCGCCGCGCACGGCGATCTGCTGACCGCGGCCTGGTGGCGCCGGATGCAGGCGCGACACCGCGCGGGGGAGGTGATCGACATCTTCCCGTACCGGGCGGGGCGGCGGATCGGGACTGGGGAGCCGGGGTCGCAGAGTCCGTCGGGCTAGCTCGGCGGCGGCGTCGGTGTGGATGAGCCTAGCGCTGCGGTGGCGACGCGAAGTAGTTCGTTGGGCGTGAGCGGAGGATGGTAGGGACCACGGGCCGGCAGCTTGCGACGGTCCGGCACCGTGGTCCAGGGTTGCCACATATCAGGCGAGGATATCGCAGCTGCCGGGAACCGGTGAGTTGCGAGTCATCGCCCTTCGTTCACGGAATCGAGAGGGTGGCTCAGGGATCGGGGCCGAGCCCTACCGGTGCCCCTTCCCTCCCTTGTCCTTGTTCCCGCCCTTACCGCCCTTCTCGTTCTTCGGCCCCTTCGCGACCTTCCCCTTCTCGTTCGGGTGGCCCTTTTTGTCGGCCACGCGGGTGGCGACGTTGTCGCCGCCGCCTCGCGCGAGCTCGTAAGTCGCTATCCCGGAGACTCGTCCGCCAACCTGCACGCGTGCCAGCCCCTGGACGTCAGCATCGGACAGCACGGCGCGCCGCCCACTCTTCTTCCAGTGGCCCCAGGCCTTTCCGTACGGCGGACCGGGGTCGCGGTCGATCCCCACGAACAGCACGTCCACAGGGATTGCGGCCCTTCCGAAAATCACGGACCACGACGCGCCCCCGGCGCGCAGATCGACGAAGAACGCCGGCGGGCGGCCCGACTGGCGCGCGAGGAACAGGATCACGGGGAGGTCGGCCTCCACGTAGGTGAGGCGCGGAAGCAATGGTTCGACCACGGTGCGTGGATAGCCGTAGTTGCTCACCGTGAGGTTGAGGAACAACTGATCGTCGTTCGACACGTGACTGGCGCTGAACAGGAAGTCGAACGAGGCGGCCGCCGGGGTCGCACCCGCAAGGGCGCACCCCACAGCGAGAGTGACAGCAAGAAGCTTGGATGATGCGATGGGTCGCATGATCGTCCCTCCTTTGCGCGGCTGGGGGTCGGGCTCCAAAGTCGGAGCACATGCTCCCCGCCGACCGAGGTAGACAGCAAGGGGGGTGCCACGCCGAGCGACCCCGCGGAACCGGGCGAACCCACTGAAAACGCATGGAGCTGTCGGGGATCTGAGCTGGTTGGGTGTCAGCAAACTGGCGATCTTGTAGCGCATCGCTTGGCACTGTCTCTCGGATGGGACACGCCCTTCCATCCCCGGGGAGCTGCCAATTGGACGCCCACTGCATCTCCGGTATGCTGGCGCGGCCCACAGGGCGGAGCTGCTCTCGATGATCGGACGATCCCTGGCCCACTTCCGCGTCGAGGAGAAGCTCGGCGCGGGTGGTATGGGCGAAGTCTACCGGGCGCTCGACACCAGGCTCGGGCGACCCGTGGCACTGAAGGTCCTCCCGGCGGCACTGGCGCGCGACCCCGAGCGGCTCGCCCGCCTGGAGCGCGAGGCGCGGCTGCTCGCCTCGCTCAACCATCCCGGCATCGCGGCGGTACATGGGCTCGAGGACTTCGAGGGGGTCCGTTTCCTGGTGATGGAGTTGGTCCCGGGCGAGACGCTTGCCGATCGCCTGGCAGCCGGGCCGCTGCCGCTTGCCGAGGCGCTCGCGGTGGGCCGCCAGATCGCGGCCGCGCTCGAGGCGGCACACGAGGCCGGCGTCGTCCACCGCGACCTGAAACCCGCGAACGTCATGCTGCGGCCCGATGGTTCCGTGAAGGTCCTCGACTTCGGACTTGCCAAGGGGCTTGGCCCGACCGCGAGCGGCGCGATGTCGCAGTCGCCCACGATTACCTCGGAGGGGACGCATGCGGGGGTGATCCTCGGCACCGCGGCGTACATGAGCCCTGAGCAGGCGCGGGGCAGGCCACTCGATCGGCGGACCGACCTCTGGTCGTTCGGCTGCGTGCTGTTCGAGGCGCTGTCGGGGCAGCGCCCCTTCGGCGGCGAGACGACCTCGGATGTCATCAGCAGCATTCTGACCCGGGAGCCCGACTGGGCGGCCCTCCCGGCTGCTACCCCGGCGGCGATCCGTGGGCTGCTGCGACGGTGCTTGAGCAAGGACCCGCAGCGGCGGCTGCGCGATGCGGGGGACGCGGGGCTCGAGATCGAGGAGGCGGGGACGGCAGGATCCGCGGCCGCGCCGGCGCTGGGAGGCGGCGATCGACGCGCCGGTCGGCTGGCCGCGGTCTGCGTCGTCGGGCTCGCGGCGATCGTGGCAGCGTTTGTCGCCGGGAGGTGGGTGGGAGGCGGCAGTGGACTCGAGGCGCCCGACTGGCAGGGGGACCGGCTCGTCGGCAGCTCGACGTTCGGGATTGGCCCGCGCATCTCCCCCGACGGCGAGACGCTCGCGTACCAGACCCTCGTCGACGGGATCACGCAGGTGGCGATCATGAAGCCGGGGACGGAGGAGAGCGCCGTCGTGACGCGGGAGACCTCGCAGGGGCCGGTGCTGGCGATCGAATGGTCGCGGGACGGCAGCCGCGTCTACTTCGACCGTGCCGGACATGGGATCTACAGCGTCCCGGCGCTCGGCGGGGAGGAGCGGCTTGTCGTCAGCGGTCTTGGCATCGTCGGTGCGCTGCCCGATGGAGATCTGCTCGCGTACCGGGAAGGGGATACCGGACTGGCGCAGATTCAGCGGTTTCACCCTGGTACGGGGAACGTGGAGCCGATCGGGCCGACGTTCCGGGAGATCGCGCTGATGATCCAGCCGGCCCAGGTTTCCCCGGACGGCAGGAAGGCGATCTACCTCGGAGGCGCGGTGGGGGAGTCTCCCTCCGCCGCGTCGTTTGCGCTGTACCTCCTGGACCTCGACTCGGGCGTCGCGCGGGAGCTGCTGCCGGGGAGTCGATTCGGCAGCGCCTCATCGCCGCTGGCGCTCCCCGCGGCATTCAGCCCCGATGGCACGAAGGTGATCGTCGCGGTGGCCGCGGGGGATCTCTACCCGGTGATCGAGCTCTCCGTGGACGGCTCGGGCTCGGAGCGGACGCTCTTCACGCTCGCCGCCTCTCCGTGGTTTCTCGACGTGGCGCAGGACGGGTCGATCTACCTGGACCAGGTCGATGTGGCGAACGACGTCCTGCGGTTTCCCGCGACAGGAGGCGTGCCGCAGCGGATCGCGCGCTACTCGAATGCGTTGAGCGCGGCCGTCAGCTCGGTGCTGCCGCTTCCGGACGGCCGCGTGCTGGTGACCGGCGTCGCCTCCGGCGGCAGCCGCCTCCTCGTGACCCGCCCGGGCCAGGTCCCGCAGCGCTTCGTGGAATCGGACGAGCGCACCTCCGGACCGATGGCGCTTGCCGGAAACGACCGCGTCGCCTTCCTCATCGGGGAGCCGCCGGAGGAGCAGATCGCGCTCGCCACGCTGGACGGTCGGATCCTCAGCCGGCTCCCGTGCCCCGGCGCCTTGATCGCCGACCTCGCGGCCTCACCGGACGGCCGCACGCTCTACTACGTTGCGGGAGGGGAGCTCTGGGCGCTTCCGATCGAGGGGGGTGCGCCGCGGAGGATCGGGACTGGAGACGCGGTGACAGTCGACCCCGGGAGCGGCGATCTGATCGTGCGTCTGGGGATCAGGGGCGAGGTGCGCCTGTTCCGGCAGTCCCCCTCCGGGGGAGAGTCGAGGGAGATCCCGCTTCCCCACGACGGCTTCGACCTGGCTCGCACCGGGATGGGGTCCAGGGCCATCCGCTCCGATGGTCTGCTGGCGGTGGCGCTGATGCCGTCGAACTCCTGGTTCTGGGGACCGGGGGTGCTCGACCTGCGGACGGGGAAGTCGCGGAGCATCCCGATCGCGTTCGAGGCGGATGTGTACCAGCCGAGCTGGACCGCGGACGGGGCGCTGGTGGCGGGGGCCTCGGAGTACCGGACGCAGATCTGGCGGTATCGGGTGGGGGGGCGCGTTGGTGGCTGACGGGGTGGCTCCCCGGGCGGAGCTGGATTCGATGATCGGCCGATCCCCGTTCAGATCCTTGGTCGGGCTCGGAGCTCTGGCATCGGCTTGGGCGCACCTGCCGACATTCTCTCACCTGCAGCGGTCCAGGCGGCGGAGATCTGCCGGAGTTCCGCAATCGCCTGCATCGCCTGCGTGTGTTGCGGAGGGCCACTCCACTTGTAGCTCACAGGGTCTTGCTTCGCGATGAGATCTGTGTACGGAGGATCCCCGGGCTGAGGCGGGAGCGCGTCCGGGTCGAGCTTGGGAGCGATCTTGCCGAACACCTCCTCCAGAATCGCAAGCATCGACCGGAGGCGTACCCAGCGGTGGTTCTCCCAGTTGAGTTTCCGACCGCTGCCGGGCGTAAATCGAGCCGCTAGTTCCTTGCCTGCCATCGCCCCTCGTTTCGAGAGGGCGAGGATGAGATCTCGCTGCATCGCGAGGTTCAGGCCGCCTTCCTTTGGTCCGAGGGCGATGTGCGCGATTCGGTCCCGATAGCCCGGGAGCCTCATTTGCGTGTTGTCAGCCCAGTTCTGCATCGCCTCAATGATCGCCCAGACGAAGCCCATAACGCCCTTTGACTCGAACCGGTTCCAGGATTCCTCCCGCCCCTTGGAGTTGTCGTCAGGCATCCAGACCTCCTCGTCGAGCGTCGGCGGCGCCTCAAGTGAGCGGAGGTTGATCGCGAAGGTGGGCCATCCCGGTAGCGGGGAATCGAAGAAGTGCACCGGAAAGTCTGACGAGATGCCCCCGTCGGAGAACCAGCAGGCCTCGAACGTCCGCTTCTCCTTGGGAACGTTGTAGTCAATTGCCCACAAGGGCACCGCGCTGAGAAGTAACGGGAAGGAGAGGCTCATTCGCGTTCCGACGATCACGGGAAGGTTGTCAGCGTCAGGCAGCGGGATGAAGACGTCCGACGTGTGCTCTGCCGACTCCTGTCGGGCCGTCGCCTTCATCCACGCAACGACATCTCTCGGAAACAGCTTGAGGAAGTCCTGCTCCCGGAAGAAGAAGACCTTCTCGTGGAAGGGAAGTCGGTAGGGACGACCGTGCGTGAGGCTGGTCGTCATCATCTGCAGATCGATGCCGTCCGGCTTGAGGTCGCCGAACGTCAGCGGGCCATCTGTCTTGCCAGAGAGACGCTGGAGGAGTTCGTGGAGCCACGGAGTAAGCGCGCCGTCGCGGTTCCCAGTGCATAGGCCGAAGAGATTGGCCGGGATCCGTTCTTGGATATCGCGCTTCACCGCCAAACCTATCCCCAGCAGGGTGCTCACACCAGCCAGGAGGACCCAGGGGACCGCACCGACGACTGCGGAGAGAGGATCCAGGAATAGAAACAGGGGCACCAGCACGGTGAGTACCGGCAGCGCCCACAGGAACGCGGAACTGCGATAGCGGTAGAGTGCCCCACGGAAGGCGGACGCGATACCACCGAACCCGGCGAGCAAGGTGTGGAAGAGCGCCTCGGTCCTGCTCTCGGGCCTGAACAGCGACAGTAGGCGGGGGATGCCAGCAGGGGTCATCTCACCCAGCACTTCCGGAAGCCTCTCAAGCTCCTGGAAGGCATCGGGCTTCCGGTGCCGACGACCATACTCCGCCGCGGCAGTTGCGGCTGCGGCGATAGCGCCTGCTGACGTCCCGCCGATCGACTTGAATGAGAATGTCGCGGCGAGCTCGGAAATGGCCTTCGGGTACACGATGCCACTGGTGACGCCGCCCTTCATGACAACATCACAGTTTAGCTTGGGAACGGCCATCAGCGCTCCTTCCTTTTCAGCGCAGGTTTCACGCCACGTCCATTTCGATAACACCAGTCACTCCCGGTCTACAACCCCTTTGGCCCCAACCTGCGAGACACGCCGCTCGAATCGCGAGCTCGATCGGCGGCCGAGTCAAGGTGTTGAGTCGTCACCGCGCGATCCGACTCACCCGAAACGTGGTGAACGCGAACTCCTTCTCGGGGTCATCGTACGCACCTCGGTGAACCGTGAAATCGAAGGTTCCCACTCGGTCGACTCGAAACTCATCCGCCAGCTCTGCCATCCCGTTGGCGACGATTGTGAGGATGGATTCCCCTTTAGCGTTCGAGCCCGACGCGGAGAACTCCGCCCCGAGCTTGTCCAGATACTGCGCGTCCTTGGGGAATCCGTCGGCGATCAGGATCAGGTTGAATTCGTCCGGCCATGCGCAGCTTCGGATCTGCTTTGGGGCCAATTTCGCGGCGACATTAAGAGACTCAGCGTCGTACTCGAATACCAGCTCCAGTCCGCCGTTCCGTCGATTCGCAACGGCTTTGAATCCGAAGCTCTGCGAATCCGCCACGTCGTTCCAGAAGTGGTCGTAGCTGCTTCTGACCTCCCTCCGCTCTACTCCCCTGACATCGTCCGTCTTCCGCCCAAGAGCGATGACACCATCGTGGGTCTTGTTGAGTGGAAGCAGGAGGATCGGATCCATGGGCCCGCAATACGAGACGTGAAACCAGACCTCATCCGGGTTCGTTACCCCCGGGTAGCCATGGCGAAACGCAGCGTCCGCCTCCGCCACGTCCCCCTTGTAGAGACTCCTGGCATCCATCGAACCATCCGCTAATGCCGCGAGAATTGGGACGACTGCATGGTCGATGTGCCAGGAGCGTACGATGCTCTGAATGCCATCCGAGGGCATCCGATCGAACTCGTCGTCAGAAAGCCTCAAGCTGTGCTCCATCGCATCCGCCAAAGCAACGGCAGCCAGCAACGATTCCGGCGCATCCGGGAAGAACCATCGCACTTCCAGGCGGTTCAGAACAGACACGCCTTGAAGCGCCCGGAACTGCTGCCTGATCTCCTTCTCGCGTTTCGAGGCGTGCTCGTATTGCTGTCGGAGTTGGGAGACAATCTGATCGTGCCGCATCGCTACTTCCCGCGTTGATTGATGGGAGGCTCTTCGCTGAAGGAGCGCCGAAACAGTGCCTACGGCCAGGCCGAGTCCGGTCAATCCGGTCGCTACGATCGCGTTGCCCACCACGAGGTCCTTTGCCGTCCAGATCCCGAACACGGCAGAGACGCCGGCGATGATCAGCCCTGCGATTCCTAGCCAAAGCATGTGTTGGCGCCTCCTTCGATGGCCTTCTCTCTCGGGCCTGCGCATCGGTCCCTATGGTCGTGATCGCTCATGGTCGTGCACTCCGAGCGCGATGAACCGTCATCGTACCCGTCGACCTCCTGATTGGTCTGCAGTCTCAACATCCTATCCACCTTTCATAGAATGCCCACGGCCCAGGAAGGTGTTACGCGGCTGGGAGGCGGATAGGCGCTTCAGGCTGAGGGTCAATCTGTCAACTTCTCCGGGGGTCACCTTGAACTCGGGACACCACCCCAGGCTGCGCTCCCCGACATTCTGCGCCCGACAAGCCTCGAGCTGTCAACCTGGGGGCGCAGTCCGGACCGGTGAGGGTCATTGGCAGCAGCTTGGCAGAGTCTGCTGAAGTCGATGCCTTCCGTGCCCTCGCGAATCACACTCGGGCGCCCCGGTTCATTCCTCGCTGCTAGTCAGCTTTCGCGCCTGATCGATCCAGTCGTCCTGGACCAGCCGGCTCGCATGCCGGCCGAGGCGTCGGTTGATGCGCTCGATGTCCTCCTGGTCGAGCGAGGCGATCTGGCCATAGGTGCGATAGCCGAGGTCCTTGAGCACGCGCTGGAAGGTCTGCCCGATGCCGTAGATCTGGGTGAGGTCGTCGGCGGGCTCGGCGCTGGTGTCGGCGACGTTGAGGCTCGCCAGCCGGCGCTCGACGATCCTGACCGGCACGCCGACCTGGCTGGCCAGGTGCTTCACGTCGAGGCTCCGCTGGGTTCGTTGGGTGCGCCGCACCGCATCGCCGAGGTACGAGCTCAGCCAGTCGACCTCGACCGGTGTCGCCTCCCCGGTGCCACCCGGCGCCGACCGCGAGACCGCGTAGGTCTCCTGACTCGACGGTGCCGGGGGCTCGGCGGCCACCTCGAACAGCGGCTCCCACGAAGTCCACGGTGAGTCGACCAGAGCGCGGGTGGCGGCGCGCTCGAGAAGGCCGTCATCCGGCACCAGTTCCGGTTGCCGCGCGCTCGCTCGTAGCACCGCCTCGAACCCCACGCGGAGCATCGGCGGACGCTCGAACGGCTGCGGCGGCGGCACCTGCCCGCGCCGCTCGGCGATCAGCAAGCGCAGCGCCTGCACGTCCGGCGACTTCGGCAGCAGCGAGTTGAGGTTACCGACGATGACGTCGAGTTGGGAGTCGGTCCGCGACCCGCTCGGAGACTCCGTCTGCGCTTCGCGTTGCTTGAGTAGCAGGTGAGCGCCCAGCAGGCCGAGCATCGGGTTCTCGAACTTCCCCTCGAGCAACGTGCGCATCGCGCCACGGGGCATGAAGTTGCTCCCTAGCTGCAGCCCGGCGAGAGCCGAATCGACGGCCTGGGCGATGCGGTCGTCGGGGTTAAAGCTCTCGTCAGCGCGCGGCATCAGAATGGCCGCGGTGTCGAGGCGCAGGCGCCCGGCGCCGGACTTCGACCGCGAGCCCACGTAGCTCGCGAACAGCTGCGTGCTGAAGTGGGGGTAGGTGTAGAGCGGCATCTCCCGCGCCGGCTCGCCATCGAAGCGGAGCACGTACGAGCCCGGCTCGGCCCGCGCCGAGAGCGCCAGCCAGCCTTCATCCGACCTCCGGACCTCGCTCTCGGTGAAGGCACTGACCAGCGCTCCCTGCGAGTCCAGCAGCCGCAGCCCCGCCGCCAGGTTCTCGCCGCGGTAGCTCTGCATGTCGAGCGTGCGCAGGAAGACGAACACACGGCCGGTGGGGGCGTGGCCAGCCGCCGCGAACGGGGAGCGGGTGTCCTTGCCGCTCCACTCGGCGCTGGTGTAGGCGTAGTACTCGTGCGTGGTGGCGGTATCGAAAACCGGCGTCGCCGACACCCGCAGCGGCTCGTCGATGACCAGGTCGGTCGACGTCTCGTGGCGATACACCTTCTCGACGGTCGAGCCAGCGCGCTCGACACGCACGGTGTAGAGGCCGCGCGGCAGCTCGAGCTTCACCTCGCCCACCTCCTCGGCAAGCACCTCATCGCGCCCATCGTAGACGGTGAGGCGCGCGTCCTCCGAGGTGGCCCCGCGCCGATCCTTGACGCGGACGTGGAAAGGCAACTTCGACGCCGTCGCTGCCGCTGCCACTGACTCAGAACTGGACATCGACGACCCCTTCGGCCGGCACCAGGTGCACTCCCTGGGTCTCGCCCGTCGGAAGGTGGGTGAGCAGGTAGGTCCCCAGCGGCAAGGTTTCGTCCCAGGGGCCGGTGCTCTGGTCGGCCTCGCGGATCACCTGCAGCTCCGGACCCTCGAGCCGGATCACCCCAGTCCGCCCCGCCTTGAAGCTGATGCGCACGTCCGTGCTGGCGACCGGCGGCGCGGTGCCGAAGATCGGCTCGGCAGGGTCGCCCGGCGCGATGCCGAACGGCTCTACCTTCGGCCCCTGCTCGTGGCCATAGCGCAGCGCGATGCGCGGCACGACCTTCTTGAGATACGCGTGCAGCCGCCAAGCGGGCACGCCTCCCTCCGGCCGTGACGCCCCGCCGCGCAATCCCGCCAGCAGCGCCTCGGTCAGGTGGCCGCGCACCAACGGCTCCTCCCCGTCCTCCCCGTCAGCACCTGCCTCGAACGACAGCGCCTGGAACTCCGTAGCATGAACGACGAAGGTCTCGGTCTTGCCGGCGTCCTCGTGTGGCTTGGCACAGCTGAGCTCGGGGTCGAGGCCCTTGGCGCCGATCCTCCGCGCCCGGCAGCAGTCCATGATGACCACCACCTCGCGGAACGCGATGCAGTTGACGACGAAGCTCAGGTATTGGCGGAAGCTCAGCGCCGCCTGCTGCCGGTCCTTCGCCCAGTTCGGCAGGCACAGGGCGACGTCCTCATTGAGCTGCGCCTGGCCGTGGCCGCTGAAGTACAGGTAGAAGCGCCGCGGCGGGTTGCCACCAGCGACACGCGCCCGCACGGCGTCCCAGAGCTCGCCGAGCACGTCGTCGACGCGCGTCTTGCGCGGCTGCGGCGGATCGACCGTCAGCATTGACGAGACTATCAGCTTGCAGTTGTCGTCGGGCAGGCCACCGCCGATTTTCTTGTCGACTAGCCAGTCGCGGAACGACTGCGCGTCGCTGATGGCGCCGCGCAGGGGCCGCCCCTCCTTGCCGTACTTCGGGTAGTCGTTGATTCCGACTACCAGCGT
>Ga0137321_1000203_pt1 | contig 16991 bp, 7 predicted proteins | sample EasRivERMZT399_2_FD_104758 | JGI IMG/M metagenome (GOLD analysis project Ga0137321, IMG submission 104758) | Soil microbial communities from meander-bound floodplain in the East River, Colorado, USA - East River MetaG ERMZT399_2 | ecosystem: Environmental > Terrestrial > Soil > Floodplain ... | reverse complement strand
CGTTTCCAAAGTCGGGATACGTGATGAACGTCACGAAACCTCCGCGCGGAGGCTCGGATCCCGGCAGGCATCGGTACTCCAAATGAACCCTTAGAGATCTTTTGCCCTTCCATTCGTAGCGGCAGAAGAGCGAACGCCGACCGTCGTTGGCGACCCTGCCGAACATGACCAAGTTGGGGTCGTCCACCTCCCGATCATTGATGATCGGACGATCGCCGGGCGGGATCCGGAATCTCACCGGGAGATCGGGGAAGAACTGTGCGAGCAGGCGGCTCGAAATGCACCAGGCCTTTGCCGCGTCATCCTCCGTGGCGACCAGGATGCCGACGAACGCCTGCAGGGAAGCGCACCACACCGGAGCGCCGCTGAAGCCCTGAGTCGCCGCGACATCGCTGATGCCGTCCATCTGCACTAGGCCGGCGCGGTCAGGCGCGCGAAGAATCCCTTCGGAATGCGCCCCGAAGTCCATTCCCTTGGGGAATCCCATCACGCCGAACTCTTTGCCGCTGTAGCGGAGCGGGGACGCAAACTCGACCGGCTCGATGGAGAGTCGCCGTGAATCCTGCTCATCGAGTCCGAGAAGCGCAAGGTCGCTAGGAAAGTCACTTTTGTTGCGCATCTCGCGGAGATCGAGCACCGTGGCGGTCATGACCGGTTCGTTGGTCACTCCCACCAGAGTCAGCCGGACGCGATCACCCCGCTCGGGCGCTTTCCCCGCTATCGCGAGACGGACGACGTGCAGGCAAGTCAAGACGCGGGCATCGGAAACCAGGCACCCTGCGCCGACCGGCTCTCCCTTCGGGCCATGCACGAGAACTACGCGCGACGTCTGCGGCTCGAGCGGACGAAGCCCCAATTGCGGCTCCGCCTTGGGGCCGCCTCCAGCGGGCGAACGCGTCGTACCTTTGTTGATTCGTCTGATCACGCGCGTGTCTCCTGCGAGGATCCTCGCCCCACTCGCGCCGGGACTCCAGAAACCCGGCTTCGGGAATCTCCTGACGGTGGCTCAGTTTGACGCGAGAGGGCTTGGCGGTCAATGTGTAAGGGATCACGGCTCGGGTCGCCCGGCACGGTTCATCGCCGTCTCAGCGTCCCCGTTACGAGGCACTCGCGAAGGTCCTGTGCAGCACGATAAGCGTTCCAAGCTGCATCTCACATGCGGCCGAGAACGCTCGATCGGTCAACTTCGCCCGGCGTGTCCGGACCGGCGAGGGGGCAATCGTGCCGGTCTGGCTGACCAGGAACATGGGACATGACGGGGCTGCAGGCGGAGCCCGGCGAGGACGGAGTCGTGCGGGTGCGCCGCGTGCTACCCGGATCCCTGGCGGCGCGAGATCTCCCTCACGCGCTGCCGGTTGATCCAGTCGTCCGCCTTGCAGGGCCGAGGGCCCTCCAGCCCTCGGCCCGACGTCGCTTCATTCGCCCCTATCGGCAGGTCGCTGCCAGTCGCCCAAAGTGGGCGGCGAGTAGCGCCAGATCCTCGCCGTCGACGCTCCCGTCGCCGCTGAGATCGAGGGCGTTTCCGGCCTCGACGGCGCCTCCAAAGCGAGACGCCAAGGTCGCCAGGTCGAGCCCGTCGACCCGTCCGTCGCCGCTGGTGTCGGCCCGGCGGCAGTCGAATTGGACCTCGAAGGCGTCGGCCCGTCCCGCGCCGAACGCGTCGGTGCAAAGGGCGCGCAGGTAGCGGTGGCCCAAGTGCGCGGCTCGCCCGATCCGCAGCTCGGCGCGCAGCTCCCGGCTCGAGGAGATCTCGCTGCGCAGCACCTCCACGCCGGGTCCAAGGTCGAGCGTCATCCCGGCCTTGAAACCGGTGCCGTCCAGGATCGCGCTGACGATGTCCCCCTGCCGCGCGTCGGCGGGGGAGAAGCCCAATACGCGCGGCGGCAGGGCACGGCACAGCGCCACGATGCCGCTCCCCCCGCACGCGATCGTGCCGAGACAGTCCGGGTCGTCGCAGTCGATCAGGGCGTCGCGGTCGTTGTCGAATCCGTCGTCACAGATCGACTCGTGCGCCTGGCACGTCGCACCATGCGGACCCGGACTGCCGAAGCATTCAGGATCCCGGCAATCGACCAGCCCATCGTGGTCGTTGTCGACCCCGTCGTCGCAGATCTCGGCGCCCGCGCCGTCGCAGGCCGCCGTGACCTGGCAGTCTGGGTCATCGCAGTCGACGAGGGCGTCGGCGTCGTTGTCGAAGTGATCGGAGCAGCTCGACTCGGGCAGCTCGCAGACGCGGCCGCAGGAGTCGGCGAACCCATTGCACTCCGGGTCCGCGCAGTCAATCATGTGATCGGCGTCGTTATCCACACCGTCGCCGCAGATCTCCAGCGGCTGGCCGTCGCAGGCCGGATCGGCCTGACAGTCCGGATCGTCGCAGTCGGCCTGGGAGTCGCCATCGTTGTCGGACGTGTCGGAGCAGCTGAATTCGGGCCCCTCGCAGTGAACTCCGCCGGCCCCCATGGCGCCGGCGCACTCCGGGTCCTGGCAGTCGGCAAGCCGATCGCCGTCGTTGTCGAAGTTGTCGTCGCAGATCTCAGCCGCCTCGCCGTCGCAGGCGCTGCTGGCGAAACAGTCCGGATCGTCGCAGTCGAGGAAGGCATCGCCGTCGTTGTCGAGGCCGTCCCCGCAGCTCATCTCGGGCAACTCGCAGATCACGCCCGCGGGGCCGGCGAGTCCGGAGCACTCCGGATCCTCGCAGTCGACCAGTCTGTCGCCGTCGTTGTCGAGCAGATCCCCGCACACCTCGGCGGCGGGTCCGTCGCAGGTGGTAGTGGGGAAGCAGTCCGGGTCGTCGCAGTCGATCAGGGCGTCGCGGTCGTTGTCGAATCCGTCGTCACAGATCGACTCGTGCGCCTGACACGTCGCGCCAGACGGACCCGGACTGCCGAAGCACTCCGGATCCCGGCAATCGACCAGGCCATCGTGGTCATTGTCGACCCCGTCGTCGCAGATCTCGGCGCCCGCGCCGTCACACACCCGCCGCGCGGAGCAGTCGGGATCGTCGCAATCCGTGGAGCCGTCGCCGTCGTCGTCGAGACCGTCGGAGCAGCGCAGCTCCGCGCGGGAGCAGACCACGCCGCCGGGGCCCGCGAGGCCCGTGCACTCCGGGTCCTGGCAGTCGATCAGCATGTCGAGGTCGTTATCCACCGCGTCGTCGCAGATCTCGGCGCCCGCGCCGTCGCAGGCCGAGGTGGGCTTGCAGGTAGCGTCGGCGCAGTCGGTGGCGCCGTCCCCGTCGTTGTCGGACTGGTCGGCGCAGCTGTGCTCCAGCAGCTCGCAAGTCACGCCCCCGGGGCCGAGCCGCCCGGCGCAGGTGCGGTCCTGACAGTCGACGAGACCATTGAGGTTGTTGTCGATGCCGTCGGCGCAGAGCTCGGGCTTGCACGTCACCGCGGAGGCGCAGTTCAGGTCGCGGCAGTCGGCGCGGCCGTCGCCGTCGTTGTCGAACGTGTCGTCACACGACGTCTCGAGCGCCTCGCACGGGACGCCATCCGGGCCCGGCCGGCCGACGCAGTCGTCATCCCGGCAGTCGATCTGCAGATCGCCGTTGTTGTCGAGGCCGTCGTTGCAGAGGGTCTCGTGCTCGCACGGCTCGACGGTATCGCCGTGATTGCGGACGTGCGCGGCCACCGCCGGCTCACCGATGCAGATCGTGTGGGCGTTCCCCGGGTTGCCGGGAGGGAAGTGGCAGATGCAGACCTGGTTGTCGTCGTCGTCGCAGGCGTCGTCCCGGTCGTCGTCCCCGTCGTCGTCCCCGTCATCATCCCCGTCGTCGTCCGCGATCACGACGCCGCTACCCGACTCGAGCACGAAGCCGAAGGCAGTGGGCGCGGGGTTTCCCCTGGTCGCGGCCTTGGCCGCATCGTCCGTCTGGGCGGGGGTAGCCAGGTCGCCGGCCACCGCCAGTCCGCAGACCAGTAGACAGAGAACACCGAGTGCAAGCAGGTTCTTCATGGTAATGACCCCCCCTTCTGGTCGGAGGCCGGTTCTCCGGGACCTTCGATTCGAGGCTTCCATATTACGGCGTGCTGCAACGGGTCGCAACCCGAATTCCCGGCTGGTAGATCTACTGATTCACTCCCCACTCCCGCGGTGGGCCCCCCCGGGGGGCACCGCTTGGCGGTAGAATCGACCGGCCGCGGAGGGCGAGGTGTCCCTGACGCTCTACCAGATCCCGATCAGCCACAACTGCGCAAAGGTCCGTACAGCGCTGGCGCGCAAGGAGTTAGCGTACGAGGTGGTTGACGTCCCGCCCGGCGATCGCGCGCGGGTCCGGGAGATCTCCGGACGCGGCCTGGTCCCGGTGCTGGTGGACGGGGAGAACGTGGTCAGCGACTCGACGCGCATCCTGCTGCACCTCGAGGAGCGCTACCCCGAGCCGCCGCTGCTGCCGCGAGAGCCTGCCGCGCGCGCCGAGTGCCTCCTGCTCGAGGACTGGGCCGATCGGGCGCTCATGGACCTCACCCGCCGACTGGCCTACTGGCAGCTCCTCTGCCGCCCGGGCGGCCTCGTCCGCGCCTGGGGGATGCCGGAGCGAGGCCTCGGGAGCGCCGTCAGGAGCCGAGTCGCCGCGATGGTGGTTCGCCGCCGCTTCGGCCTGTCGGAGCGCCAGAACCGGTTCGACGAGGCGGAGGCGCGTCAGGTCGCGGCCCTGGCGATCGAGAGATTGGGGGGCAGGCCGTGGTTGATCGGGAATGCGCTGACGCTCGCCGACATCACCCTGGCCACGATGGCTGCGCCGCTCTGGGCCGCGGCGCCGGCGGTCCGGCACGACGCCAACGTCGCGCGCCTCCTGCGCTGGGCGCCCAGCGCCATGGATGCGCGCGACGTCGCACTCTACAGGCGGGGGTGACTGCCCCCCGCCGCTTCGCCCTGGCTCACCGCCCTTCCAGCACCTTCAGGTTTCCGTTGATGGTCCTGATCTTCACGGTGTTGCCGCCGCGGTTGACGTCGCCCGACGTACGGATGTACTTCCGCGGTGTCCCCTTCCCGTGGTCCCACTCGAGAGTCGTCGTCGACGCGAGGCCACCCATCGTGGTCGCGTCCAGCCGCCCTCGCCGGTCCGGACACGCCAGCGAGGTTGACAGATCAGGCGTTGTCGGGCGCATGATAGCGCGGAATGCAACCGATGGTGCCGCGACCTCGACAACTGAGGGATCTCATGAGCCCTGCCGTGATGCGCCGGGTCGCCGCGCGCCGCGGCGGCGAAGAGGGCTGAGGGTCTAGGGACAGCTCCGTCCCACGCGCTCCCTCCCCGACGAGTCCTCCCCCAGCGTCCCTTCACCGAGCGGCAACGGGCACGCGCTCTGCGCGCGACTCAGGAAGAAGCGTGCGGATCGGGGCGGCAGGGGGAGGTCGTCCGTCGCCAGCGGATCCGGTGTGTCGCTCGCGAGGCAGTCGGCCGCCAGGAAGTCTCGCGGGTCGGTCGCGCGCAGGGCGTCGTAGACGAGCGAGACCCCACCGGCGCGCACGGGAGGATCCCAGCGCAGCATCGTCATGCCGGGGGGGAAGCCGTACTGGAGTGCGAGACCCGGCGTCTCGCCGGGCCTCCCCCACGCCGCGGGGTCCTGGATCAGGCAGTCGCAGGCGTCCCCGGCGATGTCGGCGTCCAGGTTCTCCTGGCCGGGGTTGGGGATCGCCGGGCAGTTGTCGAGCGGATCGATGGCGCCGTCCCCGTCGGCATCGGGGCAGTCCTCGGGGCAGGTGACCGGCTCGTGCCCCTCGCAGACTCCATCGCCGCAGGGGACGGGAGCGAATGGGGCGAACTCAGTCGCCCGCGTGACCTCCTGCCAGCCGCTCCCTGCTCCTCCCGTGCACCCGAGCGTATCCGAGCAGACGTTGCTCACGTTGCAGATGCTGTTCCAGACCCAGTCCGGATTGCCGCGGACCAGGACCCCCTCGACGAAATTGAACATCCCGCCCGCGTCCACGGAGACGACGGCGGAGCCCGAGTTCCCCGCGAAGACGTCCACGTTCGCCTCGAAGTAGCCGGGGCTCGACGCCTTGACCGTTGCGCCGGAGAGGCCCGTCACGCCGACCGGCGTCGGTCCCCCGGTGGCCTTCACCGGCAACCCCGCCATGTTGGATGCATCGAACAGCGCGACGGCGTTGGCGTCGGTCTCGACGGCGCCCTGACGGCGCAGCGGCAGGGCGGCATGCCCGACGATCGGCCGGTCAGTTCGCACAACCGCGAAGTCCACGGTGGAGGTCTCGACCCGTGCGACGATCTGGTCGCAGGTGTAGACGTTGTCGGCAGGCACCCAGCCCACTACCACTCCCGCGGAGGGCACCTGGAACCCGAATACGAACGTGGTGTTCGCGCAGTCAGAGGCAGTGCGGATGCAATGCCCCGCGGTCGCGATGAGATCGGGACCGACCTGGAAGCCGCTGCAGAAGCCGGGCGTGGGCTGGTCGGCGAAGCGCTCCGAGGGACAGAGATCGAAGCGCTCCCCGAGCGTCCCGTTGCTGTAGATGTCGATGTCGTACCCTCCCCCCGTCGACGGCGACACTTGGCCTGGGGTCAGGAGCACGACCGTCGAGTCCAGTGTCGTCAGCAGCGTCGGATGCGTCACCTGGTAGAACTCCAGCCGGTCGTCATTGCCGTAGATGATCGGCCAGGCCCGAGCCGACGCTGCGACGACGATCACCGCGGCGAGCGCGGCCAGGGTCGCGAATCGGGACGATGAGGCGCGCGGAATGGACATAGGGCCCTCCGGGCCGCCGCCCGGAACCGCTTCGGGACTCGGTGCGGCCTGGCCGGCGATGCCGTGCCAAGTTCCACGGCGGGCGGGTCGCCGGCGCCGGAGCGGCCGTTCAGCCCCCCGTCCCTGCCATTTTCCGCCGGCGGCGGGGAATCGGTCAACCAGAGGCGTCGCCTTGCCCACCCCCAGTTCTTCGTGAGGTCTGCAGGGTCGGCGTCCAGCGGGTCGGGTGCGCGGAGCATTCCGGGCGAGGATGGACCGGGCTCATCGGGGGTGGGTGCGGGTGCTCGCCGCTCACGGCGGAGTTCCCGCCGATCATCGTTGGGGAGTTCACCGGTGAAATGGTCAGCCGTACCAACGATCCGATGGCACCGGGCGGCGAAACAACATTACAGTCCACGGATGGGGCGTAATCGGACCCCAGGCATGAGCGGAGATCTCGGCGGGCCGAAGCGGCGAACGCGTGCCTTGGAGGCGGTAAAACGACCACCCCGAGCTCCGGCGCTTCAGCGCGCTCGAGCGGGTCAAGGCCGAGCGCGGGCGGCTGGGGTTCGAGGCGGCGCGGGCCCTGCGCGCCTCAGCGGCGCTGCGAGAGGCGATCCACGAGTACGACCCCGCGGCGGCCTGGCGTATCACGCTTTGACCTTGCCGCTTGCGGCCGCCCGCGGTAGATTGAGCCTACCGTGAGCGTTGGAATCGGCAGCGTCGTCGGTCGATCGCGCGATCAGAGCCACACCGTGACTGCGCACGCCCGCCGGGTCCTTGTCGCGTCGTGCCTGACCGCCATCGCGCCGCTGGTCGGCGCCAAGGTTTGCGACGGCATCTCCGAGGCATCCAGCACGCCGCTCACCAGCGTCCGGGTCGCATCCGGGCTGACCCGGCCGCTCTTCGTCACCTCGCCACCCGGCGACCTGGATCGACTCTTCATCGTCGAGCAGGACGGACGCATCCGGATCCTCCGGAGCGGGACGCTTCTGCCGGACGCGTTCCTCGACATCGCCAACTTGACGCGCTCGCCCGGCAGCGGAGGCGGAGGCGAGGAGGGATTGCTCGGCCTGGCATTCCATCCGGACTACGCGACCAACGGCTGGTTCTTCGTCTTCCACACCGATCTCACCGGCGACAACAACCTCGTGGTCCGCTACTCCCGTTCCATGATCGATCCCGACCTTGCCGATCCCGCGAGCCGCCAGGTCGTCCTCGTGCTCCCGCATCCGGACTGGGATGTGCACAACGGCGGCATGGTCGCCTTTGCGCCCGACGACGGGTACCTCTACATCGCAGTCGGCGATGCCGCGCAGGGATGCAACGCACAGGATGGAACCTCCTACCTCGGGAAGCTATTGCGAATCGACGTCGACTCGCTTCCGTACTCCGTCCCGCCCGACAATCCATTCGTCGGCGCGGACGGGTACAACGACGAGATCTGGGCGATGGGTCTGCGCAATCCCTGGCGGTTCTCCTTCGACAGCGCGACCTCCGACCTGTACCTCGCGGACGTCGGGCGCGAGGATTGGGAGGAGATCGACTACCGGCTCGCGCCGGATCCCGGAGGGGAGAACTACGGCTGGCCGATCCACGAGGGGGACCACTGTACCGGATTCACGTGCGGAAGCGTCACCTGCCCGGTCAGCGGGCACATCCCTCCGGTCCTGGAGTACGGCCATTCGGGAGGGGCATGCGCCGTCACCGGGGGGTACGTGTACCGCGGATGCCGGATGCCGGATCTGCGCGGAATCTACTTCTACGCCGATTATTGCGCCGCATTCATCGGATCGTTTCGGATCGCCGGGGGCGCGGTGACGGAACTGGCGGATCGGACCGCCGATCTGGCGCCTGCCGGAGGGCTCGTCCTCGGCCAGATCACCTCCTTCGGCGAGGATGCTCGGGGCGAGATCTACGTCGTCGACCGCGGGTCGTTCACGTCCGAGGGGGGCGAGGTCTACAAGATCGTGCCCATCCTGCCGAACCTGGAGGTCTCCGGTCCCGGCGCCGAAGCGTTCGTCCCCCGCGGATTGGGCGAGGACTGGGCGTGGGAGGACCTCCGCGCTACGTCCTCCCACCCGATCAGCGCTTACCGGGTGTACCGAAGCCAGGGGAACGGCAGCGGTCCGCTCGACTGCGTGCACGAGACTCCGACCCCCTCCTGGGTCGGCGGTGACCCGGCGGACCCGGTACCGGGTGGGTTGCTCTCCTACGTCGTCACCGCGGTCAACCCCTCAGGCCAGGAGACCGGTGCCGGGGTGGGATCCGGCGGGACGCCTCGCCTTCTCACCGCCGATCCGTGTCCTCCCTGACTCCCGTGTCTCGACGCACTCACTCGTCGGCGATCCATCACTCCCGGCAGACGGTCGTCTCGGGGGCGCGGGCGGCTGTCGTGACGTTCGGCGTGCTGGCGCTGGGGGCCGCGGCGAGCCGCCTGGGCGCCCAGGACTGCGCCGGGATCTCCCAGGCCTCCGACGCCCAGCTCACCACCGTGCTCGTGGCCACTGGTCTGACTCGGCCGGTGTTCGTCGCCTCGCCGCCCGGGGACCTGGAGCGCCTGTTCGTCGTGGAGCAGGACGGCGTGATCCTCGTGCTCAGGAATGGCGCGGTGCTGGCGACGCCGTTCCTCGAGATCTCCGCGCTCGTCCACTCGCCCGCGGACGGGGGGCATGACGAGGAGGGACTCCTCGGCCTCGCGTTCCACCCCGACTACGCCGCGAACGGCACCTTCTTCGTGTTCCACACGGTCGATTCCGGGGCGAACAACCTAGTCGTACGCTATCAGCGGGACGCGGTCGATCCCGACCTCGCGGACCCCGGGAGCCGGCAGGTCGTGCTCACGATCCCACACCCGACGTTCGACAATCACAACGGCGGGATGATCGCCTTCGGGCCGGACGGGTATCTCTATATCGGCACCGGCGACGGGGGAAGCGGGTGCGATCCGAACGACAATGCGCAGAGCGGATCCTCGCTGCTCGGCAAGCTGCTGCGCCTCGATGTGGACACGCCGCCGTACGCGATTCCTCCCGACAACCCGTTCGCAGGGCCGGATGGCATCCGCGACGAGATCTGGGCGACGGGGCTGCGCAACCCCTGGCGATTCGGATTCGACGCCGGGAGCGGTGACCTCTACATCGGGGACGTCGGACAGAGCGTGCGCGAGGAGATCGACTTCCAGCCCGCCGGCAGCCCCGGCGGGGAGAACTACGGCTGGAACCTGTACGAGGGGTTCGACTGCCCGAACCCGTCCTGCGGGAGCAGCACTTGCACGGTCCCGGGCTACGTGCCGCCGGTCCTCGACTACATCCACTCGGGATGTTGCACCTGCGCCGTGACCGGTGGCGTCGTCTACCGCGGCTGCCGTATGCCGAACCTGCGCGGAACATACTTCTACGCCGATTACTGCTCCACCTTCGTCGGCTCATTTCGAATGAGCGGAGGACTGCTCCTCGACTGGCGCGATCGCACCACGGAGCTGCGGCCTGAGGCGGCGCTCTACCTGGGTGAGATTGCCGCGCTCGGGGTCGACGGGCGCGGCGAGATCCACTTCGTCGATCTCGGCAGTTTCGTGCCGGAACCGGGCGGGGAGATCTACAAGCTCGTCCCGGTCCTTTCCGCACTGGAGGTGTCCGGCCCGGGGGCGGCGATGCTTCAGGTGTCCACGGCGGCCTGGTCGTGGGAGGACCTCGCCGCCACGACCTCGCATCCGATTACCCAGTACCGGGTCTACCGCGCCGACGGTGGAGGCTCCGGCCCGTTTGCCTGTGTCCACCAATCGGCAGACGCGACCTGGATCGGCGGCGACCCGGCCTCCCCCGCCTCGCGGGAGGTGTTCTCCTATCTGATCACCGCGACGATATCCAGCGGCGAGGAGACGTTCCCTGGGACCGGCAGCGGCGGAATCCTGCGGAGCCTCTCCCCGGCGGCCTGCCCCCCCTGAATCACGTCCCGGACATCGCCACGCAGTCGACGAATCGCCCGCGCCCGCAGGCGTCTCGCTGTTGCCGAACCTGCGCCATGATCGTATCTTGGGCGCGCCCCGCAAGCCCCCTGGAGGGATCCACGTGCGTCTCGGCCCGCCCGCCCGTGTTTTCGCCGGCATCCTCCTCCTCTGCTTTGCGCCTGCGTGGCTCCGCGCGGCGGCCGGCCGCGGCGCTCCGTCCGCGGCCCCGGAGGCGGCCCACCCCGCGCTGATCCGGGTCACGCTCGTCGACTCCAAGGTCGATCTGCCGCGCCTCGCGGCCAAGGGGTTCGACATCGCAGGGGTGGATCTCCAGGCGAGGACCGCCGACGTGGTGGGGACGATGGCGGACGTGGCCGCGCTCGCGGAGCTGGGGTTCGCCGCCACCGTGGTCTCCACCCTCGATCCCGCCGCCGTCGAGGTCGACTCGCTCTACACCAGCCCCTCGGAGATGGCGACGCTCCTCGCCTCCTACGAGGCGTCATATCCGACGCTTGCGAAGCTCCAGGTGATGGGCGTGACCGAACAGGGACGCCCGTACTACGCGATGAAGATCTCGGATAACGTCGCGACCGAGGAGGACGAGCCGTCGGTCTTCTTCGTCGCCGAGCACCACGCTCGGGAGGTGATGACGCCCGAGGTCGCGCGCGACCTGATCGACTACCTGCTGACTCGCTACGCGACCGACCCGCAGGTCCAGGCGTGGGTGAACGAGACCGAGATCTGGGTGGTGCCGAACCACAATCCGGACGGCTCCAACTACGTCTTCACGGCGTACGACCTCTGGCGCAAGAACCGCAGGAACAACGGCGACGGCACGTTCGGTGTTGATCCGAACCGCAACTATCCGTTCGCGTGGGGGGCGTGCGGCGGGTCGTCCGGGGTAACCTCCGACGATATCTACAGGGGACCGTTCGCGGGCTCCGAGCCCGAGACCTCGGCGCTGAGGACGCTCGGGGTGGAGCAGCGCCCGGTCCTCGCCATCAGCTACCACACGTACAGCGAGCTGGTCATCTACCCGTATGGGTGCGACGGCTCGATTCCCCCCGACAAGGAGGTGTCGGAGGATATCGGCCAGCGCCTGGCGCGCAAGCTGACGCGGGACTCGGGGAGCGGGTTCTACACCCCCGGGTACGGCTGGGCAATCCTGTACGCCGTCGATGGCGAGATGAACGACTGGTTCTACGCGAACCTCGGGACGCTCGGCTACACCATCGAGATGAACGCCTCGGCCCAGGGTTTCCTCCCCGGCTACACGGCCTGGCGGGACTCGACAGTGAACCGCAACCGGCTCGGGTGGCAGTACTTCCTCGATCGCGTGCATGGCCCTGCCGTCCACGGCCACGTGACCGACGCCTGCACCGCGGAGCCGCTCGCTGCCGTGGTCAGCGTGGACGAGATCCCGCTGTCGCCGCCGGAGGTGGCGCGGACGGCGGACGCGCCGTTCGGCCGGTTCGATCGCCTCCTGCTGATGGGCGACTATCACTTCCGCTTCTCCCACTTCCTGTTCCTCGAGAGCGATCAGTTCCACGATCAGGTAGTCCCGGTGTCAGTGAGGCGCGATGCCGTCGACCTCCCGGTGCGGCTCGTGCCGCTGGGCGCGAGCGCCCTCGAGGTCGGTGACGCGGCGATCGACGACACGTCCGGGGACGGGGACGGCGAACTCGACGCGGGGGAGACTGTCAGGATCCACGTCGGCGCGCGCGCCACCGGCGACGCGGCCACGGGGATCTCGGCGCTCCTCTCGACTTCCGATTCGTTCGTGACGATCGTGGATGGCGCCGCCGCCTACCCCAACCTCGCCACGGGCGCGGAGGGGATGCCCACGGACGACGGCTTCGAGATCGTCGTCGATGCGGCTGCGCCGGAGGGACATGTGCCAGCGCTCCAGGTCACGTTCAGCGCGGCGCAGCCGTTGTGCGTCGCAGGCGGGCCGCTCGCGGTCCGGGTGACGGCAGCGGTCCGTTCTTGCCCTCACGTCTTCTCGCTCTCGAGCAACCCCGGCTGGACGATCAGCAACAACACGACTGGCGGCTGGGCGTTCGGTGTACCCACGGTGCTCCTGGGGGACCACTCCCCCGGGTCGGGGTTCACAGGCGCGAACGTCTACGGGACGAACCTGACCGGCGACTACTCGGCGAACGCCTTCTACACGCTGACCACGGGTCTCCTCGACCTGAGCGGCGTCGCGAACGCGACGCTCGAGTTCGAGCGCTGGATCTCGACCGAGGAGGGGTACGACTACGCCACTGTCGAGGCGAGCACGAACGGCACGACCTGGGCACTGCTCTGGACCGGCACCGCGTCGGATCGGGGCTGGCGCCGCATGCTGCTGGATGCGTCCTCCGTCGACGGGGCTCCGGCGGCTCGCTTCCGCTTCACGCTCAGGAGCGACGGATCCTTGCAGGACGCCGGCTTCTACCTCGACGACGTCTCGGTCTGCGGCGACACCGTGCCGCCGCAGCCGCGCCTGCGGGCGACGCAGCTCGAGGTGCTCGACGACACGCTGAACTCCTCCTGCGCCGATGCGGACGGCGTTGCCGACGCGGGGGAGATCGTCATCGTGAGGCTCACGGCGGCGAACGAGGGGCTGGCGACGGCGCTGGCCGCGACCGCGACGCTGCGCTCGAACGACGCGGCGTTCGAGGTGCTCGCGGAGCCGCAGGGGCTCGGCGACGTGCCGGGCCCGGGCGGGCTGAAGACGGCCGACTTCCTGGTCCGGATCGACGGTGCGGCCGCGTGCGGACTGGTGCCGGACCTCGCTGTCGAGTTCCTGTCGAACGGAGGCGTGTCGACCTCAAGCGCGCCGCCGGCGCTGGTACTGGAGCAGGACGGCGGGGGATGCGACCTCAACACATGCCCATCCGCCTGCGCGCCGGGAGCGCCGATCGCCGGGGTCGCCATCAACGCGGCGGGGCGGCTGAGCTGGACGCCCAGCGCCGATCCCTGCCACGCCGGGGCGGGGATCGGATACCGCGTCTACCGGGCGACCTCTGCGCGGCCCCTCGTCCAGCCCGCGCTCCTCTTCCCGCAGGACACCTCGTTCGGCGATCGGTCGACGCAGGATACGGACGGCTCGCTGCTCGATGCGGGGTTCAGCGACGCGGACTCACCGGGTGTCGGGGGGGTGTTCTACTACCTCGTTACCGACGTGGGGACGAACGGAGCTCGCGGGCCTGTCGAGCACTACGGACAGTAGGCGGAATGCAGCTTGGAACGCCACTCCTCCCAGGTCAGCGACGCCTGTCTCTCCAGCCTCGTGTTCCGCTCACGGGCAAGCCGCTCCGGTCCGCGGCGTGCCGGCGCTGTCGCTCCCCAGCGAGCCCGACCCCGAGGGGCACGAGCTCTGGGCGCGGGAGAGGTAGAAGAATAGCTGGCGCGACGCCGGCTCCGCGACATCGACCGCCGTCGTGTTCGGGCCGTCGTCCGACTCCACGCAGGTCGCACCCAGGAAACCACCCGGCGCGCCGGAGCGGAGCGTGTCGTAGACGAGACTCGACGCCAGCGCGCCGGGATCCGCAGGGACGCCCCAGGTCAATGAGGTGGGCGAGGCGAACGTGAGATTGAGAGTCTCCCCCGGCGTGCCCCAGACGTTCGGATCGGCGCCGTTGCAGTCGGCGATGAGGCTCGCGCACGAGGGGTCGCCGAAGTCGCCGTAGCCGTCGCCGTCGCTATCGACGCAGCCCGCGGTCCGCACCTTCGCCTCGGTCACGTTGCTCCCCGCGAGCCACATCCACGGGGAGCGCGGGAAGAACGGATCGTCGCTGACGATCCTCGATCGCCAGTGGTAGACGGTCCCCTCGGCGAGCCCCGTGACGGCTTCGTTCAGGTCGGCGGCGCTCCCCGAGGGGCCGGGGGCACCGCTGTCCTGTGCTGTCGAGGTGTGAAGCGGGGACCCGTTCAGCGCGACCGCGAGCGGCGCCACCTGCCACTGCAGGCGAACCCTGCCTCTTCCCGCGGGCGAAAGCCCCCGCGCCCGCAGGCGGAACGCGGCCTCGGAGTCGGACTTGTCGAGCAGGGCGAGCGGCGTGGTGCCGTTCGTGCGGGCCTGCCGGGGGATACGGTCCAGGGCGTCGCCGCCATTGCCGTAGTAGAGGCGGGCGTCAGCGAGGATCCCGCACCCGACGATGAGATCGGAGACACCGTCGCCGTTGACGTCTCCTGCCGTCGCGGCCGACGCGCGCTGTGCACAGTAGACCAACTGGGTAGGGATCAAGGCGAGGCCGGAGGCGGAGCCGGCGAAGACCAGGATTCTCCCCGGACTCAGCTGCCCGGGCGAGGTGACCACGACCTCACTGTAGCCGTCGCCGTTGAGGTCGCCGGCCGTCGCCACCGAAGTGCCGAAGTGGAAGTAGAGGGCGAAGTCGACTCCGTCCCTCGTCCATGCGGGTGTGCTGGCAAGGCCGGAGGCGGAGCCGAGGTAGACAACGGCCCGCCCCACGTCGGGACCGGACCGGTCGTAATCGGGAACACCGACGATGACGTCGCTGTAGCCGTCGCCGTTCACGTCACCTGCCGTCGAGACCGAGGCGCCGAGGTGGGCGCTCGCCTGATCGCTCTCGGCGGTCCAGCCCGGTGAGATGGCGAGGCCCGAGCCGGAGCCGAGATACACGAAGGCCCTCCCCTCGCTCGCCTGGCCGTTGGTGTAATGACTGGCGCCGACGATGACATCGGAGTATCCGTCGCGGTTGACGTCCCCTGCTGTCGCGACCGAGACGCCGAAGCGAGAGGAGTCCTGACTGCTCTCGGCGGACCAGGCCGGGGTCGTGGCGAGGCCGGAGCCGGAGCCGAGGTAGACGAAGGCCCTCCCCTCCTCAGTCTCGCCGTTGCTGTAGAGATCAGATCCCACGACAACGTCGGAGTACCCATCGCCGTTGACGTCCCCCGCCGTCGCGACCGAGACGCCGAACTCCGCGAAATCCTGGTTGCTCTCGGCGGTCCAGGCGGGTGTGGCGGCGAGGCCCGAGGCGGAGCCGAGATAGACGAAGGCCCGCCCTTCGTCCCACTCACCGTTGTCGTAGCCGAGGGCGCCGACGATCACGTCCGAGTAGCCGTCGCCGTTCACGTCCCCCGCCGTCGCGACCGAGTTCCCGAAGAAAGCGGACTCCTGGTCCCCCTCGGCGCTCCAGAGGGGTGTGGTGGCGAGGCCGGAGGCGGAGCCGGGATAGACGAAGGCCCGCCCCTGATCGAGCTGATCGTTGTCGTAGTACTTGGCGCCGACGATCACGTCGGAGTAGCCGTCGCCGTTCACGTCTCCGGCCGGGGCCGCCGAGAAGCCGAACTCCGAGTTGGACTGGTCGCTCGCGACCGCCCAGGCGGGTTGTATGTGAAGGCCGGCGGAGGAGCCGAGATAGAGGAAGGCGCCCCCCACCTCGGTCGGGCCGTTGTCGAGAGCGCTGGCGCCGACGATGACATCGGAGTAGCCGTCACCGTTCACGTCCCCCGCCGTCGCGACCGAGGCCCCGTACTGGGCGTCGTTCTGATTCCCCTCCGTGGTCCAGGCGGGCGTGGGGGCAAGACCGGAAGCGGTCCCGAAGTAGACGAAGGCACGACCTTCGTCGGTCTGGCCGTTGTCGTAGAAGAAGGAGCCCACGATGACGTCGGCGTACCCGTCGCCGTTCACGTCCCCGGCCGGCGCGACGGATGAGGCGTAGCCGGCGAAGTTCTGGTTGCTCTCGGCCGTCCAGGCCGCCGTCGAGCCCAGGCCGGAGGCCGAGCCGAGATAGAGGAAGGCTTTTCCTTCGGCGCTGTGCTCATTGTCGTAGTTCGGGGCGCCGACGATGACGTCGCTGTAGCCGTCGCCGTTGACGTCCCCCGCCGTGGCCACCGAGTGCCCGAAGGCGGCGGAGGGCTGGGCGGTCACGGCGGTCCACGCCGGCGTGGCGGCGAGGCCGGAGGCGGAGCCGAGGTAGAGGAGGGCCCGCCCCGCGCTGTCCAAGGTACCGGCGTAGGCATCCGCTCCCACGATGGCATCGCTGTATCCGTCGCCGTTGACGTCCCCGGCGGTGGCCACCGAGACGCCGAAGACGGCGAAGAACTCGTCCCCCTCGGCGGTCCAGGCTGGCGCGGCTGCGAGACCGGAGGCCGAGCCGAGATAGAGGAAAGCCGCCCCCTCCTCGGTCTCGCCGTTGGTGTAGGCGGGAGCGCCGACGATGACGTCGCCGTAGCCGTCGCCGTTGAGGTCCCCGGCGCCGGCGGCCGAGCCGCCGAACTGACCGCCGGCGTTGTCGCTCTCGGCGGTCCAGGCCGGTGTGGTGGCGAGGCCGGAAGCGCTGCCGAGATAGACGAAGGCCCTCCCTTCGCCCAGCTGGCCATTGCTGAAAAAGATGGCGCCGACCACG
>Ga0137321_1000202_pt1 | contig 17021 bp, 24 predicted proteins | sample EasRivERMZT399_2_FD_104758 | JGI IMG/M metagenome (GOLD analysis project Ga0137321, IMG submission 104758) | Soil microbial communities from meander-bound floodplain in the East River, Colorado, USA - East River MetaG ERMZT399_2 | ecosystem: Environmental > Terrestrial > Soil > Floodplain ... | reverse complement strand
CTTCGACCGCATTGACACTCACCCGATGTTGCGGCACCAGATCGGCGAACGCGCGCACGCGCTCGAAATAGGCCGGCGCATTGCGAGCGCAGTTGCGAAACGCAGACCCGATAACAATGTTCACTTGATCACCCGCTTCGCGATGAACTTCGCTGGGACCCCGCCCCAGATTTCCCACGCCGGAATGTCCTTGGTTGCGACCGCGCCCGCGGCGAGGACCGCACCGAAGCCAAGCGTCACGCCCGGCAGCACAACCGCGTTGGTGAGCACGACTGCGAAATTGTTCAATCGCACGAAGGACTTCGCACGACGTTGGAGATGTTCAGGTGCAACTGCGCTCATGCTCGCGGCGTCGACTTGATTGCTGCCGGAGATCAGTTTGCCGCCCGACGCGACAGCCGCGTAGTCGCCGATCTCCACGTGCCCGCCGCCGATGCCGAGGTGGGCAAAACTCGCGATGTGAACCCCGCGACCGATGTGGGTGCTTGTGCCGATCTCGATCTTCGTGAAGCTGTCGATGCGCGAACCGGGCCCGATGGTCAGCTTCGACTTGTCGCCGATGATCATCAACGGCTCAAGAAGTTGCACTGGCGGGTTCAACAGCTCATCGAGGTTCAAGCCGTCCTCAAGGAATTGCACCAGCCGGTCGTGCTGTTCGCTCATGAAGTCTCCAGCCGCGTGACGACCGCATCACAAATGCGATCAACGTCCTCGAATGACAGGTCAGGAAATGTCGGCAGGCTGATCCCGTTGTCACCGATATGGCATGACACCGGGAACAATGAATCGGCCTGGCGATACATCGGCAAACGCGACAGCGGCACGAATGCCGGGCGCGTCTCGATGCCCTGACCCGAGAGCCACGTCATCAGGTCGTCACGTCTTGCGCTGGTGTGAAGCAGAAGGGTATAGAGCCACGGCGCCACACCCGGACGGGTGCACGACGCAGAACCATAGTAACACAATCGCTCCTGGTACAACCGGAAAATATCCCGCCGTCGAGCGAGCATCTGGTCGAGGTGGGAGAGCTGACCGATGCCCACTGCCGCTTGAAGATCGGTCATCCGATAGTTGAACCCAATCTCTGGGTGATAGTAGCGGCGGGCTGGATCCACGGCTTGCCCACGAAGCAGGTACACCCGCTCGGCGAGCTTGTCGTCATTCGTGACGACCGCGCCTCCTTCCCCTGTGGTGAGAATTTTGTTACCGAAGAAACTGAAGATGCCCGCGTGGCCGAGCGTGCCGAGCGGCAGCCCGTCGTGGTCGCCGCCGAGACCCTCAGCAGCATCCTCGATGATGAGCAATTTGTGAATGTCTGCGAGTTCCTGGAGTCCGCGCATGTCGCACGGAACCCCGTAGAGATGAACTGGCAGGATGGCTTTGGTTCGCGGTGTGATTTTACAGGCCGCATCTGTCGGACTCATGCACCACGTGACCGGGTCAACGTCGACCAGCACCGGCCGTGACCCTGTGTAGAACACCGCGTTGGCGGTCGCCACGAACGTCAGGTTCGGGACGAGCACCTCATCGCCGGGTCCGATGCCCGCTGCGACGAGCGCAACGTGGAGCGCCGTGGTGCCGTTGGATGTGGCAAGGGCATGCCGCACATGTAACCGCTCAGCGAGTTCGCGCTCAAACCGCTGGACCATTGGGCCATACGTGAGCCACCCGCGATCGAGACAATCGTTGACAAGCAAGCGTTCAAGAAACCCGAGGCACGGCTGGCTCACAGGGATCATTTATTGGTCTCTCAGGTCTCCAAGCTCAATGCTGTTGAAGAACCCACGATTGGTATCCGGGTCGAGGACGGCGCTCGGTCCGCTGAGGATGGGACCGGTCGTGCCATCAGGAAGCGTGATGATATCACGAACGTCAATGGGTTGATACCGCGTTTGTCCCGCCAACGGAGTTGTGTCTGCGACACGTTCCAGAATCGTGATGGTCGCGATCACGGTCACCATTTTCCCGGACCCGGTTGGCCGATGTTTGCGGGTTAGATCAATGACCGCCTTGTGGCTCACAACAGCCGCATAGGTCGAGGCCCCGTGGCCATCCTGTCCGGTCCACGCTTGATGCGTGATCGTGCCTTGGAAACCCAGGGACTTCGTGACCGCATCTGCGATGCCGATGCCAACGCTGAGAATGCTCATTACATGGCTCCGAACATGAATGGTCGGATGATGGTGTGCTCGGTGTACCACGAGGGCACGAGCAGGAACCGCACTGCGTCGGGTACGAGCTTGTGAAGATACGCGAGCTCGCTGCCCATGAGGCGCAGTTGGTTGTCGAGCGATTCAGAGCTTGACGTGTCCACGTCCTTGAACGTCACGGCGACCGACCCAGCTCTCACCGAGGAGATGCCGAGCTTCGCCGCTTCGTTGTCAGACAAGCGATCCGCCTGCGCGAGCTGCCCAGCAAACTCTGCTTGGGCTTCTTTGAGGTCGATGACAATCGAGGTAGCCCCGCTGGTGGCAATCGCGAAGCCGTTCCTCGTATACATGCCCGTGCGCGGCCATGCGCGAAGCTGAACGTCGTCTACAGGGCCGCCCGTCCAATCGAACATGCGGTCGAGCAGAATGGCTGCACTGCGAAGCGCCGCTTCCTTCGTCGGGTCTGTCGCGGCAGCCCACACACTCAACGCCGGGTAACGGCGGTCTGTGTGGTAGGTGTTGGCTTCGACCAGGGTCGCATAGCTGTCTGCGGTCGCAAGGCCGGGCGTGGTCACAAGTGCCATTAGTCTGCTCCTGTAAAGGTGCGTGGGGTCACGTTAACCCCACGACTTGATGTCTTACTTCTCGGCTTCAGCCGCGACCCTCTCGGCTTCGGCCTTGAGTTCAGCCATGATCTTGGCTTCCTCGTCGGACTCCTGCTGCTTCGCGAGCTGGTCAAGGTAATCCGTCTCGGCCTTGGTCTTGGCCGCCTCGGCTGAAGCCCTGTCAACGTCGAGGACACGGAACTCCGCGGGCTTGAACGACGGGCTCGCCGGGGCCTCTTCGCCGACTGGAACGAACTTGTCTCGGAGATTGTGGAACTGACGCTCGGTCAACTCAACCAACGCACCGATCACGAGCGCCTTGCCTGCGACAAGATGCTTGGTGCCGATGTACTTGTACAACATGAAACACCCTATGAAAACGGTGGCGGGCGAAGCCCGAAGACCTCGCCCGCCAGACGATTAGTCGGACATGTGATACACGCCCGAACGACCCTGCACGTCAGCGCGCACGAGCGGCACGCCGATGGCGAACGCCTTGAAGTTCACCTGGAACCCGCCGTACTCGTCCCACTGAACCGTCTGAAGGTTCTCGCCCTGGACCCACGCCGTCACGTCCTGAGTGGCCTGAACCATCAGCACGCTGGAGCTGGGGAGCTGGTCGGCGACTCGCACGCCGAGGATGCCCGTGATCGACTCGAGACGCTGACGAATCGTCTGCGAGACGTTCGCCTTGAAGTCGCCTTCGAGCTTGACGCCCGCGTCCGTCGGGACGTAGATCCAGTAGGGACCATACATCCGATCCGCCTGAAGCCCGGTCATCAGGGTAAGCGTATCGGTCAGGATCTGCTCGCCGGTCTTCGCCGCCTGGCCCCAGTCACCGCCCGTGCCGAAGCCTGAGGTGTTGCGGTTGGGGTGTGTGGTGTAGCCGTAGATCGGCAGCCCGCCGAACGTCGGCCCACCCTGGAACAGCATCTTCTCGAGCTGTTCTGCCACGACTCGTCCGGCTGTCCGAACCTGGGTCGTGTCGAGCGGTTCTCCACTGGCCCTCGACGCCGCGAGCGTCCGCAGGTTGATGAAGAAGTCCTTGTGCGTGATCGGCAGCGGGAGCTGGCTCAGCGAGAACTCCTGTCGGTCGTTGCTCGTGCGAGCGAGACCATCGAGGGAGGTCGTGGCCGGATCCATATCCGTCACCTTTTCGTACCCGAACACCGACTTGCCGAGCGCGTTCGGCACGGGCCGGACGAGTCCAGCCTGAATGAGGTCGGCCACACCGACGAGTCGAATCACCGCTTCCGCGATCAGCGCGTCATCGAAGAATTTCCACTCTTCGTGGCGCAGCGTATCGAGGGTTCTGAGGCAGGACGCCGACAGCGCCTTGCCCGTGAGCGCCGCAGCCTTGAGCTGCTGTGTAGCCCACCGGCCACCGCTCTGGAAGAGGGCGTTGCCCATGGCAACGGCCCCTGCGTTCGTGTTCTCCATCTTCGTTCTCCAGTTCTGAAGTTGAGTCCGTGTGCCCGACAGTCGGGCACCTCGGAGGTGTTACATGACCTCGACGCGAATCGCCGTGGGCACCAGCGCCTGCGCCGAGACGGCGTCGATGGCCCGGAACAGCGTGGTCTGCGAAGCTTCGACCGGACGGAGCGACCCGTCGGAGTGCGCTTGCAGCTTGCCGTCTGCCGCCACAACGTAGCCCGACGCGAGGAACATCGTGAATCGCACGCCCGGAGAACCGACGGCGACCTTGACCACGTCGCCGGACGCATAGAACGCCGAGATCGTGCTCGAGCCCTGATACGTGTTGTCGATCCCTGCGCCCAGTTCGTCGCGCTCGCACGCGACTGCACGCGCGACGTTCGCGCCCGCCACGGCGTTGACGACGAGTGAGGCCGTTCCGGTCACGAGGTAACCGGGCTTGATCGCGGCCTGCGCCGTGCCCTCTTCGTTGTAGACGGGATAACCCATCACAACCACTGCTCTCTTGTTTGCCATGTCCGTGCTCTCCCTGTTGAAATGCCGTAGTGATTACGGCGTGATGATGTGCCCGCCGCTCGGACGAATGCTGACCGACGCCGTCTGTCCGTCATCGACCGGCGAACTCGGTGCGAAGTTCGTGACGAACCCGGAGAAGTACCAGTTCGACCCATCTGGGAACGCGATCTGGTACAGGTTCTTCGTGCCGTCTGACCACGCTTTGATCAGACCCGTCGTGTTGTTGTGCGTGGTTTCTCCTGATCCGAGGAAGCCCAGCTCGAACGTGAGCTCGCCCTTGCGACGAATGCCCACAACGTAGCTGTCGTCCAGCGAGTTGTGCATCGTCGTCTCGATCGGATTCCGCGTCAGAGGCGGAGGCGTGATGTCCCGAAGCTCGGCGATTGCGACGCCCTCTCGGTAAATCAGCGTGCCCTGCGCGGAGATCGCGTTGCTGTTTGCCATCTCCTATTTCCTTTCTTGTTCTGCGCCCTCGCAGGTTGTTACTTCTTGGCCGCCTTGAGCGCGTCGATCAGGCTGGCCGGGGGAGCCACGTCCTTCGGCTGCTCGGTCTTCACGACGCCCGCGGCGCTGAAGTCGACAGCCTCGACCGTGACGTTGGCGAGCTTGACCAGCTTGTCGAGGTCAGCCTGCGTCATCACCTTGAGCTGGTCGTCGGTCAGATCGCAGCGACCCGACGCCTTGAGCGTGGCGATGGTCGCGTTCTTCTTCTCGCGACCGATACGCGCGCCTTCGTTGATCGCGTCCCGAACGTCCGGTGACGCTTCGGCGACGAGCTCCGCGAACGTCTTGGCTTTCGCCGCGACTGCCGGAACGTCGACCACGACCGGCGTGGCTGGGACGATCACTTCGGCCGCGGGCGCGAACGCCTTGCCGACCGCTTCGAGCTGCTCGTCTGTCGCAGTCTCGATCAGCTTGAGTACATCTTCTCGCTTCATTTCTGCCTCCGTCTTGAGTGTCGCCGCTACGGCGACGGGTGGAACGACTGCGTGCTGACACGAGCACGCGGCCGCGAGTGGTGCCGGTGCTGTTTTCGCAGCGACCAGCGGTTCGTACACGAGGGTGGGCTCGACCAACACGGCCTCGCCGTTCAGCGAGACCTTGCCATCCTTCGCCAAGGTGTAGCCGCGTCTGTAATACTTCATGTCGGGCCCGTAGGCGCAATACACGAACTCGCTCTGCTCCATGTAGATCGCTTCGACCCACCCGTCGAAGGGTTTCAGCGCATCATAGAGCTTCCGACGCAGGTCGTTGTCGCTCATCTCGTCGGCGTCCTGCGCGGGTCGAAACGCTTCCATGATGCGAGCGAACAACCCGCCGTGTGTCGCGTCTTTCGTCTTGGCCATCGATCCACCTTTCGCGGCGCGCACGCCGCATCCCATGTCAATGCTGCACGCGCCCAGCTCGTCTTCTCGCAGAAGTGCGAGATGATCGGGCATCATGGTAAGCCATTCGCCCACATAGGCTTTGCCATTGTACTCGCCCTCTGTGTCGTTGGTCTCCACGAATGCGCCAACCGAAATCTCGATGGGCTCCTTCTCAGCGATCCGCTCAAGCAAGTCACGACCCTCGGGCACAACATCGGCCCGGCTCGTGTCGAGCCACGCTTCCATCACGAGCTTGCCCTTCTTCAGCGTCGCGTTGAAGACGGCACCGAAGCACTCAGCCTCGAGAATCTCCGGCGTGTTACCAGAGACCGCCTCACCATTTCGCATCGGGTGACCAACAAACACCGGCCGACCGTTCCACGAGATAGGTGCCTTGCTGTAGGCCGAAGCTGGCACGAACTCCGGACTCTTGGCGTTCATCGCATGGATGACACCCTCGACCAATGCGACCACCGGAACGACAACCCACTCTCTCCCGAGGTAGGTTTCAATCCGCGAGTCGCCGTGCTGTTCGGCTTTCAACGTGATGTATCGCATGGTCTCAACTCCAAATCAAACGCGAACCGTTTTCCTGCAAGATATTGAAGCCGTCTTCCTGCAAGAGAATCTGTGGGTCGAATAACACGACGCCCGTCGGTCGAATCACCACGCTCGCGGTCAGCTTGTCATCGACCGGCGCACGCGGGGCAATCTCGATCACGAACCCATCGAACGACCATTCGCTCCCGTCAGGAAACTCCACGCGCACGGCGATCCGGTCGTCGTTCGCCCACGCGTCGAGCAACGTCTCCATCACCGTCGCGAGGTAGCCCACCTCGAACATGAGGTCGCCATACCGTGGACGGCCGGGTTCGTAGGCATCATCGGCGGCTATGTGCCGCGTATCTTCGATGGCGTCACGAATGAGCGAGGGCGGCGTGGTGTCGCCCAGCTCATTGACCGCGATCCCGTTTACGTAGACCAGTGTGCCGTGAGCTGAGATCATGTGAGTCCAATGGCCGCAAAGGCCGCTGCGCGTTTGAGCTGATAGGCGGTCACCACTTGTGGCGCCCAGAGCAACCCAGCAATCGCTTGCACGCGCGGAGATTCTGTGGGCGCGAGGGCGTCGCCGGGCGCCACGACACGCCGATGATAGGTGCGGTGAATCTCCACACCGTCGCGCTCAAAAATGGTATCTTCACGCACTTGCAGCTGCCCGTCTTCGAGCACGTCGATTTTTCCCACGGTCTGTCGTTCTGTAATCATATCTTTGCCTCGTAATCGCCGCGCCTACACACGATACAGGACCACTGAATCGATCTCCACGGTTCCGCCCGTGGGCATATCGGCGGCTTGCACGGCTGCCGCAGCAACCCCTGACCCCGTGGCGCTCAACAAGAGTGTGGCGGAATTTTCTGGAAGCAGCGGAGCAAACTGTGTATAGCTGGCTTTTGTAATCCCCCCGAAATGCATCGGGCTCCCAATATAGTGAGACTGTCCTGCGGTATCAAGAGACGTGAAGGGGAGTCCTGTAATTTGGGCGTTCCCACTCGCCGTCGTATGGGTAAAGGTGGATGTAGCAATATTAAAATGCAGCATCACGAGATTACCGATTTTCGTATACGCCCCATATTGGACAGAATAGACCACACTTAAATTTCCAGGGGTGGCAAAGGTCAAGACGGGCGTCCACGTCCCCTTTTCAACATCGTCCAACGTGTTGGCGTCGGACGATGCGTTCTGCGTAGCGGGAAATTTGAGCTGCCCCACGAGTAAGTCCAGGGGGTTCGTCGCGAAGCTGTTGGCGCCGGTGAACGCATTGGTCCCGTTCTTGAGTGGGACATTCGAACTCAGAGACGCATCCGCGACCGCCCCAAACGCCACCGCTGTGCCTGACCGGCGAAGCACTTGATTGTCGGCGGCTGCGACGATGGACGCATGGTCTGCGGTCGCGTTGCCCGTGATGCCTAGCACAGAGAGTGCGGACCCTTGCGCAAGATTCGCAAACGGCAATCGACCGGTCACCCCAGTCACAAGGTTGACCAACACCGCTGCGACAGCATTCGCCAGCGTGACGCGCTTCGTAGTCCCACCATTGACCACCGGGAACTCGTCCGTCGAGACCGGCGTCGTAATCGGATCAAGTTCTGAGATGCGCTTGTCAGCCATTTATAGACTCAACCCGATGGTGCAACGACAATTTGGGTGCGCTGGTGGTCCGTCGATCTCGTCGCCGTCTACGTCGAAGCCCTCGCTCAGCGCGACGGTCTTGCCGTCGAGCGGTTCGCAGATGGGGCACAGCCGATCATCGGGTGTCACGATCCACTCTTTCTTTTCCTCGCCGGTGATGAGCCCGGCTTCGAGTGCTTGGTCCCACGCTTCGATCTGACCTTGGTTGCTGGCGCGCATCGTCTCAGTGCGGGCGATCACTTCCGCGCGATCAGCGTTCCCGATCACATCCGTGATCCGGTCAGCAAGTTCGTCCACGTCGAACTGGTCTTCGAAAGCCGCCTCAATCAGATCGCGGATCGCTTCGCGGTCAGACTTCTTCATCGTGTCGATGAGCTCAAGGGCATGCGCGCGAGCCCACTCGGTGGCTCGAGGGTTCGTCACGTCGAACGCCCAGCCTTTGATGGTCGGCCCGTCAGCCGCTGCCCGCAACAACTGCGAACGCAACATCTTTGCCGCAGCATGCCCGCTCGCGGCCATGGTCTCGAACAGGATATCGCGCAACGGAAAGCGCGCGTGATTCTCAAACGCCGTGATCGCGGTCGCCATGATCGAGAGCACACCGACTTCGTCCTTGAGTTCAAGGGCTGTCTCGAGGTCGTCCCGGTCGATGGTTGACCGTCCCGCCTTGAACGCTGCGAGCATGACTTTCTTCATGCGCGGGCGCGCGCGATCCGCGACCTGATGAATCGCCTTCCACCGTCGGTCCTTGACCGCCACCGTGATCATCATCGCCAGCAGACGTGCGACCCGCACGATGTTCATGCCGCCTCCTCGTCGAGCCACATCAGCATCAGCAACTCGTCATCAGCCGTCCCACGGGACCAAGCTGTCACAGAGATCGCCGGGACCCGGAGATGTCCTCGACCTGTGACGACCTGTGGTGCAATCACCCGACCGCGACTATCGCTGATGATCGCCGGGACCCGGAGATCACCGCGCGCAGTAATCGGGATCCGGTCCCAATACGGAACCTGCTTGCGTGCGGGTCGTGGGCCCAGCGCATCCGTCAACCGATACGAGTGCGCGTCGCCCGCACGGCCATCGGTCTCTGGGGTCATCGGGTGCGCCACCGCGACCCCGTCCACGGCAGACGCGAACGCGGGCGAGGCCAGACGCAGTTGCGCCAATGACACCTGGTCATCCTGCCCGTAAATGGTCAGATACCCGCCGTCGAGCATCGAGGCCACGGCGTCCACCTGTCGATTGATGGCGAGCCTCGACCACGTGATCATGAGGGCGTCTCCTCATGCTCGAGCCCGACCACCACGCCATGCGCGTCACGAATCACTTTCTTGTTACCTGTGCGTGGCATCTGGACCGTAATGTTGATCGGCTGGGCCGATGCCTCGGGCTCATGCCATTCAGCCATCGCCGCGCGCATGACGCGCTCAGCCACGACCACGTCTTCATCAGTTGTCGGTGAATCGAGTTCCTCTGATGTCAGCGGCTCAAGGCCGAGACACTGTTCACGAATCTCGTTCGGCAGGACGACGATGTTCCCGCCCTGATTCAGCGCGACCCACTTCCCAGCGAGCGTCGCCTTCTCGTCATCGTCCATCGTCTTAATCTGTGACCACCGAATGTCGTAGCCCTTCGGGGGTTCGGGCAGCACACCGAGCTCAATGAGTCGGTCGATAAACGGACGCACCACCTGTGGGTCAGCGAAGTCTGCCCGACGGGATTCGATCATGCGGTAATACTTGACGCTGTCCTGGTCAGCCGCCATGCGCCCTTGTTCGCTGCCCATGAGCACCCGCTGCGGGATGCCCGTGCCCGCGGAGATTTGCGCGATGATCGAATCGACCGACCCAGAGAAGTTGGCCACGTCAGACCCGAGCGAATTGATCTTCATGCCGCGGGTTCTCAGAATGCGCTTGAGCCCGTGGTTGTACTCATCGACCTCAGCTTCGAGCGCGGCGATCTCAGCGGGTTCGAGATTGACCGTTGGGTCGAGGTCGAACTGCGTGCCCTGGTCTGCGCGTTTCCAGAAGGCTTCTGCGCCACCGCCCGTGACCTTCTCAAGATCGTCAATCAAGTTCCAGATGCGCTCGAGGCGGGGTGTGCCGAACACGCGGTCATCGAGCAACCCATCGGCAATGTGCTGCACCCTCGAGTAGTGAACTTTCTTGGCGATGTTCGAGCTGTTGATCGAAGTGCGCGAAGTCATCGAGGTGCGCTTGACGTTGTAAAAGATCGGCAGCCCGAAGCGTGCGCTGTTCGCGTCGATGTCCCACTCGGCGACCGTCGCATCTTCCTCAGCGAAAATAGACAACTGCACCAGTGCCTCTGGTGTGCAACTTTCAAGTGGGGTGTCAAGTGCACCGGGTGCCACCAACAGGATGATCGAATAATGCCCGATGCCCGCGAGTGTGTCGGCCCGCTTGAACGTCGGCCAAATCTTGAGTCGCTGGTTCAACTCCTCGAACGCAGTCTCGAACGGGGTGTCCGTGGTTACGTCGTCATCCTCGATGAGCTCAGCCCCGCCGCGCCAGGTATCCTCAGGCTTGCTCTCGACCACTCGACCAGCGATGGCGTTGCGCTTGAATCGCGCTCGGTAGTCGGCCGGATTGAGCACACGCGCGTACCCAAGCGCTTCATACAAGTCGCGGTCGCCGCCGAACGTCTTGCCTGCGACGTTGGCGAAGCGTGCCCGTGCAACGAGCGAGGTCGCCAACGTTTCGAGTGCCTTGAAGTTCATTGAATCTTCCCTTTGGTGTCGTCAGCGCACATCATGAGCAAGTGCTGCACTGCACCCGTGACCTTCTCGCGATTCGCACCGCCGTCGAGTGAGACGCGAATGGCTCGGGCCGCCATCGTGAAGCAGGCGCTGAACACTTCGTTCTCGTCAGAGCATCCGTCACCAACGAGCAACGGGTTCATGCCCGCGAACGCGGCCACGACGAGCGCTTGCACGCGCGCGGGATCGGGTTCATGCCCGCGAACGCGGCCACGACGAGCGCTTGCACGCGCGCGGGATCGGGTTCACGCATGGCCCTTAGCCTCGGGTCACAGATTCGAGGAACTGCTCAATGTGCTGGACTCGACCGTCGAGCTGGTACCAGTGGTTCATCAGCAGCATCCCGAGTACACCGCACAGGAAGCCCAGCACCAAGAACTTGTATCGTCGTTTCATCGTCGGGTACCCCAGACAGCACTCTGTTTCGGTTTGGGATCGATGAGGAGCACCGAGTTAAACGCGCAACTGGCGCCGTCCACTTGGTCATCGTGATTACCCATCGGGAAGAGCGTCAGCTCTTGAATGAAGGGACCGTTCCACGGGCCGCGAACCAAAAAGACATTGCCTGCCTCACACTGCGACCGGAATGGCTTGGCACGCACGACCTTGTTGGCGCCGAGGTTCACAGCCTGGTAGTCGAAGCCCTTGAGCAGCTTGGCCCGGGCCATCACGACAGCCACGCCCGATGCCCCACCTTCTTTTTCCTCGCGCTGGGCGCACTCTTTGCCATCAAGTTCAGCCGTCGCACGCATCAGCTTGTCCACACCATCCGGGCTCAGTTGATCACGTTGAATGTCGAGGATGTAGAAGCGACCCGTCGGCTTGAGGGACGTGAACCGCGCGTCCTTCGGATCGGCGAGCAGCTCGAGTTCTTCTCCCATCTTGCAGCCGACCGTGTAGTCCCCACCCTTTTCCGTGCCTGCTGTGTCCCAGCCACGGGCCACGCGAATGTACTTGGGTGCCGCGTCCACGAATTTCCCTGCGAACCATTCGCGCTTGAACTGACCGCCGCCCTCAGGCGCGGGTCGCTGCTGCAACTGGCCCGCTGTGCCATACGGTCCGAGGTCGAGCTTGAGCTGCGTGACTTTCTCGACAGGGAATAGGGCTGGGAACAAGAGCTCACCATCGACCGTGCGCTGGTCACGGGGATCACTCGCGCGTGCGGCGGTGTCCTGTGTTGCGGGTCGCGTGGCCTCATATTCCATGGGCCAGCAAATGTGTTCCCACCCACCACGCTTGAGCAGATGCCCACTCAGATCATCTTCGTGCAAGCGCTGCATCACGACGATGATCGCCGGGTTGCGCCCGAGGCGGGTGCTAATCGTCCGGTCGAACCAATCGTTAACCGTGGTTCGTTCGGCGTCAGACTCGGCTTGCGGGGCGGTCGTCGGGTCGTCAATGATGATGAAGTCTGGATGCTCGCCGATGCCCTGCCCGTTCACAGAAGACGCGATGCGCCAGCCATTCTCATGAGTGTTGTATCGGGTCTTGGTGTTCTGGTCCTCGAGCAGCTTCACGGGCCAGCGATCTTGAAACCACGGGGACTCGATGATCTGCCGCGCCCGCAGGTTGTCTCGGGTCGTGAGATGCTGGCCATAGGACGCGGTCAGAAAACGCTTGTTCGCCTTCTTGGCCCACACCCACGTGGGGAAAAACACTTCAATGAGTAGGGACTTGAGAGTGCCCGGTGGAACATTGATCACGACCCGCTTGATGCGAGCGTAGTACACGTCCTCGAGGACGCGACAGAGTTCCTCAATGTGCCAGTTGGGTATGAACGTCTGGGAGGGTTCGACCTGTGCCCATGCAGCTTGCACATAGGCATACAGGGACTGCTCGAGATGCTGCCGCTCGAAAAAGAGATCGAGGCCCGTCGAGTCTGCTGACCCGATCAAGAGTTCCTCGTCAGTCGTGAGCGTGGCGAGCTGGTTCATGAATGGTTAGGTCATGCGGTCGTGTTCTCCTTCGCGTCGAGAAAAAGAAAGGGCGCCCGTGGAATCGTTTCCGATCCCGTGAGCGCCCTTCGCAGTTGCCGTGTTCGATTCCTCAGGTCCGGCTGACCATTCCCTTAAACGGCGCAGTGGCCAGGTAGGGATGTCTGTTACGCTTTCGCGTTGCAACGATGAGCCGAGTAGCCTTCCTTGAGCATGTCAGCGTTGTAGAGCCGAGTGCATACGGGGCGGCGTCCGGTTCGTCGTTCGATGCCCAGCTCAAACGGCTGGGCGGCCATCGCTTGATTCTTGATCTTGCGGTCGGCCTTGTTCATGAGTCACCTCCTAAAGGTTCGTCATGAGCTCTCCTCTCCTGGCCAAAGCCAGATCGTCGTTACTGAATGGTGGTCTGCTCGGTGGGCGCAGCCCCAAACGCCTGCTGGTTCAACCGAGCGCGAACATCTGACTTGATCTCACGCAACTGTGCGAGCAAGCCAATCATACGTGACCGTTCGTCGCCCGTCAAGAGCTTGGGATCGAAGTCGCCATCGCTCTGCTTGACCTCGAACGTGGCATGCGGGCCCATACCGCAACGGTCGAGCACGGTCTGGCAAGTCCTCACGATGAGCCGGCGCTCGTCCGTGTCACCGCTGGGGAATCCACAGGTGGCGCAGGTGTTGCCCTCCCACTGAGCGAGGATGCGGTGCAGGGCTTCGATGGCCGGCATGCGAAGTAGGGCCATCGCCGTTTCGGCTTTGAACTTGGCCGTGGGTGAGGCGCCACCGTGGAGGTAGCACCTGAAGGTTCCCTGGACGACTGTCGCGTTGCAGAGATCCCCGTTTGCCTTGTGTCCGGGTCCGCTGGGATTGTTCGGGTCGCCGCATTTCATGATGGGTCCAGTGTGCGCGTGATGTCCGGTCGCAGTCAAGGGTGAAAGTGCCGTGGGACGTCGCGAGGTTCGATTCTCAGCCGGTGCTCGTCATAGGGTCATGTCTGTTGTGATGTTTGGCCGTCGATTCGTCCTAGGGCATTGTGGCGCTTCAGCCCTTTCTCGAGGTAGAGAACGCCGCTGAGCGGTTCGCTCGCTGTTCGTCTGACCGTCGATTCGGAAAGCGGTCGTTACTCGTTACCAGTCCGGTTCTATTGATCGAAAGTGCTGGTAACGACCTTGAAAAAAAAACACCAAATCGGTGTAATGATTTGGGCTACGGCTTTTTCTGATCATGCGAGGTTGATATAGTCGTTAAGTCGTTACAGTCGTTACCGGTCACTGTATGTTGTTGATCCTAAATGAACTTTGAGGGTAACGACTTGGTAACGACCGTAACGACTTGGGCAGGTTCTAGAACTGAGGCAGTGTCTCGACCTCGAGGTCGTCCCATGCTCTAGCCAGCCCAGTTCGGGCATCGAAGGCATCGCGGGCATCCTTGAGTTTCAGAACCATTCCGCACCGCCTGTGTTCTCCATTGATCTTGGCTGTCTTAGTCAAACCGGTGAACAGGAGTCCTTTCATCCTCATCCCAAATGACGCCTGCCCGAGCAGCCACTTGTGTTGGTTCAATCCCATCCACGACCGATACACCTCGAACACGACATCGACCGGCGTCCACGTCGAATCGGGCCAACCCAATTGTCCAATGCGGCCAGACTCTAGGCACTCTTTCCACCACTCCATGTGCGGCTCAAGTGATTCGTCTTGCTGCTGGAGCAGTTCAGCATTCTTCGGGGCTTGCCTCAACAACGTCATGTCCACGGGTTGCTCGAGCAACCAAGCCAAAAACGCAGCCAGTCCACCCGCCTTCAAGTACTCGACCAGTTCGCCAAAATACTTGGCATCCTGAATCTTGGCGTTGCTCACCTCGAGGGCGAACAGTCGCCGTTCCTTCATCATCGACGGGAACGACCGTGCGTGGTTCGTCGCCATGAACAAGTGGACGCAATTGCGCTCGTGAATCGAATCGAAACCCTTGCGCTCAATCAAGAGCGTGCGCTCTGTGATCAAGCGTTTGAGTGCGCCGCTGTCGCGCTTGTCACCCGCGAATAACGCCTCGTCTGCAAAGACGAGGACTTTACCCGATAGGGCGCTGTTGAACTTGCCCGTGATCTGTTCGACCTTGTCGAGGTGGGCCGTATGCCGATGCCCGAACATATCCATGAGGGATTGGACGAAGTGACTCTTGCCCGTGCCGGGTTCACCCCGTAACGCCGTCGCAATGCCACTCGGGATGCCCGGCTGCTGCACCAACTGAGCCAACAGGTTCGTCAGGTAGAGGAAATTCTCGCCGTCGCCGCTACAGATGATCGTGAACAGATGATCGAGGAACCGCTGACAGTCGCCGGCCTTGGGCTCGAGTGCAAACCCTTTCCAGAGGTTGTAGTCTTGAGCATCACTGACCAACGGCGGTGGTTCAAAGACGACCTCGCGATACTTGCGCCGGGACTTGTGCTCGAGCCACTCTTGGAACAGCGGCTTGAACTCTTGGTTGCCCTTCTTGTCCTCGCCGACGGCGATCTTGACATTCGCGTATTCGGTGTAGAGTGCCCGTGTCTGTTGGAAGATGACACCGCCGGGCATGTCCTCGCGACCGATCACGCAGTCCTTGCCCATCGTGACCACGAAATGCTTTGTGTTCATCGCCTCGATGGCATCTTCGTCCTTGAGCTTCAGCCACGCCCGCATGCGATTGACGAGTTCATCGCCGATCTGCTCAGTGAGCTTGGGTCCGCCCGTGACGTTCTCGCCGGCTGTGAATTTACCAATCGTCGTGCGGGTGAGCGTCAGACGGTCATTGAGGTCCTGGTCGCCCGCGAGTGTCGCAGCCGTTCTAATGATCGTCTCGACCATCAGGCCCTTGAGCCCGGCCTGCAACAGAAAGCCCGCCAGATGCCCAACCATCGCATGCCGCGCACCGGACCCGGGCCAGTGTCGTGCCAGCAAGGCCGTGATCGCCACAGTCCGCACAGAGGCGTAGAGATCCTCGGGTGTGATCCGCAGGGGGTCTCGTTCAATCGTCCACGCAAGGACGTCACCCGATGGATGACCGCTGGGTGGGAGGGCCGTGTAACCACCCGATGACCGCACCTCGACCAACATCCCGTGCTTGCCGCTGCTGTCCTTGATGTCTGTGAACTGGCTCGTCTTGATGCCGTCGCACAAAAACCAATAATGGGAGTCAGGCTTGCCGGGTCGACCGTGAATGAGTCCAGTGTTGGGCAAGAGGATCTTGGCCGCAGCCACGGCCTCTGTCGAGTCCAAGTCCACATCGACGCGCCAGCCAGAGGGCTCACCACACTTGCCAGCGATGCCGTCATCGACGCCGAAATCTTTTGGCGTGTAGATTTTCTTTTGCCAGGACGATGACGCGCGCTTCTCGCCCTTGACGAGTGGGACCACGGCCCAGCCTGCGTCAATGTAGGCTTTGGCGATGAACGGCGTATCAGCCATGCAAGTCACGCACCTGCTTGATGTGTTTGTGGACCGCCCACGAATCGTAGGCGGCTGCTGCTGAATGGGCGGCCACGTCTGTCCAGTTGCGACGGCGCCAGTTGTAGACGATACCGAGCACGTGCAGTCCGGTCAATACCCCGTGGACAAAGATGCCGAGCTCAGCGAGTTGGAGATGCGCGCGGTCGTGGGACATCATGGGTCACGCTCCAGCGAACGCTAACGCCAACAGCATGGCCGCGAGGACAAGCAACGCCGGCCACGGATTGTACTCGGTCATCAACCACCAGCCTTCGCAAGTCCGACGCAGGCGATGGCATACGCGAACCACGCCAGCGCCAGCCACCACTTGCCGTTGACGGCATACACGACGGCTGCGCCGAGTTCGAGCACAGCGACCGCGAGCGGGAACGCCATCGTCCACGTCAGAGCCATTCGCTGTCCAGTTCAGGGTTGCTGTCGAGCACGCAGGCTTCATATTCGAAGCCGGCGAGGATCGACGGGTGATGGTGCCACGCGAGCGTCGGGTGCGTGGTGTGAAACGTGACGGCGGCTGCGAGGTCGTCCACGACGCTGTGGTCGAACTCTGTCTCTTGACGGTGCG
>Ga0137321_1000195_pt1 | contig 17880 bp, 6 predicted proteins | sample EasRivERMZT399_2_FD_104758 | JGI IMG/M metagenome (GOLD analysis project Ga0137321, IMG submission 104758) | Soil microbial communities from meander-bound floodplain in the East River, Colorado, USA - East River MetaG ERMZT399_2 | ecosystem: Environmental > Terrestrial > Soil > Floodplain ... | reverse complement strand
GCTCCGCCAAGCTCTTCGCCAACGATTCCCTCGTCCAAGTGGGGCGGGACCAACCGTGGTCTTCGGGCGAGCCCGCCGCCAGTTCCGCCAACGCCTGCAGCAGATCACCGTCAACCTTGGGAGCCCCGTTGTCTCGGCGCCCATCCATCAGTCCTTCCTCGCCACGCTCCAGGAACCGATGCACGACTCGTACCGCGGTCGCCGGCACGCAACCCAGTGCAGTCGCAATCCGCAGGGCGCCCCAGCCGCGGTCATACAGCAGGACGATCTGAACTCGAGTTCGCAGGGCGGCGTCGCGGGTTCGACGCGAGGCCCGCTCCAGCCGCCGTCTGACAACACGGGGCAGATCGATTACAATCCGACCGTTCATTTCGGAGCCTCCTGGACGGCGTCTCTCGCGGAGACTGCTGCCGTTCGGGGGGCTTTTTACTTCGGAGTCCCGGAAACATCAAGAGCAACCCGTTGCGAATCCATCACTTGCCGTGATCCCGATTCGCGGTTTTCCATTTAGCGAGAATTGCCCAACGGGAGCCTAGGTCGCGCCGCCAGGATCTCGTACGGCCCGAGTCTCGTGCCAGGGGAGAGCGCCATCGGAGGGGGATTCTACGCCGCGCCGATCGGGTCGGCGTCACCGCCCCTTGAGGCCCGCCGACCAGCTCGTGATCAGCGTGATGGGCGGTGGGCTTCCCTCCGGCGGCGAGTTCACCACGAACCACTGGCCGTCGGGGGAGGAGTCGTAGCCGATCTGCTCGGAGGTCGTGTTGAGCTCGAATCGTGACGGGCCGGTCCGCAGGAATACCTGGAAGAGCGGGCGCACCGCCTTCACCTGGAAGATGTCGCCACCGGCCTCCACCTCGGCGGCCATCAGCCTGGAGTCGGCCGCAAGGTAGAAGATCTCCCCGCCGTCGCGCCGCCACTTGGGGCTCGCGCCCCCCGCGGTCGAGACCTGCCACTTGCTCGAGGCGGCGGGAAACGGGGTGACGTACACCTCCGCCCGGCCCGACTCGTCCGAGGTGTAGAGCAGCCAGCGGCCGTCCGGGGAGAAGCGGGCCTCCCCCACATTGTGATCCCCCTGCAGGAAGGTGTAGGGCTTCCGATCTCCAGCGCGCGGCAGCATCCAGATCGAGGACTTCTGCTTCGGGCCACCGGAGCAGTACGCGATGAGACGTCCGTCCGCCGACCAGTCGGTCGGGTACTTGCTGACCTCCGACTCGACCAGGAGCGCCTCGCTGCCGGTGCTGTCGGTGCGCCTCTCGTAGAGGTCGTACGGGCCCTTCGTGTTGATCGAGAACGCGACGGCGGTCCCGTCCGGCGACCAGACCGGAGTGCGGCTCCGATTGGGGCCAAAGGTCAGCCGCGTCTCCTTCGGCCGGAAGATATCGTACGTCCAGAGTTGGAAGTTCACGACCCCGGAGTCGAGCACGGCGACCGCAACCCTCTGGCCGTCGGGAGAGATCCGGTGGTTGAAGAGATCGCCCGGCGGTCCGATGGTCCCGAGCCTCTTTCCGGTGCGGTCCAGCCTGACGAGGAGGGAGCTGACCCCCGTGTTCCCCCCCTGATAGGCCAGGACACCGTTCGGCGAGCTGGAGAAGACGCCTCTCCACGTCAGCTCGTCGTACTGCACCTGCTCGGCGATCGGGAGCGGTTCGCCGTGGAGCTCGAGCGAGTCCGCATCGAACGGCTGAGCCATCAGCAGCCGATTTCGGACGAACAGGAGATGGCCGGGGATGTAGTCGGGGTTCGAGCGGGCCTGGAAGAGGAACTTCGACTCTCCGGAGTCGAGCGACCCGACAAGGATCGAGGCCGACTCCGCCTTCCCACCCGCGAAATTCGCGGCCAGGTAGAGGAAGTGCTTTCCGTCGGGAAGGAAGCGCGGCCAGCGGTGGCTCAGCTCGCCTTTCGACGCATCCAGCTTGGTGATGTCGACGGGCGTTCCACCGGAGGCCGGCAATCGGTGTACGCCGCCCCAGGTCGTCGAGAACAGGATGACCCCGTCACCGTTCCACGCGCCGCCGCGGGCACCCGCGGCATCGCAGAGGGTGACGACCGGTCCGCCTGCGGCCTCGGTGGTCCTGAGCTTCCCCCCGGAGAAGAACCCGAGGTGGCGATCGTCCGCCGACCAGAAGGGGTACGAGGCTCCCGCCGTGCCGGGGAGCGCTCGGGGAGTCGGCTCGCTCAGGGATTGCACCCACACGACATCCTGACCGTCAGCGGTCGTGGCCACGAACGCGAGCTGGCGCCCGTCGTGGGAGACCGCCACCGGTCCCGCGAAATACGCGAAGCCGGTCCCCGCCGGCGGCAGGATGGAGGACCAGGTGGGCGGCGCGAGCTGTCGCGATGGGCGCATTGAGATCGCCGCGAGCGCCGCGAGCAGGAGCACGACCGCGGACCCGAGGATCCAGCGCTCGACGCTCGAACCACCTGCGCGTGGACCAGCCTGCGACGCCCGGGTCGCGATCCACCTGAGCTGCAGCTTGACGTCGTGCGCCGTCTGGAACCGCGCGTCGGGATCCTTCGCGAGACAGGCGCTCACGAGGTGGTCCAGCTCCGGCGGCGTGGTCGGCCTCACCGTGCTGATCGGCTCGGGCTCCTTCTCGATTATCGCGGACGCGACGCTCAGCTGGCTCCTCCCGCCGAACGCCCGCTTGCCGGTCACCATCTCGTACAGCACCACGCCCAGCGAGAAGATGTCGCTGCGCCGGTCCACCTCCTTCCCTTCCACCTGCTCCGGCGACATGTACTGGAACGTGCCCAGCACCGAGCCCTCCGCCGTCAGGGGATGGGAGACGGTCTTGAGCGTGGACGACCCTGCATCCGGGGCGGCGACGGACGATTTCGCGAGACCGAAGTCCATGAGCTTGGCTCCGGCCTTCGTCAGCATGATATTGCCCGGCTTCAGATCGCGATGGACCACGCCGGTGCGATGCGCCTTCTCCAGCCCTTCGCAGATCTCGACCCCGTACCTCAGGACCTGCTCCAGCGGCATGGGGCCCTTGAGCAGGCGGTCGGCGAGCGTCTCCCCCTCCAGATACTCCATGACGAGGTAGCTGACCGGACCCTGGGGCGTCTCCTGCGTGCCGACATCGTAGAGCTGGCAGATGTTCGGGTGGTTCAGGGAGGAGATCGCCTTCGCCTCGCGCTCGAAGCGCTCCTTGGCCGCGGGTTTTTCCGAGAGGTGGGTCGGGAGGATCTTGATGGCGACGGTTCGTTCCAGTCGCGTGTCGCGGGCGCGATACACCTCACCCATGCCCCCGGCGCCGAGTGGCGTGAGGATCTCGTAGGGGCCGAGCAGGGATCCGGATGGAAGCGTCATCTCATGGCGGCTACGGGAGAACGGCGAACGGTCCGTGCGGATCCTACCCCCAACCGGGCCACGGCGGAAGCACGTCGCACGCTGCGGTCCATTTCGGTGAACCGGGCAGCCCCGCAGCCGCTGCGTGAAAACTCGGAGCCCACATCCGAGTTTTCGTGTATACTCCCAAGTCATGATCCCGCGTGGACGCCACGAGAGCACCGTGCTTCGATTGCTCGGCAGCTTCCCGGTCGTTGCCATCCTGGGGGCCCGGCAGGTGGGCAAGACGACGCTGGCGCAGCGGATCATGGAGTTCCACCAGGGGCCGGTGGAGCGCTTCGATCTCGAGGATTCCGCAGACCTGGCGCGCCTCGATGACGCGCGCCTGGCCCTCGCCGGCCTCCGCGGGCTGGTCGTCCTGGACGAGATTCAGCGACGGCCCGACCTCTTCCCCATCCTGAGGGTCCTGGCCGACCGACGCCCCCGGCCTGCGAGCTTCCTCGTCCTCGGGAGCGCCGCACCGGAACTGCTGCGTCAGTCCTCGGAGACGCTCGCAGGTAGAATCGCGTTCCACACGCTGGGCGGCTTTCACCTCGACGAGGTCGGAGCCGAAAGGCTCGACCGGCTCTGGTTGCGGGGCGGGTTTCCGCCGTCGTTTCTGGCCAGGGAAAACGGGCTCAGCCTGATGTGGCGTCGCCAGTTCCTCCGCACGTTCATCGAGCGCGACTTGCCTCAGCTCGGCGTCCGTGTCCCGGCCGCGACACTCACTCGGTTCTGGTCGATGCTCGCGCACTATCACGGCCAGATCTGGAACTCCTCGGAGTTCGCGCGTTCATTCGCCGTCACGGACAAGAGTGTGCGGCACTACCTGGACATCCTGAGCGCGGCTCTGGTCGTCCAGGTGCTGCCACCGTGGCATGCGAACCTGGCGAAGCGCCAGGTCAAGGCTCCCAAGGTGTACATCCGCGATTCCGGTCTGCTTCACTCTTTGCTCGGAATCGAGGACAGCCGGGACCTGGACCGTCACCCCAAGGTGGGCGCGTCCTGGGAAGGGTTCATGCTGCAGCAAGTCCTCGAGAGGCTCGGCGCGGCCCCCGAGGAGTGTTTTTTCTGGGCGGCACATTCAGGCGCGGAGATCGACTGCCTCTGGATGCGCGGCCGGCGACGCTGGGGCTTCGAGTTCAAGAGAACGTCGGCGCCCACGTTGACCCGGTCGGAGCGGACAGCGCTTGACGTGCTCGACCTGCAGAAGCTGTACGTCGTCCACGCCGGACGCGACACCTTCTCCCTCGACCGAAAGGTCATCGCGATCGCCGCGTCCCGACTCCTGGAGGATCTGGGCTGATCACTGACGCGAGTCGAGCGACTGCAGCGCCCGCGGCACGACGCTCGTCAAGGAGAATCTGGAGGAATTGAGCGCATGCTACCGACCCTGAAGATACTCTTCCTCTGCACCGGGAACTCCTGCCGCAGCCAGATGGCCGAGGCGTGGACGCGGAAGCTCTTCCCGCAGCGCTTTGACGTGCAGTCGGCGGGGACCCACCCGGGTCGTCTCGATCCGCGCGCGGTTCGCGCCATGGCCGACGTCGGCATCGACATCTCGGGTCAGCGGTCCAAGCACGTCGAGGAGGTCGCCGGAACGGGCTTCGACTACGTCATCACCGTCTGTGACAGTGCCAGGGAGAACTGTCCGGTTTTCCCCGGGCGCGCGCGCCGCATTCACGCGGGCTTCGACGATCCCCCCCACCTCGCCGCCGGCGCGTTGACTGAAGAAGAGGCCCTGGCTCATTACCGGCGGGTCCGGGACGAGATCCGAGACTACGTGGCGAAGCTGCCCGATCTGGCGGCCGCTGGCGAAGACGACACGGCGCGTGGGAGGCCGGCTTGAGGAACTCGCTCGTCAGGAGCCTGTCCTTCCTCGATCGATACCTGACGCTCTGGATCTTCCTGGCCATGGCCGTCGGGGTAGGGCTCGGGTACTTCGTGGCAGGGGTCGAAGCGTTCATCGACCGTTTCCAGGCCGGAACCACCAACATCCCCATCGCCATCGGGCTGATCGTGATGATGTATCCGCCGCTGGCCAAGGTGAGGTACGAGGAGCTCGGTGATGTCTTCCGAGATTGGCGAGTGCTCGGACTGTCATTGGTGCAGAACTGGCTGATTGGACCGGTCCTGATGTTCGCCCTTGCGATCACCTTCCTGCGAGGGCATCCGGAGTACATGGTCGGGCTGATACTGATTGGCCTGGCCCGCTGCATCGCGATGGTGATCGTCTGGAACGACCTGGCGAAGGGGGATACCGAGTATGCGGCGGGGCTGGTAGCCTTCAACAGCATCTTCCAGGTTCTCTTCTACAGCGTGTATGCCTGGTTCTTCATCACCTTCCTGCCGCCCCTCTTCGGCCTGGAAGGAAGCGTGGTCCGGATCTCGATGGGGCAGATCGCCGAGAGCGTCTTCATCTACCTCGGCATTCCCTTCCTGGCCGGAATGATCACCCGGTTCGTCCTGCTGCGTCTCAAGGGGCGTGAATGGTACGAGAAGGTGTTCATCCCCCGGATCAGCCCGCTCACCCTCCTTGCCTTGCTCTTCACCATCCTCGTCATGTTCAGCCTCAAGGGGGACCAGATCGTCCGGATTCCCCTCGACGTCATGCTGATCGCGATGCCCCTCCTCGTGTACTTCGTGGCGATGTTCCTGGTTAGCTTCTGGCTCGGGAGGAGGATCGGGGCCGACTACCCGAAGTGCGCGACACTCTCGTTCACCGCCGCGAGCAACAACTTCGAGCTGGCCATCGCGGTGGCGGTAGCAGTCTTCGGCATCGGGTCCGGGGTCGCCTTTGCGGCGGTCATTGGCCCGCTGGTCGAGGTCCCCGTTCTCCTCGGCCTCGTGAAGGTGGCGTTGCACTTCCGGCGCCGCTACTTCGCCGCGACGGCCGGGGAGGTGACCACCGCGTGACCGCGGCCCGCTGAAGGTCGAGGCGTCAGCCGAGCACCACCCGGACCTCGTGCGTCCGGCTGTCCTCGACGAGCGGGACGAGTCCCTCTCCCGGGAGCAGGGTCCCGTCCAGGGTAACCCCCGATACCCCGCGGCAGACTCCTCTCGGGTTCTCGACGGCGATCCGGTAGAGCGTGCCGCCGAAGCGGTAGGCGATCTCGAACCCCCTCCAGCCTCGCGGGATGCACGGGTCGATCTGGAGCAGGTTGCCGCGCTTCCGGAAGCCGAGGATCGACTCCAACCCGGCGCGGTGCAGCCACCCCGCGGCGCCGGTGTACCACGTCCATCCTCCGCGCCCCGCGTGCGGTGCCTCGGAGTAGATGTCGGCGGCCACGACGTACGGCTCCACCTTGTACTTGCGAACCTCCGCGCGGCTGCTGGCGTGGTGGATGGGGTTCAGCAGGCCGAACAGATCGGCGGCCTTGTCCCCTTCGCCCAGCTCGGCGAAGGCCATGACCGACCAGACCGCGGCGTGGGTGTACTGCCCGCCGTTCTCCCGGATGCCGGGGGGATATCCCTTGATGTAGCCCGGGTCGAGGGGGGTCTGGTCGAAAGGCGGAGTAAGAAGCAGCAGCAGCCGGTCCTCGCGCCGCACGAGCTGACTCTCCACCGATCCCATCGCCTGGCGCGCCCGCCCCTTGTCGCCGGCACCGGAGAGGACCGCCCACGATTGTGAGATGGAGTCGATCCGGCACTCGGCGTTCCCCATCGATCCGAGCGGCGTGCCGTCGTCGAAGAAGGCGCGCCGGTACCACTGGCCGTCCCACGCCTCCCGCTCGAGCGCGGCCTCGAGCGCCGCTGCCGTCGCCCGCCACTCTGCCGCACGCTCCCCCTCGGCGCGCAGGTCGGCGATCCGCGCGAACTCCCGCAAGTTCACCAGGAGAAACCAACCCAGCCAGACACTTTCTCCGCGCCCCTCGTGGCCGACGCGATTCATGCCGTCGTTCCAGTCCCCGGCGCCGATCAGGGGCAGGCCGTGGATTCCCATGGCGAGACTCCGATCGAGAGCCCGCGCGCAATGCTCGAACAGCGTCGCCCGGTGCTCCGATTCCGTGGGCTGGAAGTACGCCTCCTGCTGCTGGTCCTCGAGCCGGGCCCCTTCGAGCCAGGGGATTTGCTCGTCGAGCACCCCCTGGTCCTCGGTCGTCCGCAGGTAGTGGGCCACCGCGAACGGGAGCCAGAGGCGGTCGTCGGAGATCCGGGTCCGGACCCCGCGGCCCGTGGGAGGATGCCACCAGTGCTGGACGTCCCCTTCCTTGAACTGGCGGGCCGCGGCCCGCAGCAGGTGCTCGCGCGCGATCCCGGGGCGGGAGACCGCCAGCGCCAGGACGTCCTGCACCTGGTCGCGGAAGCCATACGCTCCCCCGGACTGGTAGAGCGCGGATCGGGACCAGAGCCGGCACGCAATCGTCTGGTACAGGAGCCAGCGGTTGAGCATCAGATCCATGGACCGATCCGGGGTCCTGACCTGCACCGCGCCCAGCAGCTCGTCCCAGTGCGCCTTGACCTCCCGGAGAACCTGCTCGCAGCCCGTTGCGCGATAGCGCTCGATCAGCGCGCGCGACTCCTCGTGACTCTCACCCTGTCCCAGCAGGAACAGCACCTCGGTGCGCTCGCCCGGCTCGAGCTTGACGATCGTCTGCAGCGCGGCGCACGGATCGAGGCCCGCCCCGGTCTTTCCCGACAGCCTCTCGCCGCGCTCCAGCGACTCGGGATGATCCAGGGTCGCGTTGCGCCCCAGGAACTCGAGGCGGTCGCAGGTGAAGGAGGTCTGGCGCCCCCCCAGATCGGCGAAGGCAACGCGGCCCGCGAACTCTCCATTCCAGGCGTTGCGGGCGAGCAGCGCGCCGGTCGCGGGGTCGATCTCGGTGACCACGAACGGGACCGAACCCGCGCGCGCCGCGCCGAGCACCCACTCCGCATACGCCGTGACCGAAAGGCGCCGCGTCCGGCCGGAGCGATTCTCGACGCTGAGACGGGAGATCTTGACGGGGTCGTGCACCGGCACGAGCGTGAGGAGTTCCAGGGCGATGCCGTGCGAGGTGTGCTCGAAGCGGCTGTACCCCTGGCCGTGCCGGATGACATAGGGGAAGGCCTCCTCGCGGATGGGAAGGCACGTCGGTCCCCAGATCGCGCCGCTCTCCTCGTCGCGCACGTAGAGCGTCTCGCCCGGGGTGTCGCTCACCGGGTCGTTGGACCAGGGCGTCAGCTTGTTCTCGCGGCTGTTCGCGGACCAGGTGTACCCCGAGCCGGACTCCGAGACCTGGAAGCCGAAGCTCGGGTTCGCCACCACGTTGATCCAGGGAGCCGGCGTCCACTGCTCCCTGCCCAGCACCGTCACGTACTCGCGGCCCTCGGCCGTGAACCCGCCCAGGCCGTTGAAGAACTCGAGGTTCAGGCTCGGAGGGGCGACGGTGGCTGCCTGCTCGCGTGGCGGGCGGGGCCGCGGTGGCACGGGAGCCGAGCGCTCCATCCGGATCGCCTGCTCGGACAACGTCCCGCGGTTCGCCAGGATCAACACCCGCGCCGCCGCGCGCAGCAGGATCAGGTCCTGTGGGGAGAGGAGGTCCTCCCGCAGCACGAAGACGCGCCCGCGTTCCAGGTCCGCCTCCTGGCCTGGCGCGGATCGGCTCACCCGCACCATCGCCTCGACCGACTGCTGGAGCTCCTGAGAATAGGAAGCGCTGCGCGCATTCAGGATCACCAGATCGGCGGGCACGCCCTTCAGTCCCCAGTACTCCCGCGCCCGCAGGAGCTGCCTCACGACGTCCAGCTCCTCGTCCGTCTCGATCCGGACCATGGCGATCGGCAGATCGCCCGAGATGCCGAACGCCCAGAGACCCGAAGCGCCGCGGCGGTTCGCGGCCAGCACCTGCGGCGCGGCGCGCAGCGTTGGGTCGGTGTAGAGCAGGCGATTGGCCAGCCGCTGGAAGAGATGCGCCTCGTCCTGGGTAATCCTCAGGTGATGCAGCTGGACCTGGGCCCGCGTCCAGGCAAGCGTGCTCTCGCGCTCGAACGTCGCCGGCTGCTGGTACTTCTCGGCGATCTGGAGCGCCTCCTCCCGGGAGTGTGCCACGAGCGTGGTGTAGACGATGCGGACGGTTCCTTGCGCCGGCAGCGCCACGCGGTGGCGCAGGCTCACGATCGGATCGAGAACCGTTCCCACGGAGTTGGTCAACGGGCCCCCGTCGATCACGGACAGCGGCGTGCGGACTCCGCGGCCGCGTCCCAGGAAGCGCGCCCGGTCGCTCTCGTACTGGAGGGCGCCGACCGTCTCCCCCTCGAGCGCGGCCAGGTGGGCGAGCCAGATGCGGGGCTCGTTCGCCGTGCGCGGGCGCCGCGTGGCCAGCAAGGCTCCGAGCCGCGGGACGAACTCGGTTTCCACGAACAGATTCGAGAACGCCGGGTGCGCCTCGTCCGCGGCCTGCGTGGCCAGCACCACCTCGGCGTACGAGGTGAAGTCGATCTCACGGTCCCGGTTCTCGAGGTTCGTCACCGTCAGGCGGCGAAGCTCGGCGTCGTCCTCGGGGGAGACCACGACCTCGAGGACGATCGCCAGCGAGCGGTTCCTCTGCGTGATCTTGGCCCGGTCTTCGGCATAGACGGCCTCGTACTGGTCCGCGGGGGTGCCGCTCGGCTGGAATCCGGCGGACCACACGCCGGAGGTGGCCACGTCCCGCAGGTAGACGAACGTCCCCCAGCAGTCGCGCGTCGTGTCCTCGCGCCAGCGGGTCACCGCCAGGTCGCGCCAGCGGCTGAAGCCGGAGCCCGCGGCCGTGACCATGACCGTGTAGCGCCCGTTGGAGAGGAGATGCGTGCGCGGCGTGACGTCGTGCGGCGAGTCGAACTGCCGCAGGGTGGGGGGAAGGAGGTCCCGCACCAGCGCGGCGACCTGGACCTCCTCGGCACGTGGCCGGGTGACGGCGACCGCGCGCGGGGTGCGCTCCTGCAGGAGCAACTCGGCCGCCTGGACCATCGGGTGCGCGTGGAAGCGCTTCGGGGTCAAGCCGTCGTGCAGCACATTCCCCAGCGCGATGAGCGTCATCCCCTGGTGATGCGCCATGTAGGTGCGGACCACGGCCGCCGCGGTGTGGTCCGGCAGCCGCGAGGGGGTGTAGTCGAGCGCCTCGTAGAAGCCGTAGGCCCCGCCTGCTCCCGCCTGCTCGAGCCGCGAGAAGTTCTGCAGGGCGGCGCCGGGGTCGATCATGGCCGCGAGTGCGGTGGCGTAGGGGGCCACGACCACGTCCTCGGACAGCCCGCGCTTGAGCCCCAGGCCGGGCACGCCGAACGCGGAGTACTGATAGGTGAGCTCCGCGTCGCGCACGTTGTAGGCCGACTCCGAGACTCCCCAGGGGACCCGGCGCTCGGCGCCGTAGTGGATCTGGCGCCCGACCACGAGCCGGCAGGTGAGATCCAGCAGGCTCCGCGGGGGCTGCGACATCACGAGCAGCGGCATCAGGTACTCGAACATCGACCCGGACCAGGAGACCAGCGCCGCGCCGTGACCGATCGGCGTGAGCGAGCGGCCGAGATGGAACCAGTGCTGGGGCGGGGCGTCCCCCTTGGCGATGGCAAGGAAGCTTGCCAGCCGGGCCTCGGAGGCCAGCAGGTCGTAGCGGCTCGGATCGAGCGAGCCGTCGGCCACGCGATAACCGATGGAGAAAACCTTCGAGGTGGGGTCGAGCAGGAACTGAAAGTCCATCGCCTGGACCAGATCGTCGGCGAGCTTGGCCAGGGCCGCCAGGCGGGGTCCGAGCGCGCCCTCCTGAAGCTGCAGATCGCGCGCGTGGCTCCTGATGGAGCCGTGGACGGCGCTGGCCCAGATGAGAGTCTCGGCGCGGGAGCCGCGCGGCGCCTCGCTCGACAGCGTGCGCGCGATGTCCAGCAGGTTGGCCGCCCGCGATTCGAGCTGGCGCAGCCACTGCAACCGCTCGGCCGGCGACGCCGGTGGATCCGCGAGCGCGGCCGCCATTGCCTCGGCGGCCTCGCGCAACTGCGCCGCCGTGACCGTCTGCGCGCGCAGCGAAGCCTCCGCCCCATGTATCGAGTCGATGAGCAACCGCAGCGCGTCCCCGATCCCGGCGCGCATCTCCGGGCCCGCGACCGGGCGGTCCAGCGGCTCGCGGCACGCCTGCGCCAGGGCGAGCAGATACCCTCCCAGGTTGCCGCTGTCCACCGTGGACACGTACAGCGGCTCGAGCGGCCGCAGGTCCTGGGTGTCGTACCAGTTGAGGAAGTGACCCCGGACGCGGCGCAGGCCGCTCATGGTCTCGAGCGTGGCCTCGAGGCGCTCCACGGTTTCGAGCGATCCGATCCAGCCGAAATCGCGGGCCACGACCGTGCTGAGCAGGCAGAGCCCCAGGTTCGTCGGCGAAGTGCGGCGGGCCTCGACCGGCTCGGGATCTTCCTGGAAGTTGTCCGGCGGCAGGGAGTGGTTCCGCTCGTTCACGAACGTTTCGAAGAAGCGCCAGGTCCGGCGGCCGATGAGCCGCAGCGCGCGGATTCCCCCGGGGGAGAGGACCTCGGACTTCGCCAGCTTCGGGGGGACGCTGATGCGCCACGCCAGGACGGGTGACGACAGCCACAGGACGACGAACGGTGCGGCCACCGGCCAGGCGACCGGCTTGAAGATGATGAAGAGGCCGCCGACGGCGGAGGCAAGCAGCACGCCCCAGCGGAGGTGCCAGTAGAACGCACGGAGCCTCAGGTCGGCGCCGTACCCTGCCTGCGCGGCCGTCATCCACTCGAGCAAGTTCCGCTTCGTGACGTAGACCCGCCCCAGGGTGCGGAGCACGGCGTCGACCATGAGCCACGCCTGGTGGGCCAGCATGGTGAGGGCGAGGAGCGTCTGCGTCAGGGCCACCTGGATGTCGTGGCCGACCGCGCGCAGGTGGCTGCGCTTGGAGAAGCCCCAGCGCCGCGGGATCAGACCGTCGAGCACCGGGATCACGGCCGGCAGGACGAGCGATCCCACGAGGAGCCCGGTCCAGAGCAGGGGAGAAACTCCCGGGAGAGTCCAGGCCGCCACCGCGAGCAGGAACGCCGAGGGGGCGGCGAGGCTGCGCCGGAGGTTGTCCACCAGCTTCCAGCGTCCGTGCAGCGGGATGGCCGCCGCCTGCCTGCCGCCCGCCGCGTTGCGCGCGTGGCCCAGGATCCAGGGGAGGAGCTGCCAGTCCCCCCGCACCCAGCGATGGTGGCGCCGGGCGGCCACCTCGTAGTTCGTGGGGAACTCCTCGAACAGATCCACGTCGGTCGCGAGTCCGGCGCGCGCGAACGAGCTCTCGAAGAGGTCGTGGCTCAGCAGCGTGTTCTCCGGCACCTTCCCCTCGAGGGCGGCCTCGAAGGCATCGATCTCGTAGATCCCCTTCCCCGTGAACGACCCCTCGCCGAAGAGGTCCTGATACACGTCGGAGACCGCGGCCGCGTACGGATCGACGCCTCCAGGCCCCGCGATGATGCGCTGGTAGGTCGTGCTTCCCGGGCCGGTCGGGAGCGACGGCATGACCCTCGGCTGCAGGATCGCGTATCCCGCGACGACCCGTCCCTTCCCCGGGTCGAAGCGCGGCCGGTTCAGCGGGTGTGCCATCGCCCCGACCAGGCGGCGGGCGGCTCCCATGGGAAGCCGGGTGTCGGCGTCGAGCGTGATGACGTAGCGCACGCCTGGCGGCACCGCGGGCGGGCGGTCGTTGATCGGCACGAAGGAGGTGTCCCCGGCGCCGCGCAGGAGCCGGTTCAGCTCACGCAGCTTCCCCCGCTTCCTCTCCCAGCCGATCCACTTCCCCTCGCTGTCGTTCCAGAGGCGGCGGCGATGCAGCAGCAGGAACCGTTCTCCGCCGCCCGGCGGACTTCCGTAGCGCCGGTTGAGGTGCGCGATGCCGTCCGCCAGCGCGGCCAGGAGCTCCTCGTCGCCGGGTGTCTTCTCCGTGGTCGCATCCGCCCAGTCCGTGACGAGGGCAAAGTGGAGCTGGCCATCGGGATTCGCGAGGTAGTGCACCTCGAGCCGCTCGAGCTGCCCCTCGATATCCGCGCGGCGCGTGAGCAGCGTCGGCACGACGACGAGGGTCCGCAGCTCCGGGGGCACGCCCTGCGCGAGCTCGAGCTTGGGGAGCAGCCTGGGTGGGACGAGCAGGGGAACCAGGCGGTGGACGAGCGACACCGCGAGGTCCGAGGCGGGCACGAGGCCGAGGATCCCGAGCAGCACGAGGACCCAGGAGGCTGCCCCGGCGGTCCAGGTCAGGAACAGCAGGCCGGAGAGCAGGAGGAGGGTGAGGGCCGCAATCCCTCCCAGGTAGCCGGTCAGCGCCTGGGCGCGATAGGCGCGGCGGACCCGGATTCGCAACGGGACGCGAAACCCGAGGCGGCGCTCGAACGCTCTGCGGCCTCCGGCCACGATGTAGTAGCCGGGATCCTCTTCGGCGCGCTCCGGAACGCCGGGAAGGTGCGGCTCGCCCGGCCGTGCCGTGGCGGCGGTGAGCCCGTTCTCCAGCGCCGCGCCCCGCGCCATGAGCACCGCTTCCCGCGCCACCTCCGTCTCCGATCGCGCCGAGCGCCGCGAGAGCAGCTCGATCCGCGCGCGGTACTCGTCGCGGGTGGTGAAGTCCATGGCGGCGAAGCCGGGAGCGGCGCGGAGGACCTCGTCCACCAGGCTGACGCTCTCGAAGAACTCGCGCCAGTCGACGGAGGACATCCAGCGCATGCTGGTGATGATGTTGCGGACGGTGACGTTGGCCGCCGCCTGGGCCTGGTGCTCCTCGGCGACCGCCGCATCGGCCGAGGTCCCCTGGGCGCCCAGGTTCGCCTCGAGCCACGCCAGGACCGGCAGGGTGGAAGGGTCCTGGCCACGCAGCCGCTGGACGAGCTGCACGGCGAAGGCGCGAGCGAGAGGCGCGTCTCCCAGACCTCTCAGGACTTCGTCCGGGCTCTCCGCGGGCCGATCACCGAGGCCCAGCAGCCGGTCCGCCAGAGCGTCGGCGCGGGTGCGCTCGCGGCGCGAGCGGATGATCAACTGCGACAGCCGACGGAGGTTCTCCACCAGCGCCACGCGCAGATGAATGGCGACCGCCCACAGCTCGCCGATCGTCAGCGGCTGGGTGCGCTGATAGACCCGGACGAAGCGCTGGATCGTCTCCATCTCGAAGCGGCTGTCGGTGTGAGCGACGTAGGCCCAGGCCAGCCCGTACACGCGCGGGTACCCGGCGAGATGGCCCGCCGCGATCCTCGGCAACAGGCGGTAGTAACCGCGCGGAAGGTGGTCCCGGATCCCCCGGAGCTGCTCGTCCACGACGTGGAAGTTGTCGAGGATCCACTCCGCGGCGGGGGTGATCTCCTGCTTCGCCAGGACCGTCCCGGCGATGTTCCGGTACGCGGCCAGCAGGATCTGGGCGTTCTCGCGAACCCTCGGGAGGAGGTTCCTGCCTCCGCGGCCCTTGTCGACGACGCGATGCGCCGCGGCCAGGCTCTCGGCGTGCTGCTCCAGGCGCTCGATGCCGAAGAGCTCCGCCCGGATCGGTTCCTGCAGCGGGGAGGAGGTGTCGATGACGGTGGCCGTGGCGTTCAGTGGGAGCCTCCGTCCCGGGACGTGCGGAGAGGGTGTTTCCGTCGTGTCTCCAAGGCGGGAGTCGTCTCCAGTAGACTCCTGTGGAGCGCAGATGGCAACTCGACGGGCCGCAGGCGCTGCTCTCCATGACCGTTCCCGCCGTTTCTGGTAGGGTTGCCAACCAGATGCCCCTCACCCCCGGAACGCGCATCGGTTCCTACGAGATCACCGGGCCGCTCGGCGCTGGCGGGATGGGGGAGGTCTACCGGGCCGCCGACCGCAAGCTCGGTCGCGACGTCGCGATCAAGATCCTGCCCGAGGAGTTCGCCCAGCAGCCGGACCGGCTGGCCCGCTTCGAGCGCGAGGCCAGGGTGCTGGCCTCGCTGAACCACCCGAACATCGCCGCCATCTACGGGCTGGAGGACGCGGGTGCGGTCCGCGGCCTGGTGCTGGAGCTGGTCGAGGGGCAGACGCTCGCGGAGCTGATCCAGCCGGGACCGCTGCCGGTGGACCGGGCGATGGGGTTTGCCCTGCAGATCGCCGAGGCGCTCGAGGCCGCGCACGAGAAGGGGGTTGTCCACCGCGACCTGAAGCCGGCCAACGTCAAGGTGACGCCCGAGGGGACGGTGAAGGTCCTCGACTTCGGCCTCGCCAAGGCGTTCGCCGACGATTTCGGGACGCACCCGGCGGAAGCGTCGATGTCGCCCACCCTCACGGTCGCTGCGACGCAGGCCGGGATCATCATCGGCACGGCGGCGTACATGAGCCCCGAGCAGGCGGCGGGGCAGACCGCCGACCGCCGCGCCGACATCTGGTCGTTCGGCGTCGTGGTGCTGGAGATGCTCGTCGGTCGCCGCACCTTCGGCGGCGAGACGGTGTCGCACGTGCTCGCCTCGGTGCTGAAGGACGAGCCGGAGTGGGACAAGCTCCCGCCCGATCTCCCGCCGCGGCTGCGGGAGATGCTGCACGCCTGCCTGCGAAAGAAGGTGCGCCGGCGGCTGCAGTCCATCGGCGACGCGCGCGTGCTCCTCGAGGAGTACCTGGCCGACCCGGCATCGTTCGCGCCTCCGATCGCCCCCGTGGTCGCGGCCGCGGCAGCGCCTGTCCGTCGGGTGCCGCCCCTCCCGTGGGTGGTCGCGGGGCTGCTCGCGGCTGGGCTCACCGGCGCCCTGTACGCCTTGTGGGGGAGCACGCCTCCTGCGAACCCGACGACGCGTCTCTCCATCGCGTGCCCGACGGGGGCAACGGTGTTCGGCGGGTATGGCTCGAGCCTGGTCCTCTCGCCCGACGGGTCGAGGCTCGCGTACGTCCTGGAGCAGGACGATGGCCGTGGCCTCTACACCCAGGGGCTCGATCAGTGGAAGCCGACACAGCTGGTGCCGGACGGCCAGGATCCGTATCAGCCGTTCTTCTCGCCCGACGGTGAGTGGGTGGGGTTCGTCACGCGCACAGAACTGAAGAAGGTGCCGGTGCACGGCGGATCTCCACTCACCCTGTGCGCGGTGGATCGCAGCCGAGGCGCGGACTGGGCCCCTGACGGGAGCATCGTCCTCGCCCCCGCGCAGCGAAGCGCACTGGTCCGGGTTCCGGCGGCGGGAGGCGAGCCCGTGCCGCTGACGGTCCTCGACGAGCTGAAGAAAGAGACGACCCATCGCTGGCCACAGGTCCTCCCGGGAGGGGAAGCGATCCTCTTCACGTCGTCCTCCGACGACCGTGACTTCGATCAAGCGAGCCTGGAGCTGTTCCTTTTGAAGACGAAGGAACGAAGGGTGCTGCAGAAGGGCGGCTCGTACGCCCGCTACGTGCCAAGCGGCCATATCGTCTACGTGAACAAAGGAACGCTGTTCGCCTTCCCCTTCGATCTTGGGTCGCTCACGGCCACCGGCTCGCCGGCGCCCGTCCTCGAGGGCGTGTCTGCCGACAGCGAGGAAGGAGGCGCGCAGTTCGACCTCTCCGAGGACGGCACCCTGGTCTACGTCGAGGGGGATTCGGGGGCCCTTGGAACGACCGTCGTCTGGGTCGATTCCAAAGGCGAGGCGACGCCTCTCTGGGATGCGCCGCAGGTGTACGGCGAGCCGGCCCTCTCACCCGATGGGAAGCGGTTGGCGATCCAGATCACGAAGGAGGGGGACATCGACATCTGGATCTACGACCTGGATCGTAGCGTGCCGATGCGCCTCACTTTCGACAAGGGGACGGACTCCCACCCCGCCTGGTCCCCGGACGGCGAGACGATCTACTACACCTCCGACAGAGGCGGCGTCCGCGGCCTCTATCGCCGGCCGGCCGACGGGTCGGGGGAGGCGGAGCTGATCCTGAAGCGCGAGAAGGTCGAGTGGGTATCCTCGATCTCTCCGGACGGCAAGGTCCTCACGTTCGTCGAGGACACCGACACCTGGCTGCTTCCGCTCGGCGGCGGCGAGCCAGTGCCCTTCCTGGTCGGTCCGGCGATCGAGGCGGGCGCGGAATTCTCGCCCGACGGCCGTTGGATTGCATACAACAGCAACGAGTCCGGACCGTTTCAGGTGTACGTCCGCCCGGCGTCGGGTGCCCGCGGAAAGTGGCAGATCTCCACCGACGGCGCGGCCTACCCGCACTGGTCCGGAGACGGCCGCACGATCTACTACCGCTCGTTCTCCGGTGCGGTGTTCAAGGCAGGGGTGGATGCCAGCGGCGCAGGGTTCCGGGCCAGCCGGCAGGAGCGGATGTTCGACGGTCCGTATCAGTGGACCGGGGACGGGACTGATCGCTTCACGGTCACCCCCGACGGCGAGCGCTTCGTGATGCTCAAGCGACGGAATGTTGGCGGCACGGATCACGCCCATATCCGGGTGGTCCACAACTGGTTCGAGGATCTCCGCCGCACCTTCGCACCGGGCGGCGGCGCGCGGTAGGGCGGTGGGATCGCCGAGACGACCGGTTGATTCCGGCTTGCCACTACCTTGTCAGATTCTCCCTGCGGGACGATGACGAAGGGTGCTGTGGGAAGGGCGTTCCAGGTCACCGCGCGAAACCGCCGATCGGAACGCGGCTTCATGGGGATCGGTCCCGCAGCGGT
>Ga0137321_1000191_pt1 | contig 18187 bp, 13 predicted proteins | sample EasRivERMZT399_2_FD_104758 | JGI IMG/M metagenome (GOLD analysis project Ga0137321, IMG submission 104758) | Soil microbial communities from meander-bound floodplain in the East River, Colorado, USA - East River MetaG ERMZT399_2 | ecosystem: Environmental > Terrestrial > Soil > Floodplain ... | reverse complement strand
GCCAGCGGATCCCGGTGAGGCAGTAGGCCGCGGCATCCGGGACGAGCGCCACGACGAGGCCGAGCAGCAGCGCCATGCCGAACGCCAGGCGTAGGGTGCGAGTCATGGCTTACCTCCCCTCGCGCGCGGAGCGCAGCATTTCGTGGTCGAAGCGCGGGTTGCGGATGCTCTCCCGCACGCGGGCCGACATCTCCTCGATCGCCAGTGGGCCATGCTCGATCTCGAGACCGCCCACGACCTGCAGCCCGTCGCGCAGCGCGCGCGTCACGCGGACGTACCCCGCCTCGTCCTCGCTGACGTCCCAGACTCCCATCGAGAGCCCCACGTTGTAGAGCCGCCCCTCGACCTCCTCGATGAACACCAGCACCCGCTGACCCGGGCTGACGGTCGCCTCGCCGAGCGCCTCCGAGATCACATCCTTCACCTGCCCGCCGCGCAGGTGGAAGACGAGCGGCTGTCCCGCACGCACGTCCCCCTTGAGCACCTCGGACACCCGCAGCGTGACCGCCGTCTCGATCCCGAAGCGCGGATGGTCGAGCCCGCGCGTCGTGACCACCTCCCCTACCACCACGTAACGCGACAGCCGGGCCTGGTCCTCGACCGACAGGCCCACCACCGTGCTGGCGGCCGCCGTCCCCACGGCGACCACGAGCGCGAAGACCACCCACAACGCCATCCGTCGTGCCATCGCTCTCCTCCCCTTCTCCCCGATGACGGGGACAACCCTCGAAAGGTACACGGGTACACCCGCGACTCACGGGGCCCGATTGGAGCCGATCGGCTGCTGATGCGATTGACCTGGCGCCTCGCGGGTGGCGCGGGCGATTCGCGGGGGCCGCAGCCCTGCCGCGGCCGCCGGAAGCGCCGCCCTGCGAGGGAGAGCGGCGTCGATCCTATGTCCAGCAAGGGTTTTCGTGCAAGCGGGATCCCCCCCCTCCGTGATTCGCGCGGGCGGAGCGGAAACCCGCCGGTGGCGAGGGGGGGTCCCTCACGCGCGTTAGCGCCGCACCTCCCAGCGCAGAATCGGGTCACGGTGATCGATGAGGTCGAGCTTGGCGTCCTCGGCGGCGCTGCGCAGCAGGTAGCCATCGCCGATCCGGCGGTACTCCGGCGGGGCGCCGCTGAACGGGTCGGTGGGAAGCTTCGGCAGGAGGTCCGGGACGAGCGCGTCGAGACGGTCGGGGTAGCTTCCTCGTGCCAGGCGGTGCCGCTCGAGGGCGACGCCGAGGCGGGCCAGGACGAACCGGGTCTCCCAGAGGTCGGCCCGCTCGATGGCGTTGCCGAGGTTCCGGAGCATCAGCGCTCCGAGCAGGTGCCAGGCCCGCCGCTCCGGCGCCGGTGGCGAACTTCCCCATCGCCGCTCGCGCTCCGGCCGCGCGAGGCTCTGGTACTCGATCACGCCACGCATCACCTCGAGATACCAGCGGGCGTTCTCCTGGAACCAGGGACGCAGCAGCCAGAGGAGCAGCGGGTTCTCGATCAGGCGAGGTGCAATGGGGCGAATCGCATCCGAGGCATACACGGGCCAGGGCATGCTCGCCAGCATCACCTTCATCTCCGCGATCAGACTCGCGCGCATGGCTCCTTGCGGGTCGCGATCCCCCAGCGCGGCGTCGAGGATCGCCAGTTCCGCCTCGGATGGAGTCCCGGCGACGACGATCTCGCGCGCCAACCCCACGACCCCCGTGTCGGCGGCGCTGCGGACGAGCTGCACGATCAGCGAGGGCTCCTGTCGCAGGCTCTCGGTGAGCACCGCACCCCGCGCGACCGCCGCGACCGCCTCGTCGCGCCGCCCGTCGAGGAGCGTCAATCGCCCGGCCGCGATGTTCAACCTCTGGACGTTCAGGATGGCGAGGAGCGGAGGGACCTTCGCCTCGACGCCATCCTCGTACGGGATTCCCCAGTTCGCCCGCGGGCGTGCAGCCGCGTGGTCCAGTAGGAGGAGCGTGAGCGAGCCGGCAGCCACCTCCGCCTCGATCTCCGCGCGTTGGTCCGCCGGAAGCTGACCGTCCGGCTGGTAGACGGCGAAGCGCCGAATCGCTGTCCCGGGATCGGGAACGAGCTCCGCCGCGGCGCGGATCACCTTGGCCCGGTTCTCGGCGTCCGGAACCTCAGGGGGGGCGAGCCTCGCGAGGAAGAGCGAGCCATAACGTCTCTCCACCTCGAGCTTCGCGGCCTCGAGCCCCCTCCCGGTCAGGAGGTCGAGCCAGAGATGCACGACGAGGAAGATCAGCACCAACGCCGCGAGCACCACGAGCACGCGACGGCCACGCGGCGACCTGGGCCAGAGCCACGCGCAGAATGCATACGTCCATGGGAAGTGTTCCCTCACCGGTGTCCTCCCAACCTCTGCCCGGTCACAGGGCGTCGACCGCAGCGTGGATCTCGGCGAGGCCGGAAGCGGCCGGCGTTTCAGCGGCGGCGAGCCGCTCGCTCCAGCTCGGATCCAGCCTCAGATCGAGTGCCAGCCCCACCATCGCCGGAAGGGCGTGGGGCTGCTCCGGCCGCGGCGGACCGGCCTTTCCGGGAGCAAGCGCGATCTCGGCGGCCAGCAGCAGCAGGACCGCCGCCGCCCACCCCAGGCGCGCCGCGCGGGAGAACCACAGCCGGTCCGACCAGGCAACCGTCGCGGGTGCGGCCAGCGCGCCAACCGCGGCCGTGATGCGATCCGCCAGCGCTTCCGGCGCGGTGGGCGGGCGGTGCCGGCGCAACTGCCGTTCGACCTCGTCAACCTCGCCTCGCCTCATTCGTCCTCTCCCTCGAGCAGGCGCCGCAGGCGAATCAGCACCAGGCGGTAGCGGCTCGCCACCGTGAACAGTGACACTCCCGTCATCCGCCCGATCTCGCGAAAGGTGAACCCGGCATGGACCCGCAGGAACACCACCTCGCGTTGCGTCGCATCGAGCTTCGCAAGGGCACGACCGAGCGCCAGGCGCTCGACCTCGAGCCCCGCATCCGAGTGGGCTTCGAGCAACAACTCAGCTCCCTCGTCGGCCTGCCGATCCGGGTGTCGAAGCAATGCCAACGCCTCGTGATGGACCATCGCCGCGATGTAGCTCGCCGGCCGCCGCACCCCCAGCAACTCCCCGCCGCGTACCGCCAGCGTCACGAACACCGTCTGCACGACATCCTCCGCATCCGCCGGGCGTCTCAGGATCCAGAGGGCGTGCCGGTACGCCGCGGCCCCGTCGCGGGTGTACAGCTCGGCGAGGGCGGCCCGGTCGCCAGCGGCGACCCGCTCCAAAATCTCGCGATCTGGCCGATTGGAGTTGCCGAGTGGCTTCATCTCCACCATCCTAGAGGAGGAGGGAGTCCGGGCTTGTCACTCGGCGCGAAGAAAATCGCCGCCGAACCGCATGTCGCGTTCGCGGCAGTCGCGTGAGAAGGCACGGTCCTTGCTTGATTTGGTCTGATCCCGGTGCGGGCCCTCGCGGCGCGTGGGGGTCGCACGGGTCGGGCTTGGAGCGGGGAGCAGACTCGACGGAAGCGGCGGCTCAGGATAGAGTCCGCTCCGAAACCAAGGCCGGGGGCGAGATCCCGGCTGAGGGCAGGCTGCCCGCTCGAGGTGAATTCAACGCCTGCACACCCCAGGTTCGGTCGACCGACCGTGGTGTGCCGCTCATCTCAGAAGGAGACCGGTGACGATGGCCTGGACGAGACAGAGACCTGAGCAGGAGACACTGCCGTCCACAAAACCAGTACAACAGTTCACCCCCCCAGAGCCGGCGCGCGCGCCGATGCCACAACCCCGCGAGGAGAAACTTATGGAGGCACTCGTGAACATCGGACAGTCGGTCGAGATCAAGGGGACCCTGACCGGAAACGAAGATCTGACCATCGAGGGAGTCGTGGACGGGAAGATCCTCGTCAAGGACCACAGCCTTACCATCGGCGCGAATGGCCGGATCAACGCCGAGGTCCACGCCAAGAAGATCGTCGTGCTGGGCCACGTGACCGGCAACATCACCGCCGACGACAAGGTGGAGATCGCCCCCTCCGGCTCCGTGCACGGGGATGTGCGCGCCCCCCGGGTTTCGATCGCCGACGGGGCGACGTTCAAGGGGAGCATCGACATGGGGACGAAGACGGGCACGACGGCGCAGGTTGCCGCCGTCCACGCCCCCCCGGTCCAGGTCGCCACCATGGGAGGCGGAGTTGTCGGGCCCGGGATGAACCGGCCGGCCGGCCCCCCGAACCAGTCGCCCGAGCAGCGCGTTGCCGGCGCGAGCATTCCGAAGGGGTAGGGAGTGGTGTTCCGCTGGGGCGGCCGACCCCAGTCGCCTGGCGCCAGCCAGATGGAGCCCGCGAGCGCACCGCTCGCGCCGACTCCTGCACCGGAGGTGTGCCAGATGCTCGGCCGGGCGCTGGAGCGCGTGCTCAAGATGCCGCGGCCCGAGATCCTCGATCTGGGCTCGCGTTGCGGCGAGAGCCTGGTCTACCTGGCCGGGCGCGGGGCCCGCGTCACGGTCGGCGAGATCGACCCGCCACTTCCCCATCCGATCGGGCGCAGCGCTCCGCGCGGCGATCCGGCCCCGCTGCTGCCCCCGATCCGGATCGAGGCGCCGGAGACCCGGTTCAATCTGGTGCTCCTGTGGGAGTGGATCGACTTCATCCCCCCCGACCGGTTGGCCGAGGTCGGAGGGGCGGTGGCGCGCCGGCTGAACCAGGGCGGGCTGGTCCTCCTCCTCTCTCGCTCGGTCCGCACCACCGGTGCCGACGAGCGTCCGCGGAGGTACCGGGTAACCTCGGATCGCGACGTCCGGCCAGAGCCCGTCGCAGGGCCCGCTCTGACGCGCTACCTGCACCCGACGCGCGAGATCGAGCGCGCGTTTGCTCCCCTGTCGCTGCTCGGCATCCATCTCCAGCGCTCTCAGATCCGGGAGGTGCTGCTGGAGCACGCGATGGCCAAGGTGGACGGGGAGAACGGGGAGCCGGCCATGCTGCCCGTGGACCTCGGCCGTTCTCCCACCCCTACCCTGCCGGCGCGTCATTCCCCCACGCCGAGCCAGGCCGCCATGAGCTGGAGACGACCCGTCCAGCGGGCCTGACGGTATCCAGTCAGGTTCGAACCACTAGTCGAAGTGTCAACGCTGCCCTGGCGGGGGTCAGCCGTCCCCCTGGGTAGGGGCTCCCGCCCACGCGCGCGTGCCCCAAGGGATTCCCCGCGGTCAGCAGGTACCCCAGCAGTACCAGTCCGCCCACCAGACAGACCCCTGCGAGCCACCGCGGCCGGGTGAGCCGGAACGCGAGGACGATACCGATCCTCCCCGCCACCACGAACGCCGCCGCCCCTGCGTCAGCCCGGCAAACGCTGGGGGCCAGTGCGGACGTCAGCGCGAGGGAAACGCAACGCGGGCGATCCCCCGCACGAGGTCTCCGCGCTCGGGCATCGACTCGAGATTCGAGAGGATCACGACCGCCAGCCGCTGCTTTACCGTGATGAGGAGCATGCCGCTCGCCCCCGGGCTCGAGCCGCCGTGGGAGGCGGTGCCATCGGGGCGCCCGGAGGTGTCCTCCCCTATTCCCCATCCCAGGCCGTAGTTCACGGTGTCGCCGTTCCTGAGCTTCTGGTGGGTCAGCATCAGGTCGCGGGTCTCGCAGCTGACCAGCTTGCAGTCCATGAACTTCGCCGCGAACGCCGCCAGCTCCGGTGCGGTCGTCAGGTAGCCACCCGCGGGCAGGCGATTGCTCATGTCCACGTGGGTCGCATTGGCGATCTTTCCGTTCACCCTCGCGTATCCCGCGGCGCGGTACGGGATGATCGCCGCCGGGTCGTCGTCGCGCGAACTCGTCATCCCCGACGGCCCGAACACGCGGCTGCGAACGATCTCCATGAACGGCTGATGCGCCGCCCCCTCCATGACGCACCCGAGGACGTCGAACCCGTACGTGCTGTACGAGTACTCCGTGCCCGGCTCGAACAGCAACGGGTCGTCCTTGAACGGCGCGAGCGCCGCCACGACCGTGAGGTAATGAGTGGTGCTCGTCTGCTCCTCCAGATCCCGCGGTCCCCCGTAATGGCGGATGCCGGATTGGTGCGACAGTAGATGCCGCGCCGTGATCACCCACGGCTTCTGCGGGAACGCGGGGCAATACTCCTGGATCGGTCGATCGAGATCCAGCTTTCCCTCCTCGACCAGCTTCATGGCCGCCGTCGCCGTGATGGTCTTGCCGATGGAGGCGCTGCGATACGCCGTGTCGGTCCCCGCCGGCACGGAGTTCTCGAGATCGGCGAAGCCGTACCCCTTGGACCAGATCACCTCTCCGTCGAGCGCGACCGCGGCGGACAGGCCTGGAATCCCGTACTTCAACATGTAGGCGGAGATGGCCGTGTCGAGCAGCTCGACCTGGGCAGGGGGGATGACATGGGCCTGCGGTGCGCCAGGCAGCGCGAGGAGAAGGACGGCCAAGGCAGGCGCGATCAGCAAGCAGACACCTCAAGGATGGGAGGAGCGAACCACGGGACCAGCCCATGCCGTCACCCGGGCGAAGGCCGGGGTCAGCACATCAGAGCGAACGCTACCTGGGCCTCGGAGCGTCCTTCTCGCGGGTCGCCACATAGCCGCGCGCCCTGCCGTCCTTGAAGAACAGTCCGACGATCTGGCCCCGATTGTTGATCCCGAGCGCCTCGGCGCCGGCGGCGAATGACAGGAGGTTGAACTGCCCCTTCTGGTAGAGGAAACCGTGATGGTCGCCGTCGAAGAAGACTCCCACAATCTGACCATGATCGTTGATCCCTCTACCCGTGACCGAGAACTCCAGGTCGCCAAGTCTGCTGAACCGGCCGTCGTCGTAGAAGTAGGGGCGAGTCCCGGTCTCCTCGTCGTAGTCCCCGACGATCTGTCCGTCGTTGTTGATCCCGAAGGCGCGGGTCGCGGTGATGGCCGCGAAGGGAGCGTCGAGCGTGCTGAACCGGGCGTCGTGGTAGTGGAACCCGTGTGGGCGACAAGCACCCCCCGCCGGCCCCTCGCAGTAGACCCCCACAATCTCGCCACGATCGTTGATCCCCGCGGGAATCGTCTCGCGCGCGAGCGGGACATTCAGGGGGGTGAACTCCCGTCCGTCGTAGAGAAAGCCGTGCACCTCCCCGAGGTCATCGCGGTAGGTTCCCACGATCTGCCCGCGATTGTTGATCCCCTGCGGGCTCGTGCCCGTAACGCCGGCGAAGGGAACATCGAGGGCGCTGAACTGACCGTTGCGGTAGACGAAACCATGTTCCCCGTTCGAATCGCCGTAGACCCCCACGATCACGCCGCGATCGTTGATTCCGGAGGCGGCCGTGAAGGTGACGTCGGGAAAGGGGACATCGAACGCGATGAGCGTGTAGGACGCAGCCAACGCCGGCGGGGGAATCGTGAGCAGGATGCTGGTGAGGGCCACCATCGCGAGGCGTCGCATGAGCATCTCTCCTTCGGCGCCCATTCCGTGCCGAGCGCAACGCAATCGCGGGAGCCCTACGTCCGTGAGCCTGCCGATGCCAACTTCTACTCCCGTTGCCGAAGGTTGTCAATCGGCGCGATCGCGGGCGACCTCGTCATGCTTCGATCACGGGCATGACGCCGGGATCCCGGTGTCGCGCGACGCGATACGGGACGGCGAGTCGTCGTCGAGGCTCCCCAGGCAACCCGACGCGACCCCTCGTACGAGGTACCACACGCCCTCATGCGGAGGCGGGTCGGGACCGGCCAGGTTGGCGCTGGGCCCCGGCACGCGGGTCGCGCCGCAACCCGCGGTCGCCGCGGCGAAGTCACCTCCGGACGAGCGGAGCAGTCCCAGTCCCCCCACCAGGACATCGTAGGTCTGCGCGTTCGCGGCGGCCGTCCAGGTCAGGAGCGCGCCTCCCGCACCGCCCTGGACGGCCAAGGCCGGGCGGCCGAGGAGCGGGCACTGCCCGCACTGCTCGAAGCGGAACGAGCCGAACCGGGTTTGCCACTGCCAATCGCTGACCGCGGCGTGGTACTCGCCGAAGTACCAGAACGTGCAATCGTCCGTCGGATCGACGACGAGCGTGGAGTAGTCGCCCCAGCGCGATGCGGACGTCTGGTAGCCGGTCCCCTCGACGAGCGTCGCCTCGGCGAGGGAGAGCAAGCCGGGGGGATCGCCTGGCCGTCGGCCGGCATAGCGGATCGAGGGGAAGGTCGTGCCGCTCGAGACGTTGTAGGCGATGGCGAGGTCCCCGGCGCCATCCAGCGCGGCGCTCGCCATCCAGCGGCTGTCGGCGTCGGGGGCGTGGGTGCCGCCCGACTCGACGAACGGAGCCCCCGCGGGATCCCGGATCTCGTACCAGCGCACGCCGGCGCGATCCGAGCCGTCCACGTCGACGGTGTGGTTGACCACGAGCGTCTCGTGCGTCCCGAAGTTGCGGTACTGCAGCCTCCACATGAGGCGATCGGAGAGCGCGTCGAGGCGGGAGCCTCCCGGCTGCAACAGGCACCCTCGTATGTAGCCGCAGAGGTCCGCGTCGAACGGCAGGCCGGCCGCGGTGAGATCGAGGACCGCGTCCGGATTCCCCCCCACCCCGAAAGTCGAGAGCGCCGGGTTGGCCCAGCTCACCGCGAACCGCCAGAGCGACAACTGGTCCTTGGCGGGCCACCAGGCGTCGTCATCCACCTCGACGAAGAAGTTCGGCGATCCCGGCGGCGGCGGGATCGGCCCCTCGAGGTCGGAGGGGAGCATGCCGCCGTAGTTCGCGTTCACGCCGAACAGGTTGAAGTAGATCATGCGTGCCGGGCCGCCGGCGAGCATGACGTCACGCTCGAAGGCGAGCGCCCCCTGCCCGCGGAACTCCTGCGACGCCCCCTCGAACTGGTTGACGGCGAGGTAGTAGGCGTCGGGCCAGACGGCGAACTTCGGGTAGTCGTTCAGGATGTCCGCGTCGAAGAAGAAGTCATAGCGGTGCCAGGGACCCGTCGGGTCCGGCGTCGCGGAGACCGCGATGCACTGGTGGAAGTCGTGAGGCCAGGCGAACGCGAGCTGGCTCATGAGCCAGCGGTCCGCGAGGTGATCGTAGAGGACGACCGGATCCCCGGCGTTCGACGTCTCGCAGCGCCCGCCGAACCCCGACCAGAGGGTGTTCCCCGGCACCGGCCCGTACAGCGCGCTCCCCTGCCGATCGTAGACGGCGTACGACAGGTTGACCCACTCGACGACGTGGTGGGGACCCACCGCCCCGACCGTGTCGGGCGGCACCCGATTGTTGAGGTTGCCGACCCCCTCGAAGCTCGTGAGCGGCAGCGGCATCCCCTCGAGCGTCTCTTCTTCTACTACCTGGGCCTCGAGGCGGGGCAGCTCGATGCGCGGCCACACGCCCGGCCGGCGCCCCGGGAGCCCACCCGGGGCCGGCATCTCCCACGCTTGCGACACTACCTCCGGGACCCGCATGAGGCGGAGGGGGGGCGAGGTATCGTGGCGTGCCGCCGCGCGCACCACCGGGCGCGGCCCGCGCGCGAGCGCCGGCCCCGCGGCCGCCAGGAGGCAGGCCAGAATGGCGACGGTCTCGATGCGGCGATCCATCCTCGTTGCAATCCCTCCTGGTGGCACTATCCCGCCGACAGGAACTCCATGCCCTATCGCCGCTCCAGTGCCGCGCGATCCCACCTCCCGAGATCGGCCGCCACGTCGTAGGTGCTCTGCGCGAACTCGAGCAGAGCCGCGTCGCGGTCCGCGGCCAGGCGCACCGCCTCGTACGGGAGGATCCACTGCCGCTGACCGAGGTGGTAGCTGGCCGCGGCGGGGCGGATCGTCGCCTCGGGGCAGCCGGCCGGCTCCGGATACGCGTAAGCGTAGAACGCGGGCTCCACGACCGGAGCCCCTCCGCCCCCGGGCCACCAGCCGACGCTGATGCACTCGTGCGAATACGCCTCCCGCGTCACCGCGTCGGACATGTTGGGGATGCCGCCGGGGTGCCGTGGAGCCGGACGGCCCGAGAAGCGCGTGCAGGCAAGGTCGAAGCTCCCCCACCAGAAATGGACCGGGCTGCACTTGCCGAGAAAGCGCCCGCGGAACTCCTTCAGCACGCGGTCGGTCTGGGCGATGATCCGCCAGAAGCGCCGCGCCGCGTGGGCGTCGTAGGACGCGTGCTCGCGGTCGAGCGGGAAGGGCAGCGCGTTCGCGATCTCGACGGGATGCGACCAGATCCGCGCCTCGACGTCCAGCCCGCGGAGCAGCGCCAGGTACTCGGCGTAGAAATCCGCGACCGAGCGGGGCATGAGCGCTAGCGTCGCGGCGGCGCCGTCGCTCGTGCGGGCAACGAGCTGATGGTCGATGAAGTCGAACTCGACCTCAATCGTGCGCTCGCCGTACGGCATCGGCGTGGTCGTCATCCCCCGCGCGCTCAGGTAGAGCACCACCTGCCACCAGTGGTTCTGCATCGGCGCCAGCGCAAGCCTCGTCTTGCCGACGATCTGCATCCAGCGGTGCAGCGTCGCGCGCGTGGGCTCCCAGGCGTCGAGCGGGAGAGGGGGCCAGGCGTCGTCGGATGGGAGTTCGCGATGGGATGTCACGGCGTCACCTCCCCGTTTCCGCGCCGCGTCGGAGCAATGGCAGCATATACTCTCGGAGGCACGAGCGGACGAAGTTCAACTGGACGCCCTTATCCTACCTCCGCGAGGGACGGGCCGGGAAGATGTTCCCCTACCGCGACGAGAATGCGACGATCCGGACCCCCATCGTCACGCTGCTGCTCATCGGCGTGAACGTGGCGGTGTGGATCCTCTACCAGGGGGCCGGGAGCCCCGTGCCGCTCGCCCGCTCCGTCTGCAACTCCGGGCTGATCGCCGGGGAGCTTACCGGCCGCCTGCCCCCGGGGACGGAGTTCGAGGTGGGGCCGAATATGATCTGCTCGACCGATACAGGGCGAGGCGTGTGGCACCTGCTCACCTCGATGTTCCTGCACGGCTCGTGGATGCACCTGCTCGGCAACATGTGGTTCCTCTGGATCTTCGGCAACAACGTCGAGGACTCGATGGGCCGCTTCCGGTTCGGGGTCTTCTACCTGCTGAGCGGCCTGGCGGCGGCGGGCGCGCAGGTGGCGCTGACGCCGGCCTCCCCCGTGCCGATGGTCGGGGCGTCCGGCGCCATCAGCGGGGTGATGGGCGGCTATCTGGTCCTGTACCCCAGGGTGCGGGTGTGGACCTTCGTGCCGCTCGGGTTCTTCCTGACCTCGATCGCCCTCCCCGCGTGGAGCATGCTGATCTACTGGCTCCTGCTGCAGGGGCTGAGCGCCGCGCTCGTCCTGGGAAGGGAATCGATCGGCGGCGTGGCGTTCTGGGCCCACATCGGCGGGTTCCTGGCGGGGGTGCTGCTGATCAAGCTGTTCGCGAGGGGCGATTACCTCCAGCAACATCAGCGGGCCCACTGGGAGCCGCGGCGGACCGGCCTGGGGCGGTGAGGGGTGAGAACTGTCCGGCGCCCGGTTCCTGAGCCCGTGGCGCCAACCTCGGCAGCGGATCGCCCCGAGACACGGCGAGCCGCCTACTTCCCAGGGGGTTGCGACCCCAGATCAAGCGCCATGATTCTCGCCTGATCGCGCACGTAGAGGGTCGATCCGACCAGGGTCGGGAGCGACCACGAGATGGGCTCGGTGATCCTGGCCTGGGCCAGCGGCTCGAACCCGCCTGGGGTCGCCTTCCCGAGGACGAGCTGACCACTCTCGTCGAGGAAGAGGAGCTTGCCATCCGCCCACAGCGCCTGCGCCTTGTGGTAGCCGGGCCGTTTCCAGACGACCTCCCCCGTCTTCCAGCGGAAGGCGGTGAGCTGCGACCTGGAGTTCCCGCCGATCGACCCGTAGATGAACTCGCCCACCCGTATGAGCGGCCAGTGGGAGGTCTGCATCGCGGCCGCGAACCAGAGCTGCCGCGCCGACCATCGTTCCGCTTGCCGGGTGATCTCGAGCAGGCGCCCGCCGCCCGTCTGGAACTGGCTGCCGACCCATAGATGGTGCTCGTCGCATTGGACCACCGGCGTCAGGTGGTTTCCGTTGTTGAACTCGATCGGCGCGGTCCACAGCAGCGCTCCCGTCCGGGGATCTAGGGCCGCCACCCCTTCCGGCTCGAAGTAGACGTACTGGTCCTCCCCCGCGAGTCGCACGATCGACGGGGGCGCGTAGCTCACCCCGCCCGGCCGGGACTTCCAGCGAGTCGATCCGTTCTTCGGGTCGAACGCCACGACCGCCGCCTGGTCTCCGCCCACGAGCGCGATCACGGCGCCGTCGAACGCGATGGGACTGCCGGAGTAGCCGTACTCCTCGACCCGCTTACGCCGCCCGAAGTCGGCCGGAAGGTCGCGCTGCCAGAGCAGGCGGCCGCTCTCGAGATCCAGGCAGCGCATCCGGCCGGAGATGCCGATGGCGACGACACGGTCGCCGATGATCAGAGGAGTGGCGTTCGGCCCAACTCCGAACTCGCGGGTCATCTCCTCCCACAGCACCGGCTGGTCGCGGTGCGCCCAGCGCGTGGTGCCGGTCGCGGCGCCGAGCGCGACCACGACCTCGTCGTTGCCCGCGCGATACATGGTGACGAGGGTGTCGCCCTTCGCGAGGATGGAAGAATAGCCGGGGCCGAGGGTCCGCTCCCAGAGCCGCTTCGGCCCGCCTGGCGGCCAGTTCTCGGCCAGAGGGGCGCTGGGGACCGTGTAGTCTCCGGCGGGGCCTCCCCATTGGAGCCAGTCAGCCCCCGCGGCGTGGCCGGCGGCGAGGAGTGCCAGGCAGGTGAGGGTCGTCCAGGTTGCGGTCCGCGGGAATCCGGTCATCGTGAAGCGCATCCTCCGGCCTTGAATCGCCCACGAGCATCGAGTCGTCGCTTCACGGGGAGCGTCGCAGGACCTTCGGATCCCCCGCAATCCCGTCGTCGTGCGGAACGAGGACCGACGCGCCTCCTACCGCCGTGCGTCCGAAGCAGTCCGTGGTGGTGTAGGCCACCTGGTAGAGCCTCCCGCGCCGACTGCCATCTCGCTCCGCCCGGAGCTTGAACTCAAAGTCGGACGATCCAGGGACAGCCTCCTGGACGTCGTTCACCGTGTCACCGTCGCCAGCACCGCTTGCGTCGTCTGGCTCGTTGCTGGTGACCGAGCTGAGCTGTACAACTGGCGGGTTTGGGCAGGCTGAGGGGCATCCTCCGCTGACGTTGACCGTCGCATGGATATCAGCCATCCTGTGATTCGGTGGCGACAGGCGGTCGGGCTCCAACGTGACAGTTACAGTGCCTGGCCCAACCCCGTCGTCGACAACTCCGTTGCAGTCGTTGTCCAGGCTGTCACACACCTCGCGCGCGGTTGGGTAGACGACGGCATCATCGTCGTTGCAGTCTCCGCACGCTAAGCCCGTCGAGACGCACGCTTCATCACAGTAGGCGAAGCCGTCATGATCGCGGTCGCGGCACGCACCGGGTCCCTGCGCCTCGAAGGCTCCAATATCGCAGCCATCGTTCACGTTCGGCACCAAAGCGATATCGACAGGGCGGGCCAGCCCGCGCTGATCGACCGCCAGTTCTGGACAGCTTCCGCTGTCGATCGCGGGGCTACCCGGAAGCAGCGCATGGGAGAAGGTCAGCCCACCGTTTTCGGCGAGGGGTCCGAGCAAGGGATCGGTTGCGGGATGGTCTGTCGTAGCGACCAGGCCACAGGTTCCATCGCTGTCGAGATTGAAGCCTTCGCTCACGACAGTTCCACGAAGGACGCAGTCGCTGCCGACTTCCTGCTTCGCAACGATGGTGTTACGAATCGTGAGCGCACCCGTGTTGTAGATACCACCGCCCGCGCCTGGGTAATCGCTCCAGGAGTAGGTGCGGTTCCCCGTCACGGTGCTATCCGACAGCACGAGCGTGCCCGTATTGTAGAGGCCACCTCCCAAGTAGGCGCGGTTGTTGCTGATTGTACAATTTACCAGTGAAGCCAATCCCGTGTTGTACAGAGCCCCACCTTCGGAGGTCGGAAAGGTCGTGACTCCGCCTGTAATCAGGGATCGGGCGACCGTCAGGACGCCGTCGTTCCTGAGTCCCGGAGTATCGAAGTCGCTGTATCCGCCCGTGACCTCAGAGTCCTCCATGTTGAGCATCCCATCGGCCGCGTTGTAGATGACTCCCACACCGCCCCAGGGCGTGTAGTTCCCGACGAAACGCCCGCGACGAATAGTGAGGACGCCTTCGTTGTAGATGGCTCCTCCTCGCCCCGAATTCGTGCTGTTGCTCTGCATTCTGACGTCTGTGAGCACCATCGTACCCTGATTGCGTATACCGCCACCTCCTTTGTCCCCCCAGCAGCAGTCAGAGTTGTCCTCCAGTGCAGCGGCGGTTATCTCCAGCTCAGCTTGATTGAAAATACCTGCTCCTCCCTCAGCGTCGTCGACGTGGCCATTGCGGAGCGTGACTCCGGCGATGAGCGACCGACCCGACAGTATACGAAGAACTCGCTGCCAGCCGCCATCTATGATCGTCTTGGTCGAGCCACGGCCGAGAATCGTCACCGACTTATCAAGGGAGACCTCCCCCGACGTCAGAAGAATCGGGCTCTGATCGAGCGATGGGTCGAACTTGATCGTGTCGCCGTCGCGTGCGAGACGAACCGCTGCGCGCAGCGAACCTACACCGTCGTCTGAGGGAACGGTCACGAACAAGGTGGGATTCGCAACGCAGTTCGGAACTCCATCGGAATCACTGTCGGAACAGTCGGAAGTGCACACCGCGATGGCGTCGTCGCAGTCGAGATCAGTGCAATACCCATCGCCATCCGCATCGCTACAATCGCCGACGCAACGTGGATTCGTGTCATCGCAGTCGTCGACACACCCCACGTGGCCGTCGCCGTCGGTGTCCTGCCCCTGGATCAGCCTCCATCTGCCACCACCTTCCACGACCCGGCCCCACCCCCCGCCCCAGATGATCATGGATGACCCGGTCCAGACCGCCGTGTGTCCCGCTCGTGCGGAGGGCGCGTTCACGGTAGAGGTTGCGATCCACCTGTCGGCAACTGGGTCGTATTGGCCTCCAGTACCGAGATCATCGCCACCCCATACCACCATCAGACTCCCCGTCCAGACGGCGGTATGACCACCACGCAGGGTTGGTGCGTAGAGACTAGAAACTGGTGTCCAGGAGTCGGTCGACGGGTCGTAACGGCCGCCGCTGTTCGTGGTGCGGCCATCGAATCCCCCCCAGACAATCATGGTGTCCGCGGCCCAGATCGCAGTGTGGTCGACGCGGGCAGACGGAGCACTGGTGGTCGAGGTTGCGAGCCAAGTGTCGCTTTCGGGGTCGTATCGACCCCCGGTGTTCGCGTAGTCCACGTCGATTCCGCCCCAAACGACCATGGCACTTCCGGTCCAGACGGCTGAATGGACTAGACGCCCCGAGGGCGCGCCTACCGTGGATGTCGGGGTCCATGTGTCCGCCGTCGGGTCGTACCGGCCCCCTGTGTTCGTGTTGTACCCGTCGTAGCCCCCCCACACGACCATCAGATTCCCGGTCCAGATCGCGCTCGGGGAGGACCTGCCCGAAGGCGCGCCGACAGTCGAAGTGGGTGTCCAGGAGTCACTGATGGGGTCGTACCGAGCCCCCTTGTTGGTGTAGGTTCCGTCGATTCCCCCCCAAACGAGCATCAGACTTCCCGTCCAGACGACCGCGTTCGTAGTTGGCCAGTACGGCGCACCGATCGTGGAAGTCGGCGTCCATGTGTCGGTCAAGGGGTCGTACCGGTCACCAGTGTTCGTGTGGCCTTCGGCGCTGCCGCCCCACACGATCATCATGGTTCCAGTCCAGACGGCCACGTGACCGCCGCGTGCGAATGCGACACCATTAGTGGAGGTGGGGGTCCATGTGTCGGTCGCGGGGTCGTACCGACCGCCCGTGTTGGTGTAGCCCCCATCGTCGCCTCCCCATACCACCATGAGGCTGCCGGTCCAGACAGCAGAATGGTACCGGCGTGCGACAGGAGCCGCCATCGTCGAGGTAGCGCTCCACGAATCAGTCGCGGGATCGTACCGGCCGCCGGAATTCGCGATGTTCCCGTCACCGCCACCCCAGACGACCATCACATCACCTGTCCAAATGGCCGTGTGCGACGCACGCCTGGATGGAGCACCGGCGGTAGAGGTCGGCTGCCACGAATCGGTTGCCGGATCGTACCGCCCACCGCTGTTCGCTCTACTCCCTTGGCTCCCTTGGTCTCCCCCCCAGACAATCATGACGCTACCGGTCCAGACGGCGGTGTGGGCCGTTCGGCGGGAAGGCGCGTGGAAAGTGGCGGTCGGAGTCCATGCATCAGTTACCGGGTCGTACTGGCCCCCGGTATTCTGATCCAGTCCAGGTCCTTGGGTTCCTCCCCAGACGATCATGCGGCTACCCGTCCACACGGCAGCGTGACTCGCGCGCTTCACTGGGGCATTGAGGGAGGAAGTAACGGACCAGGTATCGGTGACCGGGTCGTATCGGCCCCCGGTGTTTTGGTAACCCGAGTACATTCCAAATCCTCCCCAGACGACCATGAGGCGCCCGGTCCAAACCGCGGTATGCCCTTCTCGTGCACCCGGGGCGTTAAACGGGGAGACAGCCATCCAAATGTCGGTGACGGGATCGTACCGTCCCCCTTCATACAGTTGGCTGCCACGGCTGGACCCTCCCCACACGACCATGAGGCTGCCGGTCCAGACGGCGGTGTGGGAAACGCGGCCGGAGGGAGCTCCGATTGTGGAAACCGGCGTCCAGGTGTCGGTCAGGGGGTCGTATCTTGCCCCGGGGTCCTCGTAGAAGCCATCGTACCCGCCCCAGATCACCATGACGCTGCCAGTCCAGACCGCTGTGTGGCCGTACCGCGCCTGGGGGAAGACTGGCTCATCCAAGGAGCCGTTATCCCAGATATCGGCTAGAACGCATGCGCCTGCACTGGTGCCTGGCGCGCGCAGCGACTCCCCTTCGATCCACCGCGGGGGGTCCCAGTGCGCGAGAACCGATCGCTGCAGCGGCGCGGCAACGCGGCCGGCCGGGTCCGTTGGCAACGAGTCCTCGCCGACCAGCGACTCATCGAGCGCTCCCTGGATCTGATCCCACCAATCTGCCCAAGCCTTTTTCCTCACCGTGTAGGTCGCAAGCATGGAGGCGTCAGCGGAGTCAGCGAGAACCACGGTGATGCTGAAGCGATCGCGCAACTCGACGACGGGACCAACCTCCTCCACGGTCTCCGGGGCCGTCCGTCTCATGCGCGTGAACGCCTCATTATCCAGGTAGAGCGGCCGCGACTCCCCGTCCGCATGAACGTCCCATGGCCGATCCTGCACCCGCCGCGCGTCGCCCGCAACGACGCGGCGCAGTTCGACCACCGTCCGCCTTGGTCCGGCGGCCCTGAAGTCAATCTCCCCGTCGGCGAGGTCTCGATGGAGCCGTGCAGCCTCACTGCGAGTGGCAGCGTGCATCTCCCTGTCAAACGCGAAGAAGTTGCGAGTCAAACGGTCGACCAGAACCGGGCGGGCGAGGCACTCGGCGATGACCGTTGGGTCGTTCCCGAGCACATCGAAAAGGTGCTGAAGGCGCCCCGTAAGCTGAGTGTTCTTCACGATCCGCTCGAGCTCCGCCTGCAACATCGCGGCGCTCACGCTGGTTTTCCATACCGTCTCGAGCACGATTGACTGTTTGAGGTAGGTCTCGACCTTGCGTTCGAGAACCCCCCGCGGAATCGCCTCCTCGAACGGCTTCGTCGCGCCGATCTGATGAGAGTAGTAGACGCGCTCGATCGCCTCCTGCGCGGCGACCCGTTCTTCAAAAGTCAGACCACGGGCCGCGACGGGTGTTGAGCCAAGCGCGGCGAGGAGCGCACACGCCACAATCAAGGTGGCAGGGGAACGTGGAGAGCGCAACGGACGCATGTGGGTCCCTCCAAGCCGAAGGAGCGGCCTCGTTGCTACTCCTTACGTTTCCATCAGCGTGGCCGGTGGCCGATTGTCAGCTGAAAAGGCTTAGCTGTCAAGGCATTTGCCGGTACGGCAATGGCTGCTGACACGGCCATACCCTGCTCACCCGAACAGGGGGGATTTGCGCTCAGTTGCAGGGCCGTACTCGGCTTAGTCGGTAGTGTGTCCCCGCATCTCCCCGAGATCATCCAGAAACTCCGACGCCGGCGCTACGCTCGTGACCAGCAGCAGGTCCCGCGCGCGGGTGCAGGCGACGTAGAGCAAGTGCCGCTCGGTGTCGTAGACCTCCTGCAG
>Ga0137321_1000186_pt1 | contig 18515 bp, 15 predicted proteins | sample EasRivERMZT399_2_FD_104758 | JGI IMG/M metagenome (GOLD analysis project Ga0137321, IMG submission 104758) | Soil microbial communities from meander-bound floodplain in the East River, Colorado, USA - East River MetaG ERMZT399_2 | ecosystem: Environmental > Terrestrial > Soil > Floodplain ... | reverse complement strand
GGTGCAGCCGGTCGACCTCATCAAGTACGGGCTCATCCCGGAGTTTGTCGGGCGGCTCCCGGTGATGGCGACACTGGAGGATCTGGACGTCGAGGCCCTGGTGAAGATCCTGACCGAGCCCCGCAACGCGCTCACCAAGCAGTACCAGCGGATTTTCGACTACGAGAATGTCAGCCTGAAGTTCGCGGATGACGCGTTGCGGGCGATCGCGCTGCAGGCGATGGACCGCAAGGTGGGGGCCCGAGGCCTGCGGATGATCCTCGAAGACCTGATGCTAGACATGATGTACCAGCTGCCTTCTCTGACGAACGTGACCGAGTGCGTGATCACGCGCGACGTGGTCGAGAGCAAGGCGAGTCCCCTCTCCCTCCTGCAGAAGGCGGTCTGACACCGGCCGCCTCCAGGAACGACTGGCGCCCATGATCGGTTCGTCGTTCATCAACAAGCACGACAATCTGGAATCGCTGCCGCTCGTTCCGCTGCGAGATATCGTGGTGTTTCCGTACACCATGGTCCCGTTCGTGGTCGGCCGGAAGTCGTCGCTGGTCGCGGTGGAGCAGGCGTTGCTCCACAACAAGAAGGTGTTCCTCGCCACGCAGCGTGATGCGAAGGTGGACAACCCGCAGACCGACGACATCAACGTGATCGGGACGGTGGCCAACATCGTCCAGAGCCTCAAGCTCCCCAACGGGAACATCAAGCTGCTGGTCGAGGGGGTCGCGCGCGGCCGGATCATCGAGCTGCAGGAGGAGAACGAGACCTTCGTCGCCCTCCTCAAGCTGATCGACAAGCGCGTCGAGCTCACCCCCGAGCTCGAGGGGGAGATGCAGAAGGCGGTCTCCCTGTTCGAGAAATACGTGAAGCTGAGCCCGAATCTCCCCTACGAGACGATGATCTCGACGATTCGCGTTTCCGAGCCCGGCCGCCTCACGGACACCATCGCGGCTCACCTCCAGATCTCGGTGGAGGAGAAGCAGAATCTGCTCGAGGCCTTCAATCCGAAGGATCGGCTGACGACCATCGTGACGATGCTCGACAACGAGATCGAGAAGCTGCGCGTCGATCGGCGGATCCACAGCCGCGTGAAGAAGCAGATGGAGAAGGCGCAGAAGGAGTACTACCTCTCGGAGAAGATGAAGGCGATCCAGCAGGAGCTCGGCCGCAAGGACGACCGGGTCAACGAGGTCGACGAGTTCCGCCAGAAGATCGAGGCGGCGGGGATGCCTGCCGAGGCCAAGGAGAAGGCGATCCAGGAGTTGAAGCGGATGGAGGTGATGCCGCCGGTGTCCGCGGAGGCCACCGTTTCGCGCAACTACCTCGAGTGGCTGCTGGCGGTGCCGTGGAAGGCGCGCTCGCGCGAGCTGCGTGACATCAACCGCGCCGAGAAGATCCTCAACAACGACCACCATGGCCTGGAGAAGGTCAAGGAGAGGATCCTGGAGTTCCTGGCGGTGCGGCGGTTGGTGAACAAGACGCGCGGGCAGATCCTCTGCTTCGTGGGACCGCCCGGAGTGGGGAAGACCTCGCTGGCGCGGTCGATCGCGAAGGCCACCGGACGCAAGTTCGTCCGCCTGTCGCTGGGAGGCGTTCGCGACGAGGCCGAGATCCGGGGCCATCGCCGCACCTACATCGGCGCCTTCCCCGGCCAGATCATCCAGCAGATGCGCAAGGCCGGCACCATGAACCCGGTTTTCCTGCTGGACGAAGTCGACAAGATGAGCATGGACTTCCGCGGAGATCCGTCGGCGGCGCTCCTCGAGGTGCTCGACCCGGAGCAGAACCACGCGTTCCAGGATCACTACCTCGACACCGAGTACGACCTCTCGCACGTCATGTTCATTGCGACGGCGAACGTCCTCCACACCATCCCTCCGGCGTTCAAGGACCGGCTGGAGGTGATCCGGCTGGCGGGATACACGCTCGATGAGAAGGCCGCGATCGCCGAGAAGTTCCTGATCCCGAAACAGCTCAAGGCTCACGGTCTGAAGCTCGACAAGGTGAGCTTCGCGGACGACGTCGTTCGCGACGTCATAGAGAAGTACACGCGCGAGTCCGGGGTGCGAAACCTCGAGCGCGAGCTGGCCTCGATCTGCCGCAAGCTCGCGCGGCGGGTGGTCCAGGCGGGCTCGCACGGCGAATACAAGGTTGCGCCGGAGACGCTCAACGACCTGCTAGGGGTGCCGCGCTACCATCGCAAGGCCTCCGAGAAGGACAGCGAGGTCGGTCTGGTGACCGGGCTGGCGTGGACCGAGGTCGGCGGAGAGATCCTGACGGCCGAGGTCTCGGTCATGCCCGGACGCGGAAAGCTGACGCTGACCGGGCAGCTTGGCGAGGTGATGCAGGAGTCGGGGCAGGCGGCGCTCTCGTATATCCGCAGTCGCGCCACCGCGCTCGGCATCCCGGAGAACTTCCACCGCCGGTTCGACATCCACGTGCACGTCCCGGAGGGGGCGATCCCGAAGGACGGCCCCTCGGCGGGCATCACGATCGCGACGGCGATGGTGTCCGCGCTCTCCCAGGTCCCGGTGCGCAAGGATGTGGCGATGACCGGGGAGATCACGCTGCGCGGCAAGGTACTGCCAATCGGAGGGTTGAAGGAGAAGGTCCTCGCGGCGCACCGCTTCGGGGTCCGCACCATCATCCTGCCGCGAGACAACGAGAAGGATCTCGCGGACATCCCCGCCGAGATCCAGAAGGACCTCGCGTTCAAGCTGGTCGAGACCATGGATGAGGTCCTGCAGATCGCCCTGGAGCGAAAGGATCCGGGCCTCCTCAAGGAGGACTTCCCGGACAAGCCGAAGGATGCACCCCAGGACTCCTTGATGCACTGAGCCCCACCCGCCGGCGCCGTCCCCCGACGGCGCTGGCGACGCGCGGGCCAGCCAGAGCGAGGTGTTCTCCGCGTCGTCGATCGGTCACGACGAGGGGCATACCGCACCCTTTCAGCGGTCCGCGACCCGGACCGGGTCCGCCCCCCATGCATGCCAGGGAAATCCGCCTCCTGCGCTACGCCTCCCGAGTCGAGGACCTCCTCGACCAGGGGCCTCCCGAGATCGTCATTGCCGGGCGGTCGAACGTGGGGAAGTCGTCCCTGATGAACGCCCTGACCGGCCGCCGTGGGCTGGCGCGCGCCGGGCGCCGTCCGGGAACGACCCAGGCGGTCCTGTGGTTCGCGCTCGATGATCGGTTGCTCCTGGTCGACCTGCCCGGCTACGGGTTCGCGCGCGCTCCCGAGGCGATCCGGTCCACCTGGGGGGAGCTGGTCGAGGCCTTCTTCTCCGATCGCCGGACGATACGCCTGGTCTGGATCCTGGTTGACGGGCGGCATCCCCCCACGGAGCTCGACTGCCGAATGGTCCAGTGGATGCGCAATCTGAAGCTGCCGTTCCAGATCGTGCTCACCAAGGGAGACCGCCTGTCCGGCAACGAACGCCAGCGGGCCATCTCCGCCTGCAGCGAAGAACTTGGACTGTCCGCGACCGACCCCGCGCCGCTGTTGACCTCCGCGCGCGACCGCTCCGGCATCCCTGAAATGTGGAGGGTCATCGGATGGCATCTCGAGGACGGTCTGAAGCAGCCCGCCGAGCGTCCGGCGGTGGCGCCCCGGCCGGCCCGCCGCAGCCGCGCGAGGGAAGGGAGCCGTTGATGGACATCCGGGAGCTGAAGGAGAAGAACGTCGCGGCGCTCACCACGATCGCCAAGGAGCTCGAGGTGGCCGGGGCCAGCGGTCTGCGCAAGCAGGAGCTGATATTCGAGATCTTGCGCGCCCAGACCGAGAAGAGCGGCCTGATGTTCTCGGAGGGGGTCCTCGAGAGTCTCCCCGACGGCTTCGGCTTTCTGCGGGCACCCGAGTACAACTACCTCCCCGGCCCCGACGACATCTACGTCTCCCCGTCGCAGATCCGCAAGTTCGACCTGCGGACGGGGGACACGATCTCCGGCCAGATCCGCCCGCCCAAGGAGGGGGAGCGCTACTTCGCCCTGATCAAGGTCGAGGCGGTCAATTTCGAGCCGCCCGAGGTCTCCCGCAAGAAGGTCCTGTTCGACAATCTGACCCCGCTGTACCCGAACGAGCGCCTGCGCCTGGAGACGGACCCGGAGAACGTGTCGGCGCGCATCCTCGACATCCTCACCCCGATCGGCAAGGGGCAACGCGGCCTCATCGTATCGCCGCCGCGCAGCGGCAAGACCATGCTGCTGCAGAACATCGCGAACTCCATCACCACGAACCACCCCGACGCCGCGCTCATCGTGCTGCTGATCGACGAACGCCCCGAGGAGGTCACCGACATGGAGCGCTCGGTGAACGGGGAGGTGGTCTCCTCGACCTTCGACGAGCCCGCCACCCGCCACGTGCAGGTGGCGGAGATGGTGCTGGAGAAGGCCAAGCGCCTCGTAGAGCATCATCGTGATGTCGTCATTCTTCTCGACAGCGTCACCCGCCTGGCGCGCGCCTACAACACCATCGTTCCGCCGAGCGGAAAGGTGCTTTCCGGCGGCGTCGATGCCAACGCCCTGCAGCGCCCGAAGCGGTTCTTCGGCGCGGCCCGTAACGTCGAGGAGGGAGGATCGCTGACCATCATCGCGACGGCGCTCATCGACACGGGGAGCCGCATGGACGATGTCATCTTCGAGGAGTTCAAGGGCACCGGCAACCTGGAGATCAACCTCGATAGGAAGCTCTCCGATCGGCGCGTCTACCCGGCGATCGACATCGCACGCTCCGGGACGCGGAAGGAGGAGCTCCTCGTCCCGCAGAAGCAGCTCGACCGCACCTGGGTGCTGCGCAAGGTGCTGAACCAGCTCTCCCCTGTGGAGGCGATGGAGCTCCTGATCGACAAGATCGCGCGTTCGAGCTCGAACGCGGAGTTCTTGGACTCGATGTCCGCGGCGGCGTAGTCCGCCTGCCTCGTGGAGACCTGCAGGGTCCGTGGGCTCCCGTCCGGTTGCCCCGATCCGAATCGCTGTGCTAACCTCCACCGCTCCCCGGTATCGGCGCCCATTCTCGAGAGCCCCGGCCCCGGGGTGGGGCGCGCCGCACGGCGCGCAAGGAGTTGGTCATGAAGCCCGGAATCCACCCCACCCTGCACGAGATTGACGTGGTATGCGCCTGCGGCTCCACCTTCCGCACGCGCTCGACCAAGGACGAGCTACGCGTCGAGATCTGTGGAGCCTGCCACCCCTTCTTCACCGGGCGGCAGAAGCTGATCGACTCCGCAGGCCGCGTGGAGCGGTTCGAACGCCGCTACTCCGCCACCCGCAAGGGGACAGCGGGCGGAGGCCCGGCTGCCTCCTGATCCTCCTCGCCCGGGGGAGGGTCCGATGCAGGCGAAGCTGGAAGCCATGGCCCGGCGGCACGCCGAGCTCGAGCTTCTGCTGAGCACCCCAGCCGTCCTTGCCGACCCCCCCACGTTTCGCGACCACGCCCGCGCCTATGCGGAACTGCAGCCGGTAGTGGACCGGTTCCGGAACCGGACGCGCCTGCTTCTGGAGGCGGACGAGGCGCGAGCGCTCGCCGCGGAGGCGGATCCCGAGATGGTCCACCTGGCGCGCCAGGAGTTGAAGGCCATCGAGGACCGGCTCGCCGGGATCGACCAGGAACTTCAGGTTCTGCTCCTCCCCCAGGATCCGAACGACGACAAGAACGTGATCCTCGAGGTCCGCGCCGGCACCGGCGGGGACGAGGCGGGTCTGTTCGCCCAGGAGATCGTGCGCATGTACACCCGCTACGCGCTGACCCGCGGGTGGCAGGTGGAGCTCCTCTCCGAGAGCCAGGCCAGTGCCGGTGGTGTGAAGGAGGCGGTGCTCGAGATCAACGGCAAGGGAGCCTACAGCCGCCTGAAGCACGAGAGCGGCGTTCATCGCGTGCAGCGGGTCCCGGAGACCGAGGCGGCCGGCAGGATCCACACCTCCGCCGTGACCGTGGCCGTCCTCCCGGAGGCGGACGAGGTCGAGGTGACGATTGACGAGAAGGACCTGCGGATCGACAGCTTCTGCTCTTCTGGTCCAGGCGGGCAGAGCGTGAACACCACGTACTCCGCCGTTCGCCTCACCCACCTCCCGACGGGGATCGTCGTATCGCAGCAGGACGAGAAGTCGTGGCACAAGAACAAGGCGAAGGCGATGCGGGTGCTGCGCTCGCGGCTCCTCGACCGCCGCATGCAGGAGCAGCAGGAGGCGATCGCCAAGGAGCGCCGCTCGATGGTAAAGACGGGGGATCGCTCCGAGAAGATCCGCACCTACAACTTTCCCCAGAATCGCGTCTCGGACCATCGGATCAACTTCACCACGCATCGCCTGCCCGAGGTGCTCGACGGGCGGCTGGACGACCTGATCGATCCGCTCCTCGCCCACTACCGGGAGGAGAGCCTGCGGGCCGAGGAGAAGCCGTGACCCCGCGGGCCGCCGTCGTCCCGGACCCCTCGCGGGTGGGTGCGGCAGTGAAGCAGGCGTCCGCGCGGCTCGCCGCGGCGGGCATCCCGGCGCCCGGGCTCGAGGCCGATCTGCTGGTGGGCGCGGCCTGCGGTGCGTCGCGGGCCTGGCTGCGGGCCCACGCGACGGCGGTGCTTTCCCCGGCGGCGGTCTCGCAACTGGAGGCGACACTGGCTCGCCGTGCCGCCCGCGAGCCGCTCCAGTACATCCTCGGGGAGCAGGAGTTCCGATCCCTGAGGATCCAGGTCGATCCCCGGGTGCTGATCCCGCGGCCGGAGACGGAGCTGCTCGTGGAGGAGGCGCTGCGGCGCGCCCCCGCCGGCGGGTGCCGGATTGCCGACATCGGGACCGGTTCCGGATGCGTGGCAATCGCGCTGGCCGTGGAGCTCCCCGCCGCGGAGGTGGTCGCGACGGATCGATCCGCGGCCGCGCTCGAGGTGGCGCGGGAGAATGCCGGGCGGCTGCTGCCCGAGCGCGCCCTACGGTTCGTGCGCGGCGATCTCCTCGCACCCCTGGCCGCTGATCTCCCCTTCGATGTGATCGTCTCGAATCCGCCGTACGTCGCGGAGCTGGAGTTCCCGGGGCTCCCCCCCGAGGTCAAGGCTCACGAGCCGATCGCCGCGCTCGTCGCGGGGGAGACGGGGCTCGAGGTGATCCGCGCCCTGCTGCGCGACGCCCCCCCGCTGCTATCCGCGGGCGGCTGGCTCCTGCTGGAGATCGGAGCGGGGCAATGGCCGGAGGTGCGCTCGCAAGTGGCCTCCGACGCACGCTACGTGCGGAGCGAGTGCACCCCCGATTTCCAGGGCATCCCTCGCATCGTGGCCGCCCGGGTGGCCGGTGGTCCGCCCCGGTGATTCCTCTCGACGAAGCCCTGCAGCGGGTGCTCGAGGCGACTCCTCGGCTGCCGGTGGAGGAGCGCTCCCTGGCGGCGGCGGGGCAGGCCTGGCTGGCGGAGCCGGTCCGCCTCGATCGTGACCTGCCGCCGGCGGATCATGCGGCCATGGATGGCTTTGCGATCCGAGCCGCCGATGCGGGATCTCCGGGAGCGCTGCTCGTGGTGATCGGGGAGATCGCCGCCGGCGTCGAGCCGCGAATGAGTCTCGGTCCGGGGCAGGCGGTGCGGATCATGACCGGTGCACTGGTGCCCGAGGGGGCCGACGCGGTGGTCCCGATCGAGGAAACCGCGGCGCCCGACCCGCACGCGGTGCGCCTGCGTTCGACGGTCGTGCCCGGCGCCCACGTCAGGCGCCGAGGGGAGGTCCTCAGGGAGGGGAGCGTGCTTCTCCCGGCGGGAGCGCACCTGGGTCCGGCCGAGGTCGGCCTGCTGGCCGCCGCCGGACACACCCGCGTCGCGGTCCGGCGGGCCCCCTGCATCGGTCTGCTGTCCACCGGCGACGAGGTGGTGGAACCCGACACCCTCCCTGGTCCCGCACAGATCCGCAACAGCAATGCCGCGACGCTCGGCGCGCAGGCTGCCGCCGAGGGGGCCCGGGTGGACTACCTCGGAATCGCCGCCGATTCCGCCCCTGACCTCGAGGCACGCATCACCACGGGTCTGGAACGGGACGTCCTGGTGCTGAGCGGTGGGGTCTCCATGGGGGTATACGATCTCGTGGCCGGCGCCCTCACCCGGGCGGGAGTGGAGATCCGGTTCTCCAGGGTCGCCATCAAGCCGGGAAAGCCGACCGTATTCGGATGCCGGACGAGCGCCGGGGGCACGACGCTGGTATTCGGGCTTCCCGGCAACCCGGTCTCGTGCATGGTGGTGTTCCGCCTGCTGGTGGCACCGGCCCTGCGGCGGATGCAGGGTGCCGAACGGCTGGCCGAGACGCGCGTGAGTGCCCGACTGGTGGGAAAACTCGACCCGACGCCGCGGCGCGAAGCGTTCCATCCCGCCCGCCTGAACTGGAGCGACAGCGGATTCGTCGCGGAACCGGTGCGCCACCAAGGCTCCGGGGATCTGGTCGCCTGGCGAGCGGCGAACGGCATGATCCGGCTGCCCGCGGACACCGGGGCGGCGCCGGGGGACCGTGTCGAGGCGCTGCTCGATCGCGACTTCGCGCTCAGGTAGTGGAGACCGTCGCGGCGTCCCGGCGCCGCAGCAGGTGCGGCCGGTGCCCGAGCCAATGCGCCGCTTGGGACACGGCGACGCCGCCAAACCCGCCGGCATAGAGCGCCAGAAACGGGAGCGCCGAGTAGGTTCCACTCTCCACGGCCCAGGCCCCCGCGCCGACGAAGGTGACGGCGAAACTCGCCTCGACGAGCAGGAGAGGATCCGCAGGAGCGAGGTATCCCGCCGTCGTTCCCCCCTGGTCGCCCATCTTGGGAGTGCGCCGGAACGTCCCGCCGCGCCGCAAGAACCCCTCGATCACGGCGCGACCGTTGTTCACCGTGAGCCCGATGCCGAGACCGAGAACCCCCACGATCGCGCCCCAGCGGCGAACCCCGGTTGTCCCCGCCAGGCGCTGCGAGGTCAGGTAGAAGGCGCTGACCGAGCCGGTGCCGAGGAGGAAGAGCGGCATCTCCACGGCGACGAGCGGCCAGCCCCAGGCGCGGCGCGCGGGCAGGCTGGCGAGCAGCAGCACGGCCAGGAGGAGCAGCAGCGGATACGCGACGTTCTCCCCCAGGTGGGAGAAGGCCTCGACCTTGCGTCGCAGCGGGAGCCGGGAGCGCCAGATCGACGGAGCGAGCTTGCGCAGCGTCTGGATCGACCCCTTCGCCCAGCGATGCTGCTGCGCCTTGAACGCCGCCAGGTCCGCCGGCACTTCCCCCGGGACGACCACGTCCGCGGCGTAGGCGAAGCGCCAGCCGCGCAACTGCGCCCGGTAGGAGAGGTCGAGATCCTCCGTCACCGTGTCGGACTGCCACCCGCCCGCCTGGACGAGACAGCAGCGCCGCCAGACTCCCGCGGTGCCGTTGAAGTTGAAGCAGAGGTCGCCGCGCTCGCGGGCCGCGTGATCGACGAGGAAGTGCCCGTCGAGCAGCGTCGCCTGCAGCCGCGGCAGCAGGCCGTCCTTCCCGTTGAGGTGCCCCCAGCGTGCCTGCACCATGCCAACGGTAGGATCGGCGAAGGCGGGCAATGTCCGGCGCAGGAAATCGGGCGCCGGCACGAAGTCGGCATCGAACACCGCCAGGAACTCGCCGGAGGCTCGAGCGAGGCCCGCGGCCAGCGCTCCCGCCTTGTACCCCTGGCGCGATTCGCGCGGGAGGTGGACGATCGGGAAGCCCAGGGCGCGATGGGCGCCGACGGCTGCGGCGGCAAGCTCGCGCGTCGCATCGGTCGAGTCGTCGAGCACCTGCACCTGCAGCCGGTCGCGGGGCCACTCGAGGGCGCAGGCCGCGTCGATCAGGCGGCCGATGACATGGCGCTCGTTGTAGATCGGCAACTGTACCGTGACGCGCGGCAGATCCGGAGGCAGGGTGCGCACGCGGGGTGGCGCAGGGCGCCGGAGCAGGTGCAGGAGCCACAGCCGGTGGGCCCCGGCGATCGCGAGCAGCGTCAGCACGCCGAGGTAGGCGACTAGGAGATAGCTTGCGGTCGACTCCACAGCGTCCCGTCTCCGTTCGGCCGGCCCGTGAGGCGCGCTGGGCGGTGCCGCCCTGCCTGCTCGCCACGGCGCTTGCCGGCATCGCGCTCGCAGGCGATCTGCGTGCCCGGCCGGCACTCTATCTCACCTTGCACGCGTTCGCGTTCGCGTTCTTCCTGGTCGCCGCCCGCGCCGCTCGCCTGCTCCCGGCCGGGAATGGCGGCTTCGTCCGGGTCGTGGCGGTCGCGGCGGTGCTGCGTGCGCTGCTCGTCGCCGCCCCTCCATCGCTCTCGGAGGATGTCTATCGTCACCTCTGGGATGGCCGGGTTCAGCTGGCGGGCGTGAACCCCTATCTCCATCCTCCCGAAGCCCCGGCGCTGCAACGCTTGCGCGATGCGAACTGGGAGGCGATCAACCACAAGGATATCCCAACGATCTACCCCCCGTTGCAGCAGCTCTGCTGCCGGGCGGTTGCCGCGATCTCCCCAACCGTGGTGGGGTTCAAGGTCGCCTTCTGTGCCGTGGATGTCGCGCTCATCCTTCTGCTGGCGCGGCTGCTGCGCCGGCAGGGGAGGGGACCGGCGGCGCTCGTGCTCTACGCATGGAACCCGCTCGTCGTCGTCGAGGTGGCCGCGAGCGGTCACGGCGAGCCGCTGGCGGCCGCGTTCGTGATCCTGGCGCTGTCGGCGCTCCTCGTGGCGCGCCCCCGCCTGGCAACGCTCGCCTGGGGAGGGGCGGTGCTGACCAAGATCTGGCCGCTGGTGCTTGCACCGGTGCTGTGGCGGCGCGTCCCCACACGCCGCTTCTGGCCCGCGTTGGTGCTCATCGGGGCGCTGTTGATCCCGTTCGCGAGTGCCGGCCGGCAGCTGGTCGCCGGGTTGGGGGAATACGGGCAGCGCTGGCAGGCGAACGAGCTGTTGTTCGGCGGCATCCTCCGCGGGGTGGAGTGGCTCGGGCCGACGGAAGCGCTCAAGGGGGGAGTGACCTGGGTCCGTTCCTGGTTCGGTTACTCGGAGCGCCTGAGTGTCGCCTACTCGTGGACCGATCCCCAGCACGTCGCGCGGGCGCTGACCCTGCTGCTCCTGGCTGCGGTCGTCTCCATCGTGGCGGTGCGCGAGCGTTCGCCATCGCGCGCGTTCCTGCTGGTGATCGTTGCGCTGCTCCTGCTCTCGCCCACGGTGCATCCCTGGTACCTGCTATGGGCGGCGCCGCTGCTCCCGCTGCACCCGAGCCGCGGCTTGCTCGTCTGGACCGCCCTGGCGCCGCTTGCCTACCTGGGGTCGCCGCTGGCGGCCGGTGGCAGTGCTTGGGCGCCGCTCCTCCCCTGGCTCGAGTACCTGCCAGTCCTCGCGGGGTTCGCGCTCGACCTGCGGGGCGGATTCCTCGCGATCGGGGAGGAGGGGCCTGCCCTGGCGCCGAGCGGCGCTATAGAATGACCGGAGCGCCAGGATGGCGCCGGAGGAGGGTTCCGTGGATCTGTTCTCGCGCGTGCCTCGACCCGCCCGCCGGGCGGTGCCATGAAGGGGGTCGCCTGCCTCTTCGCCGGCGCCCGGTCGGTCCGGCAGGGGATGCTCCAGAGCCTGGCGGAGGGGGATCCGGAGTTGCTGGCTCCGCTGCGCGAGGCGTCGGAGTTCGCGGGAGTCGATCTCGTGGCCCTGGCGAGCTCCGGCCCGGAGGCGACGCTGAGGGAGGACCCGGCCGCCAGCCTGGCCGCTATCGCCGCCGATGTCGCCATCTACCAGATCGTGAAGGGGATGGGGATCGCCCCCGTGGCGCTCGCCGGCTATGGCGCCGGTTTCCACGCGGCCGCGGTGGCTGCCGGCGTTCTGCCGCTGCGCTCCGCGCTGGCGCTTGCCGCGGAGGAGCAGCGGCTGGGCTGGGGGGCGCTGGGGGGTCGAGACTATCTGCTGGCCAGCGTCGAAGGGCCGACCGGAGCGGTGCTGGAGGAGCAGATCGGCGATCTGCTGCGCAGCGAGGCCGTCAGCCTGGCCGCGCAGGATACCGAGATACGCTGCACGCTCGCGGGTGAGGCCGCGCCGGTTCGCGCCGCGCTGGATCGGCTGCAGCCGACCGCGGTCCGCATCGAGATCCTCCCGCATCGCCTGCCGCGCCACACCCCGGCGATGCGGGAGGTGCCGGAAGGACTCACCTCGGCATTCGGGCGGGACCCGATGGACGACCCGGGCGTGCCGCTGTACTCCCACTTCGACGGCTCGATCGTCCTGCGGGGCTGGCAGGTGCGAGACCTGATGACGAAGGGGATGATCTACCCGCTGCGCTGGGACGCCTGCATCCGGGGGTTGGTGCAGAACGGGATCGACACGTTCGTCGAGGTCGGGCCGGGATCCTGGCTCTCCGACACGGTACGGGAGATCGAGCCGGCCGCGGCCGTCTTCGATACGGATGGCCCCGCCTCCATCGAGCGGATTCGCTCGAGCTTCTCCTCCTGGACGTTTTGATGCGCCGCGGAACCCGCCTGCGATGAGCGGGGGGGCCGAGCGTGCCTCCCGCCACCGTCTCCCCGCCTCGCTGCTGATGCTGGTGATCGGCTCCGGGTGCGCCTCGCTCATCTACGAGGTTACCTGGACGCGACGCCTGAGCCTGCTGTTCGGGGCGTCGACCTGGGCGGTCGCGACCGTCCTCGCCGCCTTCCTCGGCGGATTGGCGCTGGGCGCCTGGATGCTCGGGGAGTGGATCGACCGGGTGCGGTCGCCGCTTCGCACCTACGCGCTGCTCGAGATCGGGATCGGCGCCTACGCCGTCGCGTTCCCGTGGTTGACCGACGCGGCGACCGCCGTCTACCTCGCGATCGCCCCCCCGGTCGCTGGCTCCCTCCCCGCGCTGACGGTGATGCGGGCAGGGCTCGCGTTCCTCCTCGTCGTGCCTCCCACGGTGCTGATGGGGGCGACGCTCCCCTTGATGTGCCGGTTCGTGGACCGGCGGCCGGTGGCGCTCGGCCGGGACCTCGGGCGGCTGTGCGCTTTCAACACCCTCGGCGCGGCCGTGGGCGCGCTGCTGGCCGGGTTCGTGCTCCTCGGGTCGCTCGGCCTGCGGGGGACCAACCTGGCGGCGGCGAGCCTCAACCTGGTAGTCGCAGCCGGCGCCTGGACGCTGTCGCGGCAGCCGCACGAGGCGTCGGGCGAGCCGCGCGCCGGAGTTCCGCGCGCGCCAGCGACCTCCGCGCGGGAGGTGTCGGCGGTGCTGATGGCGATGGCCCTCTCCGGAGCGGCGGCGCTCGGGTACGAGGTGCTCTGGACGCGGGCGCTCGCCACCGCGCTCCACAGCGGCTTCACCTATGCCTTCGCGTTGATGCTCGCGACCTTCCTTGCCGGCCTCGGGATCGGCGGGCTGCTGCACGCCCGGTTCGCGGCGGCGACGAGCGCGCCCCTGCGGCTGCTGTCGCGGCTGCAGGTGCTGCTCGCGATCTGGGCGTTCGCCTCGATCGGGCTGCTGGGGGAATTGCCGCGCTGGGAGCGGCTGGCGGCGGGGCACGGCCTGCTCGCTCCCGTCTACACCTGGTCGTCGTGGCTGGGGGAGCTGGCCACCGCGTCGCTCCTGGTCGTGCTCCCGCCGACGCTGCTGCTCGGGATCGCCTTTCCGCTCGCGGGGCAGGTGGTGGCGGCTGGCGTCGAGGGGGTGGGCGCGCGGATCGGCAGGCTGGCCGCCTGCAACACCCTGGGGTCGATCGTCGGGTCGCTGGCCACGGGGTTCGTGCTCGTGCCGCGTGTTGGGACGCTCAACACCGTGGCGCTGCTTGCGGCCCTCAACCTGGGCGCGGCGGTTCTCCTGCAGGCCGCCGCCCCCGTTGCAGGCGCGGAACGCTGGGGCACCGCGGCGATCGCCTGCCTACTGTTGGGCGGCGGGTGGTTCGGCCTGCCGTCCGATCACTGGGCGGCATCGCTGGGGCGGTGGCGGCAGGGAGCGCAGATCTACTTCGCCGAGGACGCCACCGGGGTGGTGGAAGTGTACGAGGAGCGCGCGCGCTCGGGCGATTCGTATCGGCGCCTCTACGTCAACCAGACGTCGTACGCCTCCACCTCGGAGTACGCGCGCCGCTACCACAAGCTGTTGGGGCATCTCCCGGCGCTGTTGCACCCGGAGCCGGAGCACTCGCTCGTCATCGCCTTCGGGACCGGGATGACGGCCGGCGCGCTTGCCCGGCATCCCGAGGTCAAGCGCGTCGACTGTGTGGACCTCTCATCCGCCGTGTTCGCCGCCGCGCCCCAGTTCGCCGCGGCGAACGGTGACGTGGCTCGCCAGGCGAAGACGCGCCTGATCCTGGAGGACGGACGGAACTTCCTCCTCCTCACGCGAGAGCGCTACGACCTGATCACCCTGGAGCCGCCGCCGCCCCGCTTCGCGGGAGTGGCAGGGCTGTACTCGCGTGAGTTCTACCTCCTGCTGCGCGAGCGGCTTCGTGAGGGGGGGGTGGCGGCGCAGTGGATCCCGATGCACAGCCACACGGAGGAGGAGATGCGGATGCTGGTACGCTCTTTCGTGGAGGTATTCCCGGAGAGCACGCTGTGGCTGCCGGTCGAGCGGGACGCGATCCTGGTCGGGGCCGTCAGCCCTGGACGGATCGACGCCGCCGCCATCGAGCGGCGCGCCTCGGTGGGGGCGGTCGCAACCGACCTGGCGGATGCGGGCATCGGCAGCGCGGCGGCGCTGTTCGCCACCCTCGCGCTCGATCGCGACCGGCTGCAGGCGTATGTCCAGGGAGTGTCCCCGATCACCGATGACCGGCCGGAGATCGAGTTCTTCGCGGGGAGGTCCCTGGTCGAGGCACCGGTACACCTCCAGCGGCTGCTGCCATTCCGGCTCGGCGCCGACGATCTGCTCGCGACGCTGGGGCGGGCGGGAGGAGCGCAGGGGGAGGGAGCGGCCGCACTGCGCTTCCAGCTCGAAGCGATCGGGCACTATTACCGGGGCGCGGCGCTCGGCGCCCAGGGGGATCTCGCGGGGCGGGCCGCTGCGTGGGCTCTGGCGGCGCAGCTCGCCCGCGACGATTCGTTCCTCGGCAGCCTTGCCGGGGGATGAGCGCCCCGGACACCTCAGCGCGCCACGAGGGCGAAGCGGACCAGCGGATGGAGAATCCTCTTGCCGCGGACGGAACCGCGAAAATCTCCTTCGCGACCGGCCTGCTCCGGATCGGCCTCCGCGCTGTCTCCCGACGGTAAGCGAATCGCCTACACCAGCGGCCACCGCACCGCGGATCTGATCCTGTTCCGGAACTTCAGGCAGGGGTAAAGTGGTCCACAGACTCCTCCGGAGGGGCAAAGCCGCTGATTTGGATGGGGGATCAGAGGATAGTCGGTTCAAGCTGGGACTCTGGTGATTATGGGGCCGATAATGGGTGATCTGTCAACTTCGTCCGGGGTGTCCGGACCGGCGAGGAGCCGGAGTCGCCGGGTCAAATCTGCGGTGATCCTGGTGGGCGGCGGATCCCGCCACGCTCCGATTCCGAACAATGCAGCGGTTGGGCGACGCGGCACGGCCCGATTCGCGCTCCAGCAGCGGCGCTCCGGCATGCTTGACTCGGACTCGATCCGGCCAGAGATTGCCGAGGACGGGGGGATACGCGCGATCGGGAGTCGACATGCGAGACGGACGGACGCGGAAGCTCGCCGGGACCGTGAAGGCGAGCGACTTCCACGAGTTCACGGCGCACAACGTCGCAAGCCTCGTCGTCATCGCGGGGCAGGACGTCGGCCTCGAGCTGGCCCTCGCACGGGAACGCGTCCTCGTCGGCCGGGGACCAGGGGTGGATTACGCCTTCGCCGACCCTGCGATGTCTCGGCAGCACGCCGCGATCGAGTACGCCCGCCAGGGCTTCCGGGTCCAGGACCTCGGCAGCACCAACGGCATCCTCGTCAACGGCAAGAGGGTGAAGGCGAGCGACCTGCGCCGCGGCGACCGCGTCCAGGTCGGAGCAAGCACCTTGCAGCTCGTCATCGAGGAGCGAGAGCCGGCCGCGGAGGTCTTCGAGCTCTCGTCGACCTGACCCCGGACCCACCGCCTCTCACCTTCGACATCGAGCCTCGCGACGATGCCCCTACCGAAGACCGTCGGCAGCTTCGAGATCCTCCAGGAGATCGGGGAGGGCGGGATGGGAGTGATCTACCTGGCCCGCCAGCCGGCGCTGGATCGGCAGGTGGTCCTCAAGAAGATCCATCGCCGCCTGCTCGAGGATCGGGGCATGCTGGAGCGGTTCCAGCGCGAGGCCCGGGTCGCCGCCTCCGTGCATCACCAGAACGTCGTGGCGGTCTACGACTGCTTCGCGGCCGGGGGGGATCACTACATCGCCCAGGAGCTCGTGGATGGCCGGGATGTCCAGAGCATCCTGCGGGAGGCGGGAAAGCTCGACGCCAGGATCGTCGCCCGGGTCGCGCTGGAGGTGATCCGGGGGCTCGAGGAGATCCACGCGCGTGGGATCATCCACCGCGACCTCAAACCCGCGAACGTGCTCATCGGCAGCCGCGGCCAGGTGAAGATCGCCGACTTCGGCATTGCGTTCGACGAGCGCGCCAAGGGGCTGACCCATCCGGGAACGCTCCTGGGGTCCGTCCCATACATGTCGCCCGAGCAGATGCTGGGCGAGCGTCTCGATTACCGCAGCGACCTGTTCGCGTTGGGCGTCCTGCTGTACGAGATGCTCACCGGCCGCCCACCGTACCTCCCCGCCGAGGATCCCTCCACCGACACGCTCCTCCGGCGGATCCAGAAGGAGCGCTTCGACTCACCAACGCGGCACGCGAGCCACGTCCCCCTGTACCTCAGGCGGCTCGTGCGGTCATGCCTGCGGGCGAAGCCATCCCGGCGCGTGCAGTCGGCCACGGCCGTCCGCCGGCAGCTCGCTCGTCACCTGGGCGGCCTCTCCCAGGTCGAATGCCGGGAGGAGATCGCCGCGTTCCTCTGGGAGCAGGGGGTGTTCCGCTCGTGCGACGGGAGCACGGAGGTCCAGCCGGTGAGTCGGCCCCGACGCGCGCGCGCGGGCCGGTGGCTGCTCCCGGCCGCCGCGATGGCGCTGCTGGTGGTGAGCGTCGCGGGGTTCGCCGCCGTGTCCTGGCGGGTCACGCCTTCCGCGGTGAACGCCTCCGTCCCCGCGCCCCTGACGTCCGCGAGCATTGCCGCGCCGGCGCCCGTCGCCGCCGAGCCTGCCAAGGTGTGGTTCGTCGCGGATCCCTGGGCGGAGGTCCAGGTCGAGGACGGCGAGACGTTCTTCACGCCGCGGGCGGCACCCGTCGCGCTCGCACCCGGGCGGCATCGCGTCGTGTTCCAGCACCCAGGGCTCGGAAGAGCGGAACAGACGCTGGATCTCCTCCCCGGCGAGGAGCGCGTCGTCCGGCACGCCTACGGCGATCCCGCACGATGAGATCACTTCGGGCGGTCGGCGCGGGGCTCGCGGTCGTTCTCCTGACCGGAGCCTCCCTCGCGGCAGAGCGGATCCACCTGGTGCGCAGCGGCGAGTCCGCCTCCTCGATAGCGCAGCGCTACTACGGTGATCCCGAGCTCGCCCCCCTCCTCCTGCGCTACAACGGCAAGGAGAAACCCGCTCTGAGCACGGGGGAGCGGTTGCGGATCCCGCTCTGCCGGGTCCACCTGGTGGCGAGCGGGGATTCGTGGTCCGGACTCGCGCAAAAGTACCTCAGCCGGCCGTCGGCTCATCCCGTGCTGGCGTCGCTGAACGGGCACGCGCCGGCAGACCCACTGAGGGTCGGCGAACGGATCATGATTCCCGTCTCCGTTCCCCACCGGCTCCGAGGCGGGGAGACGCTGGCCGATCTTGCCCAGCGATACTACGGGGACCCGGGGCGGAGCGAGGTCCTGCGGGTGTTCAACGGCATCGAGGACCCGCGTCGCCTTGCGGTGGGCCGGACCCTGCAGGTCCCTGTGGTCACGCTCAGGCGCCGAGACGATGCCGGGCGCGCGACGCGAGATCCGGCCAAGCGAAGCGCGCCGCCGCCGTCCAGAGGGGCACCGACCGGCTCCGACCCGAAGCTGGTGCATGCGGGTCCGGAGAGAGCACCGACGCGTCCGGCGACGGAGCAGGCGGCACCAAGTGCCCAGGCCCAGGAGCAGACGGCACCCCGGTCCCCCACGCCGCCCCAGGTCGGGGTGGGCGACGCGCAGTTCGGGGAGCAGGTGCGGGAGGCGACGCGCGCATTCAGCGAGGGGGACTACGGACGAGCCCGGCGGATCCGGGAGGCCATACACGCCGGGGACGCGTCCGCGGGGACGGAAGCCGGGCGGACCGAGGCGCACCGACTCCTCGCGTTCGTGTACGTCGCGTTCGATCTTCCGGGCGAGGCCTGCGACGCCTGGCAGCCGGTGCGGCACACTCCGCTGGATCCGGCGCGGATCTCGCCGAAGATCCGTCAGACGCTCGCGCGTTGCGGGGAGGCTTCCACGCTCGGCGGGACGTAGGCAGATCGCCTCAGTGGCAATCGTCTGCACTCGTGATGATGAGGTCGCGCCCTCCTGTCTCGGTGCCATAGCCGCTATACGTCCCCTTGACATACTCCGCGAGAGAGAAGAACACCTCGCCGGACTCAGGAT
>Ga0137321_1000183_pt1 | contig 18738 bp, 12 predicted proteins | sample EasRivERMZT399_2_FD_104758 | JGI IMG/M metagenome (GOLD analysis project Ga0137321, IMG submission 104758) | Soil microbial communities from meander-bound floodplain in the East River, Colorado, USA - East River MetaG ERMZT399_2 | ecosystem: Environmental > Terrestrial > Soil > Floodplain ... | reverse complement strand
GAGCGGCGTGCCCGGAACGCAGGTGGCCGTCGCGGCATCGCAGGTCTCGGGCCCGTTGCACGCGTTGCCGTCGTCGCAGACGGGGCAGGTCAACGTGATCGCGGCCGTGCCGACGGCCGACGACGTGAGCGCGCTACCGCAAACGCCGTCCGTGCTCGCCAGCTGAGCGATGTTCGCGGGCGTCCCGTTGCTCCCCACCTCCATGATCGTGACGTCGAAGGAGAAACTGCAGCCGACGCCGTTCGCGAAGTTGTACGGTGGCGCGAGGCTGAACGTCACGTCGAACGGATCGCCGGCATTCGGCACCGGGTCGGTAGGGCAAGTCGAGGACAGGTTGCCCGCGTATTGCACGGGAGGCGGCGCACCCGGCGCAGCCCCGGGATCCGGCGTGCAGACACCGCCGGCGACGCTCACGCAGGAGGGGAAGAAGTGGACGAGGTTGAACGTCTGGTTGTCGTCCGCGCCCGCGTCCTGGCTCGGGCCGTTGGTGATCGTCAGGCTCATCCTGACCGTCTGGCCCACGACCCGATTGAGGTTGTCACCGTTTGGAAAGTTGACGACGATTTGCGAGTTGCAGATCGTCTGCGCCAGCGCGGGTGTGGAGAAGGCAGCACCGAGCCCCCAGACACCGATCGCCAGCACAAGACATCCGAGCATGCGAAGGTGCTTCCGATCACTCCTGCTCATAAAATGGACCTCCCGGAGGGTGGCAGTGCATCCCTCCTCCCGTGTGCGATTCCGCCCTAGACGTTCCTCGTAGACACTCCGAATTCTCCCCTTCCTGCCCGCGTCCCTGTCCCGGGATCACCTCGTTGGCTCAGCCGTCCTCGAGAATGCCGATGTGACATTCCACTGGCTGCGGGCCGATTGCACGCTGCGTGCTCAGAGCTCCTCGCGCCCCACTCCGGCAACACTCGCCGGTCGGGTGCCTCGGAGTGGCGTACACACGTACGCCGGGCCACGCCCGGGGGGTCGTGCCACCCTCCGAATGAGCCCTAACTTGTTGAAAAAAAATCTCTCGACCTGATATCAGCAAGGCGCGATCCGAGCGCCAGCGGGCTCGCTCGCCTATCTCCGCCGTTGACACTGGAGTTAACTGATCAGTTGAACGAAACCGCTCCGCGGTAGCGAGGTAACTCGGGGCGTCTCGCCCCTCCCCTCACCCCTGGGGCTCCGGGCTTGCGTGGTTGGCGCCCTCCTTGGACGATCGGAGCACCCATTTCGCTCGACATCCGAAGGAGGACGCCATGGGACAGCTCCGTGACCGCATGGAGGCTGACCTCGATCTCGGAGGATACAGCCCGTGCACCCGCAAGATCTATGTGCTCTATGCTTCGCAGTTCGCCAAGCACTTCCACCGCTCGCCTGCCGAGATGGGCGAGAACGAGGTCAAGGCGTTCCTGCTGCACCTGGTGGAGGTGAGGCAGGTTTCGCGTGAGACCTACCGGCAAGCGCGAGCGGCCCTGGCGTTCCTTTACGGGATCACGCTCAAGCGGCCGGTCGAGGTGGAGCATCTGCCGGTTCGGCGCCACCCGCGGCGGCTTCCCATCGTGCTCAGTGGCACGGAGGTCGCCCAGTTGTTGGAGGCGGTCCGCAGCGACAAGTACCGGATGATCCTCATGGCCATGTACGGCGCCGGGTTGCGGATCCGGGAAGCGTGCGAGCTTCGGCCGGAGAGCATCGACGCCAAACGCCGGCTGTTGCGCATCCGTGGCAAGGGCCAGCGCGAGCGCTACACGCTGCTGTCGGACCGCTTGCTCCAGGAACTCCGCGCCTACTGGCGGCGCCAGCGACCAGACGGCTGGCTCTTCCCGGGCCGTCGCTTTCAGCTGCCGCTCACGGGCGATGCTGTCCGTCTGGTGTTCAAGCAGGCGCTGCAGGCCACCGGCATTCGCAAGGACGTCACGCCGCACGTGCTGCGGCACAGCTTCGCCACGCACCTGCTCGAGACCGGCACCGACGTATCCGTGGTGCAGGCACTGCTCGGGCACGGCTCGCTCCGGTCGACGGCAACCTACGCCCACGTTCGCGTCGCGAACGCTGCGAACCTGCGTAGTCCCCTCGACCTGCTGGGCACGCCCGCCGGTCGCGTCCTCGGCTGACCCCCGCGCGGTCCGAGAATCGTGCGGCCTCGTTTCGAGGTCGCCGATGTGGTGCGCGCGTACGGGGAGGACTATCGTCGCGCCCGCCATCCGTCGGCGGCCCAAGAGAAGGTCCTGCGCCACCTCGCGGCATGCCGTACCGCCGCGCTGGGCGGGCACGTCGACGAGTGCGACGCCTGTGGTCACGTGCGTCTCTCCTACAACTCCTGTCGCGACCGGCACTGCCCCAAGTGCCAAGCCGGGGAGCGGGCAGCCTGGCTTGCCCAACGCCTCGAGCGGCTCCTGCCGGTGCCCTATTTCCACGTCGTCTTCACCGTGCCCCATGAGCTGAACCCGCTGGTGCTGCGGAACAAGGCGAGGATTGTGTCGATCCTGTTCCAGGCGGCAGCCGCCACGCTGCGAGAGATCGCGGCCGACCCGCACCACCTCGGCGCCGAGATCGGCTTCACCGCGCTGCTCCACACCTGGGGCGAGAACCTCCTCTTCCACCCGCATCTGCACTGCGTGGTCACGGGAGGGGGGTTGTCGCCGGACGGGACCCGATGGGTCCCCGGTCGGGAACGCTTCTTCCTGCCGGTCCGCGTCCTCGGGCGCTTGTTCCGCGGCAAGTTTCTCGCCGCGTTGCACCACGCCTGGACCGACGGCGACCTCGGGCTCACCGGCTCCACGGCGGAGCTGGCCGACCCGGTGGCCTGGAGCGCCCTCAAAGACGCGCTGTATCGCAAGGAGTGGGTGGTCCACGCCAAGCCGCCGTTCGGGGGACCCGAGGTCGTGTTCCGCTACCTCGGCCGCTACACGCATCGCGTCGCGCTCAGCAACCAGCGTCTCACCGAGGTGGGGAACGGTCACGTCACCTTCACCGTTCGGGACCATGCTGATCACGCCCGCCGAAAGCTCCTCACCCTCGATGCGATCGAGTTTCTCCGACGGTTCCTGCTACACGTCCTGCCCAAGCGCCTCGTTCGAATCCGTCACTACGGGCTGTGTGCCGGTCGGCACGTCCGCGGCAAGCTGGCCGTCGCGCGGCGTCACCTGCAACCACCGGCCGACGCGGAACCGATGCCTTCGCCGGCGTCAGCTTCAAGCGACGAGCCCTGGTGGGTCCGGTTCCGGGCCCTTACCGGCATCGACATGATGGCATGCCCGGTCTGTCTCACGGGACGCTTGCTGCGCACCGGACCGCTCCGAGCCGTCTCCACGATGGTCCCCGACGTCCGTCCACCGCCCCAGGTGCACCAAACGACAGCGCGAAGCCGCTGCGCCTTCCTGACCGTGCCGGGAGCACGTGGATGAGCGCGATCGTCCGCCCGCGCGGATGCTCGGTGACGGTGGGTACGCGGCTCCGCCGTCGCTCACGCGTTGCTCCGCCGCGGTCGCCGGCGATGACACCGATCGCTGTGCCTCTCCATGGCTCGGAATGCCTGCATCGGGCGCATTGAGATCCCCATAGGCACTGCTGGCTATCCGGGTTTCGTTCAACGAGCGTCGTACGCGCATGCACGCTTCGCGCGACGCGCGTACAACGCTATGAGGTACCAGGAAGGTTGGTTGGTGTCAAGTGTCGAAGCTGTGAAACCTGAGGAAGCGTTACTCTACGCCCCGGAGGACGGCGCGGTAGGCCAGCGAAGCGAGGAACAGCGCGTGGAGTGGAGAGGTGATCGCAGGGCCTGGCGCCGGAGTTGGGGCGTCGCGCCGCCCGGTTCGGCTCGCCGCTGACACCTTCGCTCGCGGCGGGAACCCCGGGTCAGCCTGAAGGAACCCCCTCGGGCGACGCCTCCCTTACGGGCAGATGCTGCTCGCCCGGGCGACCCCGTTGCTCTGGAATCCGTACGTCCCCGTCGCGCAGGTATTGTGCCCGCGGGCTAGGTACCAGAAGCCGCTCCGCGAGGCGGGAAGGCCGGCATCGGACATCGTCGTTCCCGGGAGCGCGCGTCCCACGCACGACCCGCCTCCGGAGCCGACCGGCCACGTCCCGAGCGAGCCCCGGGCGACATCGTAGGTCACCGCGGGACCGACCTGCGTGCCCTGCTCGTCCCACGCGAGCGTCGTCGTGGCGCCGCCGCCGAGGACGAGGTTCGTCACCTCAATGGGAGCGCTCCATACGCCCGCGCTCGCGTCGTTGCAGTCGCCGGGGACCGTGACGTACCCCGCCGGTGGCGTGCAGGTGGACTGCTGCGTGCTCGTCAGGCCGTAGCCGTCGCTGTCGCCATCCTGGTACCACATGTCGGGAGAGGTGCAGCCGCCCGTGCAGTAGCGGCCACCCGTCCTCGCGGGTCGTCCGGTCTCGGATCCGCCCCACACGATCATCTCGCTGCCGGTCCACACGGCGGCATGCAGCGTGCGTCCCGTCGGCACGTTCATTCCCGTTGAGGTCGCGAGCCAGGTGTCGCGCCCTGGATCGTAGCGACCGCCGGAGTCGGCGTAGGCGGCGATATCGCGCCCGCCCCAGATGATCATCTCTGCCCCGGTCCAGACGGCGGTGTGGCCCAGGCGCCCGGTGGGGACGCCCACCGTGGACGTCGCCAGCCAGGAATCGTTCGCGGGCTGGTAGCGACCGCCGGTCTGCAGATAGCCGGCGCCGCCCCACACGATCATCTCGGTCCCGGTCCAGACGGCGGTGTGGCCGCGGCGCGGTACGGGGACGTTCGCCCCCGTCGATGTCGTCAGCCAGGCATTGGTGGAAGGACGGTAGCGGCCGCCGGTGTTGAGGTCCACCGCCCCGGCACCGCCCCAGACAATCATGTCCGTGCCGTTCCACACGGCGGTGTGTGCCTGGCGGGCCGCCGGGGTGTTCGCGCCCGTGGAGGTCGCGACCCAGGAGTTGGTGCCGGGGTTGTAGCGCCCGCCCGTATTGAGGACCGATCCACCGGTACCGCCCCACACGATCATCTCGCTCCCGGTCCAGACGGCGCTGTGCGCGGAGCGGGGGGCGGGCACGCCCGTCGCCGTCGAGGTCGCCTGCCAGGAATTGGCGGCGGGGTTGTAGCGGCCGCCGGTGTTCACGGCGATCGACGTGATGCCCCCCCAGACGATCATCTCGGTGCCGGTCCAGATGGCCGTATGATCGTAGCGGCCGTCGGGGGTGTTCGCCCCCGTGGACGTCGCCGACCAGGAATTGGTGGCGGGGAGGTAGCGGCCCCCGGTCTTGTCCACACCCGATCCATAGCCGCCCCAGACGATCATCTCGGTCCCGGTCCAGACGGCCCGCGGGGAGGTGCGCGCCAGGGGAGCGCCCGTCCCGAAGGCCATCGGCGCCCAGCTGTTGGTCGCGGGGGTGTAGCGGCCGCCGGGCTCCCATCCCCCGCCCCAGATGATCATCTCCGTGCCGGTCCAGACGGCGGTATGCCCGAAGCGCCCGGCGGGCGTATTCGCGCCCGTGGACGTCGGCGACCACGTATCGGCGACCGGGTTGTAGCGCCCGCCGAGGACGGGCATGCCCGTTCCGACGCCTCCCCAGACAATCATCTCGGTGCCGGTCCAGACCGCGGTGTGCTGGTGGCGCAGCTCCGGGACGTTCGCGCCCAGCGAGGTCGTGGCCCAGGAGTTCGTCGCGGGGTTGTAGCGACCGCCGCTGTTGAACGGGTTCACCCCGACGCCACCCCATCCGCCCCAGATGATCATGGTGGTTCCCGTCCAGATCGCCGTGTGTCGTCCCCGCGGCGCCGGCAGGTTCGCGCCCGTGCCGACCGTGGACCAGGAGTTGGTGACGGGGTTATACCGGCCGCCGGTGTCCTTGTAGACCTCGTAGTGGTTGCCACCCCAGACGATCATCTCGGTGCCGGTCCACACCGCGGAGTGCTGGATGCGCGATTCCGGGACGTTCAGACCGGTGGAGGTCGCCGACCACGAGTTGGTGACAGGGTTGTAGCGACCGCCGGTGTTGAGCTGGGGACCGCCCGTCCCGCCCCAGACAATCATCTCGGTGCCGGTCCACACGGCCGTGTGTCCGGAGCGCGCTCCCGGCACGCCCGTCCCCGCGGAGGTCGCCGTCCACGAATCGGTGGTGGGATTGTAGCGGCCGCCGGTGTTGAAATACGTGCCGCCGTTCTCACCGCCCCAGACGATCATCTCGGTGCCAGTCCAGACGGCCGTGTGGTAGGAGCGTGGGGAAGGGACGCTCGCGGTGCGAGGTGTGAGGACCCAGGAGTCTGTCGCCGGGCGGTAGCGGCCGCCGCTGTCGACGCGCCCGCCCCAGACGATCATCTCGGTGCCGGTCCAGACGGCCGTGTTGTAGGAGATCGGCACGCCGGCGGCCGTGGTCTGCCAGGTATCGGCGACGCATCCGCCGGCCTCGGGGACGACCGGAGAATAGTCATCCTCGGAGACGGCCGGCTCCGCATCCACGGTCTCGCGGACCGTGCCCCACCATGCGTCGAACGAGCCCGGCTCCTCGTTCTCGAAGGGCCTCGGATCGCGAACCGGGTCGTCGTGCACGTAGCGCTCGCGGATCAGCCGATCGGAAAGGGTCTCGCGGGCGAGCGTCTCCGCGATGAGGAACGGATCGTCGTCGAGTGCGGCGAAGATCTCGAGAAGCACCCCGGCGTCCCGGGTGTCCTTCGCCATGCGCTCCATCTCTCGCTGGAGCTGCTCGCCGGTGATCGGCTGCCCCCACCACAGCTCGAGCGCATTCGACTTCCTGAGGTACTCCTCGACCTTGGCGCGGAGATCGTCGTCGGTGAGCACGGCGTCGAGCGACGGCTTGGGGCGCTGGTTCTCCCCCGGCCAGGTGCGATGATTCCAGAGGACCTGCTCGATGGCGCGCTGGGCGTCCACGCGATCCTCGATCGAGAGGTCGCGGGCCGCGGCTCCCGACGCCGCGATTCCGGCCAGGAGCAACCACGCTGCGACACACCGCACCGCCCACGGTGTGTTTCCGTGTGTGTTCGGAGTGGTCATGCTATCCCTCCGATTCTCTCCAGACGCCCAGGTGGAGCGTGCGGTCCGACGGACCAGGGCTGCTGGCGTTAACGCGGGGCGACGCGCGATGTCGTTCCTGGCTGGTCGCCCGCGGGGCGCTCCGTCACGTACCACGGAGCGTAGGGCAGGTCGGCGCGAATATCCGTCGCGCGACAGGGCGGGTCAAGCGACCAGATCGCTACGTGGCGCTATTCGTGTGTCGATGGCGACACCCGGACGCCGAAACGACGGAAGCAGCGAGGAATTCAGGGGGGCGCGATGGGCGTCCCTATTTCTTTCCCCATGATGCCGCAAAACGACGCCCGCGTCCACCTTCGCGCCAGGACGTGCTGGCCTTGCGCAGCCCCCACGCTCCGCGACCCGGGCGCCGCCTGCTGGAAACCTGTCCGCGGCGTGAACGCGGCGAGCCGGGAGCTACGGCGAGGAATCACCCCATCGGTGCTCCCGGTGGTAACTACGCTGCGCGGGAGAGGAGGCGGAGCTTGGCGTGATGGCTCAGGCGCGAGAAGCGCCTGAGGTCGGTCACCCGCTCGTGCTGGGGCAGATGGAACAGCCGGTCGAGGTAGCGCAGGGCCAGCGCCGCCGCGTCCCGGTAGCGATCGCGGATGGCCGGATCCGGATCGCAGTAGGTCGGCTTCACGAAGAGGTAGTGGCGCACCCACGCCGCGGGGAAACGAGGGCTCCCGGGTGCTGTCGACGTCCGGCCCAGGAAATGCCGGACCACCAGGTCCTTGGTGACGTTCGCGTGCAGCTCCAGCTCCAGCAGGCTCAGGTCCGGCCCTCCCCGGAGCCGCGCCGCCACCAGCAGCAGGTGGTCAATCTCCTCGATGAACGCCGCGAAGGCGGCCAGGTTGTGCGCGTCGATGCCGCGGGTCGGCGGATGCGCCTCGAGCGCGGCGATCAGATCATCTGGAAAGTACAGCGCGGCCTTCCAGGTCCCGTCCGGCTCTTGGCTCAGCAGGAGCTGCGCGCCGTCCCCCTCCGCTGCGCCCGCCGCGGCACCGATGCGGCGCACGATCCTCCGCGAGGCGCAGACGCGGCGGTACCCCTGGTCCCCGATGATGAACGGCGCCAGCGGCCCGAGCCCGGTCTGGTGATCGTACGTCCGCTCGATCAGCCCGCGCACCTGCTCGAGCAGGCTCGGCGCGGGGTCAGAGGAACGTACCGCCATCAGGAGGTTCGGTAGGCGAACCGCCCGTTCGCATGGTCCACCACGACGCGTCGGTACGGCACCCGCGCACGGGCGCGAGCGAGCACGCGCCGCTGCAGCATCTCGAAGTCCGCCGTGCGCTCCTCGCGGCGCGCCTCCTGGATGTAGGAGATGAGGCTCGAAGCTTCGTCCTCGGCCTCGTCGCGGGAGGTGTCGCGCCGCAGCTTCTTGCTGATCGCGACGTTGCAGATCTCGTTCAGCACGCGCGCCAGATGGCGCGCGCCATACTCGGGAGAGTAACCGCGCGCCAGCAGCGCCTGCCGCGACGCCTTGGTCACGGAGATCTCCAGGTGGTGGAAGCGCCGGTAGCGCGCCGCGATCCGCTCCAGCTCCAGGTCGAAGATCCGGTCGATCGAACCCTGCGACAAGGGGTTGAAATGGACGATCTGCAGGCGGTTGACGAACTCCGGTGACAGCTCGCGCTTCAGATCCCCCAGCAACTCGCGCCTCTGGAACTCGGCCCGCGCATCGGTCGTCCCGAACCCGATCGGGTCCGAGGACTGCTGCAGGCGGCTGTAGCCGAGGTTGGAGGTGTAGACCAGCATCGTCGAGGCGAAGTTGAGCTGCTGTCCGCGGTTGTCGGTGGTCGTGCCGCGGTCCATCATCGACAGGAAGTACTTGCGGAGCTGAGGATGCGCCTTCTCCACCTCGTCGACCAGGATGACGGAGAACGGCGCCGCGGCGGCGCGATGATGGAACTCGGTCAGCAGCCCCTCCTCGTCGCTGCGGATGAACCCGCGCGTCGAGCCGCGCAGCTCGTTGATGTCCGAGGGGTAGGTGTAGCTCGGCCCCTCGATCAACAGCAGAGGGATCTCGGTGCCCCAGATCTTCCCGAGTCCCTCGACGAGCTGCTCCACCAGGTGGTTCTTGCCCACGCCGGTCGGGCCGATGAAGAAGTACGACAGCGGCTTCTTCCGCGAATGGGTGCCGGTCGCGTAGAGGGAGAAGTCGTCGCAGATGGCGTCGACCGCTTCGGGCTGATCGATCACGACCCCCTTCAGCTCGCGCCGCACGGCCTCGATGTCGAGCGACGCGAAGAGCAGCAGGCGCTCGTAGTAGGAAAGCTGCTCCTGCTGGTTCAGCCGCGCGATCTCCGGGTCCTCCTCCTCGACGAGCTCGAGCGGCTCGAGTGCGTTGCACCCGGCCGGTTGCAGCGCTTCGACCGGTAGCGCCAGGGCCGACGCACGCGTGGCTCCCACGGGAGGCTCACGGCGCGCATCACGCTCGCGCGGCGCGCCGGTCGAGGTGTCGGTCGCATCTTCGGGGGAGGCCGCTCGAGGGGGCTCTCCCGCCGCGAGCGGGCCCTGGAACAGCCCCAGGCGGCTCAACACCTTCGCGTAGTCGTCGAAGTTCCGGGCGCACTGCTTCAGGAAGATGATCTCCTCCTCGATCTCGCTCTCGCCGAGACGGTTCACCCGGAAGTAGGTCCGCAGGCGCGGGTCCTGGGCCAGCTCCTCCAGGATCTCGGCGGCGCGCTGGTACGACGCCACCCCGAGTTCCGGGAGTTCGAATCCCTTGTGGAGACGCTTGCCGAACAGCCCCACGTCATAGAGGCACTTCTCCCCGATCAGCCGCACCTCGTCCGGAACGGCGCGCACCCGGCGCAGCGAGGCGACTGCCTGGTCGTCCGCCGGATTGCGCCCTTGCCAAAGACCATGGAGCAGGTCGGCGGCTGGGTTCGGTTCGCGGCGCAGGATCCGCTCGATGGTGGGAACGTCGTAGACATCGGCCAGGAGGAGGAAGTAGTTGGCCGCCACTCCGCTCAGGTAGCGGGTTTCGAGACGGTCGAAGGTGCGCGCGGTGAACTCGTCGCGGGTGATGGTCTCGAGGCGGCTCTGCAGCTTCTGGCGGTCGAGAGGTTCCAACGGCCTGGCGGACCGGATGTCGGTGCGCGGCATCTCCCCTCCTCGCGCCCCCGGCGTGCCGGAACAGGCCTCGGGGGCAATCGTCTGGATCGGACGCGTGAGCTGATTGGCCAAAAACTGGCTACCCAAGCCGGTTTTGGTCGCCCTGCTTGGTCAAATGTGCGGATGCTGGCGCCAGATGCAAGCCCCGATCGTCACATGCGGGAGTCCGAGAGGGCAGCGAGGCGCTTCGGAGTGTCGCGGGTTGCTGGACAGCTGGTTCGTGACGCGCTTGACCCGCTTGCGTCACGCCGGTGATTGTTACCGTTGGTTCAAGTTTAACTTTATGTTCTACAGTTGTTTATAGACCATATTTTCGGCTGGGATCGACGCTCGGCCCCCTTGACAAGCGCCAGGCTGAGTTCTACTATTGGCACTCGCTAGAGGTGAGTGCCAATGATCGCTGGCCTGGCGGGGTCCGTTCCGACACCCCCAGCCAGCGGACCTCGACTCAAGCCAAACGTCGCATCATTCAGAAGAAGGAGGGAAGTCTCATGAAGGTGAAGCCGCTGGGAGACCGCATCCTGGTCAAGCGCGTTGAGCCCCAGGAAGCGAAGAAGGGCGGGATCATCATCCCGGATTCGGCGAAGGAGAAGCCGATGGAAGGGAAGGTCATCGCGGTGGGGCAGGGAAAGACCGACGAGAACGGCAAGCGGATCCCGATGGAAGTGAAGGCCGGGGACCGGGTGCTGATCGGCAAGTACGCGGGCACCGAGTTCAAGATGGACGACGACGAGCATGTGATCGTTCGCGAGGACGAGGTCCTCGGCATCCTGAACTAGACACCCCGGGGACTTCATGCCGCTTGCAGGTCGGTGGCGGCGCTCCCCAGGATCAACCCAAACATAACGAATCACGAAGGAGAGGATCCCGATGGCTGCCAAGGAAATCATTTACGCCGACGATTGCCGGCAAGCGATGCTGCGAGGCGTCAACAAGCTGGCCGACGCCGTCAAGGTGACGCTGGGCCCGAAGGGCCGGAACGTCGTGCTCGAGAAGAAGTTCGGATCGCCGACCATCACCAAGGACGGCGTGACCGTGGCGAAGGAGATCGAGCTGCAGGACGCGCGTGAGAACATGGGCGCGCAGATGCTCCGCGAAGTGGCCAGCAAGACCTCGGACGTCGCCGGTGACGGCACGACGACCGCCACGGTCCTCGCGCAGGCAATCTTCAAGGAGGGCGTCAAGGCGGTGACCGCTGGCGCCAACCCGATGGACCTCAAGCGCGGGATCGAGAAGGCCGTTGACGCCGCGATCGAGGAGATCAAGAAGCTGTCGAAGCCGGTCGAGGGGAAGGCGATTGCGCAGGTCGGCACCATCTCCGCCAACAACGACTCGACCATCGGGAAGATCATCGCGCAGGCGATGGAGAAGGTCGGCAAGGACGGCGTCATCACGGTCGAAGAGGCGAAGGCCATGGAGACCACCCTCGAGGTTGTCGAGGGGATGCAGTTCGACCGCGGCTATCTCTCCCCCTACTTCGTGACTGACTCGGAGCGCATGGAGTGCGCGCTCGAGGACGTCTACGTCCTCATCCACGAGAAGAAGATCAGCAACATGAAGGACCTCCTCCCGGTCCTCGAGCAGATCGCCAAGCAGGGGAAGCCGTTGCTGATCATCGCCGAGGACGTCGAGGGTGAAGCGCTCGCGACGCTGGTGGTGAACAAGCTGCGCGGCACGCTGCACGCCGCCGCGGTGAAGGCGCCAGGCTTCGGGGATCGCCGCAAGGCGATGCTCGAGGACATCGCGATCCTCACCGGCGGCAAGAGCATCACCGAGGATCTCGGGATCAAGCTGGAGAACGTCAAGCTCACCGACCTGGGTCGCGCCAAGAAGATCACCATCGACAAGGACAACACGACCATCGTCGAGGGGAAGGGCACGGCGAAGGAGATCGAGGGGCGGGTCAAGCAACTGCGGGCGCAGGTGGAGGACACGACCTCGGACTACGACCGCGAGAAGCTGCAGGAGCGGTTGGCGAAGCTGGTCGGCGGCGTGGCGGTCGTGAAGGTGGGCGCCGCAACCGAGACCGAGATGAAGGAGAAGAAGGCTCGGGTCGAGGATGCGATGCACGCCACGAAGGCGGCCGTCGAAGAGGGGATCGTTCCCGGCGGCGGCGTGTCGTTCCTGCGCGCGGTCCCGGCGCTGGAGCGCCTCAAGGAGAAGAACGAGGACGTCCAGACCGGAATCAACATCGTGAAGCGCGCCCTCGAGGAGCCGATGCGGCAGATCGCGAACAACGCCGGCCACGAGGGTTCCGTCGTCGTGAACCGGGCCAAGGAGCTGTCGGCCCGTGAAGGGTTCGACGCGCAGGCCGAGAAGTTCGTAGACATGGTGGAGGCCGGCATCATCGACCCCACCAAGGTCGCGCGCAATGCCCTGATCAACGCGGCGTCGATCTCCGGGCTCATGCTCACCACCGAGGCCATGATCAACGAGGTCAAGGAGGATGAGAAGATGAAGATGCCTCCGGGCGGCGGTGGCGGCGGCATGGGTGACATGTACTAGGGGCCCCACTCCGAGCCGGCGAAGCTGGCTAGGGAGCGCGACCCAGTGGGTCGCGCGTTCGTGGGGAGGCTTCCCAGGGCTGGCGGCCGCGAGGCCGCCGACCTGTTGCGGTAACCTGCGGCGCTCGCGCCGCGGGTCCGACCTACGGCCCATGCGGTCCCGGTTCCGGGGCCGCATGGGTTTTTTTGTGCCGCGTCCGCGATACAATCGGGTCGTTCGCGACCCGGGAGCCGAATGAGAACAGCCTTGTTGATCCTGGTGTGCCTGGCGGGCGGCCTGCTGCTCGCGGCCGCCGCCTCGCAGCCGGCCACGACGCGCCCGACCGCGGCGCGCTGGGCGCTGGCGATTCACGGCGGGGCCGGCGTCATCGCGAAGGGGATGGAGCCGGCGAAGGTCAAGGAGTACACCGACGGCCTCGAGCGGGCGCTGGCGGCCGGCCAGGCGATGCTCGCCAAGGGGGGAGCGGCGCTCGACGCGGTCGAACAGGTCGTACGCCTGCTCGAGGACGACCCGCACTTCAACGCCGGCAAGGGGGCCGTCTACACCCATGATGGCGGCCACAATCTCGACGCGGCGATTATGGACGGGCGAACCCTGGCGTGTGGTGCCGTGGCCGGCCTGACGACGGTGCGCAACCCGATCTCGCTGGCGCGTCTGGTCATGGAGAAGACCCCGCACGTCTTCCTCGCCGGCGAGGGCGCCGAGCAGTTCGCCGCCGCGATGCAGGTCGAGCGGGTGGCGCCCACCTGGTTCGACACCCCGGAGCGATACCGGCAGTGGCAGCAGGCCCTGGAGAAGGAGCGCGCCAACCAGCCCTCCGCGGCCAAGGAGAAGGGGACCGTCGGAGCGGTGGCCCTGGACCTCGAGGGGAATCTCGCCGCCGCCACCTCCTCGGGCGGGATGACGAACAAGCGCTGGGGCCGGATCGGCGACGTGCCGGTGATCGGCGCCGGCACCTACGCCAGCAATCGCACCTGCGCCGTCTCCTGCACCGGCACCGGGGAGGAGTTCATCCGGCACACCGTGGCGCGCGACATTGCCGCGCTGATCGAGTATCGCGGGCAGCCGCTGCAGGAGGCCGCCGAGGAGGTCGTCCAGCGTAAGCTCCGCAAGGGGGACGGCGGCATCATCGCGGTCGCCGCCGACGGCGCGATCGCGCTCGTCTTCAACACCGAGGGGATGTTCCGCGGCGCCGCCGACTCCGGCGGGCGCTTCGAGGTGCACATCTGGGAGTGAGGACGCCCCGCCGCTCGCATTCACGCTCCCCTTCTGCTACGTTGACCGCTTTTTCGGAAAGGACATCCATGAAATCGATCCTCCTGGCAGCGCTCCTCGTTGTCCTCACCGCCGGTGGCTGCGCTGCCGGGGGTTCGGACGCTTCGCCGTCGTCCCCCGATCCTGCGACCGATGAGCAGAAGACGCTGTACGCCCTGGGGCTCGTGATCAGCCGCAATCTGGCGCCGTTCAATCTCACTCCCGCGGAGCTGGCGTTCGTGCAGGCCGGAGTTTCGGATGGGGTCCAGGGGCAGCCGCCGAAGGCGGACCTCGCCATGTTCGGTCCCAAGATCCAGGAGCTGGCGCGCGGTCGCGCCGCTGCATCCGCCGAGGTCGAGCGCCAGGCGGCGGAGGCGTTCCTCACCGCGGCGGCCGCGGAGGCCGGCGCCGTCAAGACGCCTTCGGGCCTGGTCTACCGGGAGATCACGGCCGGTTCGGGAGAATCGCCCCAGGCGAGCGGGAAGGTCCGGGTCAACTACACCGGCAAGCTGCGCGACGGCAAAGTGTTCGACAGCTCCGTGCAGCGTGGCCAGCCGGCCGAGTTCACCGTGAACGAGGTGCTCCCCTGCTGGACGGAAGGGCTGCAGCTGATGAAGGTCGGCGGGAAGGGCCAGCTCACCTGCCCCGCGGCGATTGCCTACGGCGACCGCGGATTGGCGCCGGACATCAAGCCGGGCGCGGTGATCATCCTCGAGGTCGAGCTGCTCGAGATCATCAAGTAACGGAGTCGCGGAGCGGAGGGGGGACGCCGCGCGGGGACGGGACGGTCAGCGACTGGCGAAAGCCGTGAAGCTGTCGCCCATCTTGACGTCGGGCGGCAAGGTGATCCGGAAGCGCGAGGCGTCGATGGCGAGGTTCACCTGGATGTCCTTGAAGGTGATGACCGTCTTGTCGCCGTCCCCCTCCTTGTAGATGACACGTTGCGTCAGACCGGAGACCGAGTCGAGGCAGATCCGGATCTGATCCAGCTTCGCGCGGATCTTCTTGCTCTTGGGCGTCAGGATGAGCAGGGTGGCCCCGGCCAGATCGTCCGAGCCGGCCGTGCCGAGGGCGACGTCGTAGTCCTTGCGCATCTCCTCGAGGTTCTCCCCGACCTGCAGGTAGCGGCGGATCTGAGTCGTCCAGCGGCGGACGTTCACCTCCTCGGCGCGCTTGGTGTCGGGGTAGTAGGCAAGGAGCAGGTCGTTGGTGAGGAGGATCTGCTTGACGGTCGGGGAGGCGTAGTCCCACAGGAAGCTCTGCGGCCTCGAGTGGTAGAACGTACCCTTCTGAATCACCGGCTCCTTGAGCAGCGCCAGTTCCTTCCGCTCCTCGAACGAAGCCTGCAGGGTCTGGATCGACCCCTGGGTCTTGGCGAAGAGGGAGAGCGCCTCGTCGAGCGTGAGTTCCGCCGCGGGGGTGCCTGCGGCTCCGACGTGATGCGAGCCGGAGGCGAGGACGAAGCAGACCGCGATCAGGGAGCTTAGGTAGCGCGGCATTCTTGATGGATCCTGCGGAGGGCCACCGGCCACTCCCCGGCGGGGGTGAGGTTCTCACGGGCGCCCAGTGCCAGCGAGACGCACGGTAACAGTCGGGAGAACAGCTTGTCAAAAGCCTCACGGATGCTCGCTTTCCGGTCGTTCCACCCTTCCGAGGAGGGGGGTCGCCCCCGGCGATTTGGTGCGGCCTGGCTGGCCGTGCTCCTGCTCGGGAGCGCGGGGTGTTTCTGGCGCTCGGGACGTGTAGACCCGGGTGCGGCTCCCACCACCGTGGCCATCGAGACTGGCATCGAAGCGACGATCCTGCGTCAGGAGGATCGCCGGGAGCCGGATCCGGTCCGCCCCTTCCTCTCTCACCCCACCGCCGCGGTGCGAGCCCGGGCGGCGCTCGCCCTCGGGCGGATCGGCAGTCCGGCCGACGTGGAGGCCCTGGCTGCGCTCCAGTCGGACGCCGATGCGGGCGTACGCGGCGCCGCGGCATTCGCGCTGGGGTTGCTCGCGGTCCCCGAGGCGGCCGCGCCGCTGCGGCGGGCGTTAGCGGATCCGGTCGCAGCGGTCCGGGCCCGCGCCGCCTTCGCCTGGGGACGGAGCGGGAGCACCGATTCCGCTCCGCTCGTCACGCTCGTCCGTGAGCAGCGCGGCGAGGACGCGCGGGAGGCGCTCCTGGCCCTGTGGCGCCTCCGCGATCCCGCCACCCTCGATCTCGTGCTGACGAGCATTGCCGACCGCGATCCCGGCCTGCGCGCCGCGGCGGCGTACACCCTGATGCGGATGGTCGGCACCGCCGGCGTTGGGGCCACGCCGGTGCCGGGCGGCGCCGAGTTGTCCCCGGCGCAGCGTCGGCAGGCCGCCATTGCGCTGATCGATCTAGCGACCGACCGTGACGAGACGATCCGCGAGAACGCGGCGCGCGGCCTCGGCGGCCCGGACCTTCCCGGCGGCGCCGCCACGCTCCTGACCTTGCTCGACGATCCCTCCTGGCGGGTACGGGTCAACGCGCTCCGCTCGCTCGGCGCGCTCAAGAGCGGGTTCGACCCTTCCCGGCTCGTTCGCGCCCTTGCCGACGACAGTCCGAACGTGCGCCTCTCGGCACTGCAGGCAGTCGCCGGGATCCCGGAGGGGTCGCGCCTCGCGTCCGAGGTCGAGCCGCTGCTGGCGCGCGGGGCGGCGCCGCTGCGCGCGGCGGCGCTCGCGGCGCTGGCGCGCTGGCAGGGGGAAGCGTTCCTGCCACAGGCGCTCGCCCTGTCCGGCGACAGCGAACCGCAGGTTCGTGCCGCGGCCGCGGCCGCGCTCGGGGGGATCACGGCGGGAGAGGCGGAGGCGAGGCTGCGAACCCTGCTGTCGGATCCACATCCGGCCGTGGCGGTAGCGGCGCTCACCGCGCTCGCCGCGCGGCCCGGCGCCGATCGCCGCGCGCTCGCGCTCGCACAGGTCAAGGCCGCCGACTTCGCGCTTCGCGTGGAGGCGATCGGGATGCTGCCGCAGGACGACGCCGCGAGTGTCGGCTGGCTCCTGGACGCCTGGCAACACGCGCTGCCGGACGATCAGAACGACGCCCGCATCGCCGTGGTCGAGGCGCTCTCCGCACGGCCGGGGCAGGAGGCGGGCCAGGTACTCGAGCGGATCTTCCGCGACGATCCCGACTGGCTCGTGCGCCGCCGCGCCGCGACCCAGCTGGAGGGGCGCGAGGGGGGCCCCGCGCTCGACCCGGGGCCGGTGGAAACAGGGCGGAACCTCGCCTACTATGAGGCCGTGCTTGCCGCCGCGCGGGTGGAGCAGCGTGTGGCGCTGCGCACCGCCGGCGGGACGATCGTGGTGCGCCTGTTCGGTTCGGACGCGCCGCTGACGGTGGCGAGCTTCGTGGGGCTGGTGTCGCGCGGGTATTTCGACGGCGTGTCGTTCCATCGCGTGGTGCCGAACTTCGTGGTTCAGGGGGGCGACCCGCGCGGCGACGGGAACGGCGGGCCGGGGTATCAGATTCGCTGCGAGATCAACGCGCGCCGCTACGGCCGCGGGAGTCTCGGGATGGCGCTCTCGGGCAAGGACACCGGCGGCAGTCAGTTCTTCATCACGCACACCGCGCAGCCGCACCTGGACGGCGGTTACACCGTGTTCGGCGAGGTGGTCGAGGGGATGGATGTTGTCGATCGGGTCCTGCAGGGGGATCTTATCCTCGAGGCGAGGGTGATTGAGGAGGAGCGATGAAGTTCGCAGGTTGCCCCCCTGTGGCAGGCGTCCTGGCCGGACTGATGCTTGCCGGCTGCGCCGCGCCCTCCAAGGAGGCGCCGTCCACCGAGCCGCCGCGCCCGGTCATCCTCGGCGTGATGGAGCCCGCGGCGATCCGGGCGCTCGGCGAGGCGTGGGAGGACGGCGAGACCACCTACGAGCCGCTCGCGGGCCCGGTCGAGTTCCTTGCCTGGTCCGATGCAGACGTCCAGGTGGAGGTGCTCTTCGGGACGTGGTGCGGAGATTCCGAGGAGCAGGTGCCGCACTATCTCAAGATCCTCACCAGTGTGGAGGCGGCGCGTGTCGCCCACGGGGGGGGACCGCTGCCGATCCACACGCGATTCGTCGGCGTCGATCGCGAGAAGACCCATCCGGCCGAGTTCGTTGCGGGGAAGGGAATCGAGCTCGTTCCCACTTTCCTGGTCTACGCCGGGGGGAAGGAGATCGGGCGCGTGACCGAGACGCCGGTCGGGCGCCTGGAGGAAGATCTCGCCGTGCTGGTCGCCGAGGCAGGGCCCGCCGCCCCGTGATCGCGGCCGCCCGCGGATGAAGCGTTACCTCCTGCGGCGCCTTGCGCTGACCCTCCCCGTCCTGGTCGGGACCGCCACCCTCGTCTTTCTCCTGCTCCGCCTGCTCCCCACCGAGGTCGTGATCGACCGGATCCTCGGGGAGCAGGCTCCCGAGAGCCAGCGTGCCGCGTTGCGTCACGAGCTGGGGCTGGACCGGCCGCTCGGCGCGCAGTATGCGACCTACCTTCGCGGGCTGGCCGAGGGCGACCTCGGGACCTCGCTCGAGAAAGGGCGGCCGGTCACCGGCCTCATCCGCGAACGGCTGCGCGCCACCTTCCTGCTCGCGGCCGCGGCGGCGCTCTTCGCGCTCGTGGTCAGCCTGCCGCTGGGACTGGTGGCGGCGCGCACGGCCGGGAGGTGGCCCGATCGGCTGGCGACGCTCGGCGCGGTGCTCGGCGCGTCACTGCCGAGCTTCTGGCTCGGGCCGCTCCTGATCCTGGTGTTCGCGGTGCAGCTCGACTGGCTGCCGGTGTCGGGGATGTCGGCGAGCGGGTCGCTGATCCTCCCCGCCGTGACGCTCGGCGCCGGGCTCGCGGCCCATCTGGCGCG
>Ga0137321_1000172_pt1 | contig 19856 bp, 17 predicted proteins | sample EasRivERMZT399_2_FD_104758 | JGI IMG/M metagenome (GOLD analysis project Ga0137321, IMG submission 104758) | Soil microbial communities from meander-bound floodplain in the East River, Colorado, USA - East River MetaG ERMZT399_2 | ecosystem: Environmental > Terrestrial > Soil > Floodplain ... | reverse complement strand
CGGCATGGTCATGGGCGGAGCCATCATCTTCTGGTTCACGGGCGCGTCGACCCAAGCGGTCGTGGCCGGCGCCTACCGCGCCGTGGAGTTCATCAAGCGCAACATCAAGCTCGACGGCGCGGCGAAGGCCTCCGTAGCTGACTCGAAGAAGGTCGTCGAGATCTGCACCCAGTACGCGCAGAAGGGGATGTTCAACATCTTCCTCGCGGTCTTCTTCGGGACGCTGGCGTTCGCGTTCGTCGAGCCGTTCTTCTTCATCGGCTACCTGATCTCGATCGCGCTGTTCGGCCTCTACCAGGCGATCTTCATGGCGAACGCGGGCGGCGCCTGGGATAACGCCAAGAAGGTGGTCGAGGTGGACCTCAAGGAGAAGGGGTCCGACCTGCACGCCGCCTGTGTGGTCGGCGACACGGTCGGCGACCCGTTCAAGGACACCTCGTCGGTCGCCATGAACCCGGTGATCAAGTTCACCACGCTCTTCGGCCTGCTCGCGGTCGAGCTGGCGGTGTCGCTGTCGCGCCAGCAGGGGACGCTCTTCACCCAGATGTTCGCAGCGGGGTTCTTCGTGGTGTCGATGGTGTTCGTGTACCGCAGCTTCTACGGGATGCGGATCCAGCAGGCGGGGTGAAGTTTGGCAGGCCCGCCCCCAAGCACGGGGCGGGCCCAGTAGGTCCAGCGGCGCCCGGGTGCGCCGCCGCTAGTCGAGGACGTGGATGTTCTTCGCCGCGCAGATCTCCTTCAGCCGCTTCGGCCATACCGTCACGCTCACCTCACCAAGGTGAGCCTTCTGCAGCAGCAGCATCAGGGTTCGCGACTGGCCGATGCCGCCGCCGATCGACAGCGGGACCTTGTCATGCAGGATCGCCTGGTGGTACGGGAACTCCATCAGGTGCATCTGGTTGGTCAGCTCGAGCTGCTTGCGGAGGGAGGCCGCGTTGACGCGCACCCCCATCGAGGTCAGCTCGTGGCGGCGCTTGGTCACCGGGTTCCACACCAGGATGTCGCCGTTCAGCCCGTGCATCGGCCGCCCGTCCTTCGACTTCGTCTCGGTGACCCAGTCGTCGTAGTCGGCGGCGCGCATCTCGTGCGGGTAGCCGTCGGCGAGGGTCCAGCCGATCCCGTAGATGAAGACCGCCGGGAACTTCTTCAACGTCTCGGTCTCTCGGGCCTTGCGCGGCAGGTCCGGGAACATCTCCAGGATCTCCTCGGCATGCAGGAACGTGAGCTCCTCCGGCAGGCTCGGGTAGCGTGACGAGCGCAGCTTCGGGTACATCTCCTGCACGCAGGCCTCCGCGCCCCGCAGCACCTTCCAGATCTTCTCGACCACCTGGGTCAGGAATTGGAGATTTCGCTCCTTTTCGGTGATTGCCAGCTCCCAGTCCCACTGATCGACGTAGGCGCTGTGATCGTGGTCGAGGAAGTAGTCCTTGCGCACGGCCCGCATGTCGGTGACGAGCCCTTCCCCCGGCTTCATGTCGAACTGTCGCAGCGCCAGCCGCTTCCACTTGGTGGCGGCCTGCACCACCTGCGCGTCGACCGGGTTCTTGCCGTGGTCGTTGGTGATGTGGAACCCGATCGGGGTGCGGGAGCCGTCGCGGTCGAGCATGTCGTTGACGCCGCTCTCGACGTCCACGATCAGCGGCACCGACACCATCATCAGGCCAAGCTCCTTGCAGAGGTTCTCCTCGATGTACTGCTTGGCCGCGAAGATCGCCCGCTGCGTCTGCTTCCGGTCCAGCACGGAGGCATAGTCCGGAGGAAGGACCCGCTCGATCTCCTCGTACGTCCCGATGCCTGGGCCGGCCAGGTCCGCTCGCTTGTCCGCCATGTTCGCACCCTTTCCTTCCGTTGCCGGCGGCTCCGGAGCGCGCCACGCCCCGCGCGAAATGGCTCCGGAAGCGTCGCCGGACGCACGCTCCCTTCCCTGAGTGTAGGCAAGGATTGGGCCAGGGGCGCGGGGAGACCGCACCCCTGCCGTCGAGGAGGTTTCCCCCTGCGCCGGCCGCGATCCTCCGGGCGCGACTGTGGCGGCTGCGCGAAGTGCCCCAGGCGGCTGGGGGAAGGCGGCCGTTGAACCCCACGGCTGGCCCCCCTAAGATGGACGTGCCCCGTCAGAGCGGCGCCCGTCTCGTGACGCGGCCCTGGCGCAGCCCGACGCGGGAGATGGCAGCGGACAGCCAATGAAGGTCTTCGAGCACAACGATCCGGACTCCCTGAGCCGTCGGTCTCACCCCTGGATAGACGGTGAGTCCGATCCGGCCCACAGGTACTACGATTTCCGCGCCAGCCCCGAGCTGATCCGGTCGTCGCTCGAGGACCTGCGGGCGTGGAACTCGTACCCGGCGATCGAAACCTTCTACCGGCTCCTCGAGTGGCTCAATGGCCCCGAGTCGGCCCTCGAGTCGAATGACTCTGCCTTCACCGGCACGACAGCCAATACGAGCGCCGAGTTTCCGAAGCGCCTGCAGTGCTCCGGTCGCCTGATGATCCTCTACCGGGAGCTGGCGCTGAACACCTCGCCGGAGCGGATTCAGTGGCTGACCCAAGCCGCCGCTCATGCCTTCAGACGAACGGATCCAGCCTTCGAGTGGGGGGCGATCGGCGCCACGATCATGCCGGTCACCTTCAGGACCCTACCGGGACCGCCGGAGTTGCAGGTGGGTCAGCAGCTCATGTTGTCGTTCTGGGCCTGGGGAGAGAGTGAACTCGAGGTGATGACCCACCTCGATCGGACGTTCCAGAACCTGGCGTCGTCCCTGCGAGGGGTCTCCGATGAGATCCGCCTCTACTCGCGGGCCGCCTCGCGGGGCGACTAGCTCCGCAGCCGCGCCTCCCACAGCTTTGTATAGACCGGGCCGGCCGGCCTCAACTCACTCTGCATCAGCACGACCGACTCGAGCGAAAGCAAGCCTGATGAACGCGGGAGGTCCAGCATCCCGCGCCTGGCGAGCGCGACTCCCAGCTCCCGCTCCCCCAGCTTGATTCGCACCAGGGTCAGGTGAGGGCTGAAGGGTCTCGTCTCGCGGGGAAAGCCAAACCCCTCACAGGCCTGTTCGATCGCTCGCTGTAGCTCGGCCACTCGCTTCGCCTCCGCTCCCTTCTCCCAGTCCTCCGACGGCCCGACCCACACGACGCGCGGACGTTGCAGGTGCGGAAAAACGCCGAGCCGTTCGAGCGGCACGCTGACAGCTTGCCGACCTCCGATCACCGGTTCGAGCGCGGTGCGGAGCGGCTCGATCCGCAGCTCATCGATTTCGCCGAGGAACTTGAGCGTGAGATGAATCGAGGCAGGCCGGGGCCAGGTGAGGCGCATGCCACGCTTCACCTCCGGCCGCATCCTGCCCTTCAGGTCCTGCTGCAAGATGGCTAGCTCGGCCCGCAGCGCTGCGGACAATTCGACGGCAAGGAAGGCCCGGATCACGTCAACCCTCCAGCGCGCAACCCGTGGCGGAGGAGATCCAGCGCAAGCTGCCAGGCACGGGGTTCGCCAGGACCATTATGGAAGCAAGGACTACCGCGGCAAGAGGCGAAGATCGCGGTATCTTCCTGGAAACCCCAAGGAGGGCATCTGAAGACTAGGCTCACCCTGTTGGCATTCGCGCTGCCGGTCATCGTTTCCGTTGGCGTGCTGCCTATGATGGCGGCGACGGGCCTGGCCGGGGGCGGTCTGCCCTCCCCCTCCCTGGGACACCCCGCCCCCGGTTCGCGCCGCACCGGCCTTGACAGAGTTTGATATTTCTACTATTGTGGAAATATGAAATCGTCAGCGGCACCCCCCACCGTCGCCCGTTACGCGGACATGCTCGCCGCCCTGGGCGCCGAGCCCCGGCTGCGGGTGATGCGCCTGCTCCTCTCCGCCCATCCCGAAGGAATGGTGGTAGGCGACCTGCAGGCCGAGCTCGACATCCCGGGGCCCACCCTGTCGCACCACCTGGACAAGCTGCGGCAGGAGGGGCTGGTGATGGTGCGACGGGAGAAACGCTTCCAGCGCTACACCGCAAACGGCGAGGCGCTGCGCGAGATCCTGGCGTTCCTGTTCGAGGAATGCTGCGGCCGCAGCGGTGCGGTGCGCCCCGAGACGATCACGAGACGCCGCCGGTGACCCACGCCGCGCGCTGCACAGGAGAGAACATGGACAACGAGAAGCTCCAGGAGCAGGTCAAGGAACGGTATGCCCGCGCGGCGCTGCAGGCGAACACCGGCACCTCATCGTGCTGCGGCCCTCAGTCGAGCTGCTGCGGCTCCGAGTCGGACTGCGGCCACGAGGATCCGATCACCTCGGGGCTCTACAGCGCGACCGAGAAGGCGGAGCTCCCGGCGCAGGCCGTCGCCGCCTCGCTCGGCTGCGGCAACCCGGTGGCGCTGGCGGACCTCCACCCGGGCGAGGTGGTGCTGGACCTGGGGTCTGGAGGGGGGATCGACGTGCTGCTGTCGGCGCGCCGGGTCGGCCCGCAGGGAAAGGCGTACGGCCTGGACATGACCGACGAGATGCTCGCCCTCGCGCGGGAGAATCAGCGGCAGAGCGGGGCGGAGAACGTGGAGTTCCTCAAGGGGACGCTCGAGGCGATCCCGCTGCCGGACGACTCGGTTGACGTCATCGTCTCGAACTGCGTCATCAACCTGTCCGCCGACAAGGACCGGGCGCTACGGGAGGCGTTCCGGGTGCTCAAGCCGGGCGGCCGCCTGGCGGTCTCGGACGTGGTGGTGCGCGGGTCTGTGCCCCCCGAGATTCGCCGCAGCGTCGAGCTGTGGGTCGGCTGCATCGCCGGCGCGCTCGAAGAATCGGAGTACCGCGCCAAGCTCGCCGCCGCGGGGTTTGCCGGGATCGAGGTCCAGCCGACACGGGTCTACCGGGTCGAAGACGCCCGGGAGTTCCTGGCCGAGGCGGGATTCGACGCCGACGCCATCGCCCCGGAGGTCGACGGCAAGTTCATGAGCGCGTTCGTGCGGGCGAGGAAGCCGGCGACCTCATAACGAAGCACGAACGGAACTCACCACTTCGGGGGAGATCCTCCCTCGATTCGGTGTCGCACCTGCAGGACGGATCCGCGCGGCGGGAATCGTCCTGGAGCCCCGGTGGGTGGTCCGGCGCAGGCATGGGTGATTCCCTCCCCCTCAGGGGGGAGGGTGTGGATCGTCCAGGTCAGAACGCCTGGATCCGGCGCACCAGCTGGTCGCGCAGCTCCTCGGTGCCCGCACCCCCGTCCACCATCGGGTAGAGGGTCTCCTCCTCCTTGAGGTGGTGCTCGACCAGGATGCGTCGCAGCCTGGCGAGCGTTCGGGCGATCCCCTCGGCGTCGGCCACGCGCGCCTCCCACTCCAGAATCGCCAGCAGCCTGCGGATCTCGACATGGTCGGCGCGCAGGGCGTTGGTCGGCCCATACTCGCCGCCGGTGACATCCTCGAACTCGGGAAACAGGATCCGCTCCTCGATCTCGATGTGCCGTACCATCCCGCAGACGAACTCGGGAATCCGCTCCGCAGCCGTGGCGAAGGCGTGGGCCGCGACCTGGCGCTCGACCTCCGCGAAGATCCGCCCCAGCCGGCGGTGGTCCTCCCCGAGGCAATCCTCCACGTCCCGCGGTCTGGCGCGCAGGCGGCGCACCACCTCGACCTTGTAGCGGTCCGGCCCCCCCTCCAGCAGGTTCCAGTCGAAGGCGCCCGGCCGCTCCTTCTGCAGGTGGGCGAGGAACCCGCAGGGAATGGCGTCGGCCACCAGGACGAGCCGCTCCCCCGCCTGCAGCGCGTCGAAAGCCGCCAGCGCCTCCCCAATGTGCTGCTCCGCGGCGAGCCGCCGCAGGTCGAGCTGGTGCATCACCTGGGTCATGGTCGTTCCTCCCGCGAAGGTCCCGTGGGAGGGGTGTGCAAGCTTCGATCCACCTCCCTGATCCTGCCCCGGAGTGACGAGTCCCGACCCCGGGTGCTACTCTCCAGACGCGACATCGCACGCCACCGGGAGCCATCCGAATGGACGCAACACCCTCCCCCGCGACCTACACCCCCAAGGAGCGGCGGCCGATCGGGGAGCAGGTCGGATGACACCGCGCCAGGCGATCGCCTTTGTGCGCCGGCACGGTGTCGTCCTCGAGTCGGCTTCGGGGCGGGTGCCGGCCCTGACCCACGCCATCGCGGGGGCCCCCTTCAGCGGGAGCTGGTGGTCCCATCCACTCAGCCAGGAGATGTTCGCGCTCACCAGGGCGGTGCGCGACGCGGACGACATCCTCGTCTGCCGCGTGGTCGAGGGCAAGGTCACCTTCGTTCATCGGCGCCTCTGGGCGCCGCTCGTCCGCGCGGCGGAGCAGTTCCCGCGCCGCCAGCTCGCGCGGATTCACGAAGTCCACACCCCCTCCGGGCGGCACGTCGCGAAGGAGATTGCGTTCCCTAAGTGGGTTCCGGAGGAAGTCTCCGCCGACGCCGCGCGCCTCACCGAGGCCGACGCCGTCCGCCGGCTGGGCGAGTGGTGCCCGAAGAGCTGACCGAACCGGCGCCACCCCCAGAAGAAAACCCAACCGCACGACCAACCGGTTCATCTCCACACCGCACTCAGGGGTAGGTGTAATACGGTGCGACCATCCGAGCCGAACCAGGCGCTCCGGAGGACGAAGCGAGATGGACACGAGAACCATGACATGGCGTAGGTTGGTGGTGGCCACGCTGCTCCTCACCGCTGCCGGCGTGGGCTGGGGTTCCGAGACCTCGCCGGCCGCGCTCTCCGCACCAGCCGCCGCGTTCGAGCGTCTCAAGCGGTTGTCGGGCGTGTGGAAGGGGCGCAGCACGAAGGGGTGGGAGGACCAGGTGACGATCGACGTGATCGCCGGCGGATCGGTCGTGCGAAGCTCCAGCTTCAACGCTCATCCGGGGGAGACGATGCTCACGCTCTACCACCTGGATGGCGATCGCCTGATGCTCACCCACTACTGCGTCGCCCGCAATCAGCCGCGGATGGTTGCTTCTCGCTTCGAGGACGATGGGAAGACCATCAAGTTCGACTTCCTGGACGCCACGAACCTCTCGAGTCCGGGCGCCGGGCACATGCACTCGAGCCTCTTCCAGTTCCGGGACGACAGTCACTTCACCTCGCGCTGGACCTGGTTCCAGGACGGGAAGGAGAGCTGGATGGAGGAGATCGTGTACGAGCGCGAACGCTGAGCGGATGGTTCCCAGAGAGGAGGCCGCCTCCCGGGACAGGGCGCTCGTGGATCGGTTCGTGCGCGACCGCTCGGAGGCTGCCTTCCGGACGCTCTACCAGCGTCATGCTCCGCGCCTCTACCGGCTGGCGCTGCGGCTGGCGGCCGGGCGCGCGGACGAGGCGGCGGAGATCCTCCAGGACGCCTGGATCCGCGCGGCGCGCAAGCTCCCCGAGTTCCGCTGGGAATCTGCGCTCGCCACGTGGCTCGCGGGGATCGTGGTGAACCGGAGCCGGGAGGCGCGCCGGGCACGAGCGGGCAGCCCCACCCCTCTCGAGGCGGTTGGCACTGAGCCTTCTGGTCCTACCGCCGGATCGGAGGCGAGACTCGACCTTGAACGCGCGGTCGCGAGCCTTCCCGAGGGGTACCGGCGGGTTCTGATCCTGCACGATATCGAGGGGTACACGCATGCGGAGATCGGCGGCATCCTCCGGATCGAGGTGGGGACGTCGAAGAGCCAGCTCTTCGAGGCTCGCCGCGCACTACGACGAGCGCTTGGACGCTGAAGGGCGCGGCCGCAGGGATCATCGAGGGATGAGGAAGGAGCGTTAGCCGTGAGTGATGACGAGCACGACGGGCTGGATCCGGATCTGGAGCTGGCTCTGCGCTCGCTCCCGCGCGAGCAGCGCCCCCCGGCGCCGATCGAGGAGCACATCGTTCAGACACTGCGGTCCGAGGGCCTGCTGCGACCGGCGTCGCCGGCGCTCCGTCCCTGGTTGCGCCTTGCCGCGTCGATCGCGCTCCTCGCCCTTGGCTTCGCGTCGGGGGTCTGGTGGGTGGGTGATCGACCTGGCTCGTCCGAGGGCACCCCGCGCTTTCTCTTCCTCCTGCACGAGCCGCCTGGTCCCTTCGAGCCCCCGACTCCGGAGCAGCAACGCGCCGTCGTCGACGAGTACAAGGCCTGGGCGGCCGCCGGCAGGCAGAGCGGGTTCCTGCTGGACGGCGTGAAGCTCAAGGATGATGGCAAGGTGCTGCCGGAGCCGGGTGCCGGCTCGCTCTCAATCGGAATCGGACCGTCGTCGGGTGAGCCGTTCATCGGCGGGTACTTCGTGGTCCAGGCCTCCGGCTACGACGAAGCGTTGCGGCTCGCCCAGGGGTGTCCGCACCTCCGCCACGGCGGGACGATCGAGATCCGGGAGGTCGATCCCGTCTGAGGGAGAAGGCGGGGGTCAGGCGTAGCGGAAGATCAGGTCGACCTGCACGTCCGGGTGCAGGGAGTGATGCACGGGGCAGCCGCGAGCCGCGTTCTCGAGCGCGGCGCGCTGGATCGTCGTGAGGAGCGCCGGCATCGTGAACGTCGCGGTGAGCCGGCCGATCCGCCGCGCCGGATCGGCGACCATCTCCTTCAGCACCTCGACGCGGCTGCCGTTCATGTCGATCCCCTTCCGACGCGCGTAGATCCCCATGATCGTGAGCATGCAGGTCCCCATCGCCGTCCCGACCAGGTCGGTCGGGGAGAACGACTCCCCCTTCCCCTGGTTGTCGGGGGGCGCGTCCGTCATGAGCGCCGTGCCGGTCGGACCGTGCACCGCGCGACAGTGCAGCTCTCCTTCATACTGGATCTCGATCCTGGTCATCGGTTCCCTCCGGGGGCCGCGGTCGGCGCGGGCGCACCCGTCCCCTGACCTTCGGCCTCGATTTGACTCGTCGATTGTCCCACCGCCGGACCCCCGTACGCCGCGCCCAGAACCGACTCGGCGCGCTTCCCCTGCGGGCTGAAGCGCCGATCGGCCGCGCGCATCTGCCCGGGCGCCAGGTACCAGTTCCACAGGAACAGCCCCGCGAAACGCGGTGCGTCGCGAAACGTCTCCACCACCAGGCGCAGGCAGAGCGCCTGGTCCACCTCGTCCTCCGGTAGCGCCACGCGCCAGACCCACGGCTCGACCCATGGCGCCGGCGACGACCGGTACCCCACCTCGGTGAACAGGTACGGCCGGCCGGCAGCCTCCGCAACGGCCTCGAGCCCGGCCCGGATCCGCTCCAGACCGGCGCGCAGATCGCCCGGGGTCGCGGCCGTGGAGGAGGCGAGAGGATAGAAGAACTGGACGCCGATCCGGTCGAGCGCGTCCCAGAACGGCACCGCCTCCACCTCCTGCCACCAGTTTGCCGCATAGGTGAGCGGCCCGGGGTAGATGCCGCGCACCTCGGCGATCAGGGCGCGCCACTCCTTCTGGTGGCCGATCGTGCCTCCAAGCTCCAGCCCCACCGAGAGCATGTCGGCCTGCTCACGGGCCGCCAGCCGGGCGTGGTGCCGCAGAAACGCGCCGTAGGACGCAAACCACTCCTGCCAGGCCGCCTCCGTCTCATGGCGGATATCCCCGCGCCACAGCTCGGGGGCGATCCAGAGGTGCGGCGCCCATAGCACGCGGAAGCCGCGCGCCTTCGCGTCGCGCAGCGCCTGCACGAGGTCGGCTTCCTCGACGCGGTACGGCCCAGGATCGGGAAAGTCGATCTGCGTGGCGTCGAGCGAGGCCTGCCGGCCGTGCGGGCCGAGGGAGATCCAGCGCGCGCCGAGCGCCGCGAGCCGGGCCAGTTCCGCCGCGCCGCGCGCGGGATCGTACCCCGGAGACGCCTCCGTGCCGACCACGAGGCAGGCGCCGCGAATCGCATCCGGGCGCAGCGGTGCGAGCCCAATCTCCGGGGGTGCAGCGGCGGCGGTGGGTGGGAGGTCCCTGCCGCATCCCGCGAGCAGGGCGACCAGAGCCAGCAGCGCCGCAGCAGCGGCGATTCTCCCCACGGCTTTCGGCGCTCCGGGGTGGCGACTATAATCCCCGCGCGCCGGGGCCGCGCCGCCCCCCCGGGTCCGGGGCGCGAACTGCTGAGCTGGAGTGGCCATCGGCGCGGTGATTGTACTGTCCCGTCCGGCCGCCCGCATCCGGGCGCCGGTTGCTGGAGGGGCGTTCGCAGCGATGAAGCTCTCCATCGTGATCCCGGTGTACAACGAGGCGACCTCGCTCGAGACGATGATCGCGAAGGTGCGCGCCGCGACGCCGGGGATGAGCCGCGAGATCCTCCTCGTGGATGACGGCTCCACCGACGGCTCGCGCGAGATCGCCGAACGCCTGCGCTCCTCCCCGGATGTCCGGGTCGAATTCCACGACCGCAACCGCGGCAAGGGAGCGGCGCTGCGCACCGGCTTCGGCATGGTCCAGGGGGACATCGTCATCGTCCAGGACGCCGACCTCGAGTACGACCCGGTCGACTACCCCAAGCTCCTGGCGCCGCTGCTGGACGGCCGGGCCGACGTCGTGTTCGGCTCGCGCTTCGGCGGCGAGACGCACCGGGTGTTGTTCTTCTGGCACTTCGTCGGCAACAAGGTCCTGACCACACTGTCGAACATGTTCACGAACCTGAACCTCACCGACATGGAGACCTGCTACAAGGCGTTCCGCGCCCCGATCCTGAAGGACCTGCGTTTCCGCGCCGACCGCTTCGGCTTCGAGCCGGAGTTCACCGCGAAGGTCGCGAAGCGCGGCTACCGGATCTACGAAACGAGCATCTCGTACAGCGGGCGCGACTACACCGAGGGGAAGAAGATCACCTGGTGGGACGGGGTGAAGGCGCTCGGCGCGATCGTCTGGTTCCGCTTCTTCGACTGAAGACGGCGCCTATCCCATCCACTCGGCGCGGTAGTCGAGCCCGAGAGCCAGGATCCGCTGCAGCAGGCGGCCATACGAGACGCCGGCGGACTTGGCGGCGGCGGCGAAATCCTCCCCCCTGGCGAGCATCGGGTTCGGGTTCGCCTCGAGCACGTACACCTTCCCCTCGGGGGTCAACCGCAGGTCGATGCGGGCGTACCCGGACAGCCCCAGCACCCGGTAGATGCGGCGGCACAGCCTGCGGATCCGCTCCTCGGCCCCCTCCGGCAGGTCCTTCGCGGCGCGCGACACGATGCCGCGCTCCTTCTGGTACGCGAGGTTCCACTTCACCCGCGCGGTCGCAATGCGCGGCGCCCCTTCGGGCCAGTCGGTGAACAGCAGCTCCCAGATCGGCAGCGCGCGGACGCGGCGGTTCCCGAGCATCGCGACGTACAGCTCCCGCCCCTCGATGTACTCCTCGACGAGAGCATCGGTGCCGATCTGCCCGTGGATGAACTCGACCCGCTCCTTGAGCTTGTCGTCATCGCGCACCACCGACGCCTGCGCGATCCCCTCCGACCCCTCGAGGGTCGTCGACTTCACCAGCAGCGGGAACTTCAGCCGGGCCGGGCGGCGGAAGCGGCGCTCGCGCGGGAAGACCACGAAGTCGGGGACGCGGATCCGGTGGTAGGTGAGGATCTTCTTCGCCAGCGCCTTGTCGTGCGCCAGCATCAGGCCGCGCGGGTTGCAGCCGGTGTACGCCTGGCGCGACAGCTCGAGGTAGGCCACGACGTGCTGCTCGTAGACCGGCACGCCGTGGAACTCCTCGAGCAGGTTGAAGGCGATGTCGGGCTGGAACTCGAACAACGCGGTCCGGATCATCCCGAGGTCGGTGCTCACCCCGAGAGGCTTCGCGTCGTGCCCCAGCCTTTTCAGCGTCTTCACGACGTCGTACTCGGTCTTGAAGGCGGCGACATCCTGGACCGACAGGCCGTTCACCGAGTCGGGCGGCACCAGATCCTCGTGCATCAGCACCAGGACCTTGAGCGGCTTCACAGCGGCACCCGGTGGTGGCCGCTGTGGAGGAAGTTCATGGTCTGCACCGTCAGCAGAATGGTCGCCTCCAGCCGCACCTGCTCCACCGGCCGGTGCATCCGCAGACGGAGGTCGCGGCAGCGGCCGACCATCGCCTTGAGCGCCTGATCGACCGTGTACTGGTACTCCCCGGTGCCGCGCGCCACCGCGCGCCGGATCTCCGGACGCAGGCGGTTGAGAAGCGTCCAGGCGGGGGGTTGGCGCGCGTGCTCGGGCGCATCCGAGAACAGCCGCCGCAGGTCGGCATCGTAGAACTCGGGGCGGTGCTTCACGTACCAGCCGCGCTTCGCCTCGTAGTGCTCACGCAGCGTGCGGGTCTGCCGGTTGAGCACATCGACCCGGGCCCGCGACCGGACGCGCGGCAGCGTCGGTCCGATCTCCGCCATCAAGGCGTCGACGAACTGCAGCTTGCGCAGCGCCGGCCAGCCGGCGTAGCGCTGCCGCCAGCCGTCCCCCGGCGCCAGCCAGACGGCGAACGTCTCGGCGAAGTCCTCCGCCGGATGGCTCTGCGCGTACCACGACGCCAGGTGCTGGACGTACTTCTTGCTGTACGGCCGCGGCTGGTAGTGGTCGGGGTACTTTTGCGAGAAGCGGCCGAAGATACGCCGCCATGGCCGGCTCCGGTGCAAGCGGTAGGCGTTGTCGAGGGCGTGGCCGACCTCGTGGCGCAGGATCCGCAGGCACTCCTCCGGCTCCGCCCCTTCCACCTCGAGCATCTGCCGCTCCTCGAGGCGCATCAAGCGCGGGTGGGCGAGGTAGAACGGGATCGCGATCCCGGGCACCCCGTCGGGGCTGAACCACTCGTCGGAGATCCAGAAGTGCGGGCGGAAGCGGAGACGGCGGCCGCGGATCTCGCGCCGGATCTGGACCAGGAACGGCGTCATGCGGCTCTGGCGCAGGTTCAACCCCAGATCCCCGAGGCGCAGGTCGAGGAGCTTCTCGTCCGGGAGTGACTCCCATGCCGCGGCCTCCTGCGGGGCCGGCGTCCGTGGCTCGGGCATCAGCAGGGACTGCGGGCGGCGAGCGCCTGCAAGCGGACGGAGACGGAGGGACACCTCATCGGCCGTCGAGTATACTTGCGTCGCTTCGTAGCGAGAAGAGGCACTCTGCCGCTTCTCCCCCCAGGAGAATGGATGGCGGTCGCGGGATCGGCTACGCCGGAGGGCACGCGACGCTATCGCGACCGGATGGTGGAACGGGGCGTCCGCCCCGATCACTTCCGCCAGATCCACGGTCTCTGGGTCTCGTCAATCGGCATGGGGACCTACGCGGGCCTCACCACCGACGCCCTGGACGCGCGCTACCGCGAGGCGGCGGTGCAGGCAGTGCGTCAGGGATGCAACTTCTTCGACACCGCGATCAACTACCGCCACCAACGCAGCGAGCGGGCGCTGGGCGAGGCGTTTGCCGAGATCGAGGCGGAGGGGATCGCCGCACGCGACGAGATCGTGGTCGCCACCAAGGGGGGGTACATCCCCTTCGACGGCGAGATGCCACGGGACCCGAGGGGGTACTTCCTGGCGACCTTTCTGGCGCCGGGGATCCTGAGACCGGACGACGTCGTGGGCGGACTGCACTGCATGAGCCCTCGTTTCCTGGCCGACCAGATCCAGCGCAGCCTCATGAACCTCGGCCTCGAGACGATCGATCTCTACTATGTGCAGGGTCCCGAGGAGCAGCTCCCGGCGGTCGGGGCGGAGGAGTTCGAGCGGCGGCTGCGCGCGGCCTTCGAGATGCTGGAGGTCAAGGTCGCCGACGGCTTGATCGGCGCTTACGGCACCGCCACCTGGGACGGGTACCGGGTGACGCGCGAGGAGCCGGAACATCTCGATCTGCCGCGTCTGGTTGCCATCGCGCGAGAGGTGGGCGGACCGGAGCACTTCTTCCGCTGGGTCCAGGCGCCGGTCAACCTGGCGATGCCCGAGGCGCTTCTCCGTGCCACGCAAACGGCGGCGGGAGGAAACCAGGTACCACTCATCGAGGCCGCGCGGCGGGCGCGTCTCGCGCTCGTCGCCTCGGCCGCGCTCCTGCACGGGCAGCTCGGCAGCGGCCTCCCTCCCGAGATCGATGAAGCGCTGCCGGGGCTCGACGCGGACGCGCAGCGAGCCTTGCAGTTCGCGCGCTCGAGCCCGGGGGTTGCGGTGGCGCTCGTCGGCATGAGCCGCCCCGAGCATGTGGAGGAGAACCTGGCGCTCGCGAAGGTCCCCCCGGCGACCCCCGAGCAGTACCGGCGTCTGTTCCGCGCGGCGACCCCCGGCGGAGACGACTGAGAGTGAGCTAGCGGCGAGTCCGGAATAGCGCGGGTCGAGTCCAGCAGTGCCGGGCGGATCGCCACCGCCGCCGACCATTCCGAATCGCCGATCGCATCGAACGCGGTCACCGCGAAATTCACGAGCTTCATTTCATTGATGCTTTCCTCGTTGGTTGATGATGTACGGTCCATTGCGTTTTCGTTTTTTGGTTAGGCTAGAAGAGCTGGAAGAACGCCGTGAATACCTGGCCGCTATCCAACTTCAGGAAGAGTGTGTAGCAGCCCTTGCCGGGAGCGGCCCAGTTATACTGGTACTGGTTGGTGGCGCTGTCATAGCTCAAGCCCGTGCCGCCGGTCGCACTCGTCTCCAGGGCGTCGGTCGGATCGTTCGTGAACGTGTCACACGGAGTGGATTTCATGACGACGGCAGCGACGGCGGAGAGTGCGCTGACGAAATTGCCATTGGCGTCCCGGAGTTGCCATTTGATCGGGTATGTCCGGCCGGCCTTGCCGGTGTTCACGGTCGGCGGATTGTTCACCGGCGAAAGGAATCCACTGAATGCGTAGCCAATGGAATAAGTCACCGACGCCGAGTTGGCATTGCCGACGTTGTCGGTCCCGTTGACCGTGAAGACGTGCGAGCCAGCCGAGGTGTCAATGTTCGCGCCGTTCGCCACCGAACCAGTGCACGTGGCAATCCCCGAACCGGTTCCGTCGTCGCAGTCGTATGCAGCCGCGATGACTTGGCCGAGGGTGTACGTCGCTCCGCTGGCGGGGACGCTGATCGTGATCACCGGTTTCTTCTTATCAATCTTGAAGGTAAACGGACCGGCGGTGGCGCAGTTGTCGGCCAGATCACAGACTTGCCGGCTGTCCGTGACCGCGCTGCTCGTCTCGGTTCCGGCGGCGACGCTGGTGGAGAGTGTGAAGCTCGCGTCGCTGGGATTGGCCAGCCCGGAGCCGCTGTCGCTCGCCGCACAGTCAACGGTGACGTCGCTTCCGTACCACGCGCCTTGCGGTGGCGTGGTCAGAGAGATGGTCGGCGCTGTCGAATCCGTGAGGGTGAACACGTAAACCGACGCCTGGAAGTCACCCCATTCATCTGCGGCCGCGACCACGGTGTCGCCGCTGATGGCAACCGAGCTGCCGAGCATGTCAAAAGTCTCCCCGTCCGAGGCCCTCAGCTTGACAGCGTCGGTCAGGGTGCCCGCCCAGCCCGCTGTCGGCTTGAGGAAGACATAGGCGGCCCCTTTCGCGAGATCGTTAATGCGGGCCCCGATCACCACGCTATCGCCACTGATGGCGACCGGCGTGTCAAACAACAGGTCGAAGAAATGCGCGTCGGAGGGGGTCAGTTTGGCGGTTTCATTCAGGTTGCCAGCCCAGCCGCCTGTGGGTTCTACGAACACCAGAGCAAAGGACGGCACTCCCACCACCGCGGTGTCGCCATCGATCGCCACCGACAAGTGGCGCTCGCCGAAGCGCCCGCCGAATGGGGGGCCGATCAACTTGGCGGTCTCGTTCAAATTTCCCGCCCAACCTCCTGCCGGCTCGACAAACACATAGACGGCGCCTTCCAAATTGAGCGGGTCTGGCCTGGAATCGTTCGACGGCGCTCCCACCAACAGGGTGTTGCCGCTGATGGCCACTGTCCTGCCAAAGCGGTCACCTGGGTGGCAACTGTCGTTATTGCATAGCTCCGGCTTGCCGTCGGAGGCGGTCAGCTTGGAGGTCTCGTTCACGACGCCTGCCCAGCCGCCGGCCGGCTTCCTGAACACGTAGGCCGACCCTTTCCAGGTGTCGCCGCACTCGTCTCCTACCACCACGGTGTCGCCGTCGATCGCCACCTTGCCCAGGCAAGCGCCGTCGGAGGCGGTCAGCTTGGCGGTCTCGCTCAAATTGCCTGCCCAACCGCCGGCCGGCTTCACGAACACGTTGACCGCGCCGGAATCTGACACCACCACGGTGTCGCCGTCGATGGCCACCGATCCGCCGGAATTGGTCAGCTTGGCGTCGAAGGTACTGGTCGTGGCCCAGTCGCCGGCCGGCTTCACGAACACGTAAGCAGCACGTTCATCAAACGCCGCCCCCACCACCATGGTGTCGCCGTCGATGTCCACCGATGGTGGCCTGCCGAAGCCGGTGGTAGGAAGGGTCAGCTTGGGTTGCTCGGGCTCGGGGTCTGGTGGTTGCAAGCCGGTGAAGAACGACGGATAGGGCGCGGGATCGTTGGTGAGGTCCGGAAGCACGTTGGTTGGGTCCTTGTGTATGACCCGGAAGAAGTACGTCGTGTCGGCCTGAAGCACGCCGCCGACGCTGAACTCGATCCAGCCACAGGGACACTGCGCCGACGTCTTGACATCGATTGGAACCCCGCCGTTCGGGTTGTCGAAGATCTCGACCTTGCCGTCCCCGACGAAGTTTGCAGTCCAGCGAATCTCGATCTTGGTGTTCGGGGTCACTCGTACCGAGGGCCCACCGGTGAACGCCGCCCACGCCTCGGGCGCCAGGAGCAGCAGCACGAGCCCAAAGATAAAGACGCCACTCACGCGCCTCATGAGCATCGAGGCAGGGCGCGCAGTCCTCTGCGCGCCGCGAATGTGGAAGGGCGAGGTCCAAGCCGGCGCGCACGGAGTGACGCGCCCTGCCCGCCTGGACCAGAGCAGCGCCGCAGCGGCGCGGCCTGCCACCACCATCACCGGTAGGAGGGTCGAAAGGACGGCAATGACGCCGACCCGGCCGGACACGCATCCACCCCTCCTCACCGCTTCCAATCGCGACCTGAGCTTCATGGCATGGCCCTTTTCCTGAGTCCCGACGCCAGCCGCACGGGAGCTGGGGCGGCATTCGCCCGACGACGCTCGGGACAGCGTTCCTCGCGTAGCCCGTATTTCGGCTTCTACTTGGTACATCGGGAAGTGAGGGCGGAAGGCGACAGCCTGGATGAACAATTCCCCGCGCCCTCGGTCCGGCCTCGAGGGTCCGGTCGTCGCCAGGGGCCAGTGCGTGGGCGCCGCGAGGAAACGTCCCCGGAGGGGGCACGATAGGCGTTCCAAGCTGCATGCCGCGCTACCATGGGCCCGATAACGGTCGATCTGTCAGCTTGGCTGGGGGTTCCGGACCGGCGAGGGGGGGCTTTTCTCATTCAGCAAACATGAATAATCCGGGCTAGGACGTCTCATCGCCAAAGCGGGACCCTAACCACAGCCTCCCCGACGGAGGACGCCCCCGAGCAGTCGACGACCTCGTACACGATGCGGTACACGCGCCCTTTGCCTTTCCAGTTGCGCTCAGCGCGAAGCGAAAAGGCGAGGTCCTCTGTGCGGAACGTCGCGCCCTGGATGTCGCGAGTCGTGCCACCGTCAAGAGGACCACGAGCATCGTCCGGTTCGCTGCTCTCGATGGAAACGAGAGACACCTGTAAGGCGTCGCAGGTCTCGGTGCAAGCGCCTGCGGCATCCACTCGCGCCGTTACGTTGACCATCCTGTGATCGGGCGGCCAGAGCACGGCCGGCCCGATGCTGACCGCGACCGTTCCCAAACCGAAGCCGTCGTCCACGGCGCCGTTGCAATCGTCATCCACGCCGTTGCAGGTCTCCGCCGAAGGCGTACCCGGGAGGCAAACCTGCGGCGTAGTGCCCAAGCAGCTCGGCACCGTCCTTTCGCAGGCTCCTGTTCCGCAACTCGTCGTCCCGAGCTCCTCGTCGACGAGCCCGTCGCAGTCGTTGTCCACGCCATCGCAGAACTCCGTGGCGCCCGCGAAGATGGCGGGGTTCGAGTCGTTGCAGTCGCCCGTGCACTCGTCATAGGCGTCGCCGTCGTCGTCCACCGAGTGGCCCAATACATATCGGCCGCCGTCGTCGGGCCCCCAGACAATCATGAAGCTCCCCGTCCATACCGCGCTGTGGCCTGCTCGGGGCGAAGGGGCCCTGACCGTCGACGTCGGAAGCCACGAGTCCAGCAAGGGATCGTATCGGCCGCCCGAGCCGGTTGTGCACTCGCCGATCGAGCAGCCGCCCCAAACGACCATCGCGCTCCCGGTCCAGACAGCCGTATGGTCGTAGCGCCCCGCCGGCGCTCCGGACGGCGATGTCGGTGTCCAGCTGTCCATCACGGGGTCGTATCTCCCGCCGAAGCTCAACCTCTCGTAGCCGCCCCAGAACACCATCTCCGTCCCGGTCCAGACGGCGGTCCCGCCGCCGTTGCCATTCGGGGCATTGACAACGGAGGTCGGCTGCCACGTGTCCGCGTCAGGGTCGTAGCGACCTCCCGTCGCATCGGTCCCGACGCCCGCCCCGCCCCATATCAGCATTCGCGATCCGGTCCACAAGGCGATGTGGCTCCATCTCGGACTCGGGGCTCCGGTCGCGGAGGTCGCCTGCCAGGTGTCCGTCACCGGGTCGTACCGCCCGCCCGCACTCAGGTACTGGAAGCCGACGCCGCGCCCTCCCCAGACGACCACCCGCGAACCCGTCCATACAGCGGCATGCCGCGACGCGGCCGGAGGGGCATCGATAGACGAGGTTGGAGCCCAGGCATCCGCAACGGGGTCGTACCGTCCTCCAGTGCTGAGCGGCGAGTCGTCGTAGCCTCCCCACACCACCATCTCGCTTCCGGTCCACACCGCGGCGTGCTCGGTCCGCCTCGAGGGTGCGCCGGAATTCGCGACGGGAGACCATTGGTCGAGGATCGGGTCGTACCGGCCACCCGTGTCCAGGTAGCTGCCCACTCCGAGTCCGCCCCAGACGACCACCTGGTTCCCGGTCCAGACTGCCGTGTGGCTTCCCCTCGCGGATGGAGCGCCGCCGGTGGACGTCGGGGTCCAGATGTCGGCGGCCGGATCGTAGCGTCCGCCGGTGTTGGTGATGCCGACCCCCGTACTCCCCCCCCAGACCAGGAGCAGTGATCCCGTCCACGCAGCCGCGTGGTAGCCCCTCGGGGCAGGGGCGTTTACCAGCGACATCGGCGCCCAGGCGTCCGTGCCCGGATCGTACCGTCCCCCCGTACTCGTCTCGGGATCGAGCGGGTAGAAACCCCACACGACCAGCCGGGTTCCCGTCCACGCCGCGATCGGGCCTGAAATAGGGGCCGGCGCGCCGGTGATGGAAGTCGGGATCCAGGTATCGGCGACCGGATCGTATAGGCCCCCGGTCCCAAGCGCGTTGGCACCCATGTCGGTGCCACCCCACACGATCACCCGACTCCCCGCCCAGACTGAGGCGTGGTCGTAGCGCGGACTGGGAGCTCCCTCGGTGGACGTCGGGGCCCAGGAATCTGTAGCGGGATCGTAGCGGCCCCCCGTGTCGGTGATCCCAGCCGCAGGAAAGCCGCCCCAGATGACCATCCGGCTTCCGGCCCAAACTGCGGTGTGCCCGTAGCGAGCGGTGGGAGCGTCCGGCACCGACGTCGCCGTCCAGCTATCCGTGATCGGGTCGTAGCTGCCGCCGGTGTTCAGCTCTCCGAATTCCCCCGCTCCTCCCCAGACGATCATCCGGGTTCCCGTCCAGATCGTGGTGTGGGCAGAGCGGGCTTCGGGGGCGCCTGTCGTCGACGTCGGGGACCAGGTATCCGAGAGCGGGTCGTACCTCCCTCCGGTGCTGGTGTGCGTGTCCGCGTCGATTCCCCCCCACACGACCATCGCGTTGCCCGTCCAGACGGCGGTGTGGCCGCTGCGCAGAGATGGAGCGTTGAGCGTCGAGGCAGCGGACCAGGTGTCGGTCAGCGGGTCGTAGCGGTATCCCGCAT
>Ga0137321_1000169_pt1 | contig 19923 bp, 13 predicted proteins | sample EasRivERMZT399_2_FD_104758 | JGI IMG/M metagenome (GOLD analysis project Ga0137321, IMG submission 104758) | Soil microbial communities from meander-bound floodplain in the East River, Colorado, USA - East River MetaG ERMZT399_2 | ecosystem: Environmental > Terrestrial > Soil > Floodplain ... | reverse complement strand
CCCGCACCGCATCCGGTGCGCACGTGCCTGCCGCATCCGCCCCAGCGGTCACCGCCGTCGACAACACCAGGGCAAGAGAAATCTTCATGATCATTCGCTCCATCGCCTTTTCCTCCTGACTACCGGGCACAACGAAAGCCGATGAAGGGCCGCGAATTGAATGGCCCGCCGGAGCCGACCACTGCGAGCGGACCGGCCGACGTGCGGTTGCGAAAATCGCCGCCGCGCAGCAGCGCTCCTGGGCCGATGCCCGAAGTACTCGCCCCGAAGAGGCACATGAGGTCGTCACTGAGGCCTCCCCAGGTGGAGCACGCCGTCGACAGCGGCACCCACTCCGCCACCCACTCGTCCAGATTCCCGACCATGTCGAAGGCCCCCCGCGCCGATTGGCAGTCCTTGCGATCGCCGGTCAGAGTCACCGATCCCGCGTTGCTGTTGCAGTCCGTCGTTCCGTTGTCGGCCCCGGCGTCCGGCGTTCCAGTCACGCCGACCTGCCACTCAGCACTCGTCGGCAGCCGCTTGCCGGAATTGGCGCACGCCTCCTGCGCCTGGAACCAGGAGATGTTCGCCGCGGGAATCACCGCGGGCAGGCTCACGGCGTAGATGTCGTCGGCGCAGCTCTGGCCGTTACTGGTGCACGGCGCGTAATCGTCGATCAACGTGCCCAACTGCGTTGCCCCGGCCGCCGTCAGGTCGGCCTCGGTCGCCGTCCCGAGCTGGATACTCGTCACCAGCGTCGCGTTCGTCGTAGTTGGATTGGGCACCCGCCACACGCTCTCTTCGTACCGGTCCAGGCAGACCGCGCCCGCGGCCACCGAGTCAGGACCGCAGGCGCGCGCCGCATGCGCCGCCGGCATCGCAACCATCAACATCCCGAAGCCAAGGTACATCGTCATCCCATTCCGCTTCATCGTCGTTTCTCCCGATCGTTCGTTTGTTCCCACACACTCCTGCATTCGCGCGGCGGGGACGGATCTTTCACGGCGGTCGGAAAAAAATGACGGTGGGTCTACCAGTCCAGACCGAGCTCGCGGAGTTCGTGACGCAGCTTCACGAGATCCCAGATCAGGACGCGATGGTCCGAGCTCGTGGCGGCGAGGAATCGATCGTCGGGGTCGAAGGAGACGTCCCACAGGATGAACGAGCTGGCCGGAAGCCGGGCGAGCTCGGCGCCCGTTGTCGTATCGACGAGCAGGATTTCATCGGGAGGCAGGGCGACCGCGCAGAGGCTCGACCCGCGCATGAACGCGAATCTGGGGGACAACGACCGGCTCGGCTGGCGGAGGATCGAGTGGACGACGCGCAGCGTACCGACGTCGTAGAAACGGATCTCCTCCGCGCCGCCCACCGCGAGCAGGCGGCTGTCCGGACTGAACGCAATCGATGCGGAACCAGCGATCGGCAGCACGACGGGCGGATCGTGCGAGCCCATGCGTCGGATCTCGGCGTCGTGCCCGTGCCAGTTCCCCCATGCCAGCCAGCGGCCGTCCGGGCTCACCCGGGGGTCGTTGCCGCCGGGTTCGAGCTCTCCTCGCGAGTCGATCTCATTGGATGCGAACCGACCCTGGGCCCACGACGGACGAGCGGCCCCCGGTTCTCTCCAGATCGACAGCCACCGCTCGCCCCCGTCGAAGATCTCCGCCGAGGTGGAATCCCGGAAGTGGCGATCGCCAAGCCCCGGAAGCTCGATGCTGTCGGCGTGCAGCCGGTTCGTCGCGGCATCCGACCTCAGCTCCCACGCTTTCAACCGGTCCTGCGTGATCGCATAGAGCCGCGTCGAGTCCGCGCTGAACGCGATACGCATCGCCGCTTGGTCGTCCATCACGTTGAGCACCTCGCCCGTCGTCCGGTCCAAGATCCGGATGCCGTCGGGGGCTCCCGTGGCAAGCCAGCGCCCCGTGGCGGAAAACACCGCTTCCCGAGGGCCCTTACCTTTCTCGTGTAGGGACACCTCCTCGAGGGCAAATGGCGGCTGAAGCTCGACCAGTCTCCAGTCGGCGTTGTTGGTCAGGAGAAAAACCGGGCGGTCGCCGGCCGCATAGACCGCCTGGGCCGCTTGACTCGAGAGCAGCCGGCCGTCGCGCAGATCCACGATGAACGCCTGACTGTCCCACGCCACGGACATGAGCCAGCGCCCCGAAGGATCCGTCGCCAGGAAGACCGGCTCGGCTCGATGCAGTCTCAAGACGAGCCGGGGGGCGGTCAGCGACGGCCAGTCCCAGACACGAACCGAGAAATCGCTGTGCGCGGTGATCAGGCTCTTCCCGTCGGCGGTCCATGCGGCGGCGAGACCCATCTCCGGAACGGCCAGCCGTCGAGCCGCCGAGCCGTCGTCCACGCGGCGAATCTCGATCTCCCTGCGCCCGAAGCCGGACGTGAGAAAAAACGGCTCTTTGGGGTGGACCGCGAGGGCGCCCGGGCTGTCGCCAATCGATTGACGGGCGGCCTCGCGACCCGACGCCAGATCGAAGAGTTGGAGGTGGCCTTCGGTGCGGACGGCGATCAGGCGCCGGCCATCGGGAGTGAAGGCAAACAACGCGATGTCGCGGATCACCAGGCGTTGCGTGCGGGAAGAGAGGTCCCAGACAAGCAGCACGTGGTCGTGATACTTGACCGCCAGCCACGACCCATCGGGGCTGAAGGCGCCGTAGTCGGCAAGGGTGGCCACCGGAGGCAGCCGCATAAGCTCCGCGTCGTCGTCGATCGAATGGACCGAGACGGTATTGTCGGAGTTCCATCTCATGTAGCGCCTCAGCTGGCGATCCGGCCGTGACGCCAAGACGTCGGTTGCGGGGAGGCTCCACTCCCGCAGGACGCGCAGCTCGGGGGCGGCCAGAGCGGCGATGGCGGCGTTCCGCAGATCGATTCCGGGGCGGATCTTGGCGGCGTCCTTGAGCGCGGCGAGCGCGCGCGTCCGGCGATCCGCCTCGCCGCTGCTCGTCAAGGCGAGGGCCTGGTTCAAGAGCGATGCGCGGAGCTCCTCGCGGGCGCGGCTCTCCGCCGCCTCCGCGCGCCCGCGCAGAGCGGCCTCCTGCCCGGCCCGCGCTTCCGCCCGGCGGCGCTGCGTCTGCTGAAACCAGGAAACCGCCAGCGCCAGCAACGCGGTGAGCACGGCGATCGCGATGATCTGGGTCGCGCGCCGCGAACGGTGCTCGATCCCGTAGGCGCGACGGATCGACCGACCGGCGAGGAGGACGTTCAGGTCCCCGGCGAGCTCGGCGGCGTTGGCGTGCCGCTGCGATGGCTTGGGGGCGCACGCGCGGGCGAGGATCTCGTTCAGCTCCAGGAGGCCACTGCGCTCGGCGCTGGACCACGAATCGAGGTCGACGGGGAGGTCCGGGAAATCGCAACGATCCTTGCCCGTCGCCGCCTCGTAGAGAAGCCTTCCCAGGCCGAAGATGTCGGCCAGCATCGAGCCGGGACCCTCCGGCGGAATGAAGCCTTCCGTTCCGACGAACGACTTGGCCTCGTCGGCGCCGGTGACCAAGCCGATGTCGGCGAGCTTGGCCTGTCCCTCGACGAAGATCACGTTCGACGGCTTGACGTCGCGATGGACGAGGCGATGACGATGGATGTGGCCCAAGGCGCCGGCGAGCTGGACGCCGAGTGCCAACACCTCGACCAGAGGCAGCCGCCCCCGGGACTTCAGCTCGGAGGCGAGCGTGCGCGGCTCGTAGTGCGCGAGCGAAGCCGCCGGTTGCCCATCGACGGCGTCGGCGAGCTCCATGACGTAGTAGAAGTACCCGGCCGCGTCGTCGCGCCCGACATGGAGGATGTGGACGACGCCGGGGTGAGAGCGAGAGATCGGCTCGAACTGCCGGATACCGGTGAACTCCCGCTCGTAGGGGCGCTCGCTCGAGAAACGGCTGCGCGACACGACCTTCACCGCGCGCAACTGGCCTGCCGCGCTCCGCGCGAGCCAGACCCCGCCGTAGCTGCCGTTGCCGATTTGCTTCAGGATCTCGTGATCGGCGACGCGCGGGGGAGGCGTGTCCCCGGCTTTGGTACTGCTCACACGACGCGACCCTTCGTCCATTCGACTTCGATCCGCCGCGCGGCACGCTTGACGGCCTGAGACACCCGGTGCCGCGCAAGATAGACCTGGGCGGCATTCATCCCCAGGGTCGACGCGACTTTCGCGACCGGCCACTCCTTGAGCACGCAGTAATCGAAGACCTGGAAATGCTTCGGGTTCGCCTGAGCGCGCACCTGCGCAATTGCGGCGTCCAGGACGGAACGCTCCCATTCCTGGTTCCAGGCGTCGCTCAGGCTCACCCCGTCACGCATCACGATCGCGTCCGCGTCGCCCGCCTCTTCGAGCATCTCCGGACTGATGCCTGCGTGGGCCGGCTGGCGGTAGTGTCTCCGGAAGTGATCCGAGACGCGGCGGCGCAGGATCCGGAAGAGCCACTGCTTGAACGAGCCGCGCTCCGGATCGTAGTGGAACTGGGGGATCTCCCTGGCGACGGCCATTACGGTGTCTTGCACGACGTCCTGCGCGTCGACGTCATCGAGGCCGGCGCGTCTTGCGACATTGTAGAGCAGGCGCCAGTAGAGATCGAAGAAAGTCTGCCAGCTTTCCCTGTCCTCGAGGTCGCGCAGCCGACTCAACAGGGATCGTCGCGTCTGTAGGGACAGATCCTCGGTCAAGCTCATGGGCGGTACAGTTCCTCCTCTAGAAGCGCATTCGCGCGCGAGGCGGATTTCTTTCAATATTCGACGGGTGTACTGGTCCAGCGACTCTTCGTGCGTCACGCCCCGACCCAATCGCCGTCGCGTCAACAGGTTAGAATCTCCGCGCGCTATCCCATTCATCATACCCGCGGAGAGCCCCATGCGTCGCAAGATCCCCCTGCCTCGAAGCTGGAATCGCCGGGCGAAGACCACGGTGCTCCAGATCCTCGCGCTGAGCCACTACACCTGGGGAAGGTGAAGATCGCCGAGCTGCTCTGCCGGGCCGGGCTCCATCTCGCTCCGACGACGGTCGCGCGGATGCTAAAGGAGGAGCCACCCTGCCTCGAGCCGCTCGGAGCCGTCGGCAAGCACGGCAGCATCGCGATCGTTGAGCGGTTCATCCGCAGCATGAAGCACGAATGCACTCGTCGACTCGTGGTGCCGCTGCGTCGCGAGGGGACACCGCGCGAGATCGCGTTCTATGCCGAGTGGTACAACACCCACCGTCCCCACAACGCCCTCGCCGTTCGGACCCCGGATGAGGTCTACAACGGCCTCCCGCCAGCGTGCGAGAAGCCTCGTCTAGAACTGAGGCCGCGCTGGCCGGCTGAATCGACGTGTGCTTCGCCGCCAGCGCTGATGGATCGCGACGGTCCTCACGAGGCCCGCCTTGAGGTGAGCGTCCTCGGCGGCCGCCGGCATCTGCCGATCATCTCGCTGCGTCGCGCCGCGTAACCAGGGTCACGTTGTCGACCTCGTGCGGGTCGGCCGACGTGCGTTCACAGGTGTCCAGCCGGCCCTTCGCGGACGTCACATGGTCCCGATCGCGCGACGTACATCGGCGCGGCTCGATCACGATCACGTGATCCACCCTCCAGATCAACGGCTTCTGCCGGAACGAAAAGTCGGTGGTCGGGTTCAGGTGGTGCGGATCTCTCGATCGCGTTAACTGGTTGACAGCCCGAGCTTTCCGCCAGGAGGAGAGTTGGCTAGTAGGACGCTCAACGCGGAGGTTGTGCCAGCGGGTACAAGCGGTCACGCGCAATCTCGCAGACCATCCGCCCGATCGGCGGCTTTGCCCCTCCCGAAGAGTCGGTGGACGGGTTCAGCCTCTCAGACTATGATGCGCCCGACAAGCGTGCGGGCGGTGCGGCGCGTGTCCAACGCGCGCCTCCACCCGCCGCAACCCCTGGCACCGGACCACCGCCTGGCTTGGTAGCTTGGGTGCGGCGGACGGCGCTGGAGACAGTAAGAAGAGCGATGAAGCGATCCTTGCGCCTGTCGTACCTCGTAGCAGCCTTGGGACTCACCACGGTGGTGGAAGCTGCTTCCACCACCATTGTGAACACGGAGCATCCGCTGCTGACCGCCGAGGTGAGCGACGCCGTGGCCAGCGTGTACTTCATCCGCCCGGACGCTGGCTTCAGCGGTGTCATGGGAAAACCCGTGTCGATTCGCGTGGCCGGAGAGGAGCTGCTCAAGCTTGCGAAAGGGCAATACACGCTCGTCCGGCTCAAACCGTGGGAGGGTGAGGTCGTTGTCAAGTCCTGGACGGTGGCGATGAGAGGTGGCACAAACAGCATGATGAAGGTGGAGGAGTCTCGCCCCTTTGCCTTTGTAGCCGGCAAGCAGTACTACGTTGTCGTGGCGGAGGCGAACCGGCCTCCCAGCGAGGGAAACTCCTTTCCCCCGGTCCCGATCGCCCGCGAGCGAGCTCTTGAGGTTGCCGCCGGTCTCATTCCCGTCGGCGCCGCTGTCGACGCTCCGTTGGCCCGGTGACCGTGACCATGGGCGCAGGACGTCCCCCCATGAAGCTGGAGGTGTGCGGACCGCTCTCGGCAGAGAAGCGATCCCTGCGTTCGCGCGCCGCACCTCATGCGGAGCGTCCAGGAGGGCGATGCAATGAGAGAGTCGATTCTCGGACGAGTACGCAGTCTAACGAGCGTGTTGATCCTGTGTTCGTCGATCACCTTCGCCGGGGTTCCGGACGGATACGAAGCTTTTGATGGCCTAAAGGACCAGTTCACCATCGCCCTGCCCGCTGGTTGGAGCGCGTTCAACCAGACGCAGTCACTGAGCGGCAAGTCCGGCTCGCTCGGAGTGGTTGTCTTCTCGGCCCAGGCAGTCACCAAGGAGGGTGAGACGACCGCCGATCCGAGCGTCCTTTCGCGGGTAGACACGGGAGACCTCGCCTCGTTTTTCGTCGATCGCCAGCCCGCGGCAAAAGGCATGTCGTGCGCCAAGATCACCAAGCCGGCGGCGTATGACCTTGGCGTCAAGCTGACGAAGGACCCGATCTTCGGCGCGGGGCGCAGCTATTTCAGCGCAACGCCGATCAAGCACGACGGGATTCAGATCGGAGGTTGCCAGGGATTCCGCTACAAGGGTGAGGGGAAGGGTGGGGAGTGGATCCTCGACGTTCGCGCGGTCTCGGACGGCAAGGTGCTCTATCTCTTCAGCCTGAGAAACAGGGCTGAGAACTACGCCAAGAACATCGACACCTTCGAAAAGGCGATCGGCTCCCTTCAGCTCGCGACACGCGAGTAGCGTGAAAGGCATCCACGCAATCCCAGGAGCCTCCCGACTCCCGCCCGAGCCTGACAGTGGAAACGATCGCCCGAATGGGCCGGCAAGCGATCATGAGCAAGTGCGGCGGGAGCAAACGCGGAAACGCGTGACCTCATGCCGGTTTCTCCCGCGCTCGGCGGTCGCTCGATCGCGCCGGCCGCGATCGTATTTCCGCGGTTCCTCGTGATCGTTTCCAGGTGTAGTGGTCCACCGACTTTTCGTGCATCCCATTCCCGACTCAATCGCCTCTACGTCAATAAGTTAGCATCCCCGCGAGCAACCCCATCCGTCATTCTCGCGGAGACCCTGTACTGGTCCAGCGACTTTTCGGTCCGGTGTGGTGGTTTACTTGCGGAGAAAAAGGTGCGGCGGGAAGGGGGCGAATCGTCGCGGCGGAGACGGCCGCGCGTCGTGCCGCATCGACGAGCGGTTCCTCCGCTCGTCGATGCGGGTGCTTACCGCGGAACGGATGCCCCCGGAAGAGCGGCTGACCCGCCTTCCCGGCTCAGCAGATGTCTTCGCACTGGAACGCGCATTTTGCTTGGCATTCAGCTCGGGTGCTGTACGACTTCGATCCGCAGTACCAGCGACAACTACCCCACTCCGGATCCGACGGTGCGATCGTATCCGGCCCGGTCGGCGCGGTCAGCGAAGGCGTCGTCGGCGCGGCCGCCGAGGGTGCGATCGCACTCGCTGCCATTGCAAACACCAGTACGCAAAAAAGCAGGGGAAGCACGGGTCTCGTTCTCTTCATGATAATCACCCTCCTTTCGGCGGACGATAGTCCACTCCCCGCGCTCGGTCAATAGGCCTGCCTGTTATTTGACCGGCGTGGGTGTGTACGTCCACGTCCAGCCCGCGTTGTCGGTGCCGGCGTCGGATTTGTTGACAAAGGACTTGCCGTCGGGCGCGATGTTAGAGCCGCCCGCCTCCCCCATGGCCAGCAGCATCGCCAGCGGGACCGGGAGGACCTCGGAAGCGGCTGCTGAGCTTGCGGCGAGCTTCTCCCAGGTGGAGCCGCAGGACGCCGCGGCGCTGTTCGGAAGCAGAGGAACTTCGGCAGCCGGATAGTCACGCCTGCTCTCCATGATGAGGCCGGCGGATGACATGCGCACCATCTCGTCCGGCTGGTCCTTCAGGCTGAGAATCGTGATGAACTCGAAGGCGCCGCCGACCTTCGGTGCGGGACACCCGGCCATCGGCACCATCGCGCCCGTCTTGGATGGAAAGTTCTTGATCGCCGGCTCACCCACGAGCTTGTTTTCTTCCTGGTTCCAGTCGAACTCGATCTCCACGCGGTCTGTCACCGCCGCCTCACTACGGGGTAGGATGATGAGCGTTCCAGAGAATTCCCCGACCGCGCGGTAGTGAACGACCTTCGTCTCCGTCCACTTCAGCATCGCATCCATGTCCTGAGCCCAGACCGGGCGGGCGAAACCCACACACATCCATGCGAACAGCAGTCTTTTCATCGCTTGGTCTCCACCATGACTTCGTCCTAGCGCCCCCGGTCACGGCCCGCAGGCTCCCGATCCGGGCACCTCGGGCGCCCCGGCGCTCTCCGTGCCGTAGCCGCTGGCGAGGCCGTCGTCGTACTCGACGAGGTAGAGGAAAACCTCGCCCGATCCGGGGTCCACCGGATCGGGCATCCCCGCCGTCGTGGTGTCGAGCGACGCGGCCTCGATGCAGAGTACCGGACCCAAGCTGATGAACGACCCGCCCCGCGCGATATCGGCCACCCGGCCGCGGATGACGTTGTAGAAGCGGGTGTACTGGTCCAGCGACTTTTCGGTCCGGTGTGATGGTTTACTGGCGGAGAAAAAGGTGCGGCGGGAAGGGGGCGAATCGTCGCGGCGGAGACGGCCCCGCGTCGTGCCGCGTCGACGAGCGGTTCCTCCGCTCGTCGATGCGGGTGCTTACCGCGGAACGGATGCCCCCGGAAGAGCGGCTGACCCGTCTTCCCGGCTCAGCAGATGTCTTCGCACTGGAACGCGCAGTTTGCTTGGCATTCAGCTCGGGTGCTGTACGACTTCGATCCGCCGGGTTCACCCCTACTAGGACGCAACTACGTACAACACCGAGGAGGGGGCCCGACGCGATCTGTCCACTACGGTGGACAGCTGCCTGGTTCGTGCGCGACGCTCAACGTCGGCGGCGCCGATGGACCGCGACGGTCCTCACGACGTCCGCCTTGAGGTGAGCTTCCTCGGCGGGCGACAGCACTTGCCGATCGTCGCGCTGCGCCACGCGGCGTAACCCTCGCCACGATCTCCGCGTCGTGCCGCAAGGTCGACGTGCGTGCAAACGCACTGAGCCGGCCTTCGCGATCGGCAACTCATCCCGATCACGCGACAAAGACGCTTGCCGCTCGCCCGCGATCACGTGATCCTCCATCCAAATCAACGGCTTTAGCCCGACGAAAAGTCGGTGGCCTACTTCACCGCTCCTAAGCCGTCGCATCACTCGGAGCGAAGTGCGGTGAGCGGCTCGACACGAGTCGCCCGCAGCGCCGGCACATAGGTCGCTAGCATCGCGGTTACGGCGACCACGACGAACAGCACCGCATAGATGCTCACGTCGGTCGGGCGCACGTCGAAGAGAACGGCCCCGAGCGTGCGCGACAGCAGCAGCGATCCGGCCAGGCCGAGGATCGAGCCGAGCAGCGTGATGTGGACTCCGCGGTTCATCACCATGCCGAGGATCTGGGTCTTCTGTGCGCCGAGGGCGATGCGGATGCCGATCTCGCGTGTCCGCTGGCTGACCGCGTAGGCGATCACACCGAACAGGCCGATGGTCGAGAGGATGAGCGCCAGCGCCGAGAAGCTGGCGATCAGGAACATGTTGAACTTCGGCTCGGCGAGCGCCGTCTCGTGGACCGCGGCCATCGAGCGGGCGTTCGCGAGGGCGATGTTCCGATTCATCCCCATGAGCGCCGACTGGACGGACGCCACGTATCGGGTGGGGTCGCCTTTCGTGCGGACGACGTACGCGAGCGTGCCCCACGGATCCTGGTGGTGCGGCACGAACGCCGTGCCCTGCGTGCCTTCCTGGAGCGTGCTGACCTTGACGTCGGCGACGATGCCGACGACCTGGCGGGGCTTGTTGTCGTCACGCCAGGAACGGATCACCTTCCCGATCGGGTCCTGGTTCGGGAACATCTGCTGCGCCAGGGACTGGCTGATGATGACGACCGGCGCCGAATCCTCCTTGTCCTGGTCATTGAAGCCGCGGCCGGCGATCAATTGCAGGCCGGTGGCCTCGAGGAAGCCAGGGGTGATGACGTTCCACATCGACGGGTATTCCGCGCCATTGGGCGGCTCGGGCTCCCCGTCTCGGATGAAGGTGCGGCCCAGGTAGAACCCGCCGCCGCCCATCGGCAGGGCGCCGACCGCCCCCGAGGCGACCACGCCGGGGATCGAGTCGACGCGCCGATGGAATTCGGCGATGAAGCCTCCCCTCGGTTGGCCTTCGGTGTACGCCGCCGAAGGGATGGCCAGCTCGAAGGTGAGGAGGTCGGAGGTGCGCACGCCCGGATCCACCTGCTGCAATCGGCCGAAGCTCTTGACCAGGAGTCCCGCCGCGATCAGCAGCATCAGCGAGAGCGCGATCTGCGTGACGACCAGTGCTTCGCGATAGCGTTGGCTCGACCGGCTCGCCGAGACGGCGTTCCCGCACTGCTGCAGCGCTTCGCGCACATCCTGGCGCGCGATCCGCGAGGCGGGTGCGAACGCGAAGAGCCCGGCGGTGAGCGTGGTGATCGTGAAGGTGAAGAGGAGCACGCCGAGATCGATCGAAGTCTCTCCCAGGCGCGGGATGCTGCTGGGACCGTAGGCGATGACGCCCCGGATGATCGCGTAGGCGACGAAGATTGCGGCGAGCGCACCCAGTGCGCAGAGGACGCCGGCTTCGGTGAGCACCTGCTGGACGAGACGGGAGGAGCTGGCGCCCAGTGCCGAGCGGATCGAGAATTCGCGCGCGCGGGCGGCGGCGCGATTGAGCAGGAGATTGGCCAGGTTCGCCGTCGCGATGAGCAGCACCAGGCCGATTGCCGCGAGGAGCACCAGGAGGGCGCGGCGCGTCCCGCGCCCGACCACGAAATCGTGGAGCGACACCACCGTCGTCGCGCTGTTGGCCCGCTTTGCGGCGAATTCCCTGGCGTTGCGCTGGCCGACGCTTTCGACGAACGCCTTGGCGGTGGCGAGCGTCACTCCCGGCGCCAGCCGGGCGATGGCTTCGTACGCCCAGTTGTCGACCGGGTCCTGGGCAAGCCCAGCGGTGACGAAAGGCAGCCACATCTGCGTGCCAAGCGGATAGTCCGAGTGTTGGGAGGCGATGCCGATCACCACGCGATCCGAGCCGCGCACCTTGATGGGCCGACCGATGATCGAGGGATCGGAGCCGAAGCGGCGCTTCCACAGCGCTTCACTGATGACGATCGTGCGCTCGGCGCCTTGAACATGATCCTCGGCGCGGAAGAAGCGTCCGGCGATCGGATCCGCGCCCAGGACGGCGAAGAAGTCCTCGGAGACCGCGGCGGCGTTCACGCGCTCGGGTGGGGTGTCACCCGCGGCGAGATCGGAATTCAACTCGTCGGAGAGAGCGAGTCCGGAGAACACCTGGCGATTCGCTTTCCACTGCTGGAAGTCGTGGTAGGTGATGGCGCGGCCGATGGTGCCTAGGCGCGCGTCGACGGACACCGGGTTCACGAGCTCCTCGGCATGCGGGTACGGGAACCCGCGCAGCAGCACGGCGTTCACCGTACTGAAGATGGCGGTGTTGGCGCCGATGCCGAGGGCCAGCAGGAGCAGCGCGACCGCGGTGAACCCACGGCTCTTGTTCAAGGTGCGGAACGCATAGCGAACGTCTTGCGAGAATGCCATGAGTGGAGCCCTCGAAACGGTTTTTGGTGTATTGGTCCACCGACATTTCATCGATCGCGTCCCCGACCAAATTGCAGCCACCTCAATAGCTTAGGATCCCTGCGAGCGATCCAAATCCATGATAGCGTCGAGAAAAGTCGGTGGCCTACTTCACCTCAACGGGCGGCCGGCGGCCAAGCGGCCGCCAAGCTACCCGGTGGACCCCGGCGTTCGCCGGGGTGACGGATGTCGTTCCGGCGCAAGGCGAGCCGGAATCCACCGGCGACCCGGGTTGCGTGGACGAGCACGGCGGCCCGGTCACTCGAAGCGCAGCGCCGCCATGGGATCGAGCTTGGAGGCGCGGCGCGCGGGGAGGTAGCAGGCGAGAAGCCCCACCGCTAGCAGCAGCGCGGAGACCGCGCCGAAGGTGAGCGGATCGGTGGCGCCGACGCCGAACAGGAACCCCGCGAGGATCCGCGACAGCGCAAGCGCCCCCACGGTGCCGAGGCCGATCCCGAGCAGGATCATGGCCGAGCCCTCCCTCAGGATCAGACGCAGGATGTCGACGCCGCGCGCGCCCATCGCGACGCGGATGCCGATCTCCGTCGTGCGCGTCCGCACGGAATAGGCAATCACGCCGTAGATGCCGATGGCGGCGAGGAGCAGCGCGAGGGCCGCGAACGCCCCGACCAGGACCGTCTGGAAGCGCGGCTGCGTCAGCGCGCGGCCCAGCAGCGCGTGCATCGTGCGGAACTCCCCGAGCGGCTGGTCCCGATCGACCGCATGCACCTGGGTCCGGACCGCGGCGGCGAGGCCGTCGGGATCGCCGGCCGCGCGCACCGCCAGGATCATCGTCTGCGAGCCGCCGATCGCGGTGCCCTGAGCGTGCGCCGTGTACACCTCGGGGAACGGCGCCTGGGTCAGCTTCTCGAGGCGGGTCTCCCCGACGACCCCGACGATCGTGTGCCATGGACCCCAGCTCTCGGGCGCCCCCAGCCGGATCTTCCGGCCGACGCCGTCCCCCCCTGGGAAGTAGCGTCGCGCCACGACCTCGTTGACGATGACGACCGGCGCGGCGGACGCGTCGTCGCTCGCCTCGAACGCGCGGCCCGAGCGCAGCGGCGTGCCCATCGCCCGGAAGTAGTCGGGGGTCACCTCGAACACCGCCACCGGAGGCTCCTGCGTCGACCAGCTGCGGCTCGCGCCCCCTTCGATCTCGGCCATCATGAAGTAGCGATTGAACTCGGTCGAGGCGAAGGGGAGATCGTTGGTGGCCCCGGCGGAGATCACCCCAGGCACGGCGCGGATGCCCTCGAGCGCCTGGCGGAAGAACTCGGCCCGCTGCCGCGTCTCGCCGTACTTCGAGTACGGGAGCGAGACCTGCACGGTCAGGAGCTGGTCGGGGTTGAAGCCGGGGTCGACGCTGCGCAATCGCTGGAAGCTGTTCAGCAGCAGGCCCGCGCCGACGAGGAGCATGAGGGACAGTGCGACCTCGCCCACCACGAGCAGCCTGAGGCTCCGGCGCGCGCCCCTGGAGGAGAGCGAGCCGCGCGCGCCCTCCCGCAACGACTCGGTGAGATCCGCCCGGGCGGCCTGGCGCGCGGGGAGCAGCCCGAAGATCCCGGCGGTCAGCACCGACAGGAGCGTCGTGAAGGCGAGGACGCGGCCGTCGATGACGGCCTCGCCGAGGCGCGGGATCTCCTCGGGGGCCAGGGCGGGCAGGAGTTTCAGTCCCCAGGCGGCGAGGAGCGTCCCGATTGCCCCGCCCGTCAGGGCCAGCAGCGCGCTCTCCGTGAGGAGCTGCCGCACCAGCCGCCCGCGGCCGGCGCCCAGCGCCGCGCGCAGCGCCATCTCCCGGCGACGGGCGGTGGAGCGGGCCAGGAGCAGGTTCGCCACGTTGGCGCAGGCGATGAACAGCACCAGGGCGACGGCCCCCAGCAGCAGCCACATCGCCGGGCGCACCGCGCCGAGGAGGCGGTCGCGGAACGGGACGACGACGGCGCTGAGGCCGGCGTTCTCCGGGTAGGCGGCCTCCAGGCGGCGCGCGATGGCCTCCATCTCCGCGGTCGCATGGGTCGCCGTCTCACCGGCCTTCATGCGGCCGATCACGGTCAGGTAGCGGGTGCCCCGATTCGGCGGGCCGGCCGCGAAGGCAAGCGGCACCCACGCCTCGACCTTCGCGTCCGGGAACTGGAACCCGGGAGGAGCGATCCCGACCACCTCGTAGGGTCGGCTGTTGATGCTGACCGTCCGCCCGACCAGGCCCGGATCGCTCCCGAACTGCCGCGCCCAGAGCCCGTGGCCGAGCACCACCACCCGGTGACGGCCGACCTGCTCCTCGTCGGGGCGGAAACCCCGGCCGTGCTCCGGCGCCACGCCGAGCAGGTCGAAAAAGACGGGGGAGACGCGGGCGATCTTGAGCTGCAGCGGCTCCATCGCCGCGGTGAGGGCGAGGCTGTCGGCCATGAGCGCCGCCATCCCCTCGAACACCTGGTTCTGCTCCCGCCAGTCGCCGAAATCCTCGAGCGACACGGTGATCTGGTCGGCCTTGCGCTCCGGATGGGTGGAGGAGACGAAGGCCAATTGGTCGGGATCCGGATACGGAAGCGGGCGCAGGAGCATCGCGTTCACGGTGCTGAAGATCAGCGTGTTGGCGCCGATCCCGAGCGCCAGCGCGAGCAGGGCGGCCAGCGCGAAGCCCGGCGCCCGGCGCAGCATCCGGATGCCGTGGCGGACGTCCTGAAGCAGGGTTTGCATGGCGTCACCTCACTGGACGCACCGTGGGCCGCGCGTGTGCCGGCGGACCGTCAGCGGCATCCGAAGCTCGCGTGGGAGCTACATGCTATGACTACGCCCCAGCCCCCCGCAGCGTCGCGGTCTGGGAGGAAAGGCTTTCAGGACGACGTCGTCACGCTGGCGAACGCCGGGGTCCACCGGGTAGCTTGGCGCCTGCGCGCGCGGGGGCGCGCCGGTGGGGGTGTGCTGGTCCACCGACTTTTTCTGCATCACGTCCCCGACCAAATTGCAGCCACCTCAATAGCTTAGATCCCTGCGAGCGATCCAAATCCATGATACTCGCGGAGGCCCTTATGCGCCGCTTCCGGGTGCGCTGACGCAGGCGTGGCCGTTCTGCTGGTGGGTGGTCGTCGTCCTCGACCACTTCTCCCGCCGGGTACAAGGTTTTCAGGTCTTCGAGCAGACACCGGACGCGCGAACGCTGTGCACCTTCCTGGAGAGGACGATCAAGCAAACCGGAGCCGCGCCACGCCACCTCATCAGCGACAAGGAGTCCATGTTTACGAGTGGTGAGTTCCGGGGATGGTGTCGCAGGCGGAGGATCGGCTTGTGCTACGGGGCGGTCGGCAAGCATGGCAGCATCGCGATCGTCGAGCGGTTCATCCGCAGCATGAAAAGTGACCATCTGCCGCCGGCATGCAGGGATCCCCGCCTCGAACTGCGACCCCGATGGCCAATCCAGTCGAAGTGCGCGTCGCCGCAGGCGCCCATGGACCGTGACGGTCCACACGCCATTCGCCTCAAGGTGCGCTTCCTCGGCCGGCGGCGACACCTGCCGATCGTCTCGCTGCGCCCTGCCGCCTGATCACGAGCACGCGCTTGCGGTGCGCGGCCGGTCCCCAGTTCGTCCCGTCGCCTGCGCTTTGCTCGTCGTGACGGCTTCCACGATCATCATGCCCTCGTGCGCACGCGCTGCGCGACGCTGACCGCGGTGATCAATTGCTGAAACAACGCTTCTCGGCCCGCACAAAAGTCGGTGGCCCAGTACACCTTTGACGGCGCACGTGGACCACTTCACCCGCAGCCGGTTGAACGTCGGCACGACATCGGGGCGGGTCATGGGTACCGGCACGCATTGACTCAATCCCGTCAATGTGTTATCCAGAATCAAGAACCAAGCCCTAGCCGTAGAAGGAGGCGCCATGCCTCACCTGCCCGGTCGCCGCTCACCTGTGGCCGCACGCCTGCCATTGACGGCTCACGCACTGCGATTCCGGGTCGTTCCGGCGGCCGGTCTGGCCCTGGCGAGCCTTCTCCTGGCCGGTCGATGCGAAGCGGCCTGCACTTTCGGTTCGGTGCCGATCGCACAGCTGTATGGAGACTGGTTCGAGAATTGCGCCGACGACAACCCGGTGGGCGGCTTCGCGGCGCTCATCTCGGACCCGTCCGGCGTGAACACCAACGGCACGGACGGGGTCTGCGAAAGCGAAGCCCCGTCCGCGAACGGCCTCGGTCAGCCATGCATCCATGGAGGAAGCATCCGGGGGGACCACAGCGTCGTCTTCGAGTACGACTTCGGGACGCTCAGCTGGTACGGCTCGCTCGGATGCCCGATTGACCCGTACCCCTCGCAGGGCGGCAACCCGATTATCGTGCAGGTGGTTGCCAACGATGGCGCCTCGAGCATCATCAGGGCCAGCTGGGATAACGCCCTCGCGGGTTACAACGTGGACTTCGCCTCCCCGTACGACGAGGCGACGGGGACGTTCTCGAACCTGTCGTGCCACCCGCAGTCGGTGGTCTTCAACAGTGGGGTCTATGGACCCTCCGGCTACACCCTCAACCTGACCGTCCTCCTTCCTGTGCTGGAGAGCGACTGCAATCCCGGCACCGCCGGCGCCAGCATCGCCCAGTGCCCGAACGGGGCTGCCGACAATCCCGTGGTGACGCGGGGCCACCTCTTCACACGCGTCGCCGACTGCCGCGGCGGCGTGAGCGATCTGCGCACGGAATCCTGGACGCTGTCGCCCGTTCAGCCGGATGCCTCCGGTCACGCGGTCCTCACTTTCCCGTTGGAGCCGTTCTCGGGCTGCATCTCCATCGGAACGACCTACGCCTACGACGGCAAGGAGATCCCCGCGATCGCCGGCTTCCGCAAGTTGCCTAAGAATTGCATTCCCGAAGACCCGGGGTGCGCCGGGGACGAAGGCAGCCGGCTGCGGATCGACGTCCACGATGCCTCGACCATGTGGTGGATCTCCGAGTCGTTCGTCGACTCCTACAACCTATATCGCGGCGATCTGGCGATCCTGAAACAGCTGGGCACCTGCACCCAGGACCCGGCGACGGTGCCACTGGCGGCGCGCTCCTGCGACGTGGCCGGCGTCGTCGCGAACGACGACGTGACTCTCGCGCCTGGGCAGGCGGTCTTCTATCTGATCACCGGCAACCTTTACGGCGAGGGCGGTCTCGGCACCAACAGCGCCGGCCAGCTCCGCCCGAACACGCACCCCTGCCACTGACGGTGACAGAACCTCTCGCGATCTAGCGGCGTACCTCCCTCCGAGGAGGCGCGCGCGCCATGCATTCTCCCGTCCAGGTGTACTGGTCCAGCGACTTTTCGTGCGTTACGCCCCGACCCAATCGCCGTCGCGTCAGCGGGTTAGAATCTCCGCGCGCCATCCCATTCATCATACTCGCGGAGAGCCCCATGCGTCGCAAGATCCCCCTGCCTCGAAGCTGGAATCGCCGGGCGAAGACCACGGTGCTCCAGATCCTCGCGCTCAGCCACTACACCTTCACGAGCCTGGTCGCCCGGGCCGCCAACGACCCGAACCGCCGGACCCGGCTGCAGGCCGAGATCGATCGCCTGCAACAGGAGCTGGCTCTGCTCCAGGAGGAACTCCGCATCAAGGATGCGCGGATGGCCAGGCTGCATCCGCACCGGCGACCCTTCTACACGTCCCTTGAGCGCATGGCGATCCTCGAGATGCGGGCCGCCCGGGGCTGGACGGCCCGGCAGACAGCAGACCGGTTCTTCCTGACGCTCACCACCGTGGCGGCATGGATGGCGAGGATTGATGAGGGCGGCCCTCACGCCCTGCTGCAATTGCAGGAGCCCGTCAACAGGTTCCCGGACCTCGTCCGGTACATCGTCCAACGTTTGAAAGTGGTGTGCCCTCGCTTGGGCAAGGCCAAGATCGCCGAGATGCTGTGCCGCGCGGGGCTTCACCTGGCTCCGACGACGGTGGGTCGGATGCTTCGCGAAGATCCGATCGTCCGCGAGCCGCTCGCTGCGAAGCTCGCCCCTTCCGTCCGCGCCGACCGACCGAACCATGTCTGGAACGTCGATCTCACGGCGGTTCCGACGCGGCTCGGCTTCTGGGTACCGTGGCGGTCAGCAGCTCTGCCGCAGGAGTGGCCATTCTGCTGGTGGGTCGTTGTCGTCATCGACCACTTCTCGCGTCGCGTCCAGGGCTTCCAGGTCTGCGAGCGGAAGCCCGATGCTCAGGCGCTGTGCGCCTTCCTGGGGCGGACGATTAGCAAGGTTGGCGCCGCGCCCCGCCACTTGATCAGCGATCAGGAATCGATGTTCACGAGCGATGGGTTCCGAGCGTGGTGCGGGCGGCGAGGAATTGGTCTGCGCTACGGGGCTATCGGCAGGCACGGGAGCATCGCGATCGTCGAGCGCTTCATCCGTAGCATGAAGAGCGAGTGCACGCGCCGGATCCAGGTGCCGTTCCGGCGCGACCGAGTGCGTGGCGAACTCGCGCTCTACGTCGCGTGGTACAACGCCCACCGTCCTCACAGCGCCCTCGCCGTTCGGACCCCGAGCGAGGTCTACGGCAACCTCCCGCCGGCGTGAGCGAAGCCCCGCCTCGAATGGCGACCTCGATGGCCGCGGGAATCGAGGTGCGCCTCGCCGCAAGCGCCGATGGACAGCGACCGTCCTCACGATGCCCGCCTCGAAACTGCATTTCTAGGCGGCCGACGACACCTGCCGATCGTCTCGCTGCGTCGCGCGGCTTAGGCACCGTCGTGCTGTAGACGTTGGTCGGCTGGGCTGAGGTGTGTTCGTCGCGGCCTCGCAGGCCCCTCGCGGACGCCATTCCGTCACGAGCACGCCACAAATCGGAGCGTGCCACGCCCTTGATCACGCGCTCCGCCATCGAGATCGACAGTTCTGGCCGCCAGGAAAAGTCGCTGGATGGGTTCACCCCAACTGGGACGCTCAACGCGGAGGTTGTGCCGGCAGGTACAAGCAGCCCCGCGCGAGGTCGCGGTCCATCGGCCGGATCAACTGACTCGGCCGTCAAAAAAGGTCGGTGGACCACTTCAGCCGCGTCCGCGCCGTCCCGCAACCTGGAGGACGTGCGTTCGTGGTCGCCCCGCACCGCCTTCGCGAAGTTGAAACTCTCGGAATCACGCGACGGACGAAGGTGTGAACCTGCGCCACCACCCGATCGACCAGCCTGATCACCAGTTCGCCCGTCGCGAAAAGTCGGTGGACGGGTTCACCCCTCCCGAAAAGTCGTTGGCCTACCTCAGCTCCGTCGGTCCAAGAATGTCTACGGCGCAGCCCGAGGGTTTCTGTCATCAAACGCGCGAGGCTTCGGCTTTGTGACGCATCTTCTGGGATCATCATCATGGAGACGCGATCGTGAGGAACCCGTCGCTGAAGTCCGAGACCGTGCCACCCTCGGCACTGATCGCGATCCGGTAGTCGCTCCCGTCAGGCCAGCCCGCCAGCGGGTTGAACGGATACGACCCGTCGTTCGGATCAGACGCCGCGAGTTGCGTGAAGAACGGGCCACCCTTGTACAGGTCGATCTGCACGTTCCCGCTGACGTTCTGGCTCGTCCACATAATCGTGTAGTTCGTCCCCTTCAACAACGTCTCCCCGTCGTTCGGGTACGTGACCGTCAGACTCTTCGGTGTCGCGATCGTAAAGAACCCGTTGCTGAAATCCGAGACCGTGCCACCCTCGGCGCTGATCGCGATCCGGTAGTCGCTCCCGTCAGGCCAGCCCGCCAGCGGGTTGAACGGATACGACCCGTCGTTCGGATCAGACGCCGCGAGTTGCGTG
>Ga0137321_1000168_pt1 | contig 19975 bp, 6 predicted proteins | sample EasRivERMZT399_2_FD_104758 | JGI IMG/M metagenome (GOLD analysis project Ga0137321, IMG submission 104758) | Soil microbial communities from meander-bound floodplain in the East River, Colorado, USA - East River MetaG ERMZT399_2 | ecosystem: Environmental > Terrestrial > Soil > Floodplain ... | reverse complement strand
TGTGGCTCACGGCCATGTCCCGCTGCCAACCCGCGTTCGACGGATCGGCCGCCGCCAGCCGTTGCCTCACCGCCAGCGACTCCCGGTAGGCCGCCAGCGCCCCGGCCAGATCGCCTTGGGCACTCAGCACGTCGCCCACCTTGCTGTTGCTCACGCTCAGGTCCCGCTGCCAACCCGCGTTCGACGGATCGGCCGCCGCCAGCCGTTGCGCGATGGCCAAGCCCTCCCGGTAGGCCGCCAGCGCCCCGGCCAGATCGCCTTGGACACTCAGCACGTCGCCTTGGCGGGCGAGCAGCGAAGAACGCTCACGAAGCCAGTACGGTTCTTCGGCCTTGTCGGCCGGAAGCCGCTCCTGCCAGCCCGCAACCGCGCCCAAGCCGAGTTTCACCAGAGCCAGCCGTCCGAGGTCCACCAGGCGGTCGTGGGCGTCGTAGAGCGCATAGCTCGCCAGCGGGCCCCAGAGCCGGTGGTCGTCGTCCGCGCGCAACAAGGCGTCGGCGTGCTCCAGCGCGCGGGTCAGAGAGATTGGTCCGTCGCCGCCGGTGTTGGCCGCGAGCGCCGCCGTGAGATGCCCACGAAGCCAACGCCCCAAACCTTCACGAAGCGCCGGGTCGGAATCGGTCTCTTTCCGGGCGAAGCGGTATCCGAGCACGTGAGTGAACTGCCAGTGGTCCGCCTCTTCGGACCGCCGCAGCAGGCCGCGCTGGACCAGGGGCCTGATCGCGTCGCGGGTAGCTTCCTCTCCGCGGGGGTCGGAATCACCCAACGCCGCCCCCATGGCCGCGAGCGGGAAGGGCGCGCGGGCGAGTAGGCCGGCGGCCGCCAGGGCCTGCCGCGCCGCGTCGTCCAACCCGCGCACGCTCCGGTTGAAAAGCCACTCCAGCGTGTGCTCGGCCTGCGTGGGGTCGCTGAGGCTGGGAAGCTGGCCCGCCTGCCAGTCGCCGACCAGCCGCCCGGGGTCGTCGTCGTCGCGCGCCAGAAGGTTGCCGGCCCAGGTGAGCGCGAGCGGATGGCCCTCGAGCAGCTCCAGCACGCGGTCGCGCACCGCGGGGGTCATGCCACTCTGCGTGAGCGAGTCGAACAAGCTCGCCGCGTCCTCGGGGTGCAGGGCCTCCCTCAACCCCACGCTCTCGGCTTGAGCCGCCTGCGTACTGAGACGGGTCAGCAGCAGCCAGCGGTTCTGCGGCGACAGGACACGGAACAACTCCGTGATGCCGGCGCGGCCGTCCTTTCCGTCGGCCTCTTCGCCGCCTTCGATGATGACCAGGAGGCGACGCGCGCGGCAGGCCTCGGTCGCGCGGTCGCGGGCGGGTGAACGCTCCATGAACCCGGCACCGGCCAGCTTGTTGGCGAGGGTGTTCCACGCCGGTTCAGCCTGGCCGCGGAAGGTGTAGAGGTCGAGGAACACGACACCATCGGGGAACGGGCTGGCGGCGAGCGCGGCCGGGGTGTCGCCCACGACCGCGCGGACAGCCTCAGCCGCCAGGGCGGTCTTGCCCAGCCCCGCCGGCCCGACGACGGCGGTGTGCTTCCCGTCGCGGAGCCGCCCGGTGAGTTGCGTCAGCTCCCTTGGGCGTCCAAAGAACCGTTCTGCGGCGGGAGGCAGCTCGTGTGGAATACGGTGTGCGTCCGTGACGACAACCGCCGGGGCGTCGAGCCTGATGATGATCTCCTGCGGTGCCTTGGCTGCTGCGACGGGCGGCGATTGCGGCTGCGGTGGCGGGGCTTGGCGTGGGGCAAGAACGTGGTTGCGGAGCAAAGCGCGCGCGGCACCGCAGACCTGGGCGTCGGGCTCGCGGGGCTTGGCGATGGAGAGATGGTCCTCGTCCAGCCCCACGGGATCGGTGCCGACGCCGGGATGCGCGGAAGTGGGGTTGACGATCGGCAGCACCCCCTTGATCCCCCGCAGATCGTAGTAGCTGACGGTTTCGATGCCCAGGTCGAAGGCGCGGTTGCGATACCAGCCGTAAAGGTCGCGGAGGTGGGCGTCGTGGGCGCGCAGGTCCTCGATGCTGACCGTCGCGCCGAAGACCGTCCGAAAGGCGTTCACCAGGGATGCCAGCTCGGCTCCGGCATGGGGTGTGGCAAGAAAGAGGACCGCGCGCGTCTGGCTTGCCACCTGCTTCTTCCGCGGCTCGGGGCCGTCATCTGCCTTGCGCAGGACCTGCTTCGCGAGCAGCCCGCCCAGGCTGTGGCAGATGAACAGGATTGGGCGCTGGCCGAGACCGCGTTGCACCATGAGGTCGAGCACCTGCAGCGCGCGGTCGGGTAGCGCCATGCTGTGCCCGGCGTCGCGCCAGCGCTTGAAGATCCAGCCCAGGAGGCGGGTCCATTGCGTCGGGCTGGCGGCGTAGCCGAGCGACCACACGCCGACTTCCGGGAACTCCTGGCCGAGCCAATGGGGCCAGGAGCTGGAGTCGTCTTCGTCGTGGCGCCACGTGGTGAAGGCAGCGCCGCCGAGGCCGTGGATGAAGATCACATCGGCCTGCCGCGCGGCGTTCTCGCAGCCGGAGATCTTGTGCAAGACACTCAAATTGTAATGCCCTTTGGTGGACGCCAACCACGGCAAAGCCAGCGCGCTCCGCGATAGCGAACGTGATCAGGGTCTTGAGGTACACGCCAGGGTCGACTTCGAAGCCGTTGGGCAAGTTCCCGCGGAACCACCACGAAGGTCATCCAGTCGAAGCGCTTCTGCAGCTCGTCGTCGCTCGAATTCGCCTCGTCACCGATAATCTCGTCGTCTTCATCCACATCGTCGCCATCCTCTTCCACCCAGGTCACCATTGCAAGGCGGCCGGGACGGTCCAGGTTGAAGAGCAGCTCGATGGGCTTCTTGCGACCGCGCACCTTGACCGACTCGCGGCGAACCACCGCCGCGAGCGAGGTGAAGCGCTGCTGGCCGTCGAGCAGGAGGCGCGTGCTCTGGTAGGGGTCCGTCTGCTGGCTCACCGCCATCTCCTGCCGCGGCACGACCTCGTCGGTCTCACACAGCAGGACCGCGCCAGACGGATGGCCGCGATAGAGCGAGTCCAACAGGTCGCGCGAGCGGGTCGAGCGCCAGACGAAGCGGCGCTGCATCTCCGGTAGGCGCAACTCGCCGCGCTCGAGCATGTCGACGAGTTCTTCGACGGTGGCTTCAGCTTTGGCCATCAGGCTGCTCCTTCGCTGCCATCGAGTTCTTTCACGGCCCAACCGAGTTGTTCAAGCCGCCGTCGGGTCTCGGCTTCCGCGTCGTCTTGTCCGATGGCGTCCGCTCGCATGGCTAGGCAGAGGAGGTGACTCGGACGCGTCATGGCCGTGTAGACGAGACGCATGCGCTCCGTTCGTTCCTTGCCCTCCTTCGGACCCGCGCCGCATTTCTCACCGCAGATCCACAACGAGAGGTCCTCCAGATCGTGCGTCTTGTAGTAGGTCTCCACGACCAAGGTTGCGGTGTGCGTCTGCCCCTTGGCGCTATGGATGGTGCCGACCTCGATGTCCACGAATCGCTCGTCCTGGCTGAAACGGAAGCAATTCGGCGCCCCGCCGCCCTTGGGCTGTTGGCCGGTCGCGTGGACATTCACGATGAAGTCCGCTGGCCAGTTGCAGAATGCGTCCGCGACTGCGTTCCACATCGTCTCGATGATCGGACCGAGAGCGCGACGAAGGTCGGCAACCTTGTCGGTCCACCCCTGCTCGTTGACCGGCGCTCCCTCGATGCACCATTCCCACAGGAGGCGGCGGAGCAAGACCGCGGACGCCTGATCCGTGCGCAGTGAATCCCACAGCCATCGCGTACTTGGGCCGCCACGCGGGAGCGCGCCCGGTCGGACGATCCAGATCAGTTCGCCGATACCCTTGACCACCATCTTGATCGATTCGGCGCGATCGACGGTGGCAACACCTCGGCGCTGAGCGAGATGAACATAGTCGACGAGGAACTCTGGCCGCGGATCGAGTTTCGCCGCGCGTGGTTCATAGGCTTCCCAGTAATCGCCGAGATGCCTTGGAACCTGTTCGCCAGATGCCTCGGATCTCCCCACTCGCCCGATGGCCCGCGCGAGGAATGCCTCGCAGCGAAGCACCTCGTCCGGGAAGGTCTGAAGCAGGAGGCTGCCGAACGCCGGAAGGACCTGTTGCGCGGAGTTCGGAGCGAACAGGAAAATAGTGTGCGGCATGGCAGCCGGGTCGAGGACGGCTGGGCGGAGCAGGTCGTGACGGGGGCCCTCACCTACAAGCGAAGGGGACGGCGGCTCGGGGGCAAGCGAACGCGCTTTGGCCGCAATGTTGGCCCCGAAGCGCTGGCTGTTCGGTAATGACCTGTAGCCGTTTGCCGGGAACCGGTCGTCGGTAGGTGCTAGTTGCCCGAAATCGTAGATTGCTTGGTTCGAGTCTCCGAGCCGCTGGCGGAGATCGCAAGCGGAGGCCGGGAAGATTCTGGTCAGCAGACTTCCTTGAAACTCCGACGTGTCCTGCATCTCGTCCAAGAACACAGCAGGGAAGCGCCAGCGCGCGAACTCCGCGAGCTTCGGGTGCTTCGCCAGCAGCCTTTCGGCCCAAGCGAACATGTCGTCAAAGCGCCAAAAGCCCCTGCTCACTGCTTCTCTCTTGATTCTGTCGAGGATCTTCCCGCTGTTAGATGCAGCGTCACATGGCAGGCTCCCCGCAGCAGAGCCCAGCGTGAGATCGCCACCCTCGTACCTGAGCCCCCGTATCGTCCTGTCCGGGCTGTACTGCTCCTTCCTCGCCAGAAAAGCCTTGGCCATCGCGTACGCACCAACCGAGTAGAGCCGTTGCTTGCAAAACTCTCCGTGGGATTCGTCATCGATCAGACGTACGTGATACCCCTCCGAACGCAACAGGGGCAGGGCTAGGAACTCATTGACGAACCCGTGGATCGTGCCCACGAAATGCGGGTAGGCGAGCAATCGCCGCCCAACGGGGGTTCCGCCAAGCTTCTTTTCGATCTCCTGACGGGCGACGTTCGTATGCGAGAGAACGCAGATGCCCCGGAGGGTGTGCGGCCACTTGTCGGCAAGGACGGCCAGCTTGGCGACGAGCAGCGTCGTCTTGCCGCTGCCAGGACAAGCCTGGACGTCGAAGCTGTCGTTCGAGCGAAGGATCTGTCGGCGTGGCTCGTCGAAGGACACGCCAAGATACTCCTCGACCTTCGCGATGTCGGCGTCAGTCACAACCGGAATGGGCAGCGGCGGGTTGACTGCGGTGGCGCTCACGGCGTCACGTTGCCCTCATCGTTGGTCTCCTGTCCGGTTGTGCTTTCAGCGCGGTCGGTTCCGGTAACGTATGCGATCGCCTCCTGGATGTAGTCCGGGATCGATGCCAGGGATTCGTCCTTCGCCCCCGACAACAAGAGGGATGCTAGGTGTTGAGCCGTCACCGCCTTCGACACGCTCCCCCATAGCGGCTTGTAGACCCTGCAAGCAAGGTATTCCTTGGGTTCCGCGCGGTTGCCGACTTCTTCCTTCAGCTCTTCCCAAGACGTCGCGGCCTTGGCAACGACCTTGCTGTCCTGGTCGGCGGCGGACGGTGAACCCTGTCTATCTCTACTGGACTCGTCCTTGGCCAAAGCGATTGCCATATGGAGACTGTGCCCGAGCCCGGCATGAGCCAGGTCGTATTCCAGCGTCCAGTGGTTCGACACAAAAGTGCGTACGTTCTCGCCGTCGTCGCGATGCTTCCCAGCGAGCCACCTCGCGCGCGCGTCCTCGTCCTGTAGATCCGCTTCGAACCGCGGCTGCTGATTCGACTTCTCCTCCTTGCCCGACGCATCATCCAGACTCAAGGCTTCTCGAGCGCAATCGGGCATGATGTCGCGGTCCGCAAGACAAGCCACCCGGATCGGGATGGATGGTGCCGGCGTTCCGTCAGCCAACGCCCTCCGGCGGAAAATGCGCGCATAGCGGCGCAGCCCGCGACTGCCCACATTCACGATTGACACGCCGTAGCGCGTGAGATCCCGCTTGAGCAGCCGGGCCAGCGAAGGCAGGAGCAGGTTTTCCGCATCTCCCTCGACGATGAGAACTCCTCGGGCAAAGAAGAGGTTTGCCTTGGTGACGTCGAGGAATCGTTCGAGGAAACCGTAGTCGGTCGGGGAAAGCAGGGTGTACTCAGGCCCCATCGGAAATCCCCTGCCCTGGCATACGAGGATCATGCTGGCCAGCTTGACCTTCGACGCGAGGTTCGGGCTGTGCGTGGTGACGATGACCTGGACCCGCCTTCCAACATCCTTGGTGGCTTCCTCCTGAAGAAACTCCACCAACCGCAACTGAAGCTGGGGGTGCAGATGGGCCTCGGGTTCCTCGATCAGTAATAGGGGCAGGGCGTCTCGATCCTGTGCCAGCAGCAGGAGTTCACAGGCCATGAACAGCAGGTTGTTGTAGCCAAGGCCATGGGGAAGCTGACCGCTCGCGTCGGTCGCCGTCGAGAGGCGCAGTTCGAGCTTCTCCAGGATTGCTCGCAGCCGCTGGTCTAGCGTTGCGTCCTCACCCACGGACATTCTGCTTCCGAGCGGCTCATCGCCCAGGGCGAGATTGGCGAGGTAGTCCCTGTCCAGCCGCTTGCCGGCCTGCTTGACGCCATCGTTCTCCCGGATGAGGTGGTCTGCGAGGCGGGAGACGTTAGCGATGCTCTGCGGGAACTCGGGCTGCGCCTTGACTTTCACCGCGTTGACGAAAGCGTCCGGATCGAACTGCTCATCTCTGTGCGCCGCGATTTCCGTCGTGTGCTGGAGAATCTGTGACAGTCGTGAGTTCCGCCCGGCATCGAGTTCGCGCTCGGCATCGCGCAGTGGGCGAAGGTACGTTGCCTGCAGCAACAGCCGTACGTTGCCGTCCAACACTGGGCCCGTGCCCTCCCCTCCCGAGCGCACCTCCACCGTGATCCGGCGCCGGACGCTGGCATCGTCGTTCCGCATCGCGCGGAAAGTGACGAACAGGCAGGGCAATCCGTTCTCGTAAGACAGGTGCTCCAGGAGCGCACCGCCAGTTTCGATGTCGATGCCTGTGAACCGGCAGCAGATTTTGAACTCGAAGGCTCGCTGACCGCTCGTGACGTGGAAGTCTTCGTCGGTGACGCGCTGGAAGTCTTGGCTCGTGGTTCCCAGCGCGAAGCGGATAGCATCGACGATGGTGGTCTTCCCCGAGTCATTCTCACCGACCAGGACGTTGAGTCCGGCCTGGAACGGGAGGACGAGGGCGGAGTCTCCTGCCCCGAACAGCCGGAAGTTTTCGAGTCGTATCTCGGCGAGATGCATCGGCGTTCATCTCCTCGACATCTTGTCAGCCCAGTCCTGCGGCGCATTCCGACCGTTGTTCGCTGGCTGTACGCCACGCACACTGGCCTCCCCATCTCGCGGCGGATGGCAACCACTCGGGTCGGCGGGGGGTGGGTCGAGGCGGGTCTGGTAGGGTTGGCCGGTGCGGATGGCTTCTGTGAGGGCGTCGTAGATTTCGAGGATGACGCGCTTGGTGCGGTAGTCGCCGTCGAACTTCGCCTCGTCCTTGCGGCGGACGATGGGGAAGGTGTCCATGATGTAGGCGACGGCATCGCGCGGGGTCGGGAAGCCGGCCTTGAGCCGCGCCAGGTCTTCCGCGGCCTCGCCCTCAGCCCGGCGCCAGTCACCGTTGGCCTCGGCTGTCAGGTAGAGATGGAAGAAGGCGGCGTCCAGTTCGCAGCGAAGCAGGAAGCGGCGCTCCTCGTCCCAGCGGAACGGCGGGCCGGACCAGCCGCAGTCCTGCGCGAACGGCTCGAGGTCCCACGCGGTGTAGGTCAGTTCGAGGACGCGCGGCAGAAGCCAGTCGCGAACGTTTGCGCCGGTGCTGAACCACGCAGAAGACTGGACAAAACTGGACGGCGAAAGGGCTGGGAGTTGCTTGATGATGAAGAAGCTCGCGTTCTCACCACTTATGGACTGTCGGAACGAAAAGTCGAAGACGAAGGAGCCGACGTTTGCAAGCAGCGCATCTGAACACTCCGCCGGTGGGATGATGAGAAAAACGCTGTCGCCGATTCCGCACAACGGGAGAGCACAGAACAGGGCCGTTCGCACGTCGGTGCTTCGCACACTTCGGCGGAAGCCCAGGAAGAACGACCCTGTGACGCCCTTTGTCCCGGTCACAGCGGCGACTTCGCTGAAAGGAACCCAGTAACGAGGGAATACTGGCTCATCGGCGTTTTCGAGGCGTTCTGGGCCCATTCCAACGCTCGTATCATGGCTGATTCTTCCGTCCGGTAGTCGGAAGGATGCGAATCGGTGATTATCAAGATGAACCAGATTCTGCTCGTACAGCGGCAGATACTCCGCCCCATCCTTACGGAAGATATTCACCTCCAGCCGCCATCCGTCGGCCTCCAACTGCTCGCGCGAGCGGAAGAGGTGGGAGTCGTTGGACATGTGAAACATTGTGCTGAACTTGATGCCCCACGGGTTCTCCTCGGGCCGGTCGCCCTTCGCCTCGCGGATCAGCACCGGCACGCGGCGGTAGATGGCCTTGGTCAGTTCGGCATCGCGGCGGGAGCGGAAGATCGGGCAGGTGCGGGTGTTGGGGTTGAGCAGCGCGATGTCTTCGGCGGAGAGGGTGAAGCGGCGCTCGGGGTCGCGCAGGTCCTCGACGGCGTGGGCGAAGAAGACGAACTCGGCCGCCTCGGCAGTCGGGCGCAGGCCGCGCCCGCTGGTGAGGAGGCAGAACGAGTTGCGGCTATCAGTATCCGGGAACATCAGCCTGATCTCGAAGAAGCTCAACAGACTAACCAGCGACTTCTTCTCCACCACATCCTGGAAGAAGAACTTGGTGGTGTCGTCGGTGGCGATGCCGGTGGGCAGGACACAGCCCACGCGGCCCCGGTCGTTCAGCAACGTGCGCATCCCCTCGGCGAAGACGGTGTAGACATTGATGTCGCCCCGCCCGCAGAGCGGGTAGCGACCGCTGTTGCGCATGAGATGGCTCTCGCCTTCGGCCTTGCGGGAGTCGTCGAGAAACTGTTGGTAGAGCGTGGGGTCGCCCGCCTTGAGCGCCTCGATGAGCCGCTTGCGGGCGGCGGCGTTGGGGGCGTTGGCGATCTCAGGGCTACGCTCGGCGAACCACTCCTTCTCCTGGAGCTTGACCCGCTCCCACGGCGGATTGCCAAGCACGCAATCGAAGCCGCCGTTCGCGAACACCTCCGGGAAGGCCAGATGCCAGTGGAAGAACTGGTATTGGTTGGTGAGGCGCTCGACCTCGTCGCGCTGATTGCCTGTCAGGGCATTTGTATCCGCTTCGACCCGCCGCAGCGTGTCGGTCGTCAGCGGATCTGCGGGCGCGTCGGCCCGCTTGGGCCAGACGAAGGCGGCGCACCAGGCATCGGCGATCTGCTGCGCGTGCCGGTACTCGGGCGACACGACCAGCCGGTGAAACTGCTCCGCCTTTCGCCGAATCGCATCGATCGTGTCGTCAGGAGCCTCGTCGATGCCGCGGGTGCGCGCCGCGAGCGAGTCGTATTCGACCGCCGGCTCGGCCGCCATCAGGTGGAGCATGTCCGTCTGGCCGCCGCGCTCCTGTTTATTGCGCCGCTTCAGCGCGGAGCAGAACTTCTTGTCGTCCCCCTCGATGGCGGTGAAGGCGTCGTCCGGCAGCCCGGCGGCGATGAGTTCGGGCGTGGCGCCCAGCAGGCTGTTGCCGACGCGAATGTGGTGGTCGAGGAAGGAGAGCGGCTTGCCGGGCTCGAGGGCTTCGAGCCACAGGCTCACGCGGCACAGCTCGGCAGCCATGGGGTTCACGTCCACGCCGTAGAGGCAGCGGCCGATCACATCGCGTAGGGCGTGCTGATAGAGGAGCGGCGAGGGTTCGCTCTCGCCTTGGGCCAGCGCGCGCACGCGGGCCAGGTGCCGGGCCAGCCGGTGCGCCGCGCCGACGAGAAAGTGGCCGGAGCCGACGGCGGGGTCGCAAACCTTGAGGGTGAGAATGGCCTGCTCGGCTTCGGCGCCGGTCTTGCCCTTGATCGCCTCCTCCACCACCGGGTCGAGGGCGGAGTCCAGCAGGCACTGCACCAGCGAGTCGGGCGTGTAGTAGGAACCGGAGGTCTTGCGCTCGTTGCCGGCGAACTCGGCGAAGTTGAAGCGCGCGCCGTCGGTGCTGATCTGCGGGGTGAGGGCCAACAGGCTTTCGTAGACGCCGCCCAGCTCCTCGGCGCCGAGGTTCCGGTAGTCCACCGGGCGCAGCACCTTGCCCTGGCGGGTGAAGGCGAGGTGGCGCAGGGCTTCGAGGAAGTCGTGGTTGGTCAGCTCGGCGTCATGGAGGGTGGCGGTGGAGACCGGGCTCCAGAGGAAGCTGCCCAGCGCCGGCAGGGCCAGGTGCGCGCGTGCGGCGGCGAAGGCCGCCTCGCCGGAGAGCGCGCCGACCAGTAGCTGGAACTGGCGCCACAGGTCGCCGTGGCGGCTGCCCTTGATCTTGGAGGCCATCTCGCGCAGGCGGGCGGTGCCGTAGTGGTCGGCGAAGCGCTCGCGCGCGGTGCGGGAGGCGTCGGAGTCGTCGCGCGGGTGCAGCAGCGGCTGGCCGTCGAGGGTGCGGTCTTCGGCCACGAAGAGGAAGATCAACCGATAGACCACGCGCAGAAGCTGGCCGTGAAAGTCGGCGAGCGGCACCTGGCCGGTGCGCAGGGCGTCGCGCAGCGCGGTGTTCTTCGGGTGGCTGGTGAAGCCCTCGCCGAGGATCTGCAGGGCGCGCTCGACACCGCCGCGCAGGTCGCCGAGCGCGCGGGTGCCTTGTTCCTCGGCGAGCTTCGTCCACTGCTCCAGCCAGCAGGTCTCCGGCCGCTCGGCCTCGCGCGGATTGAGGCGCGTGGCGTGGGCCATGAGCCAGAGGAGGACGAAGTCGGAGTAGACCTCCCCGGCGAACATGGCCTCGAGGTCGAACTCGAGGAACGACTGGCGCGAGAGGGCCTGGTTGTCGCGCAGGACGCGCAGGCGCAGGCCGTTCGCGACGATGGCCCAGAGGTGGCCGGGGCTACGGTTCAGGAACTCCTGCACCAGACCGTGCGGGTTCGCGGCGGCGGCCCCGCGCACGCCGGCGGCGCGGCGGTCGAGGGAGAGGCCGCAGCCGACGAGGTGCACCGGTACGGGGCCGAAGCAACGATTGATGGCATAGGTGCGGTCGCCGACTTCCGGGCCGGCGCTGGTGGGCAGCAGTCCGAAGCCCAGCTCGCGCAAGAGCGGCAGGCTCCACTTGTCGTTGGTGAGGCCGGTGCCGGGCTCACCAGCGGGCAGGTTCGCGGCGGCGGCGCGGAACTCGGCCCAGTGCTTGCGCAAGCGGTTCCACGACTGGGTGATGACCTCGTTCAGGCGCTCGCCCTGCGGCAGGCCGTAGTCCTCGGGTCGCGTGCCTTCGAGCTTCGCCCTGGGGTCGAGCACGCGCCGCAAGAGGTCGGACGGCAGGAGGCCGCCCTCGGAGCGGATGGTCTGGAAGTCGTTCGTCCGCTTCATTTCGTTCCGCTGCCGGCGTCGGTCAGCAGGCGTCGACCCGTATCCGTCAGTCGGTACTTCTGGAGGCGGCTGTTGGGCTTGTCGGGGATGGTCATTTCGATCATGCCCAGCGCCAGGAGTCGCTTGATCTGCTTGTGCAGCTCGCCGGAAACGGTCTTGTGGCCCAGATGAGAGGCCAGCCTTGCTTTGCCAGCGTCCTCGTCCGCCAGCAGGAGAGCGACTCTCGCTGCCAGCGCCGACTCTAGCCGTGACTCTAGCCGTGACTCTAGCCGCGGCCCCACTCGTCCTTTGACTTCACCTGTAACTTGCCCTGTGGTTGTTTCTTGTCTCGCGCTTCGCCGAACCGTGGCGGTAAAAAGACAGCCGTCTCGGTCGTCGAGAAACCCGAGCTCCGGCCAGTTCTCCAGCGCCCGTTTTATCCCGGAACCCAGGCCGTGGTAGGGCAAGACGCCCTTGGCCACGTAGGAGACCAGAATGGGATTGCGGATATTGGAGTTGCCAGCCCGAATGTTCTCGACGGTGAGGTTGTCGGGCAGGTGGCCAGGGCTGATGATCTCGATGCGGTTGTCGAAGATGAAAAGCCGAATGGGAGCGCTGACGAGATAGTCGCGATGCACGAGGGCATTGACCAGCAGTTCTTCGAACACGGCCTCAGGGATTTCGGGTCTCCCCGGTGCATTGACCCCGCGCCCAGCCTGCACCTTGTGCAGGTTGCGCATCACGAAGGCCAGGGAGTCATCGAACACCTTGCGCAAGGGGCCGGAAAAATCCTCGGTATCCAGATACTCGCTGACGTGAATGGCATTGCCCGGATAGCGGATGGCCTTGACCACGAACTGCGGCTTGATCCACTCGGGCCGCTCGGCGAACAGCAGCACACCGGCGAGATTCAGCACACCTTGAGCGGTGGCCAGGTTCATGTTCTGTAGTAGTCGGGTCAGCTCACCGAGCGAGTCCGGGAACTCCTGCTTGTACTCATCCCGCAGGAAGTCGCGGAAGCGCAGCTTGTCGAGCTTGTCGATCCCCGCCTTGGTGGGCAGTTCGTCGGCGTGGAACTGGTCGGTCATCTGGAACAGCCGACGGAGCTCCTCCTTGGACTGGATGCGGCGACGGTCGCTGCCCGTCTTGACCCAGATGACGCCCTGCCGGTCGAAGTACGGCTTGTCCAGTCCTTCGGCAACGGTGAGTACGATGACGACGAGCCCGCCGTCCAGCGGCACGTTCTCTGTCGTCGGGGAGATCGGGCTGCGCATGTTCTGGGTGGCGGCATTGGCGATGAGTTGATTGAGGCGGCGCACGTCCGCCGGGGTCAGCCCCGGTAGCGTACCGTCATCGGCGACGCCGATCAGCAGCATGCCGCCGCTGCTGTTCGAGAACGCGACCAGGTCCGCCGCGAGCGAGTCGGCGTTGGTGACGTCGGCCTTGAACTGCCGGCCGGAATCTTCACCGCGGGCGACCAGCGTCAGAAGCTCAGCGCGGTTCATGGGGCTCCCCCATTCCCGGGCATGGGCAGCAGGACGTAGGCCCCGAGGATGTCCACCGGCAGCACGGGTTGGACGGTGACGCGGCCCTTGGTACGCGCGGCCTCGCGCACGCGCTCGTGCGTGGCGAGCTGCGCGGCGGCGCGCTCCGCGGCGACCGGTGCGAGCGCCTGCTGGAAACTCGGTAGCGCGGGCAGCAGCAGACCGAGCTGCTGGTCGATGGCGGTCTGGATGAGATTGCGCTCGGGGCGGGCGGCCAGCAGGTGTTCGCCGTCTTCCGGTGTGAGCCACCGCGGCGAGTCCGCCGGGCCGGTGCAAGCCAGGGGGACGATCTCCTCGCACAGGATCGTGTCGGCGTCAGCGCCGGCAATCTGTAGGTGGTAGCGGAAGCGCGCCACGACGAGCGTCGTGCGCGTGCTCACAGCTGACGTCGAGACGACACCGCAGCGCGAGGCGACGGGCCGGGCATCGCGTGCCACGGGGTCAAGCGCCTGATCGAGGGTCCAGCTTGCCAGGCCTTCGATGACCGGGCTGGTACGGCCAAGGTAGATCTCCCCCTCTTGCAGCGGCAGGTCGAACCGGCCGGTGAACGGCTCGTCACGGCCGATGGCCTGGCGCAGCGCGCGTGGCACCTCGTTGCTGAGGTGCAGGGTGACCGCATTGCCCTTGACCTTGACCGGGACGTTCGCAGCTTGCACCACGGCATGGAAGAAGCGGGCGACATCCTCGCTGCGACCGATGGCTGCCCGCACCCCCTGCAACTCCGCGGCGACGGCTTCGGGGCTGAGCGTGTGTTGCGCGAAGCGGGAGCGGCTGGCCTTTTCGCGGTCGCGGGCGTTTTCCCACTCGGCGTGGATGGCCTGTTTCTTCGGCTCGAGGTCGTCGATGAAATCGAGCGTCATCTGCTTCGAATCCGTCCGGGTCTTTTCCTTGAACAACGCGCCCTCGAACAGCGCTTCGGCGATCTGCTCGCTCGAACCCGGCACCGCGACGGTGACGCCGAGCGTGCTCTTGATGCTCTTGTGCTTGCGAATCAGCACTTCGAGAATCACGCCGTCGATGGGGTTGTCGGTGCCGTAGTAGGTGACCACGCGCACCTCCACCTTCTCCTGCCCGAAGCGATCCACGCGGCCTTCGCGTTGCTCGTGGCGCGTGGGGTTCCAGGCGAGGTCGTAATGCAGCACGGCGTTGAAGTGCTGCTGGAGGTTGATGCCCTCCGACAGGCAGTCGGTGCAGACGAGCACGTACTGGCCGGGCACGGCGGCCAGAGCGGCGATGCGCGCCTCGCGCTCGGCGGGTGGCAGCAGCCCGGTGACCGACTCGACGCCCACCTTGTCGGGCAGGGCTTCGCGCAGCTCGCGGGCGACGTAGTCGGCGGTGTCAACGAAGCGGCAGAACACGACAGGCTGGAAGCCGTCCTTGAGCAGCGCCTTGATCTCACGCAGCGCGCCCTGGAGCTTGAGGTCGGCAGCCGCGGGGAGAGCCTCGGCGCGGCGGGCGAACTCCAGCAGCCTGCGCCGGGTGCCGGCGGCGGCGGCCTCCGTGTCGGAGCCGGGGCTGAAGTCGAGAGCGACGGTGTCGTCATCGTCGCCCTGATCGAGGACGGTTCGGCGGCCGATCTCGTCCACGTCGCTCTCCTCGGCCTGATCCACGGCAGCGCGGCTGCGCAGCGTGGCGGCGGCGGCGGCGGGACTCGACGATACGCAGCGCAGGAGCGCCAACGCCGACCAGTAGCGCACGCGGCGATGTCGGCCGCCGTCTTCTTCCGACACGTAGTCCCGCGCGAAGGCCAGGATGTCGTCGAAGAGAGCACGGTAATCCTGGCTGAAGGTGTAGGTGGCTTCCTTGTCCCTGCGCTCGGGGAAAGCGGTGGCGGTCTCGAGGTAGTGCCGGATGTCGCCGCGCCGGCGCTGCACGAGGTGTCGGGCGAGCCTGCGGCGAATGCCCTCGCGTTCGGCACGCTCCAGGTCGATGGGCAGATTGGCGAAGTCGGGGTCGAGCAAGCTCAGCAGCGAGCGGAACGCGTCTTCGTTGCCGCTGTGGGGTGTGGCCGTGACCAGCACGACATGTCGCGTCTTGTCTTCCGTCACCTGACGCAGAAGGTCGAACCGTTGCTGCCGTCCGCGACCGACGCCGGCGGCGAGCGTGCAGCCGTGTGCCTCGTCCACGATGACGAACTCGGGACACTTGAGCACGAAGTCCTCGGCGCGGCGCGATGACTTGATGAAGTCGGTGGAGACGATCGTGAAGCGGTGCCGATCGAACACCGAGACACCAAGCGGCAGATCGCGCTCCAGGCGCTGGATGGTGCTGCTCAACACCAGTTCGGCCTCGATGTGGAACTTCTCATCCAACTCGCGCTGCCACTGCTCCGCCAGGTGCGGCGGGCACAGTATGGCCATCCGGCGGATCTCGCCACGGTCCAGCAGCTCGCGCGCGATGACGCCTGCTTCGATGGTCTTGCCGATGCCGACGTCGTCCGCGATCAGTAGGCGCACCGGGTCGAGCTTGAGCGCCATGATCAACGGTACGAGTTGGTAGGGCCGCGGCTCGACCGCGATGCGCCCGAAGCTGCGGAATGGCCCGGCGGCGGCGCGCGTGGACAGGCGCGCCGCGTCGCGCAGGAGCTGGCCCGAAGCGAAATCGCCGAGGTCGATCGCCGTCGGCAGCCGGAAGGTCGCGGACTCGACCGCCTCCACGGCCGGCAGGATGCCGGTGACTTCCTCGTCGAGCCCGCCCACCGGTCGCGCGATCAGGAGGTCATCGGTGGAGTCCGGCAGCACGACCCACTCGCGACCGCGCGCGTGGATCAGGGTGCCGGGTTTGGCGAGGGCGGCGGTGCTCATGCGCGTGGCGTCCCGAAGATGTCGGGGTGGCGGCGGAAGATTTCGAGCCAGTCCGCCCGGTGGTGGAAACGGATGACGATGTAGCCCATCTCCATGAGCGCCTTGGTCTTGCCGTCATCCTCCTTGACCGCATCCGACTGATCGTGAGGCGGGCCGTCGATGTAGATGGCCGCATTGTGTTCGCGGTAGAAGAAGTCTGGCTGCGTGAAGTAACCGGGGATCAGATACTGAGCATCGCTCGGCGGGCGGAGCATCAGGTCGTCCACCATGTCGAGCCACCGTTTTTCGAGCTGGCTGTCGCAGCGTTGGCGCAGAGCCACCATGCGCTCGGCTCGGGATCCGGCACCACCCGCCGGGCGACACTCGGCATGCGACAACTCCGCGAGCAGGTCGCGGATGAGAAAGCGGTCAAGGTCCTTGTGGTCCGGCTGGTTGCTGTAGTCGAGCAGGCATTCGTAACACGCCTTGCCGCAGGTCTGCGCGCCTCTGTCTGCGAGCGTGTCCGGATCGAAATGGCACAGCTCCAGCGCGCGCCGGGCCAGCAGCGGCAGCACGGCCGGGTCCTCGGCGAGCTGCCGCAACACGCCGGCGCCACCTTCCGACGCTTCGTAGAAGAGGATTTCCCGGCGGTCCTGCGGCGACGGCATGGGCTCGCAGGACAGCTCCCTCGGCTCGAGCTGGAAGTGTTTCTGGATGGCTTGCTTGAACGCAGCTTGCAGGCTGGCCATCTCCGGGCCTGAGCGGGGAGGCTCGAAACGCAGGACCATTGCGTTCTTCGTGTCCTTCACATACGGCACGACACGCTGCAGCCGTGCTTGTGCCGTGGCGTCGTCCTGGTCCTCGTCGTCGGCCTGATTGCGTGCCCAGTAACCGCGTTCGAGGTCGAGGTTGAACCCCGGGGCCTGAGTGCTGCGCTGATTGGCCCATCCGAGGTTGATGCGATACAGGTCGGTGGCGTCGCCGTAGCTCAGCCGGAGCGCGAGCGTACCATCGCTATAGACCTCGGCATCCTTGCGGTCGAGCTTCCCGCCGATCTCCGGGAAACGGTAGGAGGTGACGAGCTTGTAGCCGAAGCGCTGGCGCTCCTCCTCGTCGCAGGTGATGCGCTGGGTCAGCTTGAGGCTGACGTTCTGTAGTAGGACGAGGTTTTCGATCCGTGCCGGTCCATCGAGCGCGGCCGCGCAGCGATCGCACACCTCTGCCAGGTTGGTGCCCTGCTCCAGGTGCGCATAGCCGCACGCCGGGCACCGCTTCAGGGTGGCCGTGACGAGTGCATGCGTTGCCTCGATGTCGTCCGAGCCGAAGTCGAGGTTGACCTTGAAGACGCGGTAGCGAGCCCCCTCGTGGTAGATCAGTGCGCGCGGACCAAACTCGGAGATCGCGAGGAAACGCGGGCGTGAAACGAACTCGTCGCGCCCCTTGCGCTGGCGGCGGCCCGGCACGAACGCCGAGATCGGCAGGCGCGGAAAGTTGTAGCCGGGCAGGAACCCCTCCGCGGCAAAGTAACGATAGGAGTAGAAGTCGCCCTCGTAGATGCCCGCGGCCTCGGTGAGCAAGCGGATCTGGCTTTCGGCCTGCGCGCGCAAGCGTCGCGAGTGGGCGCGCTCGGCCTCCGGCCGGGCGTGGTCGCCGATAATCTTGTGGTGCAGCTCGCGCTGCCGGACCGCGGCGCGATAGAGGCTGCGCCAGCGCTCGCAGGATGCATCGAAAGCACGCTCGACCTGGTCGAGTGTCTCCCGGCTCCAATCGGCGTGGAACCATGCCGTTGACGAGAGCTCGTCGCGAATGCCGGCGATGAGCTGATTGGCCTTGCTGAGCGCCGCAGCGCGATGCGCCGGATCCCTCAACTCCCGCGCGATGGCGTCCTTGACCGGCAGCGACAGCTTGCCATCCGCGGGCGTAAGGTCGACCACCGTGATAAGCGTCTTGCCGAGGTCCGGTTTGGCTACTTCCATCCAGATCGCATGGACGTGCGAGCGCACGAGATCGTGATTGCGCAGGTCGATGCGCGGCAGGGCCACGGCGCCCGCGACCATCTTGCTGGGCTCGCGGAAGAAATACTGGTCGTGCGGGCTGCGTCCGGCACAGTAGGTGAAGACCAGCGCCGGCTGCCCGCCGCGACCGGCCCGGCCGCTGCGCTGCGCATAATTGGCCGGCGTGGGCGGGACGTTGCGCAGGTTGACGAGGTTCAACTGGGCGATGTCCACGCCCAGTTCCATGGTCGGCGAGCAGAAGAGCAGCGGAAGGTCGCCGCTGCGGAATCGGTCTTCACGCTCCTCGCGGTCTTCAGCGTCGACTTGGGCGGTGTGCTCGCGCGCTTCGAGCACGCACTTCAGGTCCACGAAGCGCTGGTAGCACTCGACGAAGTAGCGGTTGACCTCGGGCGGGATCTCGCCCGCCTCCAGCAAGCGCGTGCGATCGATCGGGCGGATTTCGCCATCCGCCGGTAGCCAGCGCAGGGCATCCGCGTTCAGTTGGTAGCCTGGGTCGTCGCCGTCGCGAGCGCTGCGAACCTGCTCGACGATGCCGTAGCGCTTCAGCGCCAGGAACAGGAAACGGATCGCATGATCCCCTTCGGCACGGCCGAAGGTCTGTCCCGGTGGCACATGGGGAGCCAGCGAGCGCTTGAGGTAGCGGCCATAACCGCCGTAGGACGAGACGAAGAGGGCCGTTCGGTCCTGCTGTTTTTTCGGACGGGGATAGGCCACGACAGACTTCGCAAGCGCGCGGGCATCCTCCAGATACCAAACCGTGTCCTCCAGGAGTCGCGGCTTGGTCTGCTCGACAAGGTCGAGCTGTTTCTGTGGGTCAAGGACGTCCGCCTTGACCGCTAGGGACCGGCGCATCACGTCGAGCAGCGTCCGGAACAACTGCTCCCGCAGCTCCGCAGGGCAGGCGCGTAGCGGTGCGGGGGTCTCGACGAACTGCTCCACATCGCGGTCGGCCTTGACGGTGAAGCCGGTCTCCCAGACCGTGGATTCGCCAAGCAACCCTTCGTCACCTCGAAGCCCATCGTAATCGAAGGCCAGAAGACCGCAGTCCTCGAGATTCGGCGCGGTCACGCGCCAGCCGCGCTGCAAGTCGCGGTAGAGGTAGTAGTCGATGACGCGGCGCAGGGCATCGTGGGTTGCGTTCCGTGCAGGTCCGCGTATGTCCGGGTCGGCTGCGTATTCAGCGAAGCGAAGCTGCATCGCGTCGAACACGCTGCGCGACAGATCCCCGTGTCTCAGGCCCTGGTTGCCCTTCTCCTGGGTCGCCTTGTGCAACGCGGAGCGCAACAGGGCGACTTGGGCGAAGTCGTTGAAATGTCCGGCCTGCAGCGACGCGTCCTGCCGGTTGTCGGTGAAGCTCAGGAGCTTGCGTGCCTCCGGCTTGAGGTCGAGGTCGCGCTGCAATTCAATAAGCGACCGGACCGCGAGGATGGTGGTGGCGGTGCTCCGGTTGTCCACCCCAAGCGTCGCCAGCTTGGCACGTTCGGAGCGCTGACCCTTGGCATAGGCGACGCCGCAGGACGGCGCGAGACAGAACAGGAAGTTGCGGCGAATCAACGCGGCTGGAATGCCCGCGCCCTCGGATACGATCCGGCCGCATGCATCGACGAAGATCGGCTCTGGAAGATCGCCCCGTGCATCGGGACGGACGCGTTCCACGCCTTGGGCCGTTGTCTCCTTCATGGACTCGGGCAGCCGAGCCAGTAGCTCGGTCCCGTCTGCCCGTGGCCAAGGGGCCGACGCGGAGACATGGATGTAGGCGTCGCCGCTACCGTCGTCGGTCTCTTCCCGGCGATCCTCTCGCGGAGCGATGGCTCTGCCGTCCCCGTCCGCGTACACCTTCGCGCGGTAGTAGGCGGTCCCGCATTGCCGGCAGAACACCAGTGGGAAGAGCGGCTTGTCGGGCTCGCCCGGCTTGGAGCCCTGCTTCGCCATCTCCAGATGGCGCTCAGCCTCCGCCTCGAGGGTTGCCCAGACCGTATCGCCGCGGGTGAAGAACTGGTGGAGCCGGAAAGCGAAGATCGGAAAGCGGCTCGATGCGCTGCGGCGCAGGGTGGAGCCCTGCAGCAGAAAGCGGCGCAGCACCGCCGCGCATTGTTCGGGGTCGGTCGAGGTCAGCTCCGCCAACTCTGCTGCGGCGCTCTTCTGCTGCTCCAGCACGTCGCCTTGCAGCCGGCGCGGCGCCTGCCGAATGAGTCGGGC